>Ga0310691_10003070_pt1 | contig 20720 bp, 20 predicted proteins | sample 176DNAGHGlowgp2_FD_203887 | JGI IMG/M metagenome (GOLD analysis project Ga0310691, IMG submission 203887) | Sheep rumen microbial communities from Palmerston North, Manawatu-Wanganui, New Zealand - 1766 DNA GHGlow gp2 (v2) (version 2) | ecosystem: Host-associated > Mammals > Digestive system >...
GGATTCAGGATAGTCTACTCTACCCGTGATCTCCACGCGGAAAGTCCCTACGAAAACTTCGTCACCGAGCACGAGAAGATGTTCACCGAAGAAGGCAAAAACATCAAATTCCTCATCGCAGAGCCGATAAAGGAGGATAAAAATGGAATATGAAAAAAATACCGGCAAGTTCTCATTCGGCTTCGGTTCGATGAAAGCTGCCGGTTCGGGAACTATAGACAAAGCCGTTGAAGCTCCGAAAAACGTTCGGACGAAATACGATAAAAAGGTCATCGCTAAAAATGCCGCTAAGGCTGCGGTCGCCTCGGCTGTGGTCATTTTAAAGGGCAGACACGCTTCAAAGAAGAAGAAAAAATGAGGTTTTGATATGTTTTTCAGAAGAACTGCGGCAGTTTTCACTGCCGGTATACTAACACTGTTCTCCATGCCGGCGATCAGAACGTCCTCGGCGGACAGCAGCTCTCCCGATGATATCCACGCGACAATAAGCGTTGACACGATTCAGCTCGAACATGATGCAGCCGCCGCTTCACCCGTTCAGAAAGTCAATATCAGGGTTTCCGGCGCGGACAAGAAGTACGCTGTCATCGGCTTCCATATCCACTGGGACAGCGCTCTCACTCCCGAAAAAAACAACGACGGTCTGATTGTCACCAAGGGAAAGGCTCTCGGCGGAATGGTTTTCGAGGAGTACCCCTATGAGAACGGCGTTTTCATTACTGCTTTCAGTGCTTCCGATTCCGGAAGGGACGGCGTCATAGCCTCCTTTGACCTGCGGCTCCCGAATACCGCCGTTGATGATGCGGACTACAAGGTCTGGGTCGCATTCGAGAGCAACGAAAAGGTCGGCGACCTCTTTACCAATGCCGACGACGATGCAAAGGGCAGGCAGATGCAGAAGTGGACAGCCGAGAACGGACTTGTTCCCGGAGGCATAAGGGTCTGCAAAACAATAACTACGACAACAACCACTACAACAACCACTACTACATCAACGACCACCTCGTCAAGCTCCACTTCCTCCTCAACTACTACCACTAAGCCCAGAACGTCTACTACGACAACTACTACCACCTCCTCACCGCCAACTCCGCAGCTCATGATAGGCGATATCGACAATAACAACATCATTACTGCCGCTGATGCCTCAAAGCTGCTGATTTTCTACGCGGATATGTCCGTGAATACACAGACGCTCAGCAAGGACATTCTCTACGTTTACGATATCAACCGCAGCGGCAGGATAGAGGCTGTCGATGCCTCACTTATCCTCACCTACTACGCCGCTATCGCCGGACCCGATGTTATCACCTTTGAGGATTTCCTGAAGCAGCGCGGTATTGAGCCTTAACAGCAAGCAGATAATTAAAAGGACGCACAAATGTGCGTCCTTTTCTTTGTTATTGATTATCACCGGAAGACAGATCGGCGATGATGCGTTCAAACGCCGGGAAGTCCTTTTCATAGCGCTTTTCCATGTCCTCCTTCGAGCAGTAAAGCAGTCCCCTCGGCTTTCTCAGCGCTAAATAAACGCCCTTGGTCTCCTCTTTTGCAACGCCTATCCTCTCGGCAAAGGGAGTGTCCTCCAGCATGAAGCGGCAGCCCTTTACATGGGGATTTCCTGGGAACAGCTCCTCCAGATCGCAGAACAGCTCGGTATCCCTTTCGCCGATAATCTCGTCAAATTTAGCATCGCCTATGACAATGACAGAATCAGCCGACTGCATCTCGATACTTAGCTTGTTATCGCTTCCGTTTGAATAATTGCGGAAGGTATTCTCGGAATACGGGATATAGTACACTGACGCGAGCTTTTTCCCGTTCTTGTTGGTATCGTCTGTAAAGCCGGTGATATAGTCCTTCAGGTCGGAATATGAGCCTATTTCCTCGTTATCCACGATGAGCAGCACTATAAGGTCAGGTCTCGGCTTGGTGACGTAGTCATATATCAGAAATCCGGAGATACAAGCGATAATGGTGCCGATGCCAAGCCACCATTTATTGTGGTAGAAGAAATTCGATATTTTCTTCCAGAGCGAGAGCTTAGGCTTTTCCTCATGCTCCTCATGAATGGTCTCGCTTTCCTCGATGACACCCTGCTTCAGTTTCAGGAGCTCCAGCTTTTCCTCGCGTATACGGCGGTCATAAGCCTCCTGACGCTTTTTTTCGCGGAGGGCTGCCTCTCTTTCGACCTCAGCCTGCTGTTCCTCGGACTGTTTTCGGCGTTCCGCGATCATCTCGCGGTTGATCTGAAAAACGCTCTTTTTTATGTCGAGCTTCTCATCGCCGTCATTTTCGGCAGCAGCTTTTTTCTCCTCCGGAAGCTTTTCCTCCGGTATCTCAGGCTTTTTTTCCTTATCCATAATTCTCTCCTGTTCAGCGTTCAAGTACAACTATTATAACACATCTCTGATGAAATAGCAATACTTACAGGGAAGAAAGTAAAGCTGACGCCTGATACGCCGGTTCACTGACCGTCAGCGTACTTCACGAGCACGGCGGAAGCATCGGCGGCAGTTATCTTGCCGTCACCGTTGAGGTCGCCTGCTATCTCCTCCGCAAGGGTAAGATCGCTGGGCTCGTTGGCTGACAGGAAGGTATATGCCACAAGGAGCTTTGAAGCGTCGGAGGCTTCGAGCTTTCCGGAACCGTTCACATCGCCGAGGGCACGGTCGGAAACGCCTATGAACAGGCTCTTTGCATTATCTCCCGAGGGACGTATGTCCCTGAGAGGTTCGCTGTATGAAGCGCTGCAAATATTGCTGCCCTCGCCAGTGAGGAATTTCACCTCATATCTGCCTACCGGAACATCAGCCGGAAGCTCGATATCAAAGGTCGCTGCCGGATAGCTGTCGGAGGATTCGCCTGTGAGTTCGAGCGGTGATGAAGAAATGGTCGAATAGCTCACTGCCATGTAGTTGGACTCCTCCTTGCAGATGAGAGGGATAGAATCCGCGGTCTTCCACTTCGAGAAAGGACAGGCGCCTGCCGAGGTCACGGGGTCGATGAGGTTATTGATACGGACGTCCTTGCTGTCACACTGCCATTTTATATAGAGCTGATTGGTAGCCTTCATTTCGTCGAGGTAGAAAATGTCCGTTTTGATTTTTTTGCCCTCCGGGATATCCTTGACATTCACGAAGAAGTTCCCGCTGACAAGACAGGTAACGTCCTCAGTGTCGGAAGCCTTGAAATACAGTGAGGGCTCATAGGTCTTAATGTCGGCGGCAGAGGCTAAAACTGCCGGAAATGCCGCGAGTACCGCGATAGCTGCGGCTGTGATGCGTCTTTTTTTCATGATGTTCACCTCAGAGAAGCTCGGTCATTCTGAGGACGATATGTGCGACCTTCTTTGCGGCGATCTTCTCGAATTCGTCGAAGGACATAGCACCATCATCGTCAGCGTTGTCGGAGATGCAGCGTATGCTTGCGAAAGGCATGGAATTGAGGAAGCAGCAGTGGCCTACAGCGGAGCTCTCCATATCAACAGCGAAGGGCTCGAAGCGTTTCTGGATATCAGCCTTGATCTCGTTGCTGGTGATGAAAGCCTCGCCGGAAACAATGCGTCCGCGGAAGCTCTTCGAGCCGTCCTCAGCGCAGACCTTCTCGGCAGTTGAGATGATATTTTCATCGGCTTTGAAGGCGGAACAGTACGGAGGGTAGTCGTTGAGGAAATGCGGGTCGAGGTCATGGTGGAGCACCTCTGTTGAGATCACGATATCGCACACCTTTATGGCATTGTTCATGCCGCCTGCAATGCCTGCATTTATAACGCAGTCCGGCTTGAAATTATCTATTGCAGCCTGCGTGCAGATAGCAGCGTTGACCTTTGCGATACCGCTGCAGGCGTTGATGATAGTCTTTCCCTTGTAGCTGCTTATGTAGTAGTCGAAACCGGAGATACGCTTTATCTCAGCCTCTCCGAGTATCTCACGGATATCCTTGAGTTCTGACGGCATAGCACCGATAATGAAAATAGTATTCATGATTATCACTCCTGTGGTTTGGATTTGTACCTCCATTATATCATAAGTTCCCGGAAATAGCAAGGGCTTTGTCAAAGCATCAGCCGGGACGTCAAGCGAACACCTTCCCCTGCACATTATTCCCAGCTAATTGTGGCACTGTGAATGAAAAACAGCCGCAGGGCTCTCACCCCTGCGGCTGTCCGTGAAATATTTACTTGATAAGTCCAACGCCCCAGATAGTGAAGTTTGAACCGGGATTTTCCATCTTGATGGAAACGTTGAGCTCACCGGTTTCGGGCTGGAAGTAGCCGAGCTCGGCATCAGGACCGCCCCATGTGTACTGCTTGTTTCCGCTTATCTTGGTCTCCTTGCCGTTTACGGTAACGATAACGTTGCCCATGCCGGTGCTATTGGCCTTGAATACGAGGATGAAGCCTTTGCCCTCTGTTGTGAATGTCATGGGAGTATTGCCGTTCTTGCTGTTCTCATAGCCGAATGGGAGCTTTCCTCCGCCATAGCCGGAAACTGACTTGAACGAGCCGGCGTTGAAGTTGCCGAGAGTCTTCGGGTCAACATTGACACAGCTCTCGTACTCCGTGCCGTAAACAGTGGTAGTGGGGATAACGTAGCCGTCACTGCGGTTCTCGGTCTTCATAGCCTGACGGGTGAAGTAAGCGAGACAGTCCGCAACGAGCTGGCCGCCCTTAGCGTGGGGGTGATACTCGTCGGTGAAGTAATCGCCGGTCTGGAGCAGACCGTTATTGAACGCCTTGCTGAGAGCGTCGTCCATGCTGATGACAGGAACGTTGAAGTTCTCGCCGATAGGAGCCATCTGCTTCTGGCTGGAGAAGCCGCCCTTTGAACGGTTGATGAGGATAATTACAGCAGGGTCATTGGGCTGCGAGAGTATCTTCTTTACAAGGCTCTCGAAGCACTTCTTGTAGAGGATATCCTCGTGGTCGTTTACGGAGAATTCGAGGAATACGATGTCCGGTGTCGAGCTGAGAACGTTCTGCTCACAGCGGACAAGTCCTACAACTGAGGAGGTTCCGGAGAGACCGGCGTTGACCTCTTTGAACTGTCCCTTTGCGAAGGTGTTCTTGATGTAGCTGGTGTAGGGAGTGCTGTAGTTCGTACCCTCAGTGATAGAGCCGCCGAGATAAGCGAGGGTGAGCTTTTCGCCCTGTTCAGCCGCTTCGAGCTTGGCAGCAAGACGGTCAACATTGCCCATGTTCTTGATAGAGCTCTTGTAGAAGTCTATCCACTTGGCTTCGGCAGTCTCCTGATAGTCGTCCCACGGATTATCGGGCTTCGGAGGCTTGGGGAATTCGTTTATCCTGCCGAGCACGAAGTCGTTCATCAGGACGAGGTCCGCGATCTCGGTAGCGCCGTTTCCGTCGATATCGGAGGCTTTCTTTGTAAGCTTATCCTCAGTGCCGTTGATGAGAATGCGGCGTTCGAGGATAATATCGAAGACGTTTATCTTCTCATCGAATGTGACGTCGCCTATCTTGAGAGTGCGGATCTTCGGCTGACCTGCGCCCTCGATGACAACACCGTCACTGGCTGCGGCAGCATCGTCGATGAAGAAGCTCGTGGTGGTCTCCTCGGTCTCAACGTAGAGAACGAGGTCGGTAGCGTCCTCCGGGATAGTGTAGCTCTCGTTTGCGAGCTGTACCCAGTCGCCGGCAGCGACTATTGCAGATGCAACATTGCTGTATACCGCTTTACCGGAAGCGTCCTTGTACTGCATCGTGAGCTTGAAATTCTCGGTAGCTCCGCCGGTCTCATACATTGCGTTAACGCTGAAGCTGTAGGCGGTTCCGGGAACGAACTCAGCTGTATCGAGAGGCTTCTGAGCACCGTTCCACGAAGCGCTTCTGCCTGTGCAGGAGAGGGAGGATTCGCCTGCATAGCTCTGAGCAAGGGTGCTCCTTACGGAAGCGCCGCCTCTGCCCTCCCACGAAGCCGCATCGGATTCAAAGGTATCGTAAAACTTGTAGCCCTCAGCGGCATAGGTGTCGAGGACAGGGCTTGCTTTCAGGGAAGAGGGGTAAGCCGAGGTGAGCGCAGTGAGTCCGAGCGCTGCTGCGGCGAGCCCCGAAGCTGTTTTCTTTAGTATCATGCTATCATACTCCTTTTTTAGAAATTAGAGATCAGAGGTCATAGATGTGCCGGTATCGGTGTCGTTTCGCAGGAAGAATGCAGCGAGGGAACTGCAACTTCTACCTGTGGTGGACAAAAAATTAATATTCTGTTAATATTATACATCTGTTTATCTGATGTGTCAACTATAAATGTGCCGTATTTATATTACTTTTGTGCTGAGATGATTGACAAAACGTCCAAAAAATGCTATCATTAGGGTAATCAGAAATCAGAAAGTAGGAGCGGATATTATCCGCCCGCGTGTTACGATACGACATACAATCACCGTTCTGTAGGGGACGGCGTCCTCGACGTCCCACTCTCTACTTTATGATTTCTGAACACTGACAACTATCACCGGGAGATGATGCTTATGAAGATAGATGATATCGGGTATAACCACCGCCATGAGAGAGATTTTGTCATAGACCGTCCCACCGGCGTCGGCGACTGGCTGCTGCTGCTGATAAAGTCCCCTGCGGTCTACCGCTTCGGCAGCGAGGAGCTCCGCATCTCCGGAAACGTCCTCCTCATATACACCCCCGGTACTCCGCAGTATTACCGTGCCGACTGCGCCGAATACTTCGACGACTGGATGCACTTCATGCCCGACGAAAAGGACATCGCCCTGATGCAGTCCCTCGGCATAAAGACCAACACTCCCCTTGTCCTCTCCGAAGCCTCCGGCATTTCCTCCATACTTGGCACGATGTGCTACGAACACTATTCCTCCAACGCGAACCGCGACGAGGTATCCGATCTCTACTTCCGCATTCTCCTGTACAAGGCTTCGGAAAAGCTCAGCAAAAAGGCAGCCGGCAAGCCCTCCGAGAGCCTCTACACCGAGAAGCTCATGTGGATAAGGGACTCCATTTACCGCTGGCCGAGCCGTGACTATACCATTGACGATATGGCGAAGGAGCTCTCCCTGAGCCGTTCACGCTTCCAGCACATATACAGCGAGACCTTCGGGACGAGCGTCACCAAGGACATCATCTCCAGCCGTCTGAACAAGGCTGCCGAGATGCTCAGAACGACCGATACTCCGATAAAGGAGATAGCCCTTTACATAGGCTACGGACACAATACCTCCTATTTCGTGAAGCTCTTCGGGAGCGTTTACGGTATGTCGCCGGGACAGTACCGCAAGGAGCACAAAAAGCCATAGCTTTAGAGCTAAGAAATCAGAAAGCAGAAAGTAGTGCAGGGGGTGCGGGTGTCCGGTGGACACCTCTGCCGCAGGCAGAAGCACCGACCGAGGCGACAGCCGAGGCCCGCCGTCCCGGCGTCCGGGGTAACGGATAAACCACTGGCAGTAAACCATAAGGGCGCACATTGTGCGCCCTTGCTTAGTTCTTGATTATTTTATCAAAGGAAAAGCGGCAGGAGAAGTCCCAGCGCCATTATGAGGGCAAGGATAAGCATGAGTATCCTCATACCGTTGGTCTTTGTCTTCATCGGAGGCTTCTTTCCATTCTTTTTCTTCTTGCTCTGAGCCATTTCCGTTCACCTCTCAGTATTTCTTTTTCTTTCCGGCACGATTTTTCCGGTCGGGTATATAGTCCGCGAAGACCTTCGAGCGCTTTCTGTCGCCGTAAGCCTTTTTCCTGCGGTCAAATTCGGGCTTGCCGGTCTTTCCGGGACGTCCGGAACGCTCATTCTTCGGCTTTGTGCCGTCCCAGAGCTTTACCGTAACCTGCTGACCGTTTATCTTCATCGGGTTGGTGCTTTCGAGGATATAATCGGTCTCGGAAGCCGGTATCTCGACCGTTGTGTGCTCGTCGAATATGTCTATCTTGCCGAAATCCTTGCCGGACATACCTGTAGCGTCAACAAGTGCGCCAAGTATGAAATTCGGAGCTATGCGGCGGTTTCTGCCTATGTTTATATCGACCTTGACAGTATTTGCGGCTGCGCCTTTCCTGCTGCGGAGAGGACGCGGCTTCTCGAATTCGGGGATAGCCTCGATGTCCGCCTGCAAGGTCTTGGAAACGAGCCTTGCCGCAGCCTCACGCGGGTCGATGCCCATTGCCGCGAGCCTGTCGATGACCTCGTAAGCGCTGTGGACAGCCTCCATAGCGGCGATGTCCTTTACGGCGGTCTCTTTTCGTGCAGCGATGATTCCCTCCCTGTCGGGAAGCGGGAGCTCGGTTATCTCGGCGTTGATATATTTTGCGATATCGCGGAGCTCATAGTGCTGCCGTCTGCCGCTGATAAGCGTGTAGGCGGTACCGGTGCGACCTGCACGACCCGTTCTTCCGATGCGGTGAATGTAGTATTCGTTGTCCTGCGGGAGGTCGTAGTTGAAAACGGCGTCAATGCCGCTTACGTCGATACCTCGGGCGGCAACGTCCGTTGCGACGAGAATGTCGGTCGCCTTGTTCTTGAAGGAATTCATGACCTGAGTGCGCTGAGCCTGCTTCATATCGCCGTGAAGTCCTGCCGCACGGAAGCCGTGCTTTTGAAGCTCCTCGGTGAGCTGGTCTACCATAGCCCTCGTGTTGCAGAAAACCATTGACGAGGAAGGATTATACGCCGTCAGAAGGAGGCGGAGAGCGTCGGTCTTTCTGCCCATCGCGACCTCGAAGTAATACTGCTCGATGAGGTCAACGGTCTTCTGTGCGGACTTTATTTTTATATGCACCGGGTCACGCTGGAAGTTCTCGGTTATCGCCATAATCTCGGGCGGCATGGTCGCGGAAAAGAGAACGGTCTGACGTTCCTCCGGGACCTCCGAAAGAATGGTCTCGATGTCCTCGCGGAAGCCCATGTTCAGCATCTCGTCAGCCTCGTCGAGGATAACGCAGCGGAGGTTCTGGAGCTTGAGGGTACGCCTTCTCATGTGGTCCATAACTCTGCCGGGAGTGCCGATAACGATGTTCGCACCGCGTTTGAGCTGGAATATCTGCTTCTCCATGCTCGCGCCGCCGTAGACCGCGCAGGGCTTGACGATGCGCTTGTACTTGGCGAATTTGCGTATTTCCTCATAAGCCTGCATAGCGAGCTCGCGTGTGGGACAAAGTATCAGTACGGCAACTGTGTTCCTGTCCTGCTCGGTGATGCTCTCGACAGCCGGAAGTCCGAAGGCAGCGGTCTTGCCCGTGCCGGTGTTGGAGCGTCCGACGATGTCCCTGCCCTGGAGCATGAGGGGAATGCTTTTTTCCTGTATCTCAGTCATTTCCGTGAAGCCGAGCTCCTCAACGGCGCTGAGTATGTCCTGTGAAAGGTTTAATTCCTGAAACTGCATTGTATCTCCTTTATTTTTTGTGATAATATTATCATACCACATCATCGCAGAAAAAGCAAGAGGCATACGCCTCTTTTAGAAAGCAGAGAGTAGAAAGTAGTTATTAGTTCAGAGTGCATAGTGCTTAGTTAACATTCCGGCAGATCTCTTCAGATCCGTCCGCGTAAGCGGACACATTAATTCTCAATTCTCCATTCTCAATTCTCAGTTTATGGGACGTCGAGGACGCCGTCCCCCTACACTACTCTCAACTTTCTATTCTCTGCTCTCTGAACAGCGAATAAAATCCTCCGCATTGCAGATAATAACCGCAGCGGAGGTGGTGAGCGATATGCCAGATGAAGAAGATGTCAAGATATACGTCCCGTCAGGCTCGTCAGGCAAGCCTGTGCCGGAAAACGAATCCGACGAGGTCAGGATATACCCCGGCGTTTCATAAGACTGCCGAGGAACGAGAACAGCACGAAAAAGCTGACATTCACGATAACTATGCTCGCGCCGGGAGCTGTGTTGAAAAGCAGGGATATCATCATTCCGATGAGGAAGCTTGCGACCGAAACGGCTCCCGATGTGAGCACAACGCCCTTGAAGCTGTTGCAGATACGCATTGCGGTAAGGGTCGGGATAACGATGAGGCTCGAAATGAGGAGTGCGCCCATCATCATCATGCCGAGAACGACTGTTACTGCCGTGAGGACTGCGAAGATCATGTTGTAGATGCCTGCATTCACGCCTGTCGCACGGGCAAAGTTTTCGTCAAAGGTCACGGAGAATATGCGGTTGTAGAGGAAAATGAACGCGAGTATCACGATGACCGAAAGCACCACGCTGAGGATAACATCGTTCTTGCTCATAGCGAGAATGCTGCCGAACATATAGTGGCTGACGTCGTTGGTGAGACCTGCCTTCGAGGAGACGAGAATGCCTATCGCAAGGGCTGTCGTGGAGAAAAGTGCAATAGCCGCGTCCCCGTTTATCTTGCTGCTCTCGCTGAGCCTGAGAAGTATGAAAGCGGCGATTATCACCACGGGGAGTGCTACCTTCAGCGGTGCAAGGTTCATGACAGCCGCAACCGAAAGCGCACCGTAGCCGATATGCGAGAGACCGTCACCTATCATGGAATAGCGCTTGAGAACGAGGGTCACTCCGAGGAGCGAGGAGCATATCGTTATAGCTATGCCGCCGATAAGCGCCGGAAGGAGTATCGCCGCGAAGAATTCCGGCGTGAACATAAGTCTTATATTTTCGTTCATTTTGAGCCTCCTGAGAATTTTTTGCTGATGTGAGAGCTGAGGTATTCCTCCGGCGTACCGAAGAAGCAGTGGTCGCTGCTGCAAAGGCAGAGGATGCGGCTCGCGCAGTCCACTGAACGCACGACGTCATGTGAGACCATGATAACGGTCATGCCGTCTTTCTGATTGAGCTCGGTGATGAGCTTGTACATATCCTCCTGAGCTGCCGGGTCGAGACCGTTGAGAGGCTCGTCGAGGAGGAGAAGCTTCTTCGCGGCGCACATTGCCCTTGCGAGGAACATTTTCTGCTGCTGTCCGCCGGAAAGCTCGCGGCAGCTTTTTTTTGCGAGGTCGGCGATACCGAGCCTTTCCATAGCCTGCTGAGCCAGCTTTTTCTCTGCGGACGAATAAAACGGACGGAGTCCCCTGCGTCCGAGACAGCCGGAGATAACGACCTCCGCGACCGTTGCTGGGAAGCCGTTCTGCAAATTCGTATACTGCGGCAGATAGCCGATATCGGAGGGTTTAAGTCCCTCGCCCATTATTATTTTACCGCTGTCGAGCTGCTTTATTCCAAGCAGACATTTTATCAGAGTGCTCTTTCCGGAACCGTTTTCGCCCAGTATACAGAGCAGCTCGCCCTCATTGAGCGTGAAAGAAAGTGAGCCTATGACCTTTTTGCCGTCATAGCTCGCGGCAGCGTTCCTGCATTCGATTATAGCCTTCAATTCAGTGCCTCCCTGAGATTTTCAAGATTTTGCGTCATTAGGTCGATGTAGGTCACTCCGTTTTCAAAGTCCTTCTTCGAGACATTGTGGCAAGAGTGAAGCGGCAGCATTTCCGCACCTGTTGCGTCACTGAGCTTGCTCGCGAGACGCTTTGTGGAAAATTCGAGGTAGAATACAACGTCGGTCTCCTTATCGAGCAGCTTGTCTATGAGGAAAGCCATTGTGTAGACCGAGGGCTCGGATTCCGAGCTGCACCCGCTGAAAGCCGCGTAGTATTTCAGACCGTAGTCGTGGGCGAGGTAGCGGAACGGGAAACGGTCGCCGACTATTATTGTATGGTTCGGCGCATTTTCGGACATTTCCGCGAAATCCCGGTCGAGCTTATCGAGTCTTCCGGCATAGCTTTCCCCGTTTTCACGGTAGAGCTCAGCGTTCTCCGGGAATTTTTCGCACATGACACCCTCGATGCCCTCAACGCAGAGCTTAGCGTTCCGCGGAGAGGTCCAGATGTGCTCATCGAACTCCTCGTCCTCATCGTCGTGGTCATGGTCGAGTTCGTCATGGTCATGGTCGTCCTCATCGTGGTCATGGTCGTCCTCATCGTGGTCGTCACCGTCATCGTGGTGGTGGTGGTGATGACCTGTGGGAGATGCCCCCTCGACTTCCTCCTCCTCAAGAGGGTCGATGTAGTCGAAAAGGCGTATCACCGTGATATCAGAGGTGTCAAGCGAATCGAGTATCTTGTCCACCCAGACCTCGCCCTCGCCTCCGATGTATACGAAAACGTCACAGTTCTGTATCTTGGCGATGTCCAGCGGCACCGGCTCGTAGGAATGCGCCTCCGCACCGGCTTGCAGCAGCATGGTGATATCCGCCGAATCTCCGGTAACTGCCCTCACAAAGTCGTAGGGCGGAAAGGAGGTCGTCACGACCGAGAGCTTGTCCCCGCGGTCGATCGGCGAAAGAACGCAGCCGCTCAGCACCGACACCGTCAGCAGAACGAGTGCCGTAATAAGTCCTGCCGTCCTCCTCATGATTTCGCCTCCGCACACTTGGCGCAAATGCCGTAGAATACAGTCTTTGAGGAGTCCACCTGAAAGCCGTGGTGCTCATAGATGTGGCGGCTTATGCCGGTGAGGTGATTGCAGTCGATGTGGATAAGCCTCTCGCACCGGACGCATTTCAGGTGAAAATGCTGGTGGCAGTCGGTCTCGCCGTCGATGTACTGATAGCAGGCGCCGGTCTTGCCGTCAATGACGTACTTCCGGACGATGCCCTGTTCTACGAGCTTATCGAGGCGGCGGTAAATGGTGGCAGTACCGAGGGGAGTCCCCTCCTCCGCCATAAAAGCGCTTATGGTCTGGACGTTTGTGTGCTTGTCCTTGTTGTTTATGAGGTAATCGAGGAGCTTTTCCTTCTGTTTGGTATTGTAACCGGAATCGCGTTTCATAATGCCCTCCAAAATTGAAATTGATTTTCAATTTCATATTTTACCACAGTATTTCGCATTTGTCAAGCTTTTTCGAGAACCTCCCCCTACAGATTTCAGCGCTTGACATTTTCGGGAAGCTGTGATAAAATAATGAATAGAATATCTGAATTAACGGAGGTGGAGTATGGCTTACTGTAAATACTGCGGAAAAAAGCTCGCAGACGGCGAAATATGCAAATGTTCCGGTGCTTCTGAAAAAGCCGCGCCTGCTGTTCAGACAAAGGGCGGCATCAGGAATTCTTCTCCGGCAAGGTTCTTCAGCGGACACCTGAAAATATTCATCGTGTCAGCAGCTATACTTCTCGTCCTTATAATACTTATTATTTACATAGTCAATCATACCGGCGCAAGAGGAACGGCACGATCCTACGCAAAGGTGCGGTTCAGCAGCTCCGGCGGAAACAAATTTTACTCAATGACCCTCCCGGACGCCCTCTACAAGAGCCTTTCCGGCGATAAGCTCGATTCCCTGATAGACGAATTCAATGACGAGAACAAGAGCACTAAGGACGATTACAAGGTCAAGCTGAAAAAGGTCAAGAAGGTCTCGAAGATGAAGGGCGCTGCCCTTGACGGCGCGGAGATATGGTTTGCAAAGAACGCTGCGGTCTACGACAAAAAATACCTGAAAGAGACATTCAGCGCGAAAAAAGGCTATATCTACAAGATAACCTACAAGGTCAAGGACAAGCAGACCAAGAAGACCACGACCTACTCCAGACAGATCGCTGTTGTGAAGTTCAAGGGCGAGGGCTGGAAGATCATCGACCCGGATATCGGCAGCAAGGAGTCCCTCAAGGACTACCTCCGCGATATCGCCAGCGAACAGAAAGCCGGCAGCAAAGAACAAAGCTCCGTTACCACCGAGCCGAGCTCGGAGAGCAAGGATTAAAGTTCAGCAGGGCGCACGTTTGTGCGCCCTTTCAATTCTTAATGAATAATGCGTAATTGTGGTGTCAGCTTACGCGGACGGATTTATTTTTAGCTACCGGCTAAAGGCTGATAGCTACTCTATGCTTTCTAAAAAGTCGTATGCCTGTTGACACAGACCGGGATTTGGTGTAAAATATAACTGTAAACAGCGGATAAGTCCGCTTTCAAGGAGGGAATTTTATGGCATTTTGCAAATATTGCGGAAAACAGATAAACGAGGGCAAAGCCTGTCCCGAGTGTGCGGCTGCCAACGAACCGGCTGTTCAGCCCGAAATACAGCCTGCTGTCCCGGTACAGCCCGCCGTACAGTCCATGCCTCCGCAGATGCTTCCTCAGCAGCCTGCCCCTGTAGGAGCTGTTCCAATGATGCCGAAGCCAAAGAGGAAAGTGAACAAGGGTATCGTGGCTCTTCTCTCGCTGCTCGGAGTATTCACGATATTCACAGCTATAGTGGTGGCGATATTCGGCTGATGGCAGAAACTATACTGCGCCAGACCATAATAATGCTCATGCTTATTATGGTCGGCGTTTTTTGTTCCAAAGCCGGAATGATAAGCAAGGAAACGAACAGACAGCTCTCCGGCTTCGTATTGCAGGTGGTCAACCCGGCAATGATATTCATGTCCTATCAGACGGACTACCGTTCAGAGCTCGTGGAAGGGCTTTTACTCTCGTTCGTGCTATCGGCAGGCGCCTTCGCGGTGATGACAGCCGCCGCCTATATCCTCGTCCGGCATAAACCGGGTCGTGAGACCGAAATAGAGCGTTTTTCCGCGATATACTCCAACTGTGGCTTCATGGGCATACCCCTTGTCAGCTCGCTCTTCGGCATGGAGGGCGTTTTCTACCTCACCGCGTTCATAACCGTTTTCAACATCGTCGTATGGACGCACGGAGTCGTGCTCATTTCCGGTGAACGCGATATGAAAAAGGTCGTCAAGGTCTTCTATTCGCCCACGATGATCGCGATAGCCCTCGGTCTTGTGACATTTTTCCTGAGAATACGCCTGCCCTCTGTACCGGCAAAAGCTGTGAACTACATCGCAGAGCTCAACACTCCCCTCGCGATGATAGTTTCCGGCGTCACCATAGCCGATACCAAGGTCGTGAGACTGCTGAAAAAGCCGTCCGTTTACTATGTGGTGTTCCTGAGACTGCTGCTGATACCTTTCATCATCTCGGCGCTCATCGCCATTCCCGACGTCAGCGAAAAGGTAAGAATGACCGTCGTGGTCGCGGCGGCGGCTCCGCCTGCTGCGATGTGTACTCTCCAATGTATAAGATACGGCAAGAATTCACTTTATTCCTCTGAAATTTTTGCATTTGGCACAATTCTTTCCGTTGCAACGCTGCCTTTGACAGTCAAGTGTGCGGAATATTTAACAAAATTGATAGACTGACTTTATTTAAAGTGCTGATTTTATAAAAATTTGCGATTTAATGTTTGAAATTTATCAGAAATGTGTTATAATATATATGTGTAGTAATCTACATGATTTACATAAATGTGCAAAACGTATAAAATTTTCAGGAACGGGAGTGTATTTCATGGAAAAAAGAGGAATTAGTAAGCTTGACCTCAAAAGACGTAATCGAATGCAGATACTGCGCGTTATCAGAGAATCCGGACCTATCTCGAGAGTCGATGTTGCAGGTGCCCTTGAGATCACAAGGGCTGCTGTTACTATAATCACCAACGAAATGATCGAGGAGGGCGTCCTCGTTGAGATAGGCGAAGCTCCGGTAAATACCGAGAAGCTCCAGAAGGGCAGACGCAAGATACTCATTGATATCAACGTCAACAGCCGCTTCGCCCTCGGCGCTACCGTGGACGAAAAGGAGGTAAGCGTCGGCCTCACGAACCTCAATTCAGAAATTCTCGATAAGGCGAGCATGGTCATCGACGAGCGTACCACAAGCAAGGACATAATCAACTATATCATAAAAACAAGCAACGAAATGATCGACAACAGCTGTCTCACCAAGGATAAGATCCTCGGCCTCGGCGTGGGCGTTGTACCCTCAATGTGGGGCAAGCTCAAGATTTTCTACAAGGACGGCGTACTCGATTTCACCAACTTCATCGACAAGCTCTCCGGCGGTCTCAGCTGCGAGATATGCTGCGGCAATGCTATCGGTCTCATGGCGCTCGCAAGCAACGATTTCCGCACTCAGAACGGCTATCAGACCAATCAGGCGTTTATCCACAACGGCAATCAGGTCAACCTTGCCATTATCAACAAGAATGAGCTTTCGAGCGACTACGTTTCATATACCTCGACTATCGAGAAGTATATCGTAAATCCCAACGGCAAGCAGTATGAGGGCTACCCCAACGGCTCCGTCAAGGCTGAGCTCTCTCGTACAGCTATGCTCAACGCCTTCTATGAGATCTATTCCAAGGACAAGACACCCGTGCTCTATGAGCTCACCGAGGGAGACAAGTCCAAGATAGATACCGACAAGGTATTTATGGCTCTGATGCGCGGCGAGGAGCCCGTAAAGAACCTCGTGGACGACATCATCGCGAAGTATACCGTTCTTATCAACAACCTTGCGATAAGCCACTTCGCAAAGAAGATAGTCCTCCACAATTTCAAGCTCAACGACAAGCAGTTCGACTATGTCAAGCGCGAAATGATACGCCTCGTAAGCGAGGAGATCGCGGACAGGGTCGTTCTCAGCAAGCTCGATGGCAAGAACAACTTCCTCGGCGGCTGTGCGCTCGTTATTCAGGAGAATTTCTATACCCGCGGCGGTATGCAGTAACCAAAAGGGAGGGAGCAATGCTCCTTCCCTTTTTTTATAGAACTAAGAAGTCAGAAAGCAGAGAGTAGAAAGTAGAAAGTAGTACGGACGCCCAATGGGCGTCCGTTCAATTCATAATGTATAATTGCGGTGTCCGCTTACGCGAACGGTTCAAAAAATGTAGGGGCGCACAGTGTGCGCCCGCAGGTCAACGGATACGGTACCGGAAATAAATACAAACGGCGCGGGCGAACGATGTTCGCCCCTACAGAATCAGTGAAGAACGAATAATGAATAATTGTGACGTCTGCCTTCCGGCGGACGGATCCAATTTAAGCTAATGGCTAACGGCTAATAGCTACTTCCTACTCTCTACTTTCTGCTCTCTGATCTCTCAGCTTTTTTCTTCAATATCCAGCCTGCGAAAGCAAGTATAATGAGCGACATCAGCATTCCCGTGAGAGCGCCGCCGGTGTCGATAAGGACGTCCGTGAACATACAGGCGCGTCCCGGGGTGAAGTGCTGGTGGAGCTCATCGGAACAGGCATAGAGGAAGCAAAAAGCGATAACTCCGGCATTTTTCAGACTTTTCAGTCTGCGTCTGCCGACTGTCATCGAGGCGCAGAAGCCGAGCGCTGTGTATATCGAGTAATGCGCGAGCTTTCGTATGATATGCTCCGCTTTGTCAATTATCGAGATCTGCTTCGCCCGCGAGAGCTTGTCGTAGTCCTTCACGAACACCTCAACGGCGGTCTCCGTGACCTTTCCGCTCTTTGAGGAGGACTTTTTGGCGTTATCACTCGAAAACATGAATATCACGACCATACAAGCGATAGTAAGTATGGCAAAAATTATTCGGACGGGGTATAGCTTTATTCCAAAGAACACTTTCTGCTCCTTTCGGTACCGGGATTTACAATTACGGATTATATTATACTCCTGTTCCGGCCTTTTGTAAATAAAATGACGGCAAAATTGGTATAAATTGCCGAAAGAACAGTTATTTTTCAGCCTTTTTTGGACGAAAATTTTCCGGAAAGCTCTTGTATCTTTACTCAGGAAATGATATAATATAAGTTGATAGTTTATGCTTCATCTAAGTTTATATATATGTCCCGGAGGTTTAAATGAGACGTTTTTTCGCTAATGTCTGGACCAAAAGAGTCGTTTCGCTCCTGAGCATCTTCTATGCTGCCGGCGCCTTTGCACTCTGCTGGTTCTCGCTTTTCTACGATATCCATATCCACGGCAGAGTTTCACAGTGCCTTATCATCATAGCGATCTCTATCATGGCGCTCGTCGTCATGCTCTACACAAGAAAACAGTTCGTCACGAAGCTCGTGAGCTTCCTGATACTGCCGCCGATGCTGCCGGTCGTCCTGCTTTATTTCGGAGAATGGGGCATGATAATCCCCATAATCGTCACCGGTCTGCTGATACTGCTGCTTTCGGGCGCGGGAGAGGGTCTGAAGACAGCCCTCGGTACCGTAACGCTCCTGCTCTATGTTTTCGGCGCACTCGGCTACTTCCTGTTCACCTCGTTCTTCGTTATCGACGACAATACCGAGGTCGTCGCAAAGGGCGTTTCCCCCTCGGGAAGATACCGCTACAGGGTAGTCAATACCCTCTCCGAGGAGACCGAAAACAGCTGTACTTCGATATATGTCGAGCCTAATTACGCCGATAAGGACTTCCTCTTTGCAACCTTTACCCTCAAGAATATGGAGAGGGTAGTCGATCTCACAAGACCTGTCAGCGAGACCGTGAACATCGAGTGGAAGACTCAGACCCGCAGCGAGATAACCGCTGAACTCAACGCTAAATCGGAGCATATCGTTGTCCGCCTCTCAGACAAGGCGCTCGAAAAGCTCGGCATCTCCGATGCGGACCACTACACGCTCTACGGCATCTCCTCCAAGCAGAAGGCTGCTCTCGGCAAGAAGGAATCCGATTTCAACGATATCCTCCTCAGCGATATCCCGGACGATAAGCTCTCCGCCTTCAACCTCGGAAAGGATCAGAGCGGCAGCTACTACGTCCTCGAGCCGACCAAGGAATTCCTCGCAGCTACGGGCTTTGCGGAGGGTTCAAGGATATACCTCCGCGACCTCACGGAAACTCAGCTCCGTGCGTTCCACATCATCATCGACAACGCTATCTACCTCAATACCCTCACGGACGCTCAGCTCGCACAGCTCGGTGTTCCCGAATCAGGCGATGTTATGTACTTCAACGGTGAGATATGCTTCCGCTACTACGTTGCTGAGATCGAGGAATACTTCGATACCGAATCGAGACACTTCTCCCTCGACCTATTGGAATAAAACAGAACTAAGAAAGGGCGCACAATGTGCGTCCTTCAGTCTGTTGAAAAAGTCAAATTAAACGTGTACAGCAACACGGGCGCTCGGAAAGCGCCCCTACAATTCAGCTATATACCATCGTTTCGTGTAGGGGCGAGTTCCGCTCGCCCGCAATTTCATTATTATATTTAGGTTTTTTGACACTCTGAAGGGCGCACAAATGTGCGCCCTTTCTGCTTTCTACTCTTTGCTTTATGATCTCTGCACTCTGCTCCCTGAATTCAGCGAAGCTGCTTCAAGGGGTCAACATATCTGCCGTAGTGCGTCATTTCAACGTGCAGGTGCGGCTCTATACCGCTCTCGATATCCGCGGTATTCCCGGCAGCGCCTATAACATCGCCGCCTGCCACGGTATCACCCTCCTGAACGGAGAGGTCTGTGCCGAGACCGCAGTATTTCGTGACATATCCGTTGTGGTGGTCGAGCGTGACGACGGTTCCCCAGAGCGGACTGCTCTCTATCTTCATTATCTCGCCGGCTGAAACCGCGTAGACCTCCGCGCCCGGCTCAGCCTTGATGTCAACGCCGTTGTGAGTCTGCCATGTGCCGGTAGTAGGGTTCTTCACCAGCTCTCCGCCGCTGAAGTCAGCTAAGACCGTTCCGCAGTCGGCAAGCGGCAGATGCGCGTTCTCGAGCCGGAATGTCTTCTCGGGAGGCTCGGTCTTAGCCTCCGTCTTAGCCTCTGTCACTATCTCGGCGACCGGTACCGTCACTATCACAGCCGATCTCGTCGCAGCCGGAGCCGTTGTCGTTACAGCAGTCGTCGTGACAGGCGGCGCGGTCGTCACTGTGTAGCGGTAACGTGTCGTTTTGGGGACATCGTCCGCTCGTTTGGCAACGACTGTGTCCGGGGACGAGGAAAGCTTTCCCTTGCCGCCGTCCTGACCGTAAGCGAAAAAGCAGGCTGAGCCTATCATTACTGCACTTATTCCAAGGGCTGCATAAAAGCCCCTTGTGCCTTTTTTCATGTTATCATCGGGTAAAGATCTTTTCTTCACGAATAACACCTCCAAGCCTATTGTTGACGGCTTTTCCGCTATTATTCATGAAAATTGAGAATTATTGCATAAGCTCCCGGAACGCCGCTCCCCCTCCGGCCACGGACTGAGGCTTTATCATTCGCTGCCTTAAAAAAATCCGTTTCCCCTCTTGCAATTTCCGGCTGACTATGATATAATAATAACGATAGGGTGAAAATCCCTGTAAATGTAATTCTCAGGAGGAATTTATCTATGTTAACTTCAGCTACCGAAATGCTCAGAAAAGCAAGAGAAGGCAAGTATGCAGTTGGTCAGTTCAACATCAACAACCTTGAATGGACTAAGGCTATCCTTCTTACAGCTCAGGAACTCAATTCTCCCGTTATTCTCGGCGTTTCCGAGGGTGCAGGCAAGTACATGACCGGCTTCGAGACTGTTGCAGCTATGGTCGCAGCTATGGACAAGTCTCTCGGAATCACAGTTCCTGTTGCTCTCCACCTCGATCACGGCTCATATGAGGGCTGCTACAAGTGCATCAAGGCTGGCTTCACATCAATTATGTTCGACGGTTCACACTTCCCGATCGACGAGAACGTCGCTAAGACAACAGAGCTCGTAAACGTTGCTCACGGTCTCGGTCTTTCTATCGAGGCTGAGGTAGGTGCTATCGGCGGTGAAGAGGACGGCGTTATCGGTAAGGGCGAGTGCGCTGATCCCGCAGAGTGCAAGATGATCGCTGATCTCGGCGTTGACTTCCTCGCAGCAGGCATCGGCAATATCCACGGTGTATATCCCGCTAACTGGGAGGGTCTCAGTTTTGAGACTCTCGAGGCTATCAACAAGACTGTCGGCGATATGCCCCTCGTTCTCCACGGAGGTAC
>Ga0310691_10003072_pt1 | contig 20702 bp, 23 predicted proteins | sample 176DNAGHGlowgp2_FD_203887 | JGI IMG/M metagenome (GOLD analysis project Ga0310691, IMG submission 203887) | Sheep rumen microbial communities from Palmerston North, Manawatu-Wanganui, New Zealand - 1766 DNA GHGlow gp2 (v2) (version 2) | ecosystem: Host-associated > Mammals > Digestive system >...
TTGAACGCAAATAGGGGAATTCCGTGCTCTGCGGAGCACGGCAAGGGGCGCTGCCCCTTGACCCCGCAAACTTTTGAAAAAGTTTGATCAAAACTTCAATCATAATTCTAATGGGGTTTCTCGACAAGCTGAACCGCGCACCGGAATCAATCGGTGCGCGGTTTTATATTGCAATGAAGTATTATTCGCCGTCGGGCATATCCCAGTTGTGCCATACGTTCTGCACATCGTCGTCATCCTCAAGATGCTCAAGCAGCAGACCCATCTTGCGGATGGACTCCTCCTCGGTCAGGGTGACATAGGTGCTCGGCACCTCTGCCTCCTCAGCGGATGCGACCAGATAGCCCTTGCCGGTCAGCCCCTCGCGGAGCTCGCTCAGTGCAGAAGGATCGCAGACGATCTCGACGCTGTCCTCTTCAAAGGTCATGTCGTCGCCGCCGAATTCCATCACATCCTCCAGCACGGCATCCTCCTCAAGCTCGCCCTCGTGCTCCAGAATGACAACGCCCTTCTTGGAGAACAGGTACGAAACGCAGCCGGTCGTGCCGAGATTGCCGCCGAATTTATCGAAATAGTGGCGGATATTGCCTGCGGTACGGTTCTTGTTATCGGTCAGGCACTCGACAATGACCGCGACGCCGTTCGGTCCGTAGCCTTCATAGGTCAGGCTCTCGTAATTGTTCTTGTCGCTGTCGCCGGCTGCCTTTTTAATCAGGCGGTCGATGTTGTCGTTCGGGACATTGTTTGCCTTTGCCTTTGCGATCAGATCGCGGAGCTTGCTGTTATTATTCGGGTCGGGGCCGCCCTCTTTGATGACGACCATCATCTCTCTGCCGATTTTGGTAAAGATTTTCGCTTTAACAGCGTCGGTCGCTTCCTTTTTGCGTTTGATATTATTCCACTTGGAATGTCCTGACATAAGAAACCCTCCTATTCTGATTGTTCGGGATCCGGCAGGGTTTCCTGCCAGATTGCCGTAAAGAGCGTGCGGAGCCGTTCGGTCTGGCCGCACAGGTATAAATATCCGAACAGGCACTCAAAGCCTGTTGCTTTCCGGTAGTCTGCGGGGGTTGCGTGCTTCGGCACACTGATCCCGCTTGCATTTCTGCCGCGTCTGAGGATATCCGCCTCCTCTTCGGTCAGCATCTCCGCAATCAGCGCAGCAGCATGTGCCTGAAATGCGGCGCGGACGTGTGCGACTGCCTGCTCATGGAGCTGCCGTGCGGGGCGGTTTGCCTCTCTCAGAAGCCGCTCGCGCACCATGACCTCATAGACACTGTCGCCGAGAAAGGCGAGCGTCAGCGGGCTGTATTGGCGCGCCTCCTCGGGCTTCAGCGGGGGATTTGTCTGCAAAAGATCAATCGACATAATCGAATTCAAAACCGTTGATTGAAACGGTTGCGCCCTCCTTTGCACCCATTTCCTCCAGCTTATCAATGATGCCGCTGCTGCGGAGTACGCGCTCGAAGTATTGCAGCGACGACCAGTCATCGGGGTTGACCGTGCGCATAATCGGTTCCATGAACGGCGCATCGACCTGATACACGCCGTCCCCGTCAATTTCGATTGTAAAGCGCTTCTGTTCCTCTGGCTTAATTTCCGGGGCTGCCTCCGGCTCAAAGCGCTTGACGGGCGGGAGTGTTTCGAGCGTTTTCGCGATTTCGTCAATCAGCGGCTTGGTACCCTGTGCCGCAGCCGCAGAAATTACGAAAAACGGGTAGCCTTTTTCTGCAATATACGCGTGCAGCCGTTCAATCTGCTCCTCAGAGGCAAGATCGGATTTATTCGCGGCAACAATCTGCGGGCATTCGCTCAGATCCTCAGAGAAATTCCGCAGCTCCTTGTTGATTTTCTCAAAATCTTCAATCGGGTCGCGGTCCTCGCTGCCGGCGGCATCAAGCACATGCACAATCAGGCGGCAGCGTTCGACGTGGCGCAGGAAGGAATGACCGAGACCGGCACCGTCTGCGGCGCCCTCAATCAGACCGGGGATATCCGCCATAACAAAGGATTTTTCCTCATCGACCCGCACAACACCGAGCACCGGCTCCAGCGTTGTGAAGTGATAATTCGCGATTTTCGGTTTTGCGGCGGAGACCACGGAGATCAGCGTCGATTTGCCGACATTCGGGAAGCCGACCAGTCCGACATCGGCGAGCAGCTTAAGCTCCAGAATGACATCGAGCTTTTCGCCGTCATAACCGGGCTTTGCAAAGCGCGGAACCTGACGGGTAGAAGAAGCAAAATGCTGATTGCCCTTGCCGCCTCTGCCGCCCTTTGCGAGCACAACCGGTTCGTCGCCGGAGATATCGGCGAGCACTCTGCCGCTTTCCGCCTCACGGATGACGGTACCGCGCGGCACCTTGATCGTCAGATCGGGGGCACTTTTGCCGGTGCAGCGTTTTGCGGCGCCGTTCTGCCCGTTTTCCGCGACATATTTACGTTTATACCGGAAGGAAAGAAGCGAGGAGAAATGGTCATCTGCGACAAAGAGCACATCGCCGCCCTTGCCGCCGTCGCCGCCGTCCGGTCCGCCGGCAGCCACATATTTTTCCCGGTGGAAGCTCACGCAGCCGTCGCCGCCGTTTCCCGCCTCAATCCGGATTCTCGCCTGATCGACAAACATTGACATATCGGATTACCTCATAAGAAATCCCCCTGCGAAACGCAAGGGGATTTGCGATAAATCGCAGAATCTGTGTTACTGCTCGACAGCGTAGACGCTGACGCGCTTGCGGTCGCGGCCGTAGCGCTCGAAACGAACCTGACCGTCGATCGTTGCAAACAGGGTATCGTCGGAGCCGATGCCGACATTGTTACCCGGGTGGATATGGGTGCCGCGCTGGCGAACGAGAATGTTGCCTGCGAGGACATACTGACCGTCGCCGCGCTTGACGCCAAGGCGTTTTGCTTCGGAGTCACGGCCGTTCTTTGTAGAACCAACGCCCTTCTTATGAGCGAAGAACTGCATGCTGATACGCAACATTTGGAATGCACCTCCGTTTTTTTAAGGATTGCTTCTGCACCGGGATTTTCAGCGCATATTATCGGATCTTCACGGTCATCATGCCTTCAAAATCCTCAGAAAGCGCCTGAAAATGAATCAGCAGCCCGTGCAGAATCTCGGACTGTACGGAATCCGGTTTTGTCAGCCGGAGCGAGAGCATATTCTGAACGCCGTCATCGGGCTGCTCGGTGATTTCCGCCGCAGCGTGAAAGCACTCAGTCAGCGTATTGCAGGTAAGCTGCATCGCGGACGAGACCGCCGCGCACAGAATCTGACCGCTCGTGTCATCTCCCGTGTAATCTGCATGTCCCGTGACGCTGCACGCTGTAAAAAGCCCGCCGGACTGTTCAAAAACCGCTTTGAGCTTCATAATCCGTACTTATTTGCTGATGGATTCGATCTTGAGCTGGGTGTAGGGCTGTCTGTGACCCTGCGCCTTTTTCTGACCGCACTTGGGCTTATAGGTGAAGACGCGGATCTTCTTGCCCTTGCCGTTTTCGAGCACCTTTGCGGTAACGGTTGCACCTGCAACTGTCGGCGCGCCGATGGTCAGACCGCTCTCGTCACCGACTGCGGCGACCTGATCGAATGTGACGGTATCGCCTGCCTCGACCGCGAGCTTCTCAACACGGATGATGTTGCCCTCCTCGACCTTCAGCTGCTTGCCGCCTGTCAGAATAACTGCATACATGGTTTTGTGGCACCTGCCTTTTCCATAAACTCGCTGCGGACGGTGCGTATAAACTGCATTTGGGCATAATACGACTTCAACCGTTCAGCATGCGGCTTTACCATTATACATGATTTTGGGAATTTTGTCAAGGAAAAGCGGACGGGCCGCCGGTATAATTTCCGGCAGCCCGTCTCATGTTTTTTGTCAATTTTCACGGAATCTTCTGAAATTCTTTTTCTGTCATCTGTCCTGCGAGATACCGCAGCAGGCGGGCGAGGTCGCCGGGTGCGACGCCGGGTTTGCCGTCGCAGTCTGCATTGATCTTGCCCTCGTCGGTGATGCCGCATTCCGTATCCTCCGCGGCGACGCGTGCCGTGAGAACGGCATCGAGCACATTAACCTCGCCGTTGCAATCGGCATCGCCGAGCAGGCTTACCTTCGGGTTATCGCCCTGAGAGGTTGTGGTCTGCTCCGGCAGCTCCGGATCGTAGGTATCCCAGTCCGGCAGCTCATCAAGCGTGATGCAGTAATCGCTGTTGTAGATCTTTTTCAGCTCATCCTTCGCGGTGAGGTCAGTCAGATAATTGCCGTACCACGGGCAGAAATACAGCCAGCCTGCATTTGCGTCCAGCAGATTGTCAAGTGACGGAATCGTGTCGTTTTCGCTCATGGCGACCATTTTTGCGCCTTCGGTCTGCGAAACGAGCGAATAGAATGTTGCGGAGATGGCGCTTGGATTCGGCTGATAATTGACCGCATTGTATTTGTCATAGCCGATCAGATCGACGTATTCGTCGCCGGGGTACCAGTCAAGGGAATTTGCATAGGTGTAACCTGTCCACTCCCAGATCAGATTGTTCAGATGATATTCGTTCGTCAGCTTGTCCCAGACATAGCGGTACAGCGCCTTGCAGGCCTCGGGTCCCTCAGCGCCCCACCAGAACCATGCGCCCTGCGCCTCGTGCAGCGGGCGGAAAATAACCGGCACGCCTGCATCCTGAATTTTTTTGAATTCTCCTGCAATCAGCGCAAGGTCGGCGTTGATTTTGTCGTTCTCCCATGTCCCTTTTTTCACGGCATTTGTTGCGCTGAATGTGGTAAATGCGCCGCCGTTAGCCGCAGATTCGACATAGAATGCGGCAGTGGTGCTGTCCTTGCCGTCGATCGGAACATTCCAGTGATAGGTGACGGTCGGGATGCCGCCCTTGTCCTTGTACCATGCGATGACGCGCTCGGGCGCATCGTCGAAATAGGGCTCTGTGGTGTTGTAGAACAGAAAGTCAATGCCGCGGACAGCCGGCTGCTTGCCGGTGTTGTTCTGAATATACTCAAATTCCTGCTCATTGCTTTCCAGGTAGTTGATCGGCTTGCCCTCTGTCTCGTATGCGTTTTTGTTGTAGCAGTGCGAACCGCAGTATTCCTGCTGTCCTGCAAGGATATGCTTCCCGTATACGCTCGTCAGGTAGGTGTAGAGCTTCCGCGCTTCAACAGAGGCATTCGGATTGCAGGGCGTTTTCGCCGGTGAAAGATTTGTCAGATAGGACGGTGCTTCTGTGACAGTGAGATAATCGAGGAAGGTATAGCCCCAGTAGCTCTTGATCTGGATTTCGTTTTCGCCCTTGTTCAGATGCGCATAACCTGCCGGCAGCAGCGTCCAGCCTTTTCCGGAATTGAACGGAAACAGGATCTCGCCCTGCGATTCGCCGTTGACGATCAGGTACTGCGTCTTATCCTGCGTTTTATCCAAATGCTCCGGATCGCCGGCACACTGGATATAGCAGACGTTGAGTCCGTAGAAGCCGTCCTCCGGCACAGTGACCTTGACAGCTGCACAGGCATCCTTGCGGTCGATGTAGACATAGCCGTCGCCGGACCATCCGGTCATATCGCAGGGATTGCCGTAGGCGTCCTTATCAATCTGCGTCCATGTGATCGGTTCGCTGAATTCGCAGTCGGTCAGCGTTCCGCTCTCGAATTCGACCTTTGTAACAACCTTGTCGGCAGCGGCGGCATCCGGAAGCGGACACGCACACAGTGCCGTTGCCGCAGAGACCAGCAGCGCGGCGGCTTTTGTTCTTTTCATGATAAATCCCCCCGTAGTATTGTGATGATTCAGCCGTTTTGGCCGGATTCGGTCTGCTCGATTTCGGTAATCATGTCAATTCTCCGCTGATGTCTGCCGCCCTCGAATTCCGTAAACAGGAATGCTTCGAGGATTTCCTGCGCGAGCCCTGCGCCGACGACGCGCGCACCCATGCAGAGCACATTGGCATTATTGTGCAGCCGCGTGAATTTTGCGCTGTACGGCTCTGAGCAGGCAGCGGCGCGGATACCGCGGTGCTTGTTTGCCGCCATGCTCATGCCGATGCCGGTTCCGCAGAGCAGAATGCCGGAATCTGCCTCGCCGTTCTGGATCATCTCACAGACCCTCCTCGCGATGACCGGGTAGTCGCTCGGCGATTCGTCCGTTCCGCAGTCCGTGAACGGGATTTCCTGATCATCTAAATAATCCCTGACAAATTTGCGCAGCTCTGCGGCTGCATGGTCGCTTCCGATTGCAATCATAATCAAAACCTCCTGTGATTAAATTCCGTGCGCGAAATCCGGAATGCTTACCGGAACCAGATCGGTCCGACAATCCAGATTCCCCAAAAAAATACGGTTATGAGTACCAGTGTTTCCGAGACGAGCCAGAAGACTGCTTTTTCCTTTGCATCCCTGAGCGGGCGGATGCAGCCGGCAGCGATCACGGCGAGCTCAAGCAGAAGAAACAGGATAGTTTCTTCGGCAGCCGGCGAAATGAAGAAGTCTGCCGCGCCTTTCGATGCACCCTTTGCGGTCAGCCACAGATTGACCGCGAGGAATGCCGATGCTGCAAGCCCCAGCTTTACTGCCAGTTTTTTATGGTGCATCACCCGATTTTGACCTCCTGCAAGTAGCGGACGGTCAGTGCTTCGGGCGGCTGCGGTGCGGTGTGAATTGCCGCGAGCGCAATGCCGCAGGCGGACTGATTGCACAGATGCATCGGCGCTGTCCGGAATTCTGCGTTTTCCTTTTTCAGAATCTCAGCGCCGTCGCCGATGACCGTGACCGGTTCGCCGTATGACGCGATCTGCGCCGCGATTTCGGATGCGGGCATGACGCGATCCTCCGTCAGCCTTGTGATGCGCTGATCGCTGCTGCGGAAAAACGCGCAGTAGCAAAGATCTTTCCGCGCCGAAAGACAGGCGCAGAGAATGCCCTCGCTGCCGCAGAGATTCCAAGCCAGCCCTTCGAGCGTCGAGATGCCCGCACACTGCTTTCCGCCGGCAAACGCCATCGCCTGCATGGCGGCAATGCCGATGCGCAGTCCGGTATATGAGCCGGGGCCGTCCGCAGCGGCAAATACATCGACGTCCTGCGGTGTGTGTCCGGTGTCTGCGAGCAGCTCCTCCGCCATCGGCAGCAGAATCTGCGAATGCGCCCTTGCGGTATAGAGCATCCGGTATCCGAGCAGCAGCTCGTCCTTCACGAGCGCACAGGATGCGGTCTTTCCGGAAGTGTCAACCGATAAAATCAGCAAGACTGTCATTCCCTTCTATGGTAACGGTACGGGGCAGGTCGCCGCTTCCGGCGATTGTGATGCGGAGCGCATGTTCCGGCAGTTCCGGTTCGATATTCTCAGCCCATTCGATCACAAAAACGCTGTCTTCTGCCGGGTAATCCCAGAAGCCGGTCGTCTCAAGCGCCTCGGGCGAGGTCACGCGGTACATATCAAAATGATAGACCGGAATGCAGCCGGGTGCGTGGTATTCATTAACCAGTGCGAAGGTCGGGGAGCTGACGAGATCGGGCAGCCCGAGCCCCTCCGCGAGTCCGCGGGTAAATGTCGTTTTTCCGGCGCCGAGATCGCCGAAAAAGGCGATGCAGGTGCCTTTGCCGATGTGCTGTCCGATTGCTTTTGCGAGGGCATGGGTCTCGGCAGGGGAGTGCGTGATATATGAGAGCATTACAGTGGTTCCTTCCTGAGCGGTGTGCGCGGTATCGGCGCATACACCGCGCTGTCTATATTATATCAGACTCAGCCTGAAAAATCAAGACAATTCATCCTGCGGATTCTGCTGCCTGCTGTCCGGCTTCAGCGGAAACGATGACCGGATTGCGCCGGTCGGGCAGGCGGCTTTGCATTTTCCGCAGCGGATGCACTCACCGCTGTTGATCTGCCGGAGCACATCTACCGCCATCGGGCAGTGCGCTTCACAGGCGCCGCAGCCGTTGCATTTGTCCGTATCAACGTGCATCTGATACAGCGCAAAGCGGTTGAACAGCGCATAAAATGCGCCGAGCGGACAGAAATACCGGCAGAAGAATCTGCTGATGAACACCGAGCCGGTCAGCACGGCAATCAGCACGGCAAATTTCCATGAAAAAAGCGCACCTGCGAGCTTTCGCAGCATCGGATTCCGCAGCAGATGCGGGATGCCGCCCTCCAGCGTACCGGCGGGGCAGAAGTATTTGCAGAAGACCGGTTCCCCGAATCCGAACGGGTCGGTCATGAGCATGGGCAGCAGCAAAACTGCAAGCAGCACCGCGTATTTGATGCAGCGGAGAATGCGGTCGGGCGCTTTCGGGACGCGCAGCTTCGGGGCAGGAATTCTGTGCAGCAGATCCTGAATCAGCCCGAACGGACAGAGAAAACCGCAAACCAGCCGCCCGAGCACGGTGCCGAACAGCAAAAGCGTCCCGAGGGCATAGAATGAGATTCGGTGCGGCTTTCCGGCGGCAAGCGTTTGCAGCGAGCCGATCGGGCATGATCCGAGCGCACCGGGGCAGGAGTAGCAGTTCAGAACCGGAACACAGCCCTTTTTGAGCTGCCCGGTGTAGATTTTGTTTTTCGTAAAGCCGGCGAAATAACCGTTGAACAACGCGGCGGCGCAGAGCTGAATCAGCAGGCGCAGGCGGCTCTGACGGCGCATTTTCGCGCTTTCCTTTACCCGATTCCGATGCATTCGAGACATATTTTCACCGCCTTGCGAAAAATAGCTTCCGTCTCTTCGCGGTACACGCCGAGACAGAGCATCACAGTACCGGCGGTAATCCCGCAGACCCGAAAAAGATTCTGAATGCCCCGTTTCATCCGCTCACGCTCCGTTCTGTTGCTGTTTCAGTTTCATTCTATCACAGCTCTGCGAAAAAGTCAATCGGAATCTGTGCGGAGCGGAAGCGAAAACATTTTTTGAATCATTCTGAAAAAAAGGGCTTGACAAAGCCGGAAGAATATGATATAATAACAGAGCCAAATGAATCAGACGAATCCCGTATTCCGCAGACAGCAGGCAGTTTTCCGCGTATTGCGCGAGAACAGAAGTCCAGCCGAGGAGTGCCGGCCGTTCCGGATCATGTGAAACATGAAACTCTGTGAACTCCGCCTCTCCCTGTCATACGGGAGAGGCTTTTTAATTGTGCTCCGCGCACAGGACTTGCCTCCCGCTTTTTCGTCCTGAATCAAACGGCGGCAAGCTCACAGCAGACGGAGGTGAAAGAAACAATGGCAAGTGAAAAGGTTTTGCAGGCAAAGCAGGCGAAGGTCGATGCGCTGACCGAACAGCTCAAGAACGCTGCTGCTTGTGTTCTCGTTGATTACAGAGGTATCAACGTCGAGGACGACACCAAGCTCCGTAAGGAGCTGCGTGAGGCAGGCGTCAGCTACACGGTTCAGAAGAACACTCTGATCCGCCTTGCAATGCACAACATCGGCTACGATCAGTTTGACGGTGTGCTTGAGGGCACCACTGCAATCGCGATCAGCGAGGGCGACCAGACTGTTGCTGCCCGTATCCTCGGCGACTACGCTGAGAAGGCACAGAAGGCAGGCGGCAGCTTCGCACTGAAAGCCGGCTTCGTAGACGGTGAGGTTTACGATGAAGCAGGAATCAAGGCTCTGTCCAAGATTCCGTCCAAGGATGTCCTGCTCGCACAGCTCGTCGGCTCTCTCCAGGGTCCGATTCAGAAGCTCGCTGCAACGCTCCAGGCTCTCGTGGACAAGAAGAACGAAGAAGCTGCATAATCATCATGCTGCTTCCAATCCCAATCAAATTTTTATTTATGTAAAGGAGAATTATCATGGCTTCCGAAAAAACAATGAAGTTTATCGAAGATATCAAGGCACTCTCCGTTCTCGAGCTGGCTGAGCTGGTCGAGGCAATTCAGGAAGAGTTTGGCGTTACCGCTGTTGTCGCTGCTGCAGGCGCAGGCGCTGCTGCTCCGGCTGCTGAGGCTGAGAAGACTGAGTTCGACGTCGTGCTCAAGTCCTTCGGCGATGCAAAGATGGGCGTTATCAAGGCTGTCAAGGACGTTCTCGGTCTTGGCCTGAAGGAAGCAAAGGCTGCTGTCGAGGGCCTCGGCACTCTGAAGGAGCAGGTTCCGAAGGCAGAGGCAGAGGAGATCAAGAAGAAGCTCGAAGAGGCTGGCGCTACCATCGAGCTCAAGTAATTTTCACTTCCGTGAAATACAGAACCGGCAGTATGGGGGTTCCCCGTGCTGCCGGTTTTTTGTCAATAAAAAAGAAGGGGGACGGTAAGGGCGGTGCTGATATCGAAGTTTTATGCCATAGTATTTCTGATTTACGGTCAGAAGTACTATGGTGTTTTTTTGATTGGCAGAACTTCAATGCAGTGATATAATTGTTACTGACGTAAATCGGAATTTGCCGGCAGGGCCGGCCGCCGTTGATCTAAAGCCCGCCGGATGTGCTTTGTGTATCTTGAACATACTGTCCTTATGTAGGCAAACTCAAATAAATTGAAATTTGCGGGCATAACTTCTCCCAATTTACTCCATTCGATTTCATGTGTCATTTCTCCCCACGAAACGGGGGTGACAACCCAAGAGGGGAAGGGGAAGGCGCAAACTGCGTTTGCTTATCCCCCTTCCCCCCTTAGGTTTTCGCCCCCGAGCCCCCGCTTTCCTGATCCCCCCATCCCTCTTGTTCCGCGAACTTAAAGTATGTACGGAGCCGAACAGAGAGGAGAGAGTAAGGAAAGAGAGAGCGCATGTTTGCGGAGCAAACTGCGCAGTTTCGCAATGCGAAACATGCGCGAGAGGGAAAACCTTAGGGAGAGGGGAGACCGGAGCGAAGCGACGACTCCCCTTTCCCTATGGTTGTCCATCTCGCATTCGCGCCCCGCGCCCAGCGAAAATAAACGATAGGACACCGGTTAAAGAGAAGATGATAAAAACAATCTGCTTCTAAATTCCGATTTCTCTTAGCAACCGTATAAAATACAATGCCCCTGAGTGCTTTGAAACACGCAGGGGCAAAATTTCTATATGAGTATCTTTTTAAGAGCGGAGGCTCTTTTTTGTGGATTATCAGAAATTGACCTTACGGGCAACATAGCTGGTATGAAGCAGCTCATGTGCCTTATGGCCGCCCGGCTCGCCGAGATACTCTTTATAGAGCGTCTGGATTGCGGGGTTATCCTGAGATTTACGCAGATCCATCTGTGCATCGACCGAATAGAGTGCCTTTGCGCGCTCAGCACGCAGATCGGTGAAGTTGCGGACGGATGCCGGCTGAATCGGCTGACCGCCGCCGTTGACGCAGCCGCCCGGGCACGCCATAATTTCGATGAAGGTGTAATCTGCCTCGCCCGCCTGAACCTTCTCAAGCAGGCGTCTTGCATTTGCAAGGCCGCTTGCGACGGCAACCTTTACGGTCAGACCGCCGACGGTATAGGATGCTTCCTTGACGCCCTCGATGCCGCGGACATCGGTGAAGTCGAGCTTATCGTTTGCGAGCTTTTCGCCGGTGATCTTCTCAACAGCGAAGCGCAGAGCAGCTTCCATAACGCCGCCGGTCGCACCGAAGATCAGACCTGCACCGGAGTAAATGCCGAGCGGATCGTCAAACTTTTCCTCCGGCAGCGAACGGAAGTCCAGACCGGCGCGGTCGATCATTCTGCCGAGCTCACGGGTTGTGAGTGCGATATCGACATCCGGATAGCCGGAAGCCGCCTGATTGTCTCTGCTGCGCTCAAATTTCTTTGCGGTGCAGGGCATAATGGAGACGGAAACGATATCCTTCGGATCCCAGCCCATCTTCTCCGCATAGTAGGTTTTGATGATTGCGCCCTGCATCTGCTGCGGAGATTTGCAGGTAGAGAGATTCGGGATCATATCCGGGAAATAGTGCTCACAGAACTTGACCCAGCCCGGCGAGCAGGAGGTAATCATCGGGAGAACGCCGCCCTTTGTGACGCGCTCGATCAGCTCGGTGCCCTCCTCCATGATGGTGAGGTCGGCGCCGTAGTTGGTGTCGGTGACGACATCAAAGCCGAGTCTGCGGAGTGCTGCGACCATTTTGCCCTCGACATTGGTGCCGATCGGATAACCGAACAGCTCGCCGAGGCCTGCGCGGACAGACGGAGCGGTCTGGACGACAACATGCTTGGTCGGGTCTGCGATTGCAGCAAACACATCGTCGGTAAAGTCCTTCTCAGAGAGTGCGCCGGTCGGACATACAGTGATGCACTGACCGCACGAGACACAGGCGGTCTCAGCCAGCGGCCTGTTAAACTGCGAGCCGATGTTGGTGATAAAGCCTCTCTCGTTTGCGCCGATGACGCCGATGCCCTGTGTAATGCCGCAGGCTGCGACACAGCGGCGGCAGAGAATGCACTTGTTGTTGTCGCGGTACATATGCGGTGCGCTGTCGTCGATCGGATAAACAGTCTTTTCGCCTGCATAGAAGTCATCGTCGCCGATGCCGAGATCATTCGCGAGCTTCTGGAGCTCACAGTTCTTGCTTCTGACGCAGGAGAGACATTTCTTGTCGTGGTTCGAGAGGATGAGCTGCATATTCTTTCTGCGCGCATCGAGCACCTTCGGGGAGTTGGTCAGAACCTCCATGCCCTCAGAGACCGGATAGACGCAGGCAGCGACGAGGCGGAAGCCTCTGCCCTCATTCGCCTCAACCATACACATACGGCAGGCGCCGATTTCGTTGATTTCCTTCAGATAGCAGAGTGTCGGGATTGTGACACTTGCTTCACGGGCGGCTTCCAGGATGGAAGTTCCTTTCGGAACAGCCACAGCCATACCGTTAATTTTTACATTTACCATTTCACTCATGTTCCGGAAGCCTCCTTACTGTTTGCTGATTGCCTTGAATTTACACTTCTCGATACAAGCGCCGCACTTCACGCACTTTGCAGTGTCGATTGCGAATGCTGCACGCTTCTTACCGGGTGCAATGTAATCAGTCTGCGAAATTGCTTCTGCCGGGCACTGTCTTGCGCACATACTGCATCCGACGCACTTCTCCTTGTCGATAACGAACTGGAGCAGCGACTTGCAGACGCCTGCGGGACACTTCTTGTCCACGATATGCGCGATATACTCATCCCGGAAGAACCGGAGGGTAGAGAGGACCGGGTTCGGAGCGGTCTGTCCGAGGCCGCAGAGCGAGTTGGTCTTGACATAGTAGCAGAGGTCTTCGAGCTTCTGGAGGTCATCCAGTGTGCCGTTGCCCTTTGTGATCTTGTCAAGGATCTCGTACATACGCTTTGTACCGATGCGGCACGGCGTACACTTGCCGCAGGACTCGTCCATTGTGAACTGGAGGAAGAACTTTGCGATATCGACCATGCAGTTGTCCTCGTCCAGAACGATCAGACCGCCGGAGCCGATCATGCAGCCGATTGCAGCGAGGCTGTCGTAATCGACATTGACGTCATAGTGCTGTGCCGGGATGCATCCGCCGGAAGGACCGCCTGCCTGTGCAGCCTTGAACTTCTTGCCGTTCGGGATGCCGCCGCCGATCTCCTCGATGATCTCACGGAGCGTGGTGCCCATCGGCACTTCGACGAGTCCGGTATTCTTGATCTTGCCGCCGAGTGCGAAGACCTTGGTACCCTTGGAGTTGCCGTTGCCCATCGAAGCATACCACTTTGCGCCCTTCAGGATGATCTGCGGGACGTTTGCGTAGGTTTCGACATTATTGAGGATGGTCGGCTTCTGATACAGACCCTTTTCAGCCGGGAACGGCGGACGCGGACGCGGCTCGCCTCTGTTGCCCTCGATCGAGGTCATCAGCGCGGTTTCCTCACCGCAGACAAATGCACCTGCGCCCAGACGCAGATCAATATCGAAGTGGAACCCGGAGCCGAAGATATCGTCGCCGAGCATACCGGCTTCTCTTGCCTGCTTGATTGCGATGCGGAGTCTCTCGACCGCGATCGGGTACTCTGCACGGACATAGATATAGCCCTGGCTTGCACCGATTGCGTAGCCGGCAATGGTCATTGCCTCAAGCACAACATGCGGGTCGCCTTCCAGAACGGAGCGGTCCATGAATGCGCCGGGGTCGCCCTCGTCGGCGTTGCAGCAGACATACTTGATATCGGCATCCGGGACGATATTGCGGGCGAGCTTCCACTTGGTACCGGTCGGGAATCCGCCGCCGCCTCTGCCGCGCAGACCGGAATCGGAGATCTCCTGGATGACCTGCTCCGGTGTCATCTCCTTGAGCACCTTATAGAGTGCCTCATAGCCGCTTCTGCCGATATACTCATTGATATCCTCCGGATTGATGAGGCCGCAGTTGCGCAGCGCAACACGGTGCTGCTTTGCATAGAATGTGGTCTCGTTCAGGGATTTGATATCATCGGAGCCCTCGGTGACGGTCTCGTCATAGAGGAATTCCTTGACCGGCTTGCCGTTCTTCAGATGTTCCTCGACAATGCGGGGAATCATCTCCATTTTGACATGGGTATAGAAAGAGCCTTCCGGATAGACAATCATAATCGGGCCGCGCTCACACAGACCGAAGCAGCCGGTGCGGACAACATAGACCTTTTCCTCAAGATTGTTTTCCTTGAGCTGCTTTTCGAGCTCATCTGCAATTTTCATAGAGCCGGACGAAGTACATCCGGTACCGCCGCACATCAGAATATGCTTTTCATACTTTGCGCCGTCCGCTTCCTTGCCGAGGCGGAGTGCGATTTCCTTGCGCATCTTTTCCTTGATTGCAGTGAGGTCCTGCAAAGTTTTCATATTAAACCTCCTATTATGCTGGTTCTTTGGAATCAGTCAGCGTATTTTGCGAGAATTTCCTGAAGCTCCTCCGGCTTGCCGGTCAGTCTGCCGTAAACGTCATCATTGATCGTCACGACCGGAGCCAGACCGCAGGCACCGACGCAGCGGCAGTCATCGAGCGAGAACTTGCCGTCCTGTGTGATCTCACCGCTCTGAATGCCGAGCACAGACTCCAGCTTTTCCATGACTGCGCCGGAGCCCTTGACATAGCAGGCGGTTCCGAGGCAGACAGAGATGCGGTACTTGCCCTTCGGAGACATCGTGAACTGCGCATAGAAGGTTGCGACGCCGAAGACCTTTTCAAGCGGGATATTCAGCTCTTCCGCGATCATGGTCTGCACCTCAATCGGGAGATAGCCGTAAATTTCCTGCGCTTTCTGCATAATCGGCATCAGACATCCGGGATCGTCCCGCAGTGCGTCGATGACGGCGCGGAGCTCCTGCTCCTGTTCCGCGGTTCCGGTAAAGGGGATTGTTGCGATTTTCTTTGCCATATGAATCGTTTCCTCCTTTAATATTTGAGAATCGATTATAAATTTGAGTACGGCGCATTGCGCGCACAGCGATACGGATGCGGCGGGGGAAAAGAGCCCAAAACGCTGCTGCACCCGAAAAAAGCAGCAATTCCGAACTGTAATGATACATAAAGTATCAATTATGTATTATACTATATAACACCGGAAAAATCAAGGTCAAAATTGCACAACATTTACAACAGTTTTTCGTGTGTTTCCATGAATGAGCCTGTGCTAACCGACGATATTCCGCGATTTTACGATAAAATCGCGTGCTCCGAACGGACAGATGCCTGTCCGTGCTGCGCGGACAACCGTCCAAAAAAACCTGTTTTTCTCCCGATCCGGCAGCGCACTGGAAATTTTTTTGGATTTTGCAGAAAATTCGCGCTTTCTCTGCATACGAAATGAGTACAATAAAAAGAGCGCCGCGTACAGTCTGCAAGGCGCAGAAAAGCGGCACAATCAATAACATCAAAAGAATCTGGAGGTCGAAATGGAATATGTATCTCGGTTTCTGCCGGAGGGGAGTCTGCTCGATTCCCCGCAGAATACGGCAGCGCTCAGCACGGAATCCGCACTGCGGGAGGCGATTCAGACAGGACAGCGGCTTGAGGCACGGGTCCGGGTCTGCGACGGCGGCCACAATCTGCACGTTGATCTGCCCTGTATGCGCGGGCTGATCCCGCGGGCAGAGGGTGCGCTCGGCATTACGGAAGGCACAACCCGCGATATCGCGCTGATCTCGCGGGTCAATAAGCCGGTCTGCTTCTCGGTGCTTCGCATAGAGCACGATGCGGAGGGCAACCCCTTCGCGGTGCTCTCCCGCCGGATGCAGCAGGAGCAGTGCAAAGAGGGATATATCAGCCGCCTGCGTCCCGGCGATGTCATTCCCGCCCGCGTGACGCATCTGGCGCCCTTCGGCTGCTTTGTGGATATCGGCTGCGGGGTGCCCTCGCTGATCCCGATTGACGCAATATCGGTTTCGCGGATTTCGCATCCTGCGGACCGGTTCCGGGTCGGGCAGGAAATCCGCGTCATGGTCAAGGGCTTTGAGAACGGCAGGGTTCTGCTGACGCACAAGGAGCTGCTCGGCACATGGGAGGAGAATGCCGCCTGCTTTTCGCCGGGAGAGACTGTTGCAGGCATTGTGCGCTCTGTCGAGGATTACGGCATCTTCATTGAACTCTCACCGAACCTTGCCGGGCTCGCCGATCTTCGCCCGGATGTTCATGCAGGGCAGCACGCGAGCGTTTATATTAAAAGTATTGTGCCGGAGCGCATGAAAATCAAGCTGGCGATTGTAGACGTTTTCGACGATGCCTGTCCGCCGCAGCCGATGCATTATTTCTTTCACGGCGATCATATGGATGAGTGGGTCTATACGCCGCCGCAGGCAAAGCGCCGGATTTCCAGTCAGTTCGCGGTTCCGGCGCCGTAATCCGCGCCGCAGGGCGGGGAGATTTTCAAGCAGCATCTGCTGCATAATAATAATGCAATTCGGTCAGCTCCTCTTGAAAAGGCTGACCGATTCTTTTTTCTGATTCCGGCATATGAAAAAGCGCCCCCTCAGCCCGAAATTCTGCGGAAAAATTCCCGCAGAGCGCTTTACTCCGGACGGCTTTTCCGGAAAGAACGGCTTTCTTTTGCCCCCTTTTGTGAAAAAACGAAAAAAACCGAAAAAAGGACTGGACATTTTCCGAAAAATCATGTATAATAGCTTTGTATCGTATTTTCACGAAACCAAAGGAGGCTCTTTATCACTATGAAGCTGTTGAAAAAGGCTGCGGCTGCACTGCTGGCGGTATGTACCGCGTTCGGCTGCGCATCCTGCGGCGAGAATACCGCCAACGCCATGACCGTTGACGGATACGATGTCCGCGCAGGCATCTATCTCTATTATGTCACGACCGCATATTCCGAGGCGATCAATGTGCTTTCGGACGGCGGGCAGAGCTTTGACGATGCCAAAACCACAAAGGAGATCAAGGCGATCATGTCAAAGTCGAAGATCGACAATGTCAGCGCCGAAACATGGATTCAGAACAAGGCTGCTGAGCACTGCACCGATTTCGTCGAGGTCGAGCGCGAGTTCGATTCCCTCGGACTGAAGCTCACCGGCGAGCAGCTCGCGCAGATCAAGGCACAGACCGCAACCTACATGAACTACTGCGGCAAATTCTATGAGAACAGCGGCATCAGCGAACAGTCTGTCAAGGATGTCGTGACAAATGAAGTAAAGCAGAACGCCATCTGGGAAGCCTATTACGGCGATGACGGTTCGGTCGGTGTCAAGGAAAGCGATATGATCGACCACTACGCAGAAAATCACCTGCGCATCAAGTATATCGCGGTTCCGCTGAAGGACGGCGAGGGCAATCTGCTCAAGGGCGACGAGAAAAAGGCGCGCGAGGCAATGGCTGACGACTACCTGAACCGCGCAAATAAAAAGGTCGGCGACGAGGCTGCGCTGATGGAAGAGTTCGATTACCTCATTGAAGAGGAGATTCACTATCAGACCTCGCTCTCTGAGGCGGCAGTCACCACGACCGACGATCAGGGCAGCACGATCACAACCGAAACCACCGCGAAGGCAACCACCGCCGACAAGGACAAAACCGAAACAACCGGCGACAGCACCGATATCACGACAACGGCTCCCGCTGAGGACGGCACCGGCACCGAGACCGCCACAACCACAGCCGCCTCGGATGCAGAGACTACCGAGACCACAACGGAAACCGCAGGCGATACCACAACCGGTACAACGGCGGAAGCCGCAGACACCACGACCACTACTGCGAATGCGCTCGGTTACAGCACCGATCAGGAACGCATTTTGCAGGTCAGCACCTCCGCTGCGGACGATAAGAAAGACTCCACCGAAACCGAAGCAGAGCCGACCTACACGCCCTGCAAGGCAGTCTATGAATGGGCGGCAGACGAGAAAACCGAGCTGCTCAAGCCGGTCAAGATCGTCTCCGATGACGAGGAGACCATTTATATCGCGGTGAAAATGGATATCCGCGACAGAATCACGCCCACCGATCAGTGGACAGACAGCACCAAGGAATCTGTCCGAAACGAGATGTACTACAAGGAATTCTCGGATATGCTGAGCGACAAGGCGGATAAGCTGACGGTCAGCCGGAACGATAAGGCATTCAAGCGCTACAAGGTTCTGGATGTGGATATCGTCGGATACCAGAGCGATATGATGCAGTATTATTACAGTATGTATAACTTCGGATAACGAAAGGACTCCGGGGCAGAAACAAAACGAGAACGCCATAGTACTTCTGATGTGAGGTCGGAAATACTATGGCGTTTTTCTGCGGCGGCGCCTGAACAGCATCCCCGAAAATAAACGCATCCGCAAGATATTGCAGTTTTCGTTGCTGTTTTTTTCATTGACAAAGCCGGGTTCGTGTGCTATAATATTTTTATCGGCATTTATCAGCATATATAAAGAATAAACCGGCTTGTTTCGTGTGACCGGCAGACATAGGAGGGGAGCATATGCCGCAGCTTAAAATTTTCGGAACAGTCTATGATCGGGGCAGTGAGCACGAACCCGTTTTTCAGATCACGGATTCCAAACTGATTCGCTATACCGGCCAGGATGAAGCCGTTACCGTTCCGGACGGTGTCACGGAAATCTGCTGGGACGCCTTTCTGAACTGCAAGCAGCTCAGGTCTGTGCAGATTCCGGATTCTGTCCGGATCATACGGAGCAATGCATTCCGCGGCTGCGAGAGCCTGACGGATATTTCGCTGCCGGATTCCCTGACGCATATCGGAACCGGCATTTTCTGCGGATGTACCGCGCTCCGGAGCATTACTCTGCCGGAGGGCATCACCGTGATTCCGGACGGCGCTTTTGCAGCCTGCCCGAATCTTTCGGAGATTCACTTCTCCGATCAGATTACGAAAATCGGAATGCACGCCTTTCTGCGCTGCTCTGCGCTGACCGAGATCGTCATTCCCGAAAAGGTCACGGAAATCGGGCGCCACGCCTTCGGGAGCTGTGAGCATCTTGCAAAGGTCACGGTCAAAGGTGAGATTCCCTATCTGTTTATGGTATTCTCAAACTGCACCGGGCTTAAGGAGGTCATCCTTTCTCCCGGCATCCGCGAGATTACCTGCGCCTTTGAAAACTGCACTTCGCTTGTCAGCGCAGTGATTCCGGATACAGTCAAAAAGATCGGCTGGAGCGCATTTTCCGGCTGCTCGTCGCTGACGCATATCACGCTGCCGGACAGTGTCCGGGAAATCGACAGCGGCGCCTTTGAGGACTGCACTTCGCTGACAGAGGTCGATCTGCCGGCAAACGCAAAATGCGACAGCTCGGCATTTCTCAATACACCCTACGGCGCACAGCATCATCCCGGCTGATGCCGGACAGATATCAATATGAAATCGGAGGAAAATCAAACATGGCAGAGATCATTGACGGAAAAAAGATTGCCGCAAATGTGAAGGCGGAGGTTCGCGCTGAGGTCGAAAAGCTGAAGGCAGAGGGCGCAAAGCCCGGACTTGCCGTCGTTCTGGTCGGAAATAATCCCGCCTCCCGCGTCTATGTTTCCAATAAGGAAAAGGACTGCGCAGAGTGCGGCTTTGCATCGTATGAATATGCGCTGCCGGAGGAGACAACGGAGGCAGAGCTGCTGGAGCTTGTGCAAAAGCTCAATGAGGACGAGACCGTGGACGGCATTCTGGTGCAGCTCCCGCTTCCGAAGCAGATCTGCGAGCAGACGATTTTACACGCAATCTCGCCGGAAAAAGACGTAGATGCGTTTCATCCGGAGAATGTCGGCAGAATCATGATCGGTGACTACCGCTTTTTGCCCTGTACGCCTGCCGGTGTGATTGAGATGCTGGATGCCATGCAGATCGACGTCAGCGGAAAGCACTGCGTCGTCATCGGCAGAAGCAATATTGTCGGAAAGCCGATGGGAATGCTGCTGCTGCACCGCAACGGTACTGTGACGATCTGCCACTCCCGCACAAAGGATCTTGCAGAGCAGACAAAGCAGGCGGATATTCTGGTTGCCGCGGTCGGCAAGGCGGGCTTTGTGACGAAGGATATGGTCAAGCCGGGCGCAGTCGTCATCGACGTCGGCATGAACCGGAACGCGGAGGGTAAGCTCGTCGGCGATGTCTGCTATGACGAGGTTGCGGAGATTGCATCCGCGATTACGCCGGTACCGGGCGGCGTCGGTCCGATGACCAGAGCGATTCTGATGCGGAACACACTGACTGCCGCAAAGGCACACAGAGCAGCAAAATAATCCGGATAACAAAAACGGCTCGGATCATTCCGAGCCGTCAGCTTGTAGAAAAAGGTATCGCTTCGCGATGATTGATATTGGGCTCTGCCCAAACCCGCCAAAGGGACATTGTCCCTTTGGAATCCCATTATAAGCAAAAT
>Ga0310691_10003073_pt1 | contig 20702 bp, 14 predicted proteins | sample 176DNAGHGlowgp2_FD_203887 | JGI IMG/M metagenome (GOLD analysis project Ga0310691, IMG submission 203887) | Sheep rumen microbial communities from Palmerston North, Manawatu-Wanganui, New Zealand - 1766 DNA GHGlow gp2 (v2) (version 2) | ecosystem: Host-associated > Mammals > Digestive system >...
AGGACGGTCATCCTGGGAGCGTCCGAAGATAGGACGGCCGTTGACCTTGTTCTTCGACAGCGTCTGCTTGAGCGATGCATGCTGAGAGGGACGGATGGCATCAAGTTCATCGAGATTCACCAGCAGATTGTTGGTCAGCGCCATCTCCTTGTCGAACTTATTCGACAGATTCAGGTGGTCGAGATAGTACTCCCGCAGTTCAGGGGGCAAGATGTTGCGGAAGAAGGTTGTCTTGCCGCAGCCTTGTGCGCCGATGAGTGTCGGCACCGTCTCGTTGCCGTGCAGCGAGTCGAGTTGCAGCCAATGAGCAGTCATCGAGCGCAGGAAGATAGCCATGAACGCCTGCTGCTCTGTGCTGATGCCTGGCAGACGGCTCAACAGGTCGGCCACATGATTGTGCCCGTCCCATTTGGGAAGCCTGCTCAGGTAGTCCTGAATCGGATTGAAGGCAGGTACCTCTTCTGAGTTCACATAATCTTGAATCTCCTGCTTAGGACTGCCTTTCTCACAGACTTCTTTTCGTTTGGCACGAATCACAATGCTGTTGAGGAATTCTGGTGTCAGCACTCGATAATTGTTAGGTTGAGGTGCTGACGGATTGTTTTCATCGGCACACTTGGTAGCAACTTCTACCTTACCGTTCAGCTGGTTGCGACGGAAGGAGTAGTTCTCGTTCAAAAACAGCTCGATTGCGAGCAATTTCTCAGTTGGGGTGTTTAAAGTCTGCCCCAGGACTTTCGAATTTTTTTCCATACAGTTAGAAATTTTTTAAGTTTAACAAAGGTTGATTCTATGAGGGAGGTGTGTTGGTTCTCCCTTATTTCGTTTGCAAAGATACAAAAAGTTTTTGATTCTTGCAAGTTTTTAGTGTAGAAATTACATTTAAATTTGTTTTTCTTTATATCGTGTTCATTTGTGTTGAGTGTTTAATGGTTAGTGTTTGGTGTCCAACTTTTGGGGTGCAGTTCACTGATTGGGTAGGTCTCTGGGGAGGTTTGGAAGTAATATCCCCCCAGAGCTGAACGCCTTGTATACCGTTGTTTCGGACCATTTTGGGGAGGTTTGGGAGGTATGTTCGCAACACCATCGATATTTTTTTCGGAAGAGTCACACCTTATTATAAAAGGATAGCTTTCACTTTGCGAAAGGGCACCTTTTGGAGGGTAAAACCTATGCTTTTGGAAGGTAAAAGGGCACCTTTTGAACCCCGTTTTCTGTCATTTCACATTGCAAAGGTACAAAGAAGGTTTTGACCCTGCAAGCATTTGACAAAATATCGGGGGTAAAATCGGGTTTCTGAAATGCAAACAACTTGTGTAACAAACTCATGCACTGATGTTTACAAGGAAATATTTATTGTCCTTATTTACATCTTAATGACATTTTAAAAGAACACAAATATCATTATAACGGTTAAAGGTTAAAGACCGGTCAAAGGCCTTAGACCTTAGACTTTAGACCTTAGACCACAAATAAATGGATCGCTCCCTTTTTTTTGATACCTTTTTCTGCAAAAATTTTGTTGTTGTCAGAAATATTCCGTACCTTCGCAACCGTAAACATCATATCATATAATCTAACAACATTGGTCGTCCTACATGAAATTCAAAGCAAGGTCCTGGGTATAAAAAAACACTAACCCCGAAGTATGCGTACGCAGGGACAACGGGGTGTTACAGTGCAAAGATAGATAGAAAAACTGAATCTTGCAAGAAAAGCGACAGAAAATTTAAAAAATAATGAGAAATGGACTTTAAGACGAGTCAAAAGCTGTATTCGGTGCCCAGAATGCGCAAATATCAGAATGCTTGCGCTGGTGACAAACGGAAGACAATGCAGTTGTATCGTTACAATCTCAGACTATGCCAGCGTTTCTATGGTGCTTTGAACCTGTTTGAGGTTATGCTGAGGAATGCCATCAACGAGCACTATGCAGCTCACTATTCTGACCCAGACTGGATTGTCAACCAGGCTGATACTGGTAATTTGCTTGAATTCAACAAGGATGAGATCAGGCAGACAGAAGCAGGCTACAGAAAGCGTGGTATATACAATAACGATAAAATGGTAGCTTCGCTAACGATGGGATTTTGGACTAAGCTCTTTTCAAAGAAAAGATACAAACGAGGCGACAAGACTCTCCTGCAAATCTTTCCTAACAAACGGAAAGGAAAGAACCAGGCAGATGTCTACAAAGATCTCACTCATATTCGCGAGTTCCGTAACCGCATTGCTCACCATGAGCCTATTTGCTTCGATGGTTCAGGCAATATCAGTACAGCTTTTGCTCGCAGACATTATCAACTGATATGTGAATACATCGGCTATATGGGTCAGCAACCTGACAATGTAATACAGTGGACAGAAAAGCCTGATCGTGTATTGGATTTGATAGATAGCATAAATGAATAACAGAACTGGTACATGACATATCTATAATCGTATATGTACTATAATATGAAGTGTCCCTTCTGTTTGGTTTGAAACCACCATTACGCCTAATTAACTCTATTGCTATATCAAAATCAATCATTTTCGTTAAACATTTCTAATATAAATAGTTTGTAAGAAAGAAAAATATTAATTTTGCAGCATTATGGCAGAGCAATACAATTCACTTTCTTTTTCTGATTACCCACCTACAGAATTGTTGGGTAGCAACGTCTATGAAAACTCTATTAAGAGGTTATCATTTCAATACAGAACTAAAAATGAGGATAAACTCATTGCTTATATTGCTGTATCTCAAGACAAACCTAATATAGATGTACCAAATGTAGAAAACCAAATGAATGGTTGCAGAATCTTAGGTATTTATACAGAAAATTATCAAATAGGGCACTATCAAGTAACAGATTTACAATTATTAGGGGCTTTACTTGATGAAGCTGAGTTTTACATTAAAGGTTGGGTTAATAACCAAAATGGTCAATTCCAATTTGATTACTTGTGGTTCAATGTGGTTGATTTTGATTCACAAGATGTTGTAGAAAGAATAGATAATATGATATTGAATAATGGTATAGCATATAAACTTATAAAAAGAAATGAGCAGCCAAATCATTGACTGCTCATTTTAAAATAAGCAATTTGTGCCAACTGCTATATTATTGCCATAAAAAAAAGTGAAACGGTGTCATACCATGTGTCATGTTTTGATGTTAGGGGACTTGGCAGCACGAAAAGATGCAAGCAAATAATAGCTACAAAATTTGGAAGTTATATATAAAGCCCGTATCTTTGCATTGAAATAGCAAAGGAGTGACTTATGAAACTGACAAAATAACGGACGTCATGGTTCGATTAATATTTCATCGTCATCAACGGATGACCCGTCATAGTGGGTTGTCCATTCTTTGACCATCAAGCCCTGCGGATATTCGATGAGTGAATGGTTATCGAAGTGCATGCCGTAAGGAATTTCCAAACGCTGGAGCTTACTGCTGTGACGAGCAGCATGGGGAGAAATAAAGAGGGTTCCTTCTCTAATACGGTAGTGCTCAACATCAGGAAGCTGAATGAGAGTAGCCCCTGACGGCGAATAGATGGCATCGCGTTTCGTAAGGCTGGCATCGACGGCACAGAGGATGCTCTCCAGACTGACGGTCAGACTGTCGAGAGCATGGATGAGTGAGGCCATGTCGAAGAGGTCGGTGGCTAGAAATACGACGCTGGAGGCATCAGCCGTATCATCGACCATGAAGCCATAGATATTGTAGAAGTTCTCGCATGCCTCACATAACCTCACGAGCTTCTGGGGTGTTGGATGTTCTACAGAATAGGTGAGCCGGATGGCCACGACCTCTCCATAATGGAGTTCATAAGAGAGCATGGGGGACACACAGATGTCCGTTCCGTAACAATCGAGGAAGAACGCCTCCAGCTTAGGGTCTATTCGTTCACGGATTGCTTCTGTAAGATCCAGAGCAAAGAACAACCCATCTGTAAGTCCTTGTGTACTAATGATTCTCTTTTTCATGACAGTTCTTATGAGGTGAAACCAATGGTTCTGCGGTTCTTACCGTTGAGCTGTTCTGCACGGCAGTAGTCTTCTATCTCGTCGAGCGACGCATACTTGCCTGAGAGGATGTAGTCGGCGGTACGCTTACGGGCGATGTTCTCGATCTGACCGCCTGAGAAGTCGAAACGGGAGGCGAGCTGACGGGCGTCGTCGAGGCTGATGTCCTTGAGCATCGACTGCCAGATCTGGGTCTTCACATCGGTATCGGGCTTATGGAACTCCACCTTGTAGAGGAAGCGGCGCTCGAAGGCCCTGTCGAGGTTGCTGGTGAGGTTGGTGGTGGCGATGAGGATGCCGTCGAGGTCTTCTATCTCCTGGAGGATGATGTTCTGCATGGCGTTGTCCATCTTGTCGACGGAGTGCTCCACGTTCTCCGTGCGCTTGTTGATGATGGCGTCGGCCTCGTTGAAGAAGAGGATGGGCATCACGTCGGAGTTCTTGCATATCGCACGATAACGGGCAAACACGTCCTTGATGTTCTTCTCGCTCTCCCCTACCCACTTGTCGCGCAGTCCGGCGATATCGACCTGCATGAGGTCGCGTCCTGTCTGACGGGCTATCTGCAGCACGGTCTCGGTCTTGCCCGTGCCTGGTGCTCCATAGAACAGACAGGCAAAGCCCTTGCGCATACCCTGCTCTTCGAGGCGCTGCTGGATGGATGGCAGGTTGTCGACAGAGAGCAGGCTGGTCAGACGATTGATCTGCTGCTGGTCGGTGGCGTTGAAGAACAGCGACTTCTCCTTGATGGTGGTGTGGGCCTTCAAGAAGCGGCGGTTGACAGACCTGCGTCCGCACTTGGAGTGGCTGGGCTTATAGTCCGACAGCAGGTGTGTTTTGGCCTTGCGGGTGAGCATGAACTGTTCGGCGTCGACCTGTCCGTCGATGCACTTGGGTTCGATAAAACCCCGCTGTATCAGTACATGGGAACCGTCGCGCAGGTTCTCACGCATGAAGTCACACTCAAAGTCTTCAGGATAGAGGTTGTTGATGGTCTCCATCTGCAAGCCCTCGCCTTCGGAGCCTTCCCACTGGGCATAGTCAAAGACTACCATCAGCAGGAGCGACTGCACGTGGATGTCTTCAAATTTCAGAATCTCATGGCAGAGAGGCAGGTGCGGATTGGCCTGAACCAGTTGCCGCATCCATATTTCGTCGTCGATAAACGCCAGGTTACGGTCTTTCATCCCCTTTGAGATGTGACACTCCAGCTTATCGACAAACTGCTGTTCGGTGAGTCCGTCGATCTTCTCTGGCACGAAAGGCTTGTTGTGACGCAAAGCTGTCACGACGCCGCGAGCCAGCGTGAAGCCCTCTGCGGCTCCGTTGAAGTCGTGTAGCTGACGACGATGAATCCAGCGCTTGCGCACCAGTTCGTCCACCTCGTCGGAATAGACCATCACCGACAGTCGTGAACAGCCCAGGAAGTGGGCAATATCCTTCCAGGTGAGCGCCTTGCCAGCCTCAACCAGAATGGCCAGTATGACAATCTGCATGTTGGTGAGTCCCAGCTCCTTGTTGAGGTAAGCCAGCGGCGTCTTACAATCCTCCCAAAGCAGGTCGTTCAGTTCCGAGTCTTCTGCTACGTCGAGTATTCTGTCGAGTGCAGAGATGATGGTCCAGGAATCCGGTTCAACGAATTCCGCCTTGTCCTTGCGGAGTTCTTCCAATCTCTCAAGTTCAAATTTGCGCCTGAGTGTACTTTTCTTTCTAATACTCATAATAAAAAGCTGTTGTTGATTATTTCGTGGTGCAAAGGTCGGAATATCTTTTGTGTCTGTTCTTTCAATTATAGGTAGAAATTTTGGTGGTTTCAAAAAAAATTCGTAACTTTGACCTTCGGTCGAAGGTAGGCTTCATCTCAACAATAAAAATAAAATTTATTTTGTATTGTCTTCGATTTGGATAAATTTCTCACGCTCAAAAATACAAATAATATTTGCATTCTCTTCGCTTAATCGAGATTTTGCACTACCTTTGCACTCAAATTTTTTTAGAGCTTATGACAACCATTGAATGCACGAATGAGAAACTTGCCTTGAATCTGAATCCGTATCAGATTTATGTCTTTGTCAATGAAAAGACGAAACCGTATCTTGATCAGATAAAACGCGGTCGTGTTGGAGATTACCACATAGAACTGATTCCTTTCGACGTAGAAAAGGATAGTCAGGCTGTAGTCGGTGAGGATGTGGATCCGCTACTGTATTACAGCATCACGCATTCAGATTTGTTTGCAAGGGTCATGCCTTTGAAAGCGGGTGATTACAGATACACTTGTGAGATGCTTTTCAAAGAGAAGGACTATAGCAACGACTGTTTCTATCTTGCGGTCAACCATTTTGCTCAAGCCTTGAATGCCCAAAAAAGCAAAAGCTTTGTCAATACACTGAGGAGATATTTCCAATATGGCAATGAGGAGTTCTATGATTTCCTGATGGAAGTATATGAGGGGGATTTGTCAAAGATCATGGAAATGTCCAAGTATTACTCCAATATTGTCAGTTCAGCTGCGCAAACATCTGCAGAGAATTTTCTGGCAGACTTTATGCACCAGTTGTCTAAAGACAAACGGGAACAGCTGTTATCACTGGTAAAGGACTCTTTGGGATACGCCAATGAAAAAGACTCGAAACTATTGCTTTGCAATTATCTGCAATATAAGTATACATCCGATGCAGGCGGTGGCTTCAGTAATCTGACAAATGCATCAAAAGAAGAGAACGAGCTTAAAGAGCCAGATTTCTCACTCATCATAGAATACAACAAGAAAGAGAAAAAAGAGAAGCTGAAAAAGAAGGAGGGTGATTATGACATCATCTTGAAGAAAGACAACGGTGACCGAATAAATTTGGAGTTTGGACACCGAGGTGACAAGATGCTTTATCTCCTCACCTTGCTATGTCAAAAAGCCAGGGGTGGACTTCCCACTGCATACTTCAACAATGAGCGAGCGAAACAAGTTATAAAAGCTGTTTATGACAGACTGTATGGTAGCGGTGGTGAAGAATGGGTCGAGAAGTGTTCTAATAAAACACACAACATCTCTACCTACCGCTCACATGCCAAGGAGGCGATCGAAGATGACGAGAGACTCGAACCGCATATGGCTTTTTGGTGCAATTTTGAGAACAAAACAATCTTTATAGGAGAGAAGGGAAACAAGCCATTAGAAATCAGAACGATTCGTCTTCCAAAAGAAAGGATAGAAATCCATGACGGGAAAGGAGACTTTGACAGTTTATCTGATATTATCGAAAAGTTGCCGCATTTGGAATGCTTATACGGTCTGAGCAATGTCACCCACCCCGAATTGTTCGAAATATACAAAAACCTGGCATGTGGTGTGGATCAACGGGAGGATAATTCCCCATATGCCATCAGAGAATAATCTGTTGGCACATCATCCTATTTGGATAACTTCACCAGCGACTGATAAAGCATGTCCATTCCAACAGTAGCGGGTTCTTGGATATGCAGGAAGCCTTCTGGGATCTCGACCTCGCCAGGGTCGATGACGATGTTGTGGCTGGCACCAGAACATGCTGTGAGGGTGTTGGCCGGCGATACCTGCAGCGAGGTGCCGATGACCACAAAGATGTCGGCCTCGAAAGCTGTATTCATGGCGAGTGGCATATTGGGAACGGACTCGCCAAACCACACGATATAAGGACGCAGCTGACTGCCGTCCTTTGCTTTGTCGCCCAGACGGATTTCTTCGTCGAGAGGCCGTAGTTCTATTGATTCCTTGTCTTCTTTGTTGGCAGACGAACAAACCTTGGACAGTTCTCCATGAAGATGGATGACGTGAGAAGAGCCTGCCCGTTCGTGAAGGTCATCAACGTTCTGGGTGATGATGCTGACATCGTACCATTCTTCCAGTTGTGCCAACAACTCATGAGCCTTGTTGGGCTGCACCTCCAGCAGCTGGCGCCGACGGGAATTGTAGAAGTCGAGCACGGCCTGAGGGTCACTCTCCCACCCTTCGATGCTCGCCAGCTGCATGGCATCCTTCTTCTTCCACAAGCCATCCTTGTCGCGGAACGTATCAATGCCGCTCTCCTTGCTTATCCCTGCACCAGACAGGATGACCAGTTTCTTCTTCATCATCACATTCTGGACGCTTTGAACGTTTTCTTGCTCTTCTTCGTCATAATAGGTGTTCAGATTGGGATCCAGACCAAATATATCAACGGTCTTAGCTTTTTCTTCCATATCTATAGTTTTTTTGATTTACTTTACTTCAACGACGAACTGTGTTACAGGATAATAGATGATACGAGCAGTGACTTTTTTCTTTCCTTCTGCTTCTAATGCACGTTGATAGCAGTCAAGCTGGTCACCATGACGACCTGCATAGTGCTCGTTGGCAGAATCGAACACGAGTCTGTAATTACCTTGACAGGTCTTATAGTCCACAACGACATAAGCATCTTCGGTTTCCCAGATGAGGTCGATATAACCACTAACGATGTGGCCATTTTCATCCTGGTGACGGAAAGGTTTTTCGTGATGGCGCTTGATGGCTTTGCCATATCTTGCTTCGAGTGTATCGGTCAGATACTTCCATGAGTCCAATAGCCTACCAGGCTCTGGCATGTTCTTGTAAGTAAAGCCATAGCTATTTCGCAACTGAACAATTTGCTCAACACTGATGTTGTCATCACAACAGCAGAACACCTGATGGATGAAATCGCCCATGAGCGCATCCTGTCCCTTGCTATCAGCATGCATTCGTCTTTCTTCGTCATTGATTTTTACAATGTCATGATGGGTGTTTCCCGCTTTTGAGGGAGATACATGAAGCATGTTGTCAAGCGGTGAATAGTCTGCGGCCAAATCATGTACAAGATTCATGGATTCTTCATGCCACTTCAAAAGATTGTCTTGGTCAACATGCTCAATATAGAATGGCATACCGACCCCTAAGAAATCCTGTTTATCGTTGCCATCAAGGGTTTGAGTGATGTTGCTGACACCCACAGAGCGGAACCAATCAAGACTGATAGCGCCATTCTTTTCTTTTGGTGCAAGAATCAGTATGTCACGGGCACGAGTGACGCCAACATAAAGCAGACGTGCATTCTCGGCAATCTCATGCTCAGAAACCGATTCCCAGAAAGGATGCAGCTGGAGGCGTGCAGTAACAGCCGCTTTCCCGGCATCTGATTTGCCATAGATATTCCTGACGAGAGAGATGGTCATAGGAGGATTAGGATTCTCGGCCGTTGGCTTTTGTTCACGACGATGATGACAGCCTAGCATGCTTCTTGTGGCAATCTTAGTCGCATCAGAGGCATCATCACCCAATGATAGCATAATGACCACCTTCCATTCCAAGCCTTTAGACTTATGATAGGTGTAAAGACGGACACCATCCTCATTGGCAGCACCATACTGTTGCTGTTCAGTAAAGAAGCTGATGAAGCCGGCCACTGTTGCTGGTCGCGCAAGCTTGGTGGCGTAGTCCTCATATCTCTTAGCCAGGTCTATCAATACTTGAAGGTTGGTTTGTTCTGCCATGGCATTTTCCCAACTTTGTACCAATGCATAAAGGTCAAGTTCAATGACAAGGCTTTCCACTAAGGCACTGATGCTTTGATAGCCAAGCAGGTTCGTTGAGAATTCCTCTTCTTCATTTGAACGGAATTTCCTCAACTGGAGCAGACGTTTCAAGATGGGAATATCCTGTAAATATTCATCGTATGATTTTTCTGAAGAGAGATGGTCAAGACGATCCTCAATAATCTTTGTAATATGATAACCAGGCACTGTGAGATAAGCAACCTCTGCACGGGCTAATTGATTTGACGGTGTGTTGACCAGTGTCAGCAGGGCCTTCAGCAAACGACCTGCACGCGACTCCTTGATATCATTTGACTCACGACATACTGGAACATGTAACGCGCACAATTCATCTGCCAGCGCATCAAGATCATCATTTGCGCGAGCAAGTACAGCAATATGCTTGGCTGGGATATCTTCGCGAAGAATTAGCTGCTGAATCTGGAGAGCTAATTGTTTGTCGCCATTATAAGGCCACAGGCGAAGTGGTTTTTCGACAGAAGTTATATTACCGTTTTTCTCAGGCATTTTCAGTTGGACCTCTTCTGGTGTCATCTTCTTGAAAACCTGCGAGAAAATGGTATTGGAGAAGTTGACCAATGGTTCTATAGAGCGGTAAGAATGTTTCAGATGTTCAGTATTCTCTTTACCAATACTGTCTGCAACAGCTGTTGTCAGTTCAGTGTCTGAACCACGGAAACCAAAGATGGCCTGCTTCTTGTCGCCCACATATACCGTATTAAGAAGCGATGAGAGCTTCTGGAAAATACGTACCTGCATGGGGTTGGAATCCTGGAACTCATCAACAAATAGATGAGTGTAACGTGACTTGATATCATTCTGCACTTCAGACATTCCAAGCAGGTCAAGGAACATCTCTTCCATGTCATTAAAGTCAATGAGATGATGTTCATCCTTGTATTGACGATAATCTTTCTGCCAACGACTGGCCAAACGGAATATCAAGGCAGCATATTTCCTTTGGTCTTCTGCAGACTCCTTGGTAAACAAAGTCCGTGCAGCAAGACTGGCGGAGAAACGCTTTGTGTTCTCTGAGTCTTTGCAACGATCTTTGACAATAGTTTCTATGTCTATCAACTCGTCGTTAGTTAGTGCGCGGTTCTTATAACTGTCGAGACGCTCACGTTCTGCTTTTACCTTTGACCCCTGCCGCATGCTACCTAAGACAAGTTCAAGTTCATCGATGACAGCCTTAGCATAGTCCATCAACGGGCTATTATCTGTTGGCTCCAAACACTTGATGAAACTCTCAGTTGTTGCCACACTTTTCTGCAGTTGGCTATCATCGATGGAATACCACTGAATGTAGTCAAGTACTGTACAGAGGTCTTTCTTCCAGAACTCATAATCAATGCCAGACTTGTGCTCTTTAGGATCAAAGGTCACATTATAGGTCTCTGCGAAATGATACAAGAAAGTACGGTCTTTGGATTCGAGTAAGCCACGTAGAGAATGGTCGCGATAGAGCTGGATTTCTTTCTCCTCCATTGCAGCAGCATCTGGCATGATACCGAGAAGATACCAATACTTGGTGAGGAATGTATTTGCAACCGAGTGGACAGTGCCGATGAGGGCATGTTCCATCTGTTGGGCTTCTCGATGAAAACCAAGATTCGCAAGTTCTTTTTTAGCCTTCTCGCGCAACTCCTGTGCAGCGGCCTTGGTAAAGGTTGTCATGATAACCTGATCAGGATTCAGTTTCTTGTCAGCTACCATCTTTGCCACATCGGTAGTGATTCTATATGTCTTGCCAGAACCTGCTCCAGCACTGATGAATGTCTTTGTCATAATACGCTTGCGTCTTTAGATAGTGAAACACTTATAAACTGAATACTTATTCTCGATCTTAACTTTGACGATTTTTTGCTTACCCGTTGTTTCATCAAAAACCCTTTTTCCTTCTTGATCCAAGGGATATACATTTTCTGCCTGTTCATATTCAAGTTCGGAGGTGGGCAGGTTGTCTGCAGTCTCGATTCTACCTTCGCTGATCTCCTTGACTCTTTCCGCATAACCGTTACGCAACTTGGGCATGAGTTCTATCTGAGTTGTGTCGATGTGTTCACAGTTCTCGCCTATGAAATCATCGCTACTGAAAAGTATTCCGTAAGGCATAACATAGTAGGCAGTACGGACAGAGGCAGAGGGATTCTCATGATGCAGCAGCATATCTTTGTAAATAGCCAGCTGAAGAGCACGATTGTCCTCCAAGACATTTTTATACTTGTTTTTCTTAGACACATACTTCAGGTCGAATACCACATCATTGCCTCCTGTATCACGTAAAAGCATGTCTATGTAACCCTGGAGTATGATACCACCTTCGAAACCCAGGTCTTGCTCTTCCTTCTGCTCACATTGTATAACTGTCAGACCATTCTCGATAATAATGGTTGCCAACTTGCGGACACTACCTCTAAGCAGGTACTTCAGTCGCTCTCTATCAAGATGATGCTCAGGAAGCAACAACAAGGCCCCCTTCTTTAAAAGAGCTCTGTTGAATTCCTCTTCGTAATGACAATCTACATATTCAGACAAAGAAGCACCATTCCTGTTGGCTGTAAATAGCGTTTCAACAATTTCATGAGCCACATTACCATAGGTCAGGAAGATGTTGATTTCCGTTTCACTGATATCAGTAAACTGAAGAGCATAATTCATGAAATAGTCAAAAGGATTCTGCAGTAGCTTCTCCAATGCAGAATAGCTCTCTACAGAACGCCAAGCGACAGGATGTTTCACAGCATCAAAGCGAATCTCTTTGTTGTCCTCTTCGCGATGGTTGTCAACAGCCATAATCTCCTTGGTAGCAATGCTCTTATAGAATTCATCACCATCTTCCGTTTTAGTAATGAACGGCAATTGGAGATATAATGGATGCTGAGGAAGTTTGGTCGCTCCCTGCTGGTCACATGTAATGATGGTTAGTTCATCCGTTGTCTTATATAATGGCTGAGTAAGCATCAAGTGTGTGAAGTCACTTTCATGCTGTTTGTCCCACAATAACACGCCTTGCTCTTTCAGTTGTTCCACTTCATTATTGGAAAGGAACTCTGTCGACAAGGTATTGTTGATATCCCCATTGAAATCACACCAGATTGTTTTCGAAGCCTTGTCAATCATGTTTGAGGGATGATTGATGAGCTGACGGCAACCCGTCTGGGCATGATAAAGTGCGAAGTCACCATCGTCATAAAGTGACTGCGCCCATTGACTCAACTTGGTAAAGGACAGTTCACCCTCTATCAACTTGTCAATCTGACTTAATAATGCATCTGTCATTTCAGCAACATTCTTTAGTTGGGCAATACGAGCATCGTAAGGTTGTACCGCTCCAATCTTGACGGCTCGATTCGATGCGTAGGAACTGATAGAAGACAGAAATTTGGACAATGCTTTTACATTGACAGTATCAGATTCTTCAGCTAAAGGCAATGCACTATCATCTTTTCTCAGATCAAAGGGAAGATACGTAATGTATTCTTTTTCACGCTGCTCTTGGGTACACTTCTGTGGCGTTTCGTCATCACCGTCCTTAAACTCCTTCAGAATGTAGGTATTGATGCACTCCTGAACCTTTGCATTACAGAAACCGCCTTCATTGACAATTGTTCTAGCCAATTTTTTACAGAATTGGTTGTCAAGAGGACATTCTGAGAGGAAGAGATATTGCAGAAGCGTATTAACATTGAGCGGTCTTTGGAACAGTTGGATCGCTAGCAAGAACATCTGGGTTATTTGCGGGTTTGTGCTTGCCATCTCACTACCACATACGGGGTTTCCTGACATGTGGAACCAATTGTCAAGGCGTTTGTTGTTAGTATTAATCCATACATCATAGGCTGTTGGCTGCAGTTGAGCCAGCCATACTTCTGCCATCCACCGCTGAGAGAAATGTATCTCAGAAATGCTTGTCGGAGCTAAAGTCGTATCATCTGCCTTTTCCTCGATGGTGGTACCAAGGCTTTGCAGCGATTTCAGCAAAGGCTTAATATAATCTGGCAACAGATCAATCTGACATGGAATTTCAATAACAAGCTCCTTGTAGGCTTGGGGCACAACCACATCACCAGACTCCATCAAATGAATTTGTGCTGAAAGCTTTGCCATCAACGAGGCGAAACCTTGATCATGATAGTAGCTGTCAATCTCTGCTAAAGTATTGAGGCGTTTACACTCTTGAAATGTAACTTGTTTGTTCCAACCACACAAAGCCAAATTGTCACGCCATCGAAGCAGAGTTTTGGCAACACTCATACTGTCTATTTTGATACTCCGATGGAAAATATTGTCTTTATTGTTGTCATCATACTCCAGAAGAGCTTTATGGTAGGATGTAAGACGTTCCGGAAATGACGGAATCTGTTGATGTATGCCAGCATGCAAAGCCAACTGACTAAGAAGGCCTTGCGTTTCCAATACTTGTACGTCCAAGGCAATACATTTGTCTTGGAGGTTTAGGAAGTAGCTGCCACTATAACAAGGGCTGTATATAATCTTCATATTCGGTATTTTTAGTTATTTCCTGCAAATATACGAAAAAAATCAATATGTGGTGCAAAGTTCGGATTTTATTTTCTTATAGGTAATGAATTTATAGGTAAAAATATGATGTATATATTAATGAAAATCTGTAACTTTGTAGGAGGAATAACAGCTATGTCGAAAAAACATTAATTGTATGATTGAAATTATTAAATCTCCAACGCCAGTGACTGAGAAGACTCAGTGGACAGTATTTCTGGCAGGTCCGATGAATGGTGCACCCTCTTGGCAGGCGCAAGCTCCCAAGGTGGCAGCTCAAGTGGGAATCGAGAACCTAACATTCCTGAATCCCCGTAAGACTGAACGCTTCGTGACAGGTACCTATCAGGTGAATTGGGAGACCTTCGGACTGCGTATGTGTGATGTCATCTTGTTTTGGATTCCCCCTCAGGCCAGGGATATGAAGCCTTGGCGCTATTATGCCATCACCACCCGACTGGAAATGGCAGAGAACCTGGCGCGTGGGCATAAGGTGATTATCGGTATTGATCCTGAGTTCAAGAATGAGAAAGGTGATGATATGGCCGGCATTCATCATCTGCGGCGCATGGCAAAGTACTATGGAGTGGAGAAAATCCACACCTCACTCGAAGGATGCATGACGGAACTGAAGGCGTGGATGGAACGTACTCGTAAGGAGGAAGAGAAAGTTCACCATCTGCCTGGCCCTGCCTTTGAGCCTATGGGTAAGTTGAGCAGGCAGATTCAGCCTAGTACCTGTCGCAACGAGACACTGATGGAACACTGGAACCAGACCGTTGCTCCAGGTGACACGGTGTATGTAGAGGGTGATTTCGGAGCCGAGGAATGGAAACCATTTCTCAATGGGAAGATAGAACCTATGACAAGATAGGACTTTATGATGGATAATGACAGTAAATGCCCGATGGATGAGTTATTTACTTCAGATAGTCCATGAACTTCAGTGCATCGGCAGGGAGTTTGTATTCTAGCCTGCCGATGTCGCGAAGTTCCATCAGGAGCCGGCCTAAGAGGTTGGGGCCTACAAACTGGCCGTCTTTCAACTTGACGCCCCAGGCATCAGGATTCTTTTTCGTAAAGCCTGATTGGTCTTCGACAATGTATTTGCCTTTAGAACGTTCTAGTTCTTTACGGAAATCCTCACTCTGTTCATATTTCTTGGTCAGACAGAACTTCATAGCATCGATAATCATCTTGCCCCAGTCTTCACGACGGTGGGTCTTTTCCCAATGCTTGGTAGTCATCTTGGGATTACCTTTTTTATAATATATAGCCTTGACTGGGTCTTCGTCCTTGAATTTCATCAACTGAAAAAGACGTTCACTGGTATCAAAGGTGACACCCTCAACAACAATCGGTGTATGGCCAAAGTTGCTGAATATCCCCCACTCTTCTTCCACCTTATGGATTCTAACGCACTCAGCAGCAGGATAGATCTGTATGCCCCAGTATTCAGGGTAGTTCTCACGGATGAAATCGGATATGCTATAGAAACTCATAATCTTTGGTTTTAGAAACTATCAAGTGGTATTTCTCTCTCGGAGCCTTCAACGAGTTCTGGCTTTGCGTTCTTTCTTGGAGGGGCGAGTTCGACTTGCTCAATTTTCAAGATACGCATGACATCTGGCTTCATGACAATGACATCATAATGGACAACAGGTTTGGTCCATATGAAGGGCACCTTATTATATATAACACCAATATTGACCAGGAATTCGGCTGCAGCCATCTCATCTTCTGATGTCAGTTTCTGGGTTCCTTTCTTGCCTGCCAGTTTCATGGCAATGTATTTACGGAAGAACTTGCCATCAATTGTTTCCTTCTGAGGAACAGGCTCTCCAAGTTTTTCTTCTGCACGTGTGACAATAGTAGGATTGACCGGTTCCTTGAACTCAATATGATTATCGGATGTGAGATCAGGAATCTCGACAGTATATACATAGAACTCTGTTGAACCTGGACTCTTACATGAATAGTGAGCTGCGCGCTTATAGCCTGTTGTTAGATAGAAACCTGCACCCATCTTAATTTTGCCATCACCTTCAAGGGCGTGGTCAAGATCAAATTTCGGGAATAATTTGGATGTTCCGTGATAGAATATTTCCATAATTAAATTGTTTATTGATGATACTTGTTGTTCCATTCGTCGAGAATCTCGCGTAATTCGAGAGGGAGCGTCTCGTAACAGCCACGAGCGATGTCTTCAGGTACAGGCATTGTGGCTGCAGCGATGTTACCAGCCATGCAGGCCATCGTATCTGTGTCACCACCAAGAGAGATGGCACGAACGACAGTATCCATGAAGTCTGTTCCTTCGAGGAAACAGATGATGGATTCTGGTACGCTTTTGTCGCAGGTGGTCTCGAAAGGATAGCCTGGGCGGATCTCATCGGTGGTTCTATTCAGGTCGTAACCAAATTTATCTTCAATGTACGACTTGATGTAGTCTTTTGACTTGCCCGTTCTATTGAGATAGATGGCTGCAGCAATGGCCTGGGCACCACGAATACCTTCTTCTGAGTTATGGGTGACTTCGGCAGTGGTCTTAGCCAAATCCAGACATTCTTCTAGTGACTGGGCATACCAGGCTACTGGTGATACGCGCATGGCACTGCCATTGGTAGAGGCTCCATAAGGCTCACGACTATCGGAAATACGCCACTCTTTGAATTTAGTACCATAAGTATTGTGTTTATAGCGTGTGGCGAAATGCTTGAATAGATCGATGAGCACTTCCTTGTCGTGCGTCGGAGAGGTCATGAGCCATTTCGCGACAGCTAGCGAGAGAACCGTATCATCGGAATAATACATGCTCATCAGCACCTTCTTAAAATTCTTGACGGTCAGGCTCTTTACCTTCGCTTTGTCTTTTTCCAGTTCGTATTTAGAACCCAGGACATCACCACAAAAACCACCGATGATGCCTTTCAAAGGAAGGTTCTTAGGCATTGAGGGAGTAACAGCATAGACGCTGATTCGTCCATCAGATTCCCTGTTAAAACGGAGCGTCTGACCCAACCAGTTGATATAGGCACTATTGAGTAGTTCCACATTGATATCGGCAAATGAATAGTCCTGGCCCTGCTGACGTGCTTCTTCCGCTGCGATCCATTTCTTCCATTCTGCTACCCATGGGGCTGGCTTCTTCGTAAAATCGAATTTCCTGATTTCCCCAATCTTAAACCGATGATTAATAAAGGTGGCTATGATACTATCAGGTACACCCAGGTATGATTCAATACAGGTTTTCTGGTCTTTTTGGGCTTCTCTACTATCGTCAAAGGCAGCCAACAAGAAGGGGGATTCTGTATTGGGGAACTGTATGCCAAGTATCTCAACACCTCCCTGATTGGCAGAAGAAGTCTCCCAGCGTTCGCATGCTACGGGCAGACTCGTGATTGCGGACTCCAGACAAAGTGGTGCAAAGCGTTTGAAGTCTTCTTTGAACGCTACATGATGAATGGGAGCCTCTTTTTGGATCTTTCCGTAGTTCTCTGGATCATTGGGGTTGACGCCCAGATGTTTCTCGCCCAGATCAGCAATGAAACGATTAGCTTTATAGAGCAGGTCAAGAGAGGCCAACGGACTGGTAAGGTCAGTACGAATCACAACGATAGGAGTTTGGGGAGGCATGAATTTTAGCAGGTTCTTGCAGACTTCTTCTTCACGGGGAGTGACAAGCAGGATAAGGGCGACATCGTTCTGAGGATACTCCTCGCTCTTCACGAAATTGGAGATGGAAAGGAAACGTCCATGACAGATATTACGGTAGTCAGTAGGCATACAGGCTACCAATCCGGCTTCTGCCATATCACTCTCGATATTATAGGCCACAGGTTTGCCAAAAGATCCATAACACACATGGAAGTGACGAATCTCACTGAGGGCTGGGACTGATTTGGAATCAGGGTCGGTGACAGTGCGGTACATGTAATTCTCTTCTGGAACCTGAGAAAGTGCCAACTTGCTGACGATGTCTGCATCGCCAGTAAAGGCTTTGTAGAGCAAGGCGAAGTTGGTGATGACATTGGGGATGCTGATGAACCCGTCAGGGAACTCAAAGCCCAGTTTACCAGTGGACAACATGTGAAAGTACTGCTTGTTAAGAGACTCGGCACGCTTCTTGAAGGCTTTCACATCAATATTTCCACCACCTTTACTGATTAGAAGGAGTTTGGCGTTCTGCATGGCTGTATCCGATACAGAATGGGTGTCATAGCACGACATAGCTTTGCCGATGGAACAATGGCTGCTATAGAGCAGAGCAGCATACTCGGCAGGAGGGAGAGAACCACCCTGACCAGTAGCGATCATCGGGCGCTCTGGTTCTGTCAATAGGAAATCTCTCAGCTTGGACACATCGGTTCTCTCTGCTTGTTCCAGATAGCGTCTGATATCATCAAGCATCTCGCTCATCAATGGCTTTTTTCCTTTCATATTAGATTGTTTTATTATGTGCAAAGATACTACTTTTTAAAATAATCATGCAACAAATTATAGATATAATTATTGGGTTCTTTGGTATTTTTTTTTCGTATCTTTGCATTTGAAATTAATCCTATCTAATATGAATAATGGCATTTTGACTTTGGTAAACTCTCTGAGAGAGAAGACGGCAGGAAAGACCTGCATGGGAACTGGCAACTACTCTTTTGACATCATCACACGTCGTGAGTATCCGAATGGCTTTGTTGTAGGCAAACGCAACAAGTATGAGGAAAAGATCCTGACGATGGAGATTGGCAACACATGCGGCAATGTGATGACCATGCTCCCCTATCTGGGTGTGAAGACCTTCCCTGTGGCTTTCTTTGATGTTTCGCCACATGGTTATCGGATGACTCGCGACATGAAGGCATACGGAGCTGATGTGAGATTTGTCAGCAATAGCGGCACAAAGGGTACTACTATCCTTCGATGTATGCACAAGTTGGATGCTCAAGGTAATCATATACTGAGACATCAAGGCTCAAGTGGAGGCCGTACATGGGAGCCACCATCGGCACGACCTAGCAGAAGATATATTTCTGCAATGAAAGGAGAGGTGGATGTTCTTCTGGATAAGATGGACTTTACTCCTGATGTATTCTTCTTCGATATTGTTCAGGCTGGGCACAGAGTTCTGGCTGAGAGACTGCGCGAGAAGGGAACATTGGTATACTTCGAGGGTGACTCTGACGGACACAAGATTAAGGATGAGAAGGCTAGGTTGGCTGCCAAGAGGGCCTTCCTTCGCTGTGTTGGGGCTAGTGATGTGGTGAAGATGTCGGGTGAACATATTCAGGACTTATCATTCGCTGATGCTTATCAAGATAAACTCTTCGTCCAGACACTGGGGGCTGACGGCCTGCGCTTCAAGCTAGGCGGAGGTCAGTGGATGAAACTTGATCCCATCGAGAATCCTAACTACAAGGATTATGAGGGTGCTGGCGACTGGACTTCATCTACACTGATTGCTGCCTTTTGTGCTAAGGGTATGCTGAAGGTGCAAGATATGACTGAGGAGGCTGTGAAAGAGGTGCTGATGATAGCTCAGCGGATTGCCTCGTATAGTGTGGGCTTCGTAGGCAGCAAGGGTCTGATTCATGCGGATGAGGACTTCAAGATGAAGGATGACACACTGGAGATGCCTCACTATACGAAGAAGCTGATGTATTTGCATGGCTCTGCTTCGGCAGGCTATAGTCGTACGTCAATGGGGATTCTGCAGTATCTTCCAGAGGACTGGCAACTGCTGACGCCTGACTGTCCTGTGGATGCTGAGGAGTGTCTGAAGATGCTGAAGGAGCTGTGTGAAAAAGAGAAGCCCGACCTCATCATCGGCAGTAGTCAGGGTGGCTACTATGCCCAGATGCTGAAGGGTTATAAGCGTATCTGCGTGAACCCTGCCTTTGAGATGTCGAAGGATGAGGATGTGAAGGTGGGTAATAATCACAAGTTTGTCATTAACCGTGCTGATGGTGTTCAGAAATATGTCATCACTCCTGAGATGCAGGAGGGCTATCGCAGACTGGAGGCCCACCAGTTTGAAGGTATCACAGACTTTGACCGAGAAAACTGCTACGGGCTCTTTGGTGACAAGGATGCTGACTGGGGATATTGCAAGGCTATCTTTGCAGAACACTATCCTCATATCAACACCTTCCCTGGAGGGCATAGGATGGAGTATGATGAGATTGAGAAATATCTTATGCCTTTGATTAAGAAACTGGTATAACATTCGAAAAACATAATTCGTTTATTTTTTCGCTCACTTAATCACTTCAAAGGTACTCTCGTTGGCTTCGCCGACCTCTGTCACGACTCGGCCATTCAAGCAAGCTTAATGACTCTCTCCGCTCCATCGGTTCGACAATGAAAATAAAAAAGTTTCATTTTTATTTTGCATTGTCCTCACTTAATCGTATCTTTGAAGCTACGCTTCGAAGATAGGCTGCATCTCGGAAATAAAAATAATTCTAAAATTATTTTGCATTTCTCTCGATTTGCACTATCTTTGTCGCCGGAAAGGGGCATTAGCTCATCTGGCTAGAGCGTTTGACTGGCAGTCAAGAGGTGACGAGTTCGAGTC
>Ga0310691_10003074_pt1 | contig 20700 bp, 16 predicted proteins | sample 176DNAGHGlowgp2_FD_203887 | JGI IMG/M metagenome (GOLD analysis project Ga0310691, IMG submission 203887) | Sheep rumen microbial communities from Palmerston North, Manawatu-Wanganui, New Zealand - 1766 DNA GHGlow gp2 (v2) (version 2) | ecosystem: Host-associated > Mammals > Digestive system >...
TCAAAGATTGCCGCTGGCGAGATACCCAGCTACAAGTGCGCCGAGGACGAGCAGTTCTACGCCTTCCTCGACATTAACCCGCTGCAGAAAGGCCACACGCTGGTCATTCCACGCCGCGAAGTAGACTACATCTTCGACATGGACGACCAGGAGCTTGCCCAGTTCCAGCTCTTCGCCAAGCGCGTAGCCCTGGCTCTGAAGAAGGCCTTCCCCTGCCGCAAAGTGGCACAGGTGGTGCTGGGCCTTGAGGTGCCCCACGCACATATCCACCTCATTCCCATGAACAGCGAGGGCGACGTGGACTTCAGGGGCGACCACCTCAAGCTCAGTCCGGAAGAGTTCGAGAACATCGCAGCCAGCATACGCGAGCACTTCGAATAGCGCCGCTCGTTCCCAGTCCGTGCCGCCGGTTCCCCCCGGGCGTGCCGCCGGTTCCCCCTCAGTTCGTGCCGCCGGGTTTCCCCCGGCGGTGACACCCTTAACGTTACCCTCAAAAAACTCAATAACCATGAAGAAGAAGATAGTAGTACTCACCGGCGCAGGCATGTCGGTGGAGAGCGGCCTGAAGACCTTCCGCGACGCCGACGGGCTGTGGGAGGAGTATCCCGTGAGCCAGGTGGCCACCCACGAGGGGTGGGAGGCCAACCCCACGCTTGTGACCAACTTCTACAACATGCTCCGCAAGAAGTGCTGGGGCGTGAAGCCCAACGAGGGGCACCGGCTCGTGGCCAGCCTGGAAGAGAAATACGACGTGACCGTAGTAACTCAGAACGTAGACAACCTGCACGAGATGGCAGGCTCGTCGAAGGTCATCCACCTGCACGGAGAGCTGATGAAGGTGTGCTCCAGTCGCGACGTCGACGACGAGCGCTACCACCAGACGCTCACCCCCGACAACTGCGAGGTGAAGCCCGGCACACTTGCCGGCGACGGCTCGCTGCTCAGACCCTTCATTGTCTTCTTCGGCGAAGGCGTGCCCATGATAGGCCCGGCGGCAGAAGAGGCACAGCAGGCCGACATATTCATCATCATTGGCACATCGCTCGCGGTCTATCCGGCGGCAGGCCTCGTGCAGTACACACGGCCAGGCATACCCGTCTACCTCATTGACCCGGCACCCGTCAGCGCAGGAGCCAGGCCCAATGTCACCCATATACAGAAAGGTGCCTCCGAAGGTATGCGCCAGCTCATAGACAACTATTTGTAGTCTCCATCCGTGTTGCCTGTTCCGTGCCGCCGGGTTTTCCCCGGCGGTTATACGCTGTCCGCCTGTCTGAGTCGCCAGCGGCTATATGACGGAAATACCCCACCCCGACGCCTCCTGCACAGCAGGGAGGACAAGGGTGGGGAATTTTTTTGTGTGAATTTTTGGCGGTTTCAATTATTTTCCATATCTTTGTGGCGTTCTTTTGCGAAATCGCAGCCATGGGCAGCGCCCAGCAGGAGAATACATATTTATGGAAAGGCGTTTACTAAGCGCTTGTCTGTCGGCTATACAGAACTTCGCAACCTCTGAAATCCAGCCCTCGACATGTCGCAGCAGTAGATGTCCATTTGGGATGTATCATGTCCCTATACCTATTATATATATAGGTATGGGAGAGGTGTATACATGTCAGGCGTGGACTCTGGTGTTGCTCATTTGGTTGGATTGGGCAATGCGAAGGCCTTGTATAGCGGGATGAGTGACGAAGTACAGACTCTCACGCTTTTTTCGTATCTATGGAAACCTAAGACTAACCTATGGAAACTGCTGGCAGGAGAGACGCACGGCATGTAATAGAGCCTAAAGCCTATGGGCCAGATAGAGAACATAAAAAATCGAGTTAGGAATTTACCGGAATTTTCAGAAAAGAATTACAGCATAGTCGGCTATGTCTTCGCTGCGCTGATTACCGTGGCTGGCGGATACCTTGTCTACCAGGTGCTCACTACCGATGCGCTGACCTTCAAGGCCAACTGGAACATGTTTAAGTCGCCACTTGGCAACCTGTGCTGGATAATCGGCCTCGTCTGGGCCATTGCCTGGTGGGGCAAGTTCTTCCATTGGTCGGCAATACCCATACTGAAGACCTACGACAGAGACGGCAACCTGAAGAAAGTGGAGGAGGACTTTGACATCATCAACCAGATGTTTGCCAAATTTCTGATGCCTTTCCTCGGACATTTCGTCATCGAGCCCCTCATCTATGCCGCCGTCATCTACTATCCCCTACAATGCATCATCGCAGTGGTAGGTGCCATCTTCCCCTACATACTCTCCCTGATAGTGCTGGCCATCGTCGCTGGCTCGTGGATGTTCACGCGTACCTTCCAGTTCCGCTACCACTCCGTGGTGCTGGTGGCTTTGGGGGTGCTCTTTACGGTGGCCTTCGCCTGGGGCGGCTATGCCATCGGGAAGACAGAGCCGGGCAGCACGATACAGATGCTTACCAGCGGCACCCCTTCCCCCGCTCCAGAAGCCGCAGACGAGGAAGAGACCAGCGAGGAAAGCTCAAGCACCGACGAACCCGAGTCGGAGAAGCCGACGGCGGAGGAAGAGGTAGACGACCAGTTCGAGGGCGTGGGCGAGGAAGGTCTCTACGGCAGCCTGCCCGACGGCACCACCGAATACGTCGGCGACATGTCGGGCTACCCCATAGAGTTTACCATCACCAAGAGCGGCGACACGGGTGATGCCACGGCCATATATAAAAATGTGAAGTATGGAACTTCCATGGAGATGTCGGGCGAGTCGCTGCCCGCCATGGGAGGCGACATCAACTTCTACGGCAAGGACGGCAACACCGACTGGGTGTTCTCACTAACCGGCGATGCCGACAACATAACCGGTACGGCCCAAAGCGGCGACAGCGAGCTGAACATCACATTGCATAAGAAATAAGTCAATAAAATGCACATGCAGATACGTCAGAACACACTCTTCATAGGTCTCGGCGGCACAGGTGGTCGAGTTCTGAAAAAGCTTCGCAAACGACTGTTTGATGAGCTGGGCGAGAATCCTGCTGGCATAGGATTCATATATATCGACTCCGACGAAGAACTGATGCGGCCCAACGACCCGTCGTGGCTGACGGCTGAAGGGTACGACGCTCAGTTCAGGAGGCCCGACTTCCTTCACCTGAGCCAGCCAGACGGCGATGGCTTCACCATGCAAAAGCGTCGCCTGGGGCGTGAAATGCTCGATGTGAACGCCACAACATTCGACGGCATGTTGCACCAACACGTCATGCAGCTACAAAATACTACGGGAAACAGCAGTACAGACTTTATAGTCGTTACAGGACTGTCGGGCGGCGCAGGGTCGGGCTGCGTAACAAGTGTGACAGCACACATCTTGAAGCACTATCCAGAAGCCCGCGTTACGGTCATGGCCACCCTGCCTAACATTCCCCCGCCACCAGGTCACGATGCAGGCCGCTATCTTGCCAACGCATACGCTGCGCTGAAGGAGCTGAACGCGCTGAACATCGGAAGACTCGAACTGACTGACCTCGTGACGGGCGAGAAGTTCAAGCCGGAAATGCCCTACGATCATAGTTTGAACTATTGCCACAGGCTTCAGGAGAACAAATTGTTCCGGCTGTTTGTGTTCGAAAAGTTCTACAATGAATATGATAAGGTAAGCAATATCCTTTATCACAACCTGAGCCTTGTGTCTGACAATATGGCTGAAGAAACCTACCGTCGACACATCAACATGTATAACACGATTACGGAGCCCGAGTGTGATGCTTCTGCCAGCGAAGGAGAGTCTGCCTATGCCCGCACAAAGGCCGTCGGCCTGACGGGGCTCTTTCGGCTGGTCTATCCCCGCCAGCAGATATTAAGGCATGTCGCTTATAATATAGCGGAGCAATCGTATACCCAACTGCTCGATAATCGTTATGTTGAACGTTTTGGCTATATTGATGAGCCGCAGCCTACCATGCCCATCGACATGAGGGACTTGGAGCGGTGGGATATGGACGAAGCCCACTTGACGCTCGACAAGACATCAGACTACATGCACCAACATGTCCGCCGTTTCCGAGATGAATGGGAAAATGTGTCTATCTTTATCACTAACGAGTTTAGGGCTGCTGGCGGAAGGTCGCAGATGCGCGACATGGCTGAGAGGTTCCGCGACTATTACGACAGCCATTTTCGCGGCTATGGGGTAGACATTTACTTCCATAACGCAACAGCCAGCATACATCACCACGCCGACCGATGCTTTGAGCAATACGAGTTGCACATGGTCACGTCGCTTATGGCGGGCGAAAGGGGTGTCTATCATGTCATCGAGGAAACAAAAGGACTTATAAATCTCCTTCAGAGCCGTCAGCAGGAAACCGAGAAAAAAGAAACTCATTGTAGAGAAAATATCCAGCGCTGCCAGAGTGACGTTGAGGAAATCATTCAACGTTATGAGTCTACATCAATCATCGCACTTTTTATTAAGCGTGATGAATACATCCAGCGGATACAAGGCGTGCTGACCTATCTCTATGAGGAGAAGACCATACACCGCGCTCTGGCCTACGAGAGCCAGCTGTTAGCGGAACTTGTGGCGAAAGCCCAGGCATTGGTCGCAAATCTTGAAGAACTCAAACACGTCTTGACAGACAAGCGAAAAGAGGCGAGGCGCCTGGCACTGGAAGAGACAGAAGTTCCCTCGCATACACTTTACGTGGTGAATCTGGAGAGGGTCAGGCAGTTTATAGCGAAACTCTACTGCTGCCGCCCCGTCATGGAGAGCCTGGCTGCGCTCACCAGAGACAGTATCTTTGGGGAAGAGCTACAGCCCATCAGACGACTCGTCGAAGATATGCGTTACGAGCGAAATAAACGCCCCCGGATAAGGCACTATTACGAAACAATCCGGGAATTCGATTCGGAACAGCATGCCCATGAGCAACTTTTCAGCGCGGGGATTCTGGAAGAGATACTCAGGTCATCAATAGACAGGAACAGACTTGACGATATGTTCAGAACGGCCATAAACGCAGCCGCTGTCAGAACCCTGTTGAATAGCAATGAGATGCTCATGGCCATCCGCAACAATCCACTACCCACGGATATTTTTGTGGGTCTCGGGCGGACTACGGCTCTCGTTCGCATACCTCAGCCTATGAACGGACACGAAGAAGAACTGTCAGAACAGCTTACAGCTGAGGTCAGGGCTTTGGGAAATCATGAGTGGCAGATGGAAATCAACAATCATTCCAGCAACCGTGACGAAATCAGCATAGCCACTGTCTGTGCGAACTTCCCACTGCGCTGTCTGAGGTCGCTTCCTGCGCTCAAAGAGCAGTACGACTTCCTCATAGCGAACAACGGCCCGCAGGCTATACAGATGCTACATACTGAAGACTCCTTTACGGAACTGCCTTCATTGGAGATAGAAACAATATAAACGAAACAAGGATATGATATTCTTTTCACTATTATCTACAGCAACGTCGAGCATCTGCTACGGCATTGTGGTGACAGCAGTCGTCATGGCGATACTGTATGCTGTGCTTAGGTCGCTCAGCAGAGGTGTAGTACAGACTCCTGTATTCTATATCACTGGTGTCGTACTGGCGTTATTGCTCGTCATCCAGTTCTCACTGATGATAGGGGCCATGCAGGCCAAGGATGCAGCAGACTCCGCAAGGATTGCATTAAGTCAGATGGTAGAAGACAGATATGGCACCGTCAGTGCGCAGGACAGCCAGCAGATTATGGATGAAGTGACGGAGCGATTCCCCGTAATAGGCAGTTTCTTAAACATCGCGAATTTCTCTGGTCACGACATATCCGAACTGCCCGATACCATGCATGAGACAATGACAAACTATCTCAGCAGTTATATCTGGCACCGGGTGTGGTGGATTCTGGGAATAATTGTGATAGCTGTAATAGTTGTTATGCTATTCGAAAAGCCTGTCTCATATGATTCAGCAAATAGGCGCAACAATATTAGCCACCGAAGAGATAACCTACCGCGATATAGCAATAGACAAAGAATAAACAAAAGAAGATAAAAACAAACAATAACATTAATATTATGCCAACAAAAAGTTACTGTAACACTAACCACATTCTCGTTGGTTTAGGCGGTACTGGAGGTAAGATTCTCCGTGCCTTTAAAATGCGTATGTTCGAGGAGTTTCCCGAATTTGAAGAGCGTGTCAAATTGCCGGTAGCATTACTTTATGTAGACTCTACCAAAGAAATGATGGGCATTGGACGTGAAGACTTCAATGTTATGGGACAGGATGCCTCTTTTACTGAAAATGAGTTCTTGTTTATTAAAGGCATAGATGTTCCTGCTCTTCTTGACAACATCGGCAACTTTCCTCAGTTGAAAGCAATTGTCAACAATGTTCAGGCTGTGCGTACTGCCATCGGTTCTTTGGGTGAAGCAGCAGGTCAGAAACGAAGAGCGGGTCGATTACTTTTTGCAGCTAACGCATCACGATATGTAAGAGCACTGAAAGATGCATACAACCGCTGTTATCAGAATTCGGGGAACAATTCGAAGATTGTGCATATATTTGCTGGACTAAATGGTGGAACTGGTTCCGGTGCTATTATAGATGCCATTGCTCAGGCACGTAAAGAGTGGGATGATGCCATCATAAATGTCTACGCCATGATGCCAGAGAAAGACCTTCCTAAACCAGACATGGACAAGGGACGCTATTACCAAAACGGCTACGCTGCACTCAACGAACTTAACGCCCTTCAATGTGGACAACTCGAACTGCATGATGTTACAGGAGGCGGTAGACTTATGGATGACCTGTTCGATCCACGCATCAAAGGCGTCGCTAATGGAATAACCATTTATAGCAACGCCAACGAAAACGGACGCATTGTTGACTCGTTCAGCGAACTGCCAAAAATCGTTAGCGACTATGTTTACTCACGCGTATTCCTTATTAATCCTACGGCTCCTGCTTGTGGAGATATCATACGAGCATATAACTTCGAGAATATGGATGACTTTGCGCTTGAGAGTGACGAACGCATTGCCCCTGACGAAATACGAAGCACTGAGATTCCTTTTGTACGAACGAAGAAAATCAATAGCTTTGGTATAAAGCGAGTTATCTATCCTGAACTTAGGGTGCTCAAACACATCACCTATACTACAGGTAAGGCTGCACTCGACCAGTTTAAGTTCAACAACTGGCGCGAGAGCATTGGATATGTCGAGGAAGAGGCGAACAAAGACTATCGCGGTCTTTACCTCACTGAACAGCATCTAGCCGACTGGCTGCTTGACCTAAAGCATCTTACCTTGGAAAACAAAGTTCTTCAGAGTGACTCAGACTACCCACAGTTCTTTGAATGTTGGCAAAGCCTTGTGAGTGACTTTGCAGACACGTGCTCAGAAGCAGACAATCCTCTGCAAGAATTGAAGACACAGATGGAATATCTGTTTGCAAATTCTTTCCGAGGTGACGTAGGCGTAAAAGATTACTATCGTGGCAAAGAACGCTCGCTTCCAGAAATAGCCAAGGAGATACGTCAGGTGTCAGAGATTGAGTTGTTCAACAAGTGGAGAAGCGGTGAAATCTCTATCGTTGAACTTAGCCGTGTTGGTGAACTGTTGGCCGAGTATGTGGCAGAACTGAAAAAGGAGGTCCTTGATGGCGAGGTATCGAAGACAGACGAGGAAGTAAAACAGAGCCGAGCCAACCTTGATGACATCCAGCAAGGCTGGGCTGCTGCACGCGGTCTCAAAGTGATGGTTGGTTTGAAGAAAGACAAAAAAGACTTCTACTCCGACTATCAGGTAGAACTGCCCTACTATTATGAGGCTATGACGAAAGCAGAAGCACTTTCGTTTGCCATCAAACTCCAGCAAGTGCTTGTGCGTGAATTTGGAGCGCTGAGTGCAGAAATAAGTAGTTTCAGCAAACTTGTCAGCGATGCCATCGACGAAACCAACCGCTTAATCACAAGTCAGCGCAAAGTGAACAGAGGATTGGAAGACATGGGAGGAGCGGTTGTAGAGGTAAGTGAAGAGGAATGCATGAAGGAGTTTGAGCAGGAAATCATTCTTGACAAGACAACGATGTCGCAGATTTCCAGACAGTTGCGCGAGTCCATCATTACTACCAATTTCGTAAGTTTCGGCGACCTTACCAACCGTCTCAGTGTAGATGACTTCAAGAAGGCATTTGACATAACACTTTCTGAGGTTGTAAAAACCAAACACGAGGAGATGCCAAGAACCGCAACAAAGGTACTTGGCCTGAATATATTGACACAATTACAGCAAAAACTTGATACGGAGCAGAAAATCCAGGAATTTGCAAAAGATATCCTTGAACAGAGTGGTGCATACCTTTATCTGGACAACAATCAGATGGGTTTTCACGTGAGGAATAATCCGTTGCCTGATGACAATCAGAACATCAATTTGAAGGAAATCTTCATCAGTATGCCAGCGCCTGATGACAACCCACACCTTGTTCGTTTTGCCCAACAATTGGAGCAAGCCCTTAAAGACCAGGCCCCACAAGGATACAAGAAGCCTACAGTGTTTACTGAGAGCACACGAAAGAATGAACTCTCAATTATCACAATCAACTATTGCTATCCCATGAGAGCCATATCCTGGATGAAAGACTATCGCAGGAAATATGAGAACTATCTGAACACAGGCAATGCTAATACAGATATGAGCCGCCGTATACTATTACATTGCGAGGGAGAGGGTGAAAACCTGCCTCACATTTTTGCCCTTTCGGAGGAAGAATTGGAGAAAATGGATGCAGAGAAACGTAAGAAAAAAGAAACCGGGGAAACAACTGGTTCTGGCGCAATACCTCCCCAGCTCCCCCCACTTCCCCCATCAGACCCCGTGGTGCAGCTTTACCTGAATATCGGTGGACAAAACTACGGCCCATACGACTGGGCTACATGTAAGCAGTTGAAACAGAACAACCAGCTTGTAGAGAGCACTATGGTATGGGAACAAGGTATGAGCGGATGGATGCCCGCAGGACAGGTGCCAAAACTCGCTCAACTGTTTGCACCAGCGGTGCCACCTGTCATACCAGGAATGCCGCCCTTGCCACCGACAGGCTCTGTTCCACCACCAATCAACTAAGAGATATTAACAGAAATAAAAAATAAAAAATATATAACTATGACAGTTAATAAGAATCGACCTACCGGTCGCCAAAGCAGATGGGGTATCTGTACTAATCCCAACTGCCCCAACTATAGACAAAAGATTGAAATCGAGAGAGGTGAACTTATCTGTCCCGAAGAAAGTTGTAAAAAGCCTTTGTCGCCTTGTGCGCCTCCCAAAACTGATAAAGGTCCAAATTGGAAAAAGATAGCCATCATCGCTGCTGTTGTGGTGGTCTTAGCAGGCGCAGGCTTTGGCATTTATTCCCTCGTCAGTGGAGGTCAGAAGATTGACAAGATCAAGCTTAAGCCGAAGAATCTCACGATGGTCGTAGGTCAGAGGGATGTGATCAAGGCTACCGTGGTAGACAAGGACGGGAAGGAAATCACGGATGCCAAGGTAGTGTATAAGTGGACGGTGAAAGACGAGGAGGTGGCAAGCGTGACCCAGGGCGGCGAAGTGGCTGCCCTGAAGAAAGGCAAGACCTCCATCACTGTCAAGATAGAGGGTGACGACACGCATCGCGCCACCTGCCAAGTAGAGGTGAAAGGCGGAGGCACATTGCCGCCCCCACCACCTCCTCTGATTAAGACTATTGCGATTACAGATGGTACTAGTGTCAGCCTGAAGAAGGGAAACACTAAGCAATTGCAGTACCAGGCCACTCCCGAGCCGAACAGCGAGACACCTGTATGGGTGTCGTCCGACGCGAGTGTTGCCACCGTCGATGCCACAGGTCTCGTAACAGCCGTAAAGGAGGGCACAGCCCAGATCAGCGTGAAAGCCAAGAATGTGGCCTCTGCCCCTGTCACGGTGACGGTGACGGAAGAAAAGAGTAAGGAGAAGGAAGAGGAAAAGCCCACTACCTCCACCCAACGTTATGGTACTGTGACCCTCGGCTATGGCACATACACAGGCGACCTGAAGAACGGCAAGCCTCACGGTCACGGCACCATTACCTACAAGAAAAGCCGTAGGATCGTTAGCTGGAGCGATGAAATGGCCAGCCCTGGCGATAAATTCGAAGGGGACTTCCGTGATGGAGTAATCAATGGCTTAGGCTATCTGAAAACCCGCGACGGTAATGTAATAGCTATCCAGTAAGAGAGGAATCAGAGTGAAGTGGTATCTGCTGATAGGAATGATGATGCTGGCAGCACAGTGGTGTGTTGCCACATCATTCCATCTGCCCAGGCTGCAGCAGATGGCCGCCGCCGTCCATCTGCAGGTGGCTGACAGTCTGCTGGTTCCCAATACGGAGATTGACAGCGTTGCCTCCTTCAGGGACAGGGCCATATATCTGCGCACCGACGGACTTGGCGACGTGTCGCTAATAGGCTACAGGCTGTTCCCCCAGCATATAAAGGAGCAGTTCAAGGGAGTGCCCGTGTTCGACTTCTTAGAGCGCTATCTGCTGGAACTCGACCTGCGACTCGATGGGAAGGAGGCTGCACTACGCATGGATATCGACCAAGTGGTGGTAACCAAGGGCTCGCTTCAGATGCTCCACCAGCTGAGCCGGCAGTCGGCCATATCGGTCAGCGTGGATGAGATTACCCGCAAGATGTACCGCCTCGGTATGCTGATAGACGGCAGAGAGTTGACGGTCGTGATTCCTGCCGACAGCCAGCTGCTATTCGGTGGCAACCTGATAGAGCTGGAGCATGCCTTTATCGACGGCTTGCACCGCATGATTGTCGTAGAGCCAGAAGCCCTCATCCAGAATTGGGACGCCGCAGTTGTGAGGGAGGGCAAGGGCAGTCTGGTGATTGACGGAGGCTATTATCGCATTGAGCAGATTCGCGGCGACATCTACCTTACGAAACGCAGAGGACACCGACGCCTGCTGATGGAAAGGAAGAGCCCGGCTCGCAGCGTGAGCAATATGATGCTCACGGGCATAGCTCCACGCTATGTGACACTGCAGGCCGACTTCCACATATATGGCAACAAGATTGACCGACAGCAGGTGAGTCTGCAGCAGTTTATCGACTACTGCATGAGCGAGGGGTGCAGACTATACTTCGGCATGAAGACGCTGACCGACACGGAGATTACTGGAACACTGTTCGCATACAACGAGAAATATGCCTACACCCACATGCTCTCTGCCACCATTCCTTTAGACATTCTGGAGGGTAGCGAGAGCCAGATTACGGGCAAGGCCTACATTTATATCCCGCTGCACGACATTACTGAAAAGTATATCGGCAACACGGGTTATTAGACAATGTGTCATCAAAAAACTTAAACAGAACGAGAGATGAAGATACGTATGTTACTGCTCACAGCCCTGCTGACGGGTGTCTGTTGCGGTTTCGCCCAGCAAGACTACGAGCAAATGAAGCGCGAAATCAACAAGGTGAAGAAGAACAGCGCCTACCTCTATGGTGAGGCCAATGCCGACACCGAGGAGGAGGCACGCGGCTTAGCCGAGGAAATCCTCTACAGCGAAATCAACAGCTGGGCGGCCAAGAAAAAGAGACTACAGGGCGGCGAGCTGGTCATCAACAACAAGAAGGAGCTGCAGACCTGCCTCTCGCTGCCTCGCGGCAATATGGTGCGCGCCTTTATCTATGTGAAGAAGAGCGACATCATGGCCAGTCGCAATGCGGAGGTCATACAAGCCCCACCAGTGTCTTCAGCCGAACAGAGCACTGTGGCACTGGTTTATCCCAAAGCGGTGGAGACGATTGCCGCCTGTACGGAGTATGTACAGCTGGAGCCAAAACTTGAGGCTGAGAAGCAGGCTGGGCACATTCGCCACTATGCCCTCTACGGGAAACTGACGAATGTCGACCCCTACTATCTCGTCATCTTCAACAAGGCCGGCAAGGTGGTGGCTGTGCTATCGACGGGGCCCAACCGTGTCAATGTAAAGACGGGGCAGCCCGACGACGTGGCCAACTATAGCGGCTGCGGAGCCATAGGCTTCTCAGTGAATGAGTGATTCGAACAAACAGACCAATAGAGTTATTAACGTATGAAAAGACAAGTTAAGTATATCCTAACGCTGCTGGCTTTTCTCCTGGCAGGAGTGAGCAACAGCTATGGTGTCGATGTAGTGCTGGTAACCAGCGACGAGTTCACACAACCCACGCCGGGGATGCATGATGCTGAGCGCAACTTGGCGGCGTTACTCACCGAGGTGAACCAGGCGCAGAGCAGCGGTCGGCAGCTGAGCATGGGCCAGCTCGCCATGGACGAGTTTGCCAAGAAGTCGCTCGCACGCATCTGGGCCGTCACCCCGTTCATCTTCCCCGACGAGGAGCTGGTTGAGAAGTGTATGATGTTTAAAAACGGCACTATGATGGTGCGCCACGTGCCACTGCAGATTAAGCCTGTAGGCGAGACCTTCGGCATGGACAAGATACAGGAGGCCATCGTCGAGTTCAACAGCAGGGGTGTTGTCACCGACTTCCGGCTGACACTTAGCTCGCAGTCGGGCCTCGACCTCGACCGCTGCGGTGTTGCCGACATTGAGAATGAGCACATCATCAAGCGCCAGCTGGAACAATTCCGCACGGCCTACAACCAGAAGGATGCCGCTACTATTGAAGCCATGTTCAGCGACGATGCCCTGATTATCACAGGCAGGGTGGTGCAGCGCCGCTCCGTGGGCGACCGTCTGGCCATGACACCCAAAGTGGAATATACGCGACAGACCAAGCAGCAGTATATCAAGAACCTGAAGCTGGCCTTTGCCCGCAACAAGTGGATTGACGTGAAGTTCGACATCCCCGCCAAGGGCCAGGGTGGCCCCTGCAACTGGATTGACCGCACACGTAAGCTTGACAAGAATGGTCAGCCGATGAACTTCTATGGCGTGCGTCTTGTACAGCACTGGAAGTCGAGCAACTACAGCGATGACGGCTACCTGTTTCTGCTGTGGGAGTTCCCTAAGGATGGCAGTGACCCCATCATACATGTGCGCACCTGGCAGCCGATGGAGGTCAACGGTGTACGCCAAGAGCCTGATGACAACATCTCGACGCTGGGAGCCTTTGAAGATGCGTTCGTACTTTAATCGACAGTAATGGCACATGAAAAAGATATTTAACATCCTCCTTCTGATGCTCCTGGTACAGGTCGCTGTGGCCCAGTCAGCCTATATATCCTACCGCCCCTACGAGCAAGCCGATCGCATCGAAAGCCTCAATGGCAAGCGCGGCATACTAATCCTGTCGAAGCGCAGCGACCTGGTCATCACCGTCACCAATGCCCCAGAAGCTCAGGCCAAAGCGGCGCAGCGACGGCCTGACGGACTCTTTGAGTACGAGTTGGTAATCGATGCCGAGAATCCCCGTCAACCCAAAATTGAGGTGAACCGGCGCGGTGATGTGGATCGCGTAGATTGGGTGGTTGTCCCTAAGGCTGATTATTTCACAGCCTTTCTCATCGAAGAGACGGCCAAGCCCATCCGATTAGAAGACCAGACGGCAGCCAACAGCGCCATCCTGGATGCCTCGCTGTGCGAGGTTGAGTTCCAGTCAACCATCCCCGACCTGATTGTTGATTGCCAAGAACTGGTGAACAGGGGGGCTACCATCAAGCGAGAGAGGAAACAGGGCGACAACAGCATCCAGATAATCCGGGTAATCATCCCTATCGACATCCTTGAGAAAGCTAAGAAAGACTTTGAGGCAAGCAGCCAGGCCTACCAGTCGCTGTACGACCAGCTGATTGAGAAGAGCGATGCTCCGGCCAGCGAATGGGAACGGCTCGACGTGATGAAGGAGCAGGAGGCGAAGGCAGAGGAAACCTATCGCAGCCTGACACAACTGAACGTTTACGCCTCGGGCACTAATCAGTTGCCTGTTGATGTCAGCGGACTGAGGCCCCGCTCAAAAATGGTGTATGGCGTACTGCTTCGCACCATCATCGAAGAGAGACATGTCAGCAAGTGTGCCGGATTTATGGCTGAGGGTGGGCGCCAGTTTGCGCTACGTAAATACTCGGAGGCCCGCCAGGCGTTCCTCAACGCCCTGAAGAGTCCTGACACACCGCAGGACATGTTTGCCAGCATCCGCAACACTGTGGCCCAGTGCGACTCGTGCATCAAATACGAGCAGCTGACATTCCGTGCGCTGAAGCGAATCACTGAGCTGAAGAAAGAGGGCACTGTGGCACAGACTGACATACTGGACTATTATGGCGCCGCTGCCGACTTTATGCGGATAGTGGAGAAATATAACCCCTGCGAATACTATACCAAGAATATCAAGACGCTGGAGACCTTCATCGAGAGCATGCCGCTGGCCATGAAGTTTACCATTACCCGCTGGGTGGTCGATCGCGTGTCGGCCATGGAAGGAGGCCCCTTCCCCGGCATTGAGCTGTGGGCCTACTATGGCGCGGGGACACCACGGCTGAACGACTATTCGAGCGACCGAAAATTCAGACGGCTTGCCAGCGCTGACTCTGGTGAGTACAGACTGCTGGGAACGTCGGACTCCAACGGCATCATCAATATGGAGCTTGACAGGAAATCCCTGCCTACAGGTTTCTTCTTCCGTCCAGCAACCGAAAATACCAAGACACAAATCGTTTATAAGGATATGAGGTCGGTGATGGCACAGTCTGTCGGAGAATACAACAAGCGGCAATTCCGTATGAAGATGTATATAGGAAAATAGCATTATTATAACCAACAAAATTAAAAGCATTATGAAAAAAGTTATCATTAAGTACGTATTGTGCTTTGCCGTGCTCGGGTTCAGCAACCAGGCACAGGCACAGGGATTTCTCAAGAAACTTGCAAGCGCAGTGACGACACAGGCTGCCACGGAAGAGGCTGACACCTCAACAGTGAAGGATCGAATTAAGGAGTCGGACATCCCCGCTTATTCCACTAAGAAGGTGTATGAGACCGATGAGCAGGGCAATCGTCTGAAGAACGAAGACGGCACCGATAAGTACCGTGTGTTCCTGGTTGACAGGGATGGGAAGAAGGTGAGCCCTGAGGCTGTGGCAGAACAGAGCAAGCAGATCAATCAGGCTATCCTCAAGATTGCCGCTAAGGTGGGTACTACCACACTCGTAGGAGGCCTCAGCGGTGGTGCCAAAGGCGCCCTCATCGGCGTGGCAGCTGGATTAGGGTTGAGCGTCAACGACATCATCCTGTGCGTCAAGCTGAAAAAGGCGTCCAACAAGCAGAAGAAGGCTATTGAGGCCTACAGGAAATCGTTCGACGAGGAGGGTAATCCTATTGCAGCTGAGATTGACAAGAAAACGCTGAAAGACCTCGATTTGAACGAGGACAACGCCGTGGCAGAGTCAACAGCCAAGATTAAAGAGGAGCTGAGCAGCCCGTCGTACAGCGAATTACCTTCGAACGAGTCGATTGACGCTCTTCTTGAAGCAGCCACAAAGGCCTAAATCAGAGAGGTATAGATACTCTGGAGACTCCACTTTAGATTTTTATCAACTATAGGCGTAAAGCAGACAAAAGGAATCGGGTCCATTATGGCTCGATCCCTTTTGGTTCGCTTGACATGGGTATAATCTAACGAGTGCAAGTTACGACGCGACTTAATAGGTGCAACCGTACAGCCATAGCAATTCGGAACGGGTGGTGTAAATCAAGCAGGTATAAGTGTGAAAGATTATGTTCTTAATCGGGAAGGTCTCATGGATATAATCTCCATGCTCTTACTCAATTTGCTTGAACATGATGCAATATCTGCAAGCCGTTGCAAATCATTCATGCTTCTCTTTTCACCAGCTTCCCTCTGAAAGTGCGTTTCAACAGATACGTTATCAAACTTTGAACAATAAACGATATGAAAATCATAAACATTTTAGTGGTTGCTCTTTTGGCTTTCTCGTTGAATTCCTGTAAGAAGGCGATGAGTGCCGACGAAATCAATGAGAAGGCGGCGTCGGGCGTGGTGCTGATTATGAACTATTTCTATTATTCCGTGACGCTGCCCAGTGGTGAGACAATATACTTTAATGGCATCCGAGATGGCGAGCTGGTAGGCCTGACCGGTGACGAGGATGAGGCGAGGGAAAACTGTAGCGGTGCCTCGGGCACAGGCTTCTTCATTTCGCAGGACGGGCTGATTATGACCAACCGCCATGTGGCAAGCCCCGATGTGAGTGAGGCTCAGGTGAAGGCATTCCTCAAGGACTTGAAGCGGGCATTGAAGCAGAAGTATAGCGCTATTATGGGTGAGGCATTGGAGCGATACTCTAATAGCGAGGGCAACCCTGGCTTGATGCGGGAATATGTTGACATGTATAATTCCTACAAGCAGGCCAGGGATGCCATCGACGACATGGATATGAACGACGCCGACATCGCTACCCACACCAATCTGTTCGTAGTCTACAACGGGTCGCATATTACCAAGGCAGAAGACCTAATCCCTTGCGAGACGGTTGCCGTCTCTGAGGACGAGGGAGTAGACCTTGCACTCATACAGCTGAAAGATGAAGAAACCCCGGAAGGGAAATACATTTTCACGATGAGTGAGGATGACAGCGAACTGTCTATGGACCAGAAACTCTTCATGATAGGCTTCAACCGTGGGCTTACCATTGCCAGGACTTCCGAGGGCGAAATCCAGTCGCAGATGTACACAGGACACGTGACGCAGAAGGGTGACGGGAGTAAAATCCTATATAGCATCCCTTCGCAACATGGGTCGAGCGGCAGTCCCGTTGTCAACGAGCAATGCGAGGTAGTAGCAGTCAACTTCGCAGGATGGGACGATACACAAGGGTTCAATTATGGCATACCCCTAAAAAAGGTCAAACAATTCCTAAAGGACAACTGAGCTGCTGAGCAAAGACTATCGTCAAAGCGTATGCAGGTGTCAAACCATCAAGCACACCACATACAATTTTTCATTTTCAATGTCACAATGTCACATGTCCTGGCTGACAGGCAGTTAGCGTTTGACATTGTGACATTAAAATGTGGTTGCTGCTGTTATCGTAGCGGAAAAAGTCATTTACATTAGCTCTAATGCTTGCCTGCTATGCTCTGGCAGTGTCATCGTTTTATTGTGGATGAACGTTTTTTTGCATAATCCTTTGTCATTTCAATAATTATGCTTAACTTTGCCGTCGTAACAAGCAAAGCGATATGAACCTCACCAACGGTAGCAGATACATCAACCCCTATACCGACTACGGTTTCAAGTACTTGTTTGGCACGGAGCCGAACAAGGACTTGACGCTGCATTTGGTCAACGCACTACTGCAGGGACGCGAGGTCATCAAGAGCCTGACGCTGCTTTCCACAGAGCAGCTGGGCGACACGGAAGAGGATCGCCGCTCGGTGTTCGACGTCTATTGCGAGAACGAAAAGGGCGACAAGATCATCATCGAGATGCAGAAGGCCGAGCAGCAGTGGTTCAAGGACCGCTCGGTCTACTACTCCTCATTCCCCATCCGCTCGCAGGGCGAGAAGGGCAATTGGCTCTTCGGCCTGAAAGCCATATACACCATCGGCATCCTGAATTTCGTGTTCGACGAGGATAAGGACGACGCTAACTACTACCACCACATAGTGCAGCTGATGGACATCAACAAAAAGACTGTCTTCTACGACAAGCTGACCTATATCTACTTAGAGATGCCCAAGTTCACCAAGACGGAGGACCAGCTTGTCGACCTCACCGACAAGTGGCTCTATGCCCTGAAGAACCTGCCCCGCCTGCTGGAGCGTCCCAAGGCCCTGCAGGAGCGCATATTCTCCAAGTTCTTCGACGTGGCCGAGGTAGCTGCGCTCTCCAAGGAAGAGTATGCCAAGTACTGGGAAAGCGAGAAGGTGTTCTACGACAACCAGGGAGCCTTCATGACTGCCGACCAGAAAGGCTACAACCGTGGTGTGGCCTTCGGCCACGCCCAAGGCATTGCCGAAGGACGTGCCGAAGCGATAAGGGAGAATGTTCGCAGGATGAAATCCAAGGGCTTCCCCGTCGGGGATATTGCGGAGATTACCGGCCTTACCACCGATGAGGTCGAACAATTATAATCAAGCAAGTATCAGAAGTTGAACATACTAAACATCATTTAAGTAAGAACCAGACAGTACAGACAGTGAATCAGGGAGCCAAAGAGCGGCACCAGGTGCCGCACTCCCAAAAGGGAAAGTGACAACAACAATTCAATTTATAAACCCAGGAATCGTGCGTCGCAATCCCGTTCGAAGTCTTTTAAGATAACTTGAGCTTTCTGCTCTTGTCTCTCTCATTCTTGAATACCGCCAAAATATTCGCTAAGTGAGAGCAAGCAGTTCAGAAGGTTCACGTCCGTAAGAGGGCGTGAACTGTTCTTGCTTGTTAACTTAGCAGGTCACTTGGCGGTAACCGAAGAATGAGAATAAGCATCGAATGGTTGCACGCCTTTTCTTATCCTTAAAACCCAAAAACAAAATGACAAAGAAAGTATTTACTGTCCTGCTACTCCTTGTGGGAGTGGTCCAGGGCATTCGTGCGCAAAAGTCTACCTTTTACGTGGTATTGAGCAGCGACAACACCATCGCCACATACTATTACGATGACGAGAAGGTAAATCGAGGCGGAATATTTTTTAATGATTATGTTAGTAAAGGGGGGAAAAAAGATGTAACTACCATCGTTTTAGACAAATCATTAGCTAATTACGCTACCTCCTCAGTGAAAGATTGGTTCAGTGATCATTATAAATTGATTGCTATAAAGGGAATGGAATACTTAAATACTTCCAACGTGAAGGATATGTACAATATGTTCAACGACTGCAGTTCCCTGACCTCTTTGGACCTCAGTAGCTTTGATACTTCCAACGTAACAAAAATGGGAAGAATGTTCTGTAGCTGTAGATCCCTGACTTCTTTAGATCTCAGTAGCTTTAATACATCTAAGGTGACGGATATGTACTATTGTTCAAAGGCTGCAGTTCCCTGACCTCTTTGGATCTCAGCAGCTTCGATACGTCCAACGTAACAGATATGAAAGAAATGTTCAACGGCTGTAGTAAACTGACCTCTTTAGATTTACGCAGCTTTGATACTTCCAAGGTGACGGATATGCTTAAGATGTTCCAAAACTGCAGTTCCCTAGCCTCCTTGGACTTCACTAACTTTAATACGCCAAACGTGACAGAGATGAGGTGGATGTTCTATAACTGTAGTTCCCTTACCTCTTTAGACCTCAGTAGCTTTAATACGTCCAAGGTGACAAGTATGCACGAAATGTTCCGAAACTGTAGTAAACTGACTTCTTTGGTTCTCAGCAGCTTCGATACGTCCAACGTAACGGATATGTACGGAATGTTTGATCACTGTAGCTCCCTAATTTCTTTGGACCTAAGCAACTTTGATACGTCCAAGGTTACCAATATGGGTTTAATGTTTGACTATTGTAGTTCCTTGATCTACTTAGATGTCAGCAACTTTGATACCTCTAATGTGACGAATATGAATGCAATGTTCGCATTGTGTAGTTCTCTGACCTATTTAGATGTCAGCAACTTTGATACGTCCAGCGTGACGAGGAGTATGGGTGGTATGTTTTCTTCCTGTAGTTCGCTGACCTCTTTGGATCTCAGTAACTTTGATACTTCCAACGTAACAAATATGAGTCGTATGTTCAATTTCTGTAGCTCCCTTACCTCTTTGGACCTCAGTAGCTTCGATACTTTCAATGTAACAGATATGGGAAGTATGTTCTCTTTATGTTTTTCCCTTACCTCTTTGGACCTCAGTAGCTTCGATACGTCCAATGTGACAGATATGGAAAGTATGTTCTTTAGATGTGGTTCCTTGACCTCTTTGGACCTCAGTAGCTTCGATACTTCCAATGTAACAGATATGGGAGGAATGTTCTATAGCTGTAGTTCCCTTGACTCCTTAGACCTCACCAACTTTGATACTTCTAGCGTAACAAATTTTAAGACTATATTCTCAGGCTGCTCTGGCCTGACGAGCCTTGACTTGAGTGGCTTCAAGACCGATAAGGTAACTGAAATGGGTTCCATGTTCTCTGGTTGCTCCAGCCTGAATACAATTATTGCCAGCGAGGAAAACTGGAACACGTATAAGGTAGAGTCAAGTTCCTCGATGTTCTCCGGCTGTACCAAACTGGCGGGCGGGAACGGCACAAAGTATGACGCAAGCCATATAGATGCAGAATACGCTCGCATAGACAAGCCGAATTCACCCGGCTATTTCACAGGCATCGATAAGCCGCAGGATATCAGCCTAAGCGACATCAATGACGACGGTAATGTGGACGTGGGCGACATCATGGCCATCATCAACGTGATGGCTGGAAGTGTGTCTGGCGGTGCTACCGTCGTGAGCAACGTCGACCTTAATGGCGACGGCGTGGTCGACGTGGGCGATATCATGTTCATCATCAATATTATGGCACTGCACTGATCTGGTTAGAAGGGAATTAATAACCGTTATAAAGAAGCTGGTTAGTAAAACTGCACGATTGTGGCAAAGTATTTAGACCCGAAGGCAGAGCTGGCCGAGGAGAAGGCAGAGCTGGCCGAGGCAAAGATTAAACAGGCTGAGTTAAGGCTCAAGTTGGCCGAGTTAAGGCTCAAGTTGGCCGAGGTAAGGATTGAGCTGGCTGAGACAA
>Ga0310691_10003075_pt1 | contig 20698 bp, 17 predicted proteins | sample 176DNAGHGlowgp2_FD_203887 | JGI IMG/M metagenome (GOLD analysis project Ga0310691, IMG submission 203887) | Sheep rumen microbial communities from Palmerston North, Manawatu-Wanganui, New Zealand - 1766 DNA GHGlow gp2 (v2) (version 2) | ecosystem: Host-associated > Mammals > Digestive system >...
GAAATCAACTTGTGCAAATTTTGCACAAGTTGCCGATAACGGTAAAACATATCAATATAAGTTTTATAACCTTGCTGCTATTATTGCAGTCGGCTACAGGGTCAACTCTTCTCGCGCAACACAGTTCAGACAGTGGGCTACTAAGGTATTAGAGACTTTTACAAAGCAAGGATATGTGCTTGATAAGGAGAGACTTATTAATGGGCAGATATTCGATGATGACTATTTTGATCACTTGCTATCCGAGATTCAGGAAATCCGTGCGAGCGAGAGGCGTTTCTATCAAAAGATAACTGATATATATGCGACGGCAGTTGATTATTCGCTTGATAGTAAGATTACTCGTGACTTCTTTGCTACCGTGCAGAACAAAATGCACTATGCAATACACGGCAATACAGCGGCTGAGGTGATATACAACAGAGCTGATCACGAGAAGAAAAACATGGGGCTTACTTCTTGGAAGAATGCTCCGGATGGTAAGATCGTCAAGGCTGATGTCTCAATTGCTAAGAACTATCTTACAAAACCTGAGATGCAAGAACTAAATGAGATTGTCACGATGTACTTGGATTATGCTGCCCGACAGGCAAGAAGACATATTCCTATGACAATGGCTGACTGGGCAGGAAAGCTTGATGCTTTCTTAAAGTTCAATGATGCAGAGATACTTGAAGATAAGGGAAAAGTTACTGCTGAGATTGCAAAGGCTTTTGCGGAGAAAGAATTTGAGCAGTACCGTGTTATTCAGGACAAACTATATCAGAGTGATTTTGATAAGTTGGTATCTGACGCAGATTCCGCTTCTGAAGACAAACCGAAGAAGCGGTCTGACGATCCTGAAGATGATAACAATGATTCTTGACAGCGTTATCAAGCAAACAGCATAATATCAATAGCGGTACTGCTTCAATACTGAATTTGCCCATTGGCGAAATTCAATACCGCGTTGAGATTTCACTCTGTACCCAACGGAGATGATAACATCAAGGTTATAGTACTGTGGCGGGCGCGAGGCTGTATTTGTACTTCTGTCGAAAATTTCGACAGAAGTCTCTCTGCTCAGTTCTCCTTCTTTAAAAATCTGGTTGATGTGATATGCAATAGTCGATCTGGCCGTATCAAAAAGTGCACTCATTTGTTCTTGAGTAAGCCATACAGTATTGCGTTATAATGAAGTTCATTATACGTGAAAGGAAGCTTTTGTTTTGAAACTGAGAGCATTTGATATAGATAAGGATTTCGATGTGATCCGAAACTGGATCACAGATGAACGCACGTATGCGATGTGGAGTGCAAACCGCATCGGGTTTCCGATGGAAAGAAAAGAATTCGAGGACTTTCTGAAAAGGCAGAGAGAAGAAGGCGACAGTGCTTTTGCCGCGGAAAATGAGGACGAACGGATCGTCGGGTTCTTCCTTTACGGAAAGAACGAGGAAACGATGGAAGGCATGCTGAAATTCATCGTCGTCGATCCCGAGCAGCGCGGGAAAGGCACGGCGCAGGAGATGCTGCATCTTGCCGCGCAATATGCTTTTGAAAAGACGGGAGCCGCCGCTGTTCACTTGAATGTCTTTTCCGCAAATCCGCGCGCGAAAAGATGCTATGAAAAAGCAGGTTTTAGTGAACGGAATACAGCACCCGGTGCTTTTCCCTATAAAGAAGAAAAATGGGACCGCATCAACATGATCCTGAAAAACGGAGAAAAACAGCATTGATTCTGACGTTATTCCTTACATTCTTGAAGATAGGTCTTTTCACATTCGGCGGCGGGTATGCCATGATCCCGCTGATCGAGAATATCTGCGTGGAGAAAAAGAAGTGGCTATCACATGAAGAGATGATGAATGTGACAGTGATCGCAGAATCAACACCGGGGCCGATCGCAATCAACTGCGCGACTTTTGTAGGATATAGGCAGAAAGGATTTCTCGGTGCAATCGTGGCGACACTGGGCGTTGTACTTCCTTCTTTCGCAATCATCTCCTTGATTGCTGCTTTTTTGGATAACTTTCTCGAGATCACATGGGTCGCCAGTGCTTTTCGAGGAATACGTATTGCAGTCGGGATATTGATCCTCGACGCAGCTTTCCGAATGCTGAAGAAAATGCCGAAAAAAGCATTTCCGTGCACGATCCTGATCACAGCGTTTGTTGCCATGATGCTGATCAATATTTTCGCTTGGAACTTCTCCTCGATCTTCCTGATGCTGATCGCAGGGGTAATCAGTCTGGTGGTTTATCTTCTGTTTGGGCCGCCGAAGAAAGAAGGTGAAAAACCGTGATTTTTCTGGAGTTGCTCATTGGTTTTCTGAAAGTCGGACTGTTCTCATTTGGCGGCGCGTACGCGGCAATTCCGCTGATCCGCGATGTGGTCCTTGAATACGGTTGGATGGATGAGGAAGCCCTGGTAAATATGATCGCGATCAGTGAGAGTTCTCCGGGACCGATCATGGTAAATCTGGCCACATACGTAGGTTATGAAAAAGGCGGTATCCCGGGTGCCCTTCTAGCGACATTTGCAGTTGTGCTTCCGGCATTTCTGATCATCCTTCTGATCATGGTACTTCTTAAGAAGTTTCTGGAGAAGGAATCTGTAAAGGCGATCCTACGCGGATTGAAGCCCTGTATTATCGGAATCATTCTTGCGACAGGTGCTTTTATGATCGGAAAAGCATGTGTCTTGCCGATGTTTCAGGAAGACAGAGACTTCCTGCCTTTGGTGCTGGCAGCAGTGCTTGCCACTGTTTTCTTCGGTTCACGCGAATTCCTGAAGAAGAAAATGTCGCCGATCGTTCTGATCGTGATATCGGCAGGATTGGGAATTCTTGCATACGGTGTGTAGCCCAAGAACCGAAAGGAACGATCGGGTGGGCATGGTTTCAAATGACCTACTCCGGAAAGAAGAAAGAATAGATAAAGGATTGAAAAAAGCCCGTCTGAGCAGTATTGCCCGGACGGACTTTCTTAAGTCATACTCAAATCGGTTTTTATCTTTTCGGAGTGATCATCAGAGGGATCCGGAAGGCTGCTTCATAACCATATGCTTTTAAGTCTTCGCAGACTACCCTGTTCATCCTGTTTGCGAATGTCATCAGGAATTTTACATCTCCCATCGACTCGATCTGAGGTGCCATTTCTCTCAGAAGAGACTCCCGTGCGATGCGCTTGATCTCCTCTCTCTGCGCACTAGAATCCAGCGTGCTCTGCCCCATCGGTTTCGCCAGAATGGTACCACCGATGTTCATGACCACATTCTGTCCTTTTGCGTCGGTGCCTAATTCGATTGGTCCGATATCCGAAAGAGAAGCCATGACGACTCCCTCCGGGAGCTTGCTCTGTGGGCGCGCCTGAGGTCTTGCCTGCGGTTGTGGTCTTATTGCACCTTCTGCAGCCGCTTTCTCAGCACGCTGTCTTTCGATGTTCGCGTTGGCAGCTTCGGCACCTCTTTGCATAGCTGCCTTAAAATTGTCTAGAAATCCCATATCCTTCATCCTCCTGAAATTATAAAATGTCTTCCCCGTGCATTTTTATTATATCAGAATCATTCTGCTCTCCAGTGACCACAGTTCGGGTCATGCGCATGACCATCCGCACTGATGATATAATCTCTTTCCACATTGATTCCCATAACAATAAATGTCAGTTGCATCCGTCCGTTATAGTGGGCATCATTATTCTTTGCCTGTTCCAGCTGATCGAGCGTGATATTCTGCTTCACACCGGAGAGCACTTCCAGACGGCGGTTCATCTCATTCATGAGTTCATCCGTAATTACACCATTCTCACTTACGGCCGGAAAATCACAAGTGTCACCGTATGTCCCCACTGTATACGCATCCGTTTTCCCATTCACCGTACCGGCCGAATAGGAAAGGTGAAGATGATTTAAATTGAACTCCATGTTATAGAGGTCACGGCCATCCTGACTGATCCAACGCTCAAATGTATAGTCCACACTACTCTCCGCGGCTTCCGAGGAACCGTTATAAAACGTGTTTCCAAATGTGGACGGATCCAGAATGTTTTCGTTTCCGATGTTGCCTCCCAGCACTTCATTCGGAAGTCCGCCAAAGTTTTCTGCAATCGGAGAGTAGTCGCCCTGATAGTAGATCGACGGTGCTTTTCCCGGATTCATATGTACACAGAAATACAGGTTGGCATAATCCGTACCCAGGTCGGATGCCGATCTAGTAAATCGGACACTCATATCATCCTTTTTCACTGTTATATTCATATTATTCGGCTTCTTTGCCGCCTTATCCGCATCTGTTTCCTTCCCGTAAAGAAGCGCGTTGCCCAGTTCTTCTCCATAGATACTCTTTACCACACGGAATATATTTTCCTGCACGGCCGGATCGGAAAAATCCAAATTAGAAAACTGAACCGACACGAATAATGCTCCTGTGAACTGAACGGTACTAAACTGGTATTGCACCTCAAAAGGGCTGCCCAGATGTAAACCGGCACTGCCTTTATCTTCCGGGGCTGCAGCATTCAGTCCGATTGAATATCGAAACCGCCAGGGAGATTCTCCATCTCCTTTTGCACACTCACCGGTTTCCTTGTAGTAATCGGTAATCGGACCTAAGCTCTGGATCCAGGCATCTTCCTTCAGGGCAGGGATCACTGTCTCATACCCATCGCCGATCTGTGCCGTATATATGGTAAATGTTTTCTTATTCTCAGTTTCAAACTCTTCACTAGTATATGACGGAACATAGTCTTCCAGATTCAGTGAATCATCCAGTTCCCACAGGGTCATCTCACCTGGCGCAGCATCGTCTCCTTTGGTGTCCGTCTCAGACGTAGTAGCAGGATCGGTTGTCACATCCGTCTCCTTTTCCGATCCTGACGGAAGCTCCGCCGTCGTCTCCTTCCGATCGGTTTCTGAATCTTTCGTCTTCTCTCCTTCTTCCGAGGTCTCCGTATCATTTCTTTTCGTCTTCTTTGATGTATTCTCCTCTTTTCCAGATCCGCACGCCGAAGCCATCACAGATATAGCCAGGCAGATTCCTAATACAGTTACTAATTTACTTCTCTTCATTTCTTTCTCCTCAAATTGCTGCAGGTGCGCCGCCCTGCTAATTTTTACCGTATTAATTGTAATACGGGATTTATTAAATAGTCATTAAATCAAACCTCCTGTCCGTGTTTCATAACTAAAGACACAAACAGGAGGCATTTTATTCGAAAGATTTGAAATATTTTCCGAAAATTTTTTTGGGGGGGCTTACAGATCCTTATATTCGTAGGTAGTGTCCCACCATTCTTTCCCATTGTCCGAGGCAGTCTTTTCCGAGAGAAGACGGTCATTGGCATCGTACACATACGTGGTAGAAGAATTGCGCTTCTTGCCGTAATAATGCTCTTTCAAGATAAGATTTCCTCGGTTATCGTAGGTGTAGATGTAGCGTTCTGCCTGAAAATCCCGATGGTTTTCCAGTATCTTTCCGTCGGAACTGTATTGGCAGTAATCCTTGGACTGTACCATTTTCTGCTTGCTTATATCCCACGATGTAATTCTCGTCATATACGCACCATCATCCGCATACTCGTAGTCACAGTACCAGTATGAATTCCCGGAAGTGATCTGGTACTCGGTCACTTTGATAAGTCTGCCCTGGTCATCGTACTCATATTCGGAATACTTTTCCGGATCCCTTTCAAAGTAACCGCTGTCCATACGCTCGATACCAAAAGCACCGTAAGTGTATTCTTTATAGACACCGGAAGTCTTGTCCGATGCATCCCAGTGTTCTTCACGGGTAACCCTGCCGTCCTGATCATAGATGTAGTAATCCGAGTAGATCACATCATCATCTTCGTTAAAATCACATTCCAGGACCAGAAGTCCGTCCGAATTATAATACTGCTGATGTTCCGCCTTGTCGGTGTTATCGGAATAGTTGTGATAAGTACCGGTCCGCACATATCCCCCTGTAAGATCCAGCTGATCCGGGGTCATGCCCAGTACATTAATGGGCTTTTTCGTATCCTTGCTCTTTCCGGAAGAATTCTCCGTTTCCTCCTCTTCAACCGTAGTCTCCCCGGAAACAGAAGACTCCGGTGTCTTGTCTTTCGTTTTGATCAGTGACTGGTATCCGAAATATCCGGCGCCCCCGACGACTCCCGCCGCCACGATTCCGATAATGACATTTCGGATGATGATTGCGGTGGATGCTGTTGCCACGGCAGATGCCGCTGCTGCGCCTGCTGCTTTCGAAGATGCGGTAGTAAGGCTCAATAGCGAAGCCGGCATCGGCTTGAGAACCACTTGCTCGGCTTCCTTTTCGAAGAGCTTGGTCAGGAACGGGATACCCATCGCAAACAGTTTATCCTTATTCTCTTTTTCATGCTTCTCAACCTCCTTCTTGATTTTCTTCTTGGCATAGTTCAATCGAGAAAGGACGGTTCCCTGAGGGATATGGAGAAGTTCGGCGATCTCTTTGATCGACATCTCATCGAAGTAGAAAAGAATGAGGGTCATCGCGGTATCTTCGGAAAGAGTGTTGTGGATAATGTCCATGATGATCTTTCTAGTCTCGGCCGACTCAACAAGGGAATCCGGAAGGAAATCCTCGCCGATATCTTCGGTCTCCTCAAGAATTTCATCGTCGATATTGATCGTTCTTTTTCTCGTCACGATGTTCAAACTCTTGTTCGCCGCAATCTTCTTGACCCATGCAACCGCTTTGGATTTGTCTTGCAGGGAATCATATTGCTCAAAAGCAGTGACGAATGTTTCCTGGACAACATCTTCGGCGTCCTCATTATTCTTAAGGATGGAAAAAGCCGTCCAGTACACCGCTTTATACGCTTCGTTATACAGTTTCTCGAGTTCTTGTTCTGACATTTTGTGCCTCCTTTATTTCCGCATCTGCCTATAAGACACATAACGAAGCGAAAACATTCGAAACATTTTTCGGCGAACCAAAAAGAAGTATATAGCCAATAATTTTCTTCCGCAACTCGTTTATAGGCTATATAAAGATAAAAGGAGGCAACTATGCTGAAAAACTACTCTCATCCAAAGAACAGCGGCACTAGGAAAGAGGCGAGAAGAATGATGACCGCGCCTCCCAGTCTGGAGGAGATCTGGGCAAACGGCATCAGCTTCATTCTCTTGGAAGCCATCAGAACCGCTACATCGCCGGTTCCACCCATGTTCGCCATACAAAGTCCGGCGGTGATCGCCGCTTCGATCGGATAGAATCCTACCAGTCTTCCGATCAGAGCGGATCCGAGCACGGCACCCAGGACCGTTACAAGTACAAGAACGATGTACTGGAGGTTAAATGCATCGATGATCTGTCCCATATCCGTATAAGCCATACCGATACCAAGCATCAGGGCCGCTGTCCAGTTCTTCGACACAAAGGAATACCAGATGGACGCACATTCTTCGTGTTCTTCCGGTATAAGATTGACACACTTGGCAACAGCCACGCCAATGATCATCCAGGCATAGGGATGAATATCCAATCCCAGTTTCTTGATCAAGAACGCAACCAGGCAGCCAAATGCATAGAACGATGTAGAGATGATCACGCCTTTGGCATAGCTCTCTACACTTCTATCTTTTGGCTCCTTCTTCTCTTCTTTGAGATCCGGATCATCCGATCGCATGAGCGCACCCTTACCCGTAAGAGAGGGAAAAGCATCGCCCAATCTGTTCAGAAGGCCACCGCAGACAATCGCGAAAGCATTTCCCAGCGCCACAGCCGGGACAAGCCGGCTGAGGATCGTTTCCGAAGGAATATTCAATGCACTTTCAAATACTTTGGCGATTGGGACCGCACCGGCTCCCATACCGCCGCCCATAATGGGCATGCCAATATAGGCTATCGATTCACCGGCACTCATCCCGAAGAAATACCCAACTCCGGCCACTCCCGCAAGGGCCAGGGCAACCGCACCAACGATACAGGGAAGATAACGGATGGCTGCCCGGATAAGAAGCTTACGGTTCATGCCGAGGATCGAACCCGTGATCAGAGCAGCAATATAGAAATCCAGAAACCCCGCGTCCTTCATGAAGGTGGAACAATTTTCTACTATGCCTGTCGGGACAAGTTTCCAGTAAACGATCGCTGCACCGACAAAGATACAGACAATAGCACCGCCTCCGAGAAAGGTCTTCACAAATGGAGTGATATTACCGGTTTGATTGAGAAGTTCACCGAACACCATAAGAAACAGGAAGGCGCCTACCATTCCGGTAGGAAATGCACCCAAAAGGCAGCCGATGATGATGATAAGCGAGATAATAATGAACCACTTCAGTTCAAATCCCGCGATACGAACCTTACGTAAACTAAACTCTTTACTCTTCTTACTCACAAACATCCCCCCAGACCTGATGTGTGAATACACGGCCGATACCTGATTTCATAATAATCTATTTGGGAAGGATAATCTAGAGCAGAGTTTCTTCGGGAACTCGACAGGAACGATTGAGTGGGAGTAAGTCGTGAATGCTTTTTCTCCGCGCTGTTTGCTAAAGCAAAGGCGCTGTCGAAAAAGATTTTCCGTATAAGGAAGAAAAATGGGACCGCATCAACATGATTCTCCCAAACATGATACAATCTTGAAAGAATCCGAGAATCAAAATCGTAATTCAAGGAGGACCGTGCCCATGAGAAAAATCCTATCTGCAGTACTTATTGCTGCATGCATACTGCTTCCTTCTGCCTGCACGAAGGAAAAGGAAACGGAACACAAGACCAGAAAGGTTATCAAATCTACTTCCTCGAAGGAATCCTCCGACGATATCGAGCAACCGACAACGGAAAATCCGGGTACGGAGAATTCGGATGCGACCACAGACCCGAGTCCGTCATCTACTGTCACTTCCACTCCGGCCGCAAGGAGCGGAAATGAATATCTGGCATTTCGCCTGTCTGATTTTTCGAAGTACTACATCATTTACCGCGGCACAGACGGCATCTGGCGAGAGCTTATAGAAAGCGACACGCCCCTGCGCGTCGCCGGCGAATACGATAACAAGCTCTACTACACGACATCGGAAGGTATCGTATATCTTGACCTGTCCGATCCCTCTTCTACTCCGACTAAGTGGATCAAATTCTTGCAAATCGAAGCAAGCGGGGCGGATAACGATCTTTATGCCTCGAAGATCGCCATGATCGGAGATACACTCTATTTCTCTTATGCAGGAAATTACGGAGGATCCGCACCGACGGACGGGCTCCTCTGTCTCCCTGTCACGGCAAGCTCGATCGACGAGGCCACACAGATCTGTCCTTATGTCATATGGGATCAGTGGGAAGTCGATGAGGAGAATGGACTTCTGTACTATATCGACAGCGGAGATTTTACACAGCTCGGAGGCACTTTCTTCCAATACGGCCCTTCCACCCGCTCGAGTGCCGCTCTGGATAACGGGATCCGTACCTTCGTCTTCGAAGGCAATAAGATCCTCCTGGACAAAGAAGGACAGATCTACCTTCTTGACACGAGTGACGGCTCCTTCACCCTTATTTCAAACGAATTGTACTCTCTTAGCGGATGGATCGGCGACTCCGCCGCTGTCCGGGACGGAGAGGTGTATTACCTCGAAGAAAACCGCATCATGAAGTGGAATCAGGGATCCCCCGAAATCTTCTTCGAGTATGACGGAAATGACCTCTACGGGTTTCTCTTCATGAATGGCGACGCCATCGAGATCATCCGCCAGAATGCTGCCGACATTTATTATCTGGACGGAAATGTCTACACAGACATTTCGGAAGTCGAAACACAAAAGGTCATCATGCTCAACGGAAGCACGCAGTACTTCGAGTTCTACACTTGATATTGTGTATAGTTTTCTTCGGAGGCTGTTGATATGGGAATAAAACTACGAAAAATGGCATTGATTCTTCTTTCCGGCAGTATCCTGCTTTCCGGTACGAAAGTACCCTCCGTTCCGCATACGTAGTTTTCACTTTGCGGTCATACGCTCACATCACTCCCAATAGATATAGCCGTCAATCGGGCGGTTATAAAGATCCGAGCCGTCGTCGAGCTTCCGGTAACGGGTGCCTTCATAGTCTTCCAGGAAGGAGGGCTCGGCACGATAGATCTTACCCGTCTCAGTATCCTCGATTCTCTCATATCCCAGTATCGAATCGCTTGTTCTCTGCGAGATGATATCATACTCATTCTGGCGGCTCCAGTAAGATTCGGAGATCATGTCCGCGATTTCTTCTCCGATCCTTATGGACTCTGAAACTGCGTTCATGTACTGCTTCCACTGACGGTTCCGCTCGTCAATAAACTCCTGCGTATAGTTCACCGTTCCGAAGCAATAGGTCAGGACCGGCTCCCATTCCGGGAACTCCTCTGCCTTCGCCGTCAGTTCGATCAACACATGCACATATACACCTGTCACATCGCTCGCGAGAAAGGCGGTCTGAAGCTCCGCCGCACATAGCATCTCCATCAGCGTACCGTCCGCCGCGTTGCATGTGCCCAGCATCAGATCTCCGCCATAAGGTCCCGGCCCAAGATTTTCAATCGGTGCGAAATTATAGAAGACCGATTCAGGGACCAGATGAGGTGCGTTTTCCTCGGTACCGAGTGCCTGGAAGAAACCGGTCGTCGACAGATCCGAGAAGACCGGTGCGTACATACCGTAAGCCTTCATAACGGACTGGCTGTATTCATCATAAACGCCTTCGAGCAGCAGCTGCAAAATAATACGTCTGCACGGATTCTGCGGATCGTACGCAACGAAATAGTGATGAATATAATCAGACTGTTCGAAAATCACTTTCCACCCTTGCGGAAGCATCATGGTGAAGTCTCCTGCCGGGCTCGTATACTGCTCGTACTGCACCGAAGCGGCCTCTGTCGGCTTGATCTTCGCGGTCTGTTCCACCGGTTTCTTGTCGTCATCATCCGGCTCGGTCGGATCATCGTCATCATCATCCGGTTTCGGATCATCGACCTCTTCGGTCTTGCGGGTTTTCTTCGTATTCTTATTCTTGTCTTTCGATTTCTTCGTCGTACTGGAAGATCCGGAGCATGCTGCCATACACGAGATCACGATGCCCAGCATCAGAAGTATTGCGATTATCTTGGAAAGAGTAGTCTTTCTCTTCATAATGAATCCCCCCCTTATCTCGATTTATAGCTTCATCGTAGCAAACGGAATCGGGAAGGTTATGCCTGATTTGTGAAGATATTATAAATATTCGAGAACTGCTAGAGGGAGATCAGCTTTCCATCCTCGATCCGAAGGATCATATCGGCATGTGCGCCGATCTCAGGATCATGTGTGACCATGATGATCGTCTTCCCGTATTTCTCATGGACCTTATCCAGAAGGGCGATCACCTCTTCGCTATTCTTTTTATCGAGGTTGCCTGTTGGTTCATCGCAGAGGATCAGTGCCGGATCATTGGCCAAAGCTCTTGCTATGGCGACTCTCTGCTGCTGTCCTCCGGACAGTTGAAGCGGGGTGTGATCAAGTCTTTCAGATAGTCCGAGCACTTCTGTCAGCTCCGCAATATACTCTTCGTTGACCTTCCTTCCGGAGATCAGGACGGGCGTGATGATGTTTTCTTTTACCGTCATCTCATTGATAAGATTAAACTTCTGAAAGACGAACCCGATCTCACAACACCGAAATCTGGAAAGAGCAGTATCTTTCATCTGAGACAGATCATTATCATTCACGATCACCTTACCCGAAGATGCCCGGTCCAGGCCTCCTATCAGATGAAGAAGTGTTGTCTTTCCACATCCGGAGCGTCCCATAATGGCAGCAAAAGTACCATCCTTTACTTCCAGGTCAATACCGTTTACGGCATGAATGATATTATCTCCCACCTTATAATCCTTATGCAGGTCTATCGTCTTTACACTCATCTTTATTCCTCCCTTGTTTCGATCATCTTCATCTTCCTAAGGTAGATGATTTGCGGCAACGTGCCGAGCAGGATCAGTAGTGTGCCGATCAGGAAACAGCAGATCAGCGCCGGAATGAAATTATACGAGAAGAAATCCGCCCCGATCGGAGCCTTCCAATACCACGGCATGGCTTCACCACCATTAAGTGCCGTAGGAAGTTCTCCGGTCTGCATCTTATGGTAGATGGACTCGAAATAGCGCTGCACTGCATATACCGGAATGATGGCTGTCACTGTAGCGATCAGCGGATAGATTATATTCTGCGTATAGATCATAAGACTTGCCTGATTCACAGAAAGACCGATCCGGCGAAGCGTCTGGAACCTTCCCAGATTACTTCTGGTCTTCGTATAAAGGCCGGATATGATCGATGCGATTCCGAGCAGGATAAGTACGCTGATCAACACGAAGAATACTGTCATCACACGACTCTGTCCGGCATCGATCTCATCCGAATAAGTAAATGTCGACCGAATCACCAAATTGGAAGAACCGGCTAAAGAAGTGTACCAGAGTTTATCAAATCCATATGTATCATATCCGTCTTTCATGGTCACCTTAAGAGAAGTGAAGTTCCGATCCGGAAGTCCCCAGGACATAAAGGATTCAGGTAGGCACAAGATGCTTATACCGTATGTCGGTTCCGGATCATTCGGATCCAGGGTCGCACGAGAATGAAGATCGTGCACCCATCTTGTTCCTGTGGAAAGATACTCGGAAATATCTTTCTCATCATGAAGAACAACGATCGCGCCGACCTTGGTCTTCACACTATATCTCGTACCGAAAGACGTCCAGCCGACATGGGTCTGTCCTTGTACCGTCTCGACATAACTATCGTAGACGACCCATTTCTCGTTCCAGCATTCATCTGAAGAAAACTTTTCCTCATCTTCCGACAGCAGAATATCATCAAAATCCAGATCTGACCCGACGGGGAGCTTCGAAAGACACAGATCCTTCAGTTCCTCTGGTACTGCCAGTACGACTTCTTCACCGCTTCTGATCTTCTCGGGATCGATCCGGCCGGCGATGACTTCGCCATGAAGTGCAGTCATTTCCTTCTCCGTAAGTCCGACCGTAGGCAACTCATACATGTAGACAGGCTGGTCATATCCCATGTGTCCATAGATTGTCGCTTCCGCGATCATTTCCTCATGCATGCTCGGATCATCCGAATCCCGCCGGTTCAAGGAACGGTTCCCGAGAAGCTTCTTCATCTCATCATCCGGTTCTTCGGGGAAGACCATTCGGGTGGATTCGTTAGAAATGACAGCCCAGATTCTTTCGATATTGGGATCATTTTCGATCTTTTCCAGAGCAGACGGGTGAACACCTGCATCATGTCTATTGAAAACATTATTTCCAAGACCTTCTATCTGTGAAGAAATACCGGCCACATATCCTTCCCCGTCCAGCCCCATCTGGTTCAAATATCCTCTAGTCTCTGCGGTGGCCCTTTCAGAATACGCCCGGAAAAACACATACCCGAAGAGTATCGCTGCGAGTACGATCATCATGACAAGCATAGTAGTTCCTTCATGAAGGTCGATACGTTTATTGAGAAGTCCGAGCCATCCTCTCTTCGAACCGGTCGATTTCTTCTTGCGGCCTTTCTTCTTCCCGACAAACATGCTGTCGGAAGTGGATAACAGCTCGGACGGGTACATCCTGTACAGCTTATAGAGAGGAATGATCAGCGATAATACAAGTGAACAGACACAAATCAGAAGGGACATACCCATCGGGTCATATGTGACCTGCCGAAGGATCTTCTCCACATGAATACCATCATGCAGACGAGCATGGAATATGGCATTCAGTAAACGGATCAGAAGCGCATGCGCCGCATACCCGAGTCCGATCCCTATAAACGTTCCGGCAATGCCGAATCCGAGTATCTCCGAAGAAAGACTCAGTATGATCCTTCTTGCTGACATACCGATACTTCGAAGGATCGCATAGTGCTCTTTCCGGTTGGCAATGATGTTTTTCGAAAGCATAAACAATGTGATTGCTTCCGTAAGTACGACCAGCACCGAGATGACCGGGAAGATCTGCTCCGAATAGAAATCCTTGGAATAATCACCCTTATCTACGATTGCCTGAACATCGTTCCTTGAAACATCAAACTGTACCAGCTCCACGCCGACAGAATAAGTAAATGTACCGAGCCGCCTATCGTTATAATCCACTCCGGAGCATGTTTTTCCTGTCTCTCTTATCAGGTCACGAACCAAGCTGATCAATCTCTCCGGACCTTCTGATTCACTCTGCAGAAACACTGTCCCCCTCGTACATCCCCATGCGTCAATATTCACCGGAGAGAAGAACACACCCGGCATCGTATATTCTGCATAATCAGATCCTCTGCTCCACCCGGTGAAATCGACCTCATTGGAAAGTTTGTAAATTCCGGATATTACACATTCCTTATCACCGATGTAATCACCTTCGGAATTATATGCTTTCAATAGTATCTTCTCGCCCGGATACGGTGCCACACCGAATGCATTTGCAACAGATATATCCATGGCGACTTCGTTTTCTTTCTCAGGAAGCGCGCCGCGGAAACAGATCAGGTGGTAGATTTCTTCCGATAATTCGTCTTTTAGTGCTACGGCCCGGAAAGGTGCTGCACCACTTGCATTGGTAACGGTTCCCAGCTCATAGTAAAGCCCGACAGCATCTACTTCTTTCGCTGCCGCCAGATCCTCTTCGAATCCAAGTTCTGCATTAAATACTGTGACCTCGTAGTCACCTGTCATTGTCAAATGGTCTTCTAACTCCGTCTTTTTCTCCGCGCGTATCAGTAAACTTGTCGTCGTAATGGAAAAAGCCCCGAAAATAAGCATAGCGATCAGGCAGATAAAACTGCCTGACCGCAAGCTTCTCATACCATAATTATGCGTCTTCAGCATAGTGCATGTCCCCTATGTAAACAGACAATGAACATTATTATTCTACCACGTTTCACTTACAAAGGGGAGCAAATCTCGAGCCGAAATATAACGAAATGTAATGGAAGAACAGCTTGGTTCGGGGCTTTCGAAAAGAAACGAATCCTTCATGAATGCGTTCATTCATCAATCACAAGTCCGGAAGACCTCACATTTACGGCAAGTTCCACACGGTTCTTAAAGCCCGTCTTCTGCATGAGGCTGTTGACATGGGAACGGACGGTCCAGCGGCTCATATTGAGCGCATCCGCAATCTCCTGATCGGTATATCCATACACGACCTTACGGAGTACGTCCAGCTCACGTGAGGTGAAGTCCGAACTCGACGCATTTCCGATGGTAAGTACCGGCGTCGATTCCGGGATGATCCTCTCCCCGTGAAGGACGCGCTCGATGACTTTCACCAGCGGCATGACTTCGTACTCTTTATACCACATGCCTTCCACTCCGGCTTCCTTTGCTTTCTCCACATAGGAAACCTCCGGCATACTGGTCACAAGTATGATCTTGATGTCCGGATGATCTTTCTTGATCCTCGCCGCCGCTTCGATCCCGTTCATTCCTGCGGTCATCACGATGTCCATAACGATCAGATCGATCTTCCTGCTGTCGGCAAAACTGATCGCGAGCTCCGCATTTCCGATCGCATCCACGACCTGATAATCCGGATTCTCCGAAAGACTGCTCTGCAGCGCGATCCGCTGCATCTTCTGATCATCTACTATAAGAATATGGTATGCCATTCTTCGTTCCTCCGTTCCTTCTACTCTTCCCTGTTTCCGACTCGTGTATGAAGTTCGATCCGAAGCATAAAATCCGGACGGCTCGTGATGGACATCTTCCCGCCCATGGCTTCCACCTTCTTCCGAAGATTCAGAAGGCCGCCTTTCTCCTCCACTTCACCTTCCGGTGCCGTACCATCGTTACGAAGGGAGATAACGAGTCTTTCTTTTCCGGCGTCCTCTTCTTCCTCGATCCCGACCTGAAGTCTCTTTCCTCCGGCGTGCTTGACCATATTACTGAGACTCACGGTCATGGCCTGGATGAGGATGTTGCGCACATCGTAGTCCTCGGGAAGCCTTCCGTCTACGATGATCTCCAGACCCAGCGCCTCTGCGCCCCGGAAGATATCCTCGTAGGCTTCTTTAGAAGACGACTGATCGTTCACTTCCACATACGAAATCATCTTCTCCCACATGGAGAGAAATGTACTCTTATTGACTGCATCCGGTTCTTCCAGGTAAGCCTTTGCCGCCATCAGCGCACGTCCCCACTCATCGTGGACACGGATCTTGGAATCCAGCACTTCCTTCTCGATATTCAGCGCATCGATCCTCTCGCCGAGCGTCTTCAGACGCTGCCCCCGGAGGCGCAGTCTTTCTTTCTTCTCTTCCAGATCCCTGACCAATCCGTACTCCTCGGTCACGTCTGCCGCGAGCACTTCGTAGAGGTCCATCCCGTCCGCCGAGATACGTGTCCTTCTCCAGCTTCTGACCGAACCGTCGGGAAGCATATAGATCGGCGTCTCGCCCGTATTCACGCACGTTCCGAGATCCGCCTTACCTTCCGAGATCGTCGACCAGAGCACGCGTCCGTCGACGAGAGCTCTGCCCGTGAGATTTCTCCAGATCTCCTCCATCTTCACGTTATGGAGCTTGATGCGTCCGTCCGTGTAGTAGTAGCAGACACCCGTCAGCAGCTGGTCCACAGACTCCTTGACCGAGCCCGCATAGATACGCTCCTGACGGAAGCGGATACTCATGACGACCTGCATCACGACACCCACCGTCATGACGCCAAAGAGAACAAGCATGGAACCGATCCAGAGTCCGCCCCGCATGAGGAAATCCCCCTCAGAAACGAAAACCGTCAGGAGAAAACAGAGCATCACCGACGCGATGTTGAGCAGGATGCGCCAGCGCTGTCTTCTGTAACGGATCGCGTCCGCAAGACTGTCGATGAAGCCCAGCACCATGAACGCGCCCCACAGGAACATGAGTCCGCGCACGACCATGAGGTCATCGGAAAGATTCACTTGTAACGCCATCAGACACCGCATACGATATACGTGATCCCTTCTTGTTTATCAACTGACACTTCCGTGTCACCCTTAAACTTCTCTTTTATTTCCTCGGCAAAAGCACTGTTCACGATTCTGTCTGCCATGATCTTCATGTGAAGTTTCCCTCTTCTCGCGACGTTCACCATGATGTTGCACTCGGTGCCGAGAAGTTCCAGCGACACGGCGTGGAACACTTCGTACATTCTGATCAGATCTTCGGCCGACACCTCGCCCTTGCCGCTTACCATGACACTGCATTTCGTCTTCGTAAGCGAGATATAGTACATCGATTCACGAAGCGCATACTCCAGTTCATTTATACTGATATCCGGCGCATTGTGCGCGAGGATCGACAGGTTCGCACGGCGCTTCACGAATGCACCGAGCACCGCCGCTCTTTTTATCTTCTCGAGATCTTCGTTCTTCCGGATTTCCGAAAGGAGCGCACGGAGTGTTCTTACTTCACTTCGCACGGAATCGTAAAGTTCATCGTAAAGACTCATCAGCGAATCAAGTTCTTCCTTCTTACTGTTTGTCTCATGCTCCAGCTCAAGAAGTTCATTCTCATCCGAGAGTTCTTTCGTCACTTCGAGAAGTGATGCGCGGATCTCGTTGATCTTCGAGATATCGTCCTCCCAGACCACCTTACCGCCGAGTATCTCCTGCGACGTGACGCGGAAATCGGAGGAAGACTCTGTGCTTTCCGGTGACAGTGCTTTGCGCAATGAATCGGCGGTACGATAGACGACCTGATCGTGTGTATCGCTGATGAAAGCATCGAGGTTCGACGCCTGGAAGAGTGTGCCATAGTCGGAGTTCGTCGGAATCAGTCCGATCTGGATACTGCTCTCCCAGAAAACGACAAACAGGAACACGAATGCTTCCTGGATGTTGTAGAGTTTGGAGCCCAGAAGCTTCGGCGCACCGCCGGCGATATAATAGCCCGCGATCATGGAAATGCCCAGGATGAGTGCCAGTATCGGTATGAACGCGAGGCGCCGGCTCGCGGTAAGGCTGCAGCGGTGCACGAGGAGGATGAATGCCGAGATCACGCAGGTCAGCGAGAACACGACGATGGTGAAGTACCCTGCACCGTAATTGTACGTAAGCGTTTCACCCACCGGACGATGGATCACGAACACGAAATCATGCATGGAATTCGTAAGCACACTGATGCAGAAACCGATCCCCACGATCCACAGAAACGTCGTCATCTCGCGCGTGCGTTTCGGATCGTAAATACCCACGCGAAGAGAAGTATTGAGCGACACCAGCGGAAGCAGGATGATCGGCACATACGAGAGATACTGCAGGAATTCATTCGCAACCGGGAACATCCCGAAGTAATTCCACTTACAGATGCGGATCAGGAACAAAAGCACGAGCGATGCACACCCGATCAGAAAATGCCTCCGCATCACGGCGCTGATGACACGCTCCCGGATCGACAAATACCATACGACGACGAAACCCATGTAGGCGAACGAGATAATGTCGTGCGTCTTGCCGGGGATAAACGTGTTCACAAAATTGTAGAGCATGATGAGCATGAAGACCGCGACAAAAATCAGTATTCTTTTCCGTTGCGTTTTACTGATCATACTTACCTCGTTTATCCATCACGGTTCGATTGTACTACTTACCCACTTTCCTGTCACGGAGCCGATATGACAGATGTGACAGCCGGGCTGAACCGACTGCCACATCCGTTTCTCCACATGTTCGCGTTCAGGAGGTCACATGTTCATCGATATTCATTTCTCAGGCGGATGCTGCCGTCTTCTCAGCCAGTTCATCCTTATACTTGTTGTACTGGTCTGTGACCTTCTGCTCGCCGAGGGCTTCCACGACTGCCTCAAGGGATTCATACTTCTCCGGGCACAGCACCATGACTGCCTTCATGGCCGGACCCTTGCCGAGCCAGTTCATATCCGGGTCTGCGATGAGGTCTGCCATGACGGCGGTAAACTCATCTGCATTGAAGTATGTCGCATTCTCGTACCAGTTGTTCTCCACGATCTGCTTTTCAGAGATGACATTGAATCCGGAGATGCCGTTCCAAACCGGAACGTCGCCGTTACGCGGGGTTTTCGAATAGTAGTCGAGAGTCGCTCTGTACGCCGCTTCGCTTGTGTGCTCATGGGTAGGATAGTCCAGCCACATGTAGGAAAGGCCTCGGATCGCATCGCCGTGGATCTTCGCGTCCGCTTCATTATTCAGAATCTCAACGATCGGCTCGACGACCGCATCGTCGTGAAGCTTGCCGGCGTACATCGCCGCATGTGCGCGGACATCCTGATCCTCGTCCTTCATCATCTCGATGATCCTTTCGACAGTGCCTTCGACACCGATGGACCAGCTGTTACCGATGGCCATGGCCGCTCTTGAGCGGATCTTCGGGCTCGGATGCTCGGACATCTTGAAGATAAATTCCGCCACCTTCGGATCGTTCTTCATCGAATTCATCAGTCCATCTGTCGCGTTGAACAGGCAGTAGTCATCCGTCTCCGTTTCGAGCTTCGTAAGCACGGACTGAATGTCTTTGTCCGATGCGCCGAAAAGACTCGCGATCCCGGTGTATCCGAGGGCTCTTACCTGCGGATATTCGCTGTCGAGGAGCCGCTCGACAAGGTTATTGAGCGTGCCGCCCTTCGTCATCTTGATCGCCTGCCGCGTGATGCTGTCCGTGTTCGTCAGCACCATCTCATCGTAATCGATATCAACGAAACGGTAGGTCTCGAGGAGCCAGAAATACTCGTCATCCGTAATCTTCTCGACGTCTGCGATCTCCGCCATCTCGAGGAGCTCCTCCGCCGTCATGGCATCGTACTTCTCTTTCGTGAGGCCTTCCTCCACCGGCTCGGTGCTCTCTTCCGTCGTCGGTTCCGCGGTGGTGGTATCCTCCGTTGCTTCCGTCTTCGGTTTCGTCGTATCCGGTGATTTCGTTTCTTTCGTTGTCTCATCCTTCTTTCCGCAAGCGGCCAGAGAGGCGACCATCGAAAGCATCAGAACGGTTGCTATCAGTCTCTTCTTCATATTCTCTTCCTCCTGTTTTTGTGTTTCTCCTATACCGGAAGATTATCATGAAAAACTAACATTTCGCATCGCTATTAATAGCGATTTTGCCGTATTGATTATTTCTCTTCCCCCATTGCAGATGGAGTATGCCATCCTTGTTTCAGAAGTGACACAGCCATGATAAGAACAAGAATAAAGCCAGCCGCGCCTGTGGCGGACTCCATAATCATCAGAAAATGTCCATCGCCGTCTCCGAATGTACCCAGCATGGACCTCTCCAGCGCCATCATGGATCCGACCATTCCTGTCATCACAATATCTCTTAGAAGGATATGAATGACGTTTTTTCTTCTTCGTGCTTTTACCGAACTGATGATGGACATCGTCGCCATATAGAAAGTATATGCTGCTATGGCGATCATGACGACCATAGGAAACTTCGGGTTATGCTTCTCTGCAATCGCCATGCAGGTGATCCCCGACAGCGACAGGAACGATTGAGTGGGAATAAGTCGTGAATGCTTTTTCTTCGCGCTGTTTGCTAAAGCAGAGGCGTTGTCGAAAAAGATTCACTCCTGCTTGGGAGTCACGCAATTGCATATGAATTATAAAGACCGGCTGAGGATAACCTTGGCCGGTCTTTGTCTGTTACCTAATATTCATCAGATTCATGACCAGTGTGATCATGATCTCCTTATCTGACGGATCAGATTCCGCTATCATGAGTGTAATCGCAACCA
>Ga0310691_10003079_pt1 | contig 20689 bp, 13 predicted proteins | sample 176DNAGHGlowgp2_FD_203887 | JGI IMG/M metagenome (GOLD analysis project Ga0310691, IMG submission 203887) | Sheep rumen microbial communities from Palmerston North, Manawatu-Wanganui, New Zealand - 1766 DNA GHGlow gp2 (v2) (version 2) | ecosystem: Host-associated > Mammals > Digestive system >...
ATCGAGGCCCAGCGAGAGGTCATAGGGGAAAAGCTTCGTGAGGCCCACTTCCGTCCAGACAGCTCCCGTGGTCTTGCCTGCATCTTCGGCGACATAGTCGGTCTGTGCCACAGCCGGTCCGCACACGGCGGCCAGAAAGAGCGCGATTATAACCTTATGGCAATTCATAAAACCTATTTAATGATTTAAAGATTTTATATTTAAGGATTTATTAGGCTGCGCGACGTCCCCCCGCAGGTCTCCCCTCCCTTCACGGGAGGGGTTGGGGGTGGGTCTGCATTCAATCACATTTCCTTTGGCATCCTGCCGTAGCGGGCGATACTGTTACCCACGTCCGAGGGGTCATCATAGAAGATGCGAATCAGGGCGCAGTCCTTCAGGAAGTCCAGCATACCGATTTCGATGCGGGTTATCTTCACTCCCACACGCTTCTCCAGGTCCGCAATCAGCTCGGGACGCTTCTCGGGGGTGATGAGGCTCACGTTGTCGTACTTGATAATCTTGGAGCACTCCTGATGCAGCACCTTGCTGTTCTCGAACATCCAGGCCATCAGGATGAAGGCGAGGTTCACGAACAGTACGGTGATGATGCCCACACCGTCCCAATAGTCGGCTTTCGGGTGGTAGTCGCCGCGTGCCAGAGCGTTGATGACGCTCAGCGCAATGAGCATGAACAGATAAGTCATCTCGCGGATAGGTACTGCCTCAGTGCGGAAACGCATGATGCCGAAGATGGCGAAGAGACCCATTGCGGCGCCGAGTGCCATTCCGCCTCCTTCCATGAGGCTCACGAGCAGGAAGATGCTCATGGACATCAGGATGAAGATGAACATGAAGTCGCGGCGCAGGCTGCGGGGATAATAGAATTTGTTGGCGATGAATGACACCACTCCGAGGTTGATAATGAAACGTATCACCAGCGATATAAACTGCTGGGGGTCGAACAGCGTCACGCCGAACATCTCGCCTAACGCATAGTTAATTTGGTTAATGTCCATCTTGTATAGGGTAGCTTTTAAATTAATGTATAATGTTAAATGTATATTGTTTCAAGTTTCAGGTTTAAGCGGCCTGCCCAATGTTCAATGTTCAATGCCCAATGTTCAATGTTCAATGTTCAATGGTCAATGGTGAAGTTGTATCCTGTGAGTTTTGAGATTCGAACCAGCTTTGGTTTGAAGAGGTTGGTCTTCAGCTCACGGTTTGTCATCACCGAGCCGATGCAGTATTTGGAGAAGCCCGAAGGCTTGATGCGCACCTGGCGCAGGATGTCGAGGATGGGGGAGAAGACGTTGCCGTCGCGCTTCAGCTCTATGATTACCAGGTCGCCTGTTCCGGCATCTGTGTTGGTCTCGTAGTTGTGGAACGAGACGTTGAAGTCTATGGTCAGGCGCTCGGTCTTACCGTAGTTCACGAGTGTGATACGCTGGAAACGGTTCTGCACGGTTTGTATGATGTCGTCGAACGTAGCGCCTGTGAGCTTGCTTATGAAGTCGTTGCCGCCCGCTTCGACCAGCAGCTGCCTGTCGTGGTCGGGAACGGTGATGCGCTTTTTCTTAGTGCGCCCGTGGTTGTTCTTCGTCTTCACCTCAAGGAAAGTGAGGTCGCTGTCGAGATAGGTCCGCACGCGGATCTTCTGGCGGGGCGCCCGCCCGTTGTGGTGCTCCAAGAAGAAACGGTGCCAAGGGGTGTCCCAATAGACCGTGCGGTAGTTCGCGATGCGGCTTCCGTCGATCTGCTGGGCGAAATATTTGCCTTGGGCCAGCTCGAGCATGGCAGCCAGTTTGGCCTTGCTGGTGACGAACTTCGTGTCAGTTCGGTTCATCAGCTTTATTCCGCTCATCTCATCCAGTGAGATTGGCTCAAGTTGATTCAGCCAAGAGGCGATTATAGTGTCTGTTTCTGTCATAAAAGCACCAAAAACGGCACAAATGTAATTCTTTTTATAGTAAAATCGCAAAAAAATTGGTTAAATTAAAGAAAAGACATACATTTGCCACCAATAAACCGTGTTTTTACCCCTTTTAATAACATTTAGAACTCAAATACTATGCCAGAAGTTAAGACTTTTCTCGCCTCTGCCGAAGAAAGAATGGAAGAGGCCGTAATGTACCTCGAAGAGGCTCTCTCGCACATCCGTGCAGGTAAGGCAAACATCAAACTGCTCGACGGAATCCGAGTGAATAACTACGGAGCGCTCGTGCCCATCAACCAGTGCGCCGCCGTAACCACCCCCGATGCACGCACCATTGCCATCAAGCCCTGGGACAAGTCCCTGTTCAAGGCCATCGAGAAGGCAATCATTGACAGCCCGCTCGGAATTATGCCCGAGAACAACGGCGAAATCATTCGCATCGGCATCCCGCCACTCACCGAAGAGCGCCGCAAGCAACTGGCCAAACAGTGCGGTCAGGAGGCCGAGCAGGCCAAGGTGAGCATCCGCAACGCCCGTCGTGACACCATAGAAAAGCTGAAGAAAGCCATCAAGGAAGGCCTCTCAGAAGATATGGAGAAGGACGGTGAGGCTGACCTGCAGAAGATGCACGACAAGTACATCAAGCAGATCGAAGCCCTCTTCGATGCCAAGGAGAAGGAAATTATGACAGTTTAAGACAATGCTGATTTCAATGCATAATTTTTAATTCATAATGCATAATAGCCTGCGGGATGTGGCCATAATTAAGAATTGTGAATCCTTCCAAGCGCAGCCATAATTATGAATTATGAATCCTTCCAAGCGCAGCCATAATTATGAATTATGAATTCTGCATTATGAATTAATATGAGGGGGCTAGTCATCAAGAACACAGGAAGCTGGTACGACGTCCGAACGGACGACGGCCAGCTTTTTGCCTGTAAGGTGAAGGGCAACTTCCGTCTGCGCGGCATCCGCAGCACCAACCCCGTCGCCGTCGGTGACTGGGTGGAAATCACCCCTCCCTCCACGGGAGGGGAAGGGGGTGGGTCTTTTATCACCGAAATCCACGACCGCCGCAATTATATCATCCGTCGCGCCTCGAACCTCTCCAAGCAGAGCCATATCATTGCCGCAAACGTTGACCTCGCCTGCCTCATTGTGACCATAGCCCACCCCGAGACATCCACAACCTTCATAGACCGTTTCCTCGCTTCCGCCGAGGCATACCGCGTCCCCGTCGCCATCATTTTCAATAAGATAGACCTTTATGACGAGGACGAGCGCCGCTATCTCGATGCCGTGATGAATCTCTACCGCTATCTCGACTACCCCTGTTTCGCCGTCTCTGCCGAAACTGGCGAGGGAATAGAGGAAATGTTTTCTTTCCTTCAGGGTAAGACCTCCCTTTTCAGCGGCAACAGCGGCGTCGGCAAGAGCACCCTCCTGAATCGTCTTGTCCCGGAGGCACGCGCCAAGACCGCCGCCCTCAGCGAAGCCCACGACCAGGGCCTCCACACCACCACCTTCTCCGAGATGTTCGAAATAAGGGGAGCGGGGAGAGGGTCCTACATCATCGACACTCCCGGCATCCGTGGCTTTGGCACCTTCGATTTTGAGCGCGCCGAAGTCTCTCATTATTTCCGTGAGATATTCCGTTTTGGTCAGGACTGCCGTTTCGGCAACTGCACACACACACACGAGCCCGGCTGCGCCGTTCTCAAAGCCTTGGAAAATCACGAAATCGCCGAAAGCCGCTACCAGTCCTACCTCTCCATCCTCGAAGACAAGGATGAAGACCGCTACCGCCACTAAAACTGTACCAGTTTATTTACAGTTGACGAGTTGATAGTTGACGAGCTTCGGGGCAGGACATACGTCTCTTAACTTCCTTAACTTCTTTAACTTCTTTAACTTCCCAACTTGCATTGGGGGCCTATTTTAGGCAGAGGCGGAAACCGTAGATGAAATTGCGGGAATTTGGATAGCTGGAAGTGCGGAACGTGACTTCGTGGAACGAGGAGGCGTGTGTCCAGTCGCCTCCGCGCAGCACTCGCTCCGTGCCGGATGCGGGACCTGTCGGGTTAGTAACATCGCTGCTGCCGTAGGAACCCATCCAGTCAGCAACCCACTCCACGAGATTGCCGCTCATGTCATAAAGTCCGAGTTCATTTGCCTTCAGGCTCGCCACAGGTTGCGAGGATTCAATATCGCTCCACACGTACCATGAAACTTCGCTTATGTCGTTGCTTCCGGCGTAGGTGTAGCCCTGACTCTTGTTGCCGCCACGTGCCGCAAATTCCCACTCTGCCTCTGTCGGCAATCGGAACCGCAGACCCGTGCGCTCGTTCAAGGCGGTGATGAATGTCTGACAATCGTCCCAACTCACATTATCCACAGGGTTGTTCGCGCTCTGATATGTAGAAGGATTACTGCCCATGACAGCTTCCCAGAGAGCCTGCGTCACCTCTGTCTCACCGATGTAATAGGTGGATAGCGTCACGTTATGTGCGGGTCGCCGATTGTCATTGGCCGCAACGTCGTTGCTGCCCATCTGGAAAGTGCCTCCATCCACACGAATCAGTTTCAGCGGGGCATCGCCTAAGGAATAAATGCGTTGCTGATGCCATTTTGTTTCCGAGATATTCTCTGCGGTCGGGAGGTTGAGCGCGTGGCTCTTGCCAGCTGTGAGCGTGGTGGCAGAGAAGGTTCGGAAATAGGGTGTGCCGCCGACTTCGGCCTCAAGCTCGTATGTCTTTGTGTTGGCGAAACCGCCGTAGATGTAAGGCGTGTAACCGTCAGCTCCGACCGTGAGACTCAAATCTGCCGAGGATGTGGTGTATGTCCAGTCGGCTCCCGTGAAAGTGCTGTTATGTTCCCATCCTCTCAGTGTAAGGGTTGTGCCGCTGGTGCCCTGGAAGCGCAGACGGGCTTGCTCTGGCTTCAGACTGGCATCAACAGTAATCTCGTTGCTCAGGAAGAGGTATATGGCCGCAGTATCCACGTAAGTGCAAGTTGTGGGCGCAAGGGTTGCCACATTAACGTCTGTGGCTGTAGCTCCCTCGAAGAACCACACCTGACAGTGGGTGTCGCGTCCTGTAACCAGAGAACCTACCCTGCAGGTCAGCGTCCAATTGCCTGCGGAATAAACGCCTGTGCCGTAAGCGAAGCCTCCGCCCTCGGCATCGAACTTGAAGTAGATGCGGGAGCCTTCAGCCCAACTGTATCCGCTGCGGGTCGCCGTGCCGTCGAAGGTCGGTGCAGAGGCGTTCATCTTCATCGGAACCGAGATGCTCTTGCCTGATGTCCAAGTCGGCTCCGACTCATCCTGACTGCAACCCACAGTCAGGACGCTCGCCAGAATCAGTATTAACGCGGTGTAAACACTATACTTATTTTTGGTCATTGTTGGTCTTAATTCTTGTTTATTGTTGCTTATTGTTCTCACATATAATTACCATTAATTGACCATTAATTTTCCATCAATTATTATATGTTCAATTCGTGGCTAATTCATGTTCACTTATAAATTCGTTAGATTTGTGAGATTACTGCGTTCCTCGTGGGTCTGCGACAAATCTCGTGTTCGTTTTTAGTCAATACGGTCGTCATCCTCGTAACCATCGACATCGATATTGTTTTCGCGTTCTCGGGTGGTGAATGTCGCAGAGGAACCGTATGACGTGCCCTTCTCGTTTGTTGCGAATGCGCGCAAGTGATAGGTTGTGCCGCTGGCGAATTGCGTCCACTCGGTTGAGAGTGACGTGGCTGTACCCAACGGGATCACAGTGCAGCCTGCGCCGCCTACGGTCGGGTTCTCCGAGGTGGAATAGACGAAGCCAGTGGCTGTCAGGGTGCCGTTCTTGAGTTCTGTCACGGATGCCGAGAGTCTTGCGCTGACATACGAGACTTCCGTCACGGTCGTGGACGAGAGTACAGCCTGCTCTACGAGTAGCGTGGTGAACTCTCTCACAGCTCCGTAGGTTCTGCCTTTGGCGTGACGGGCGTACGGGCGGAAATAGTATTTATGATACCCTTGCAGACCGCTCAGCTGTGCCGTCATCGGGTTTGCGGCGGAGGCCGTGAGTTTCGTCACATCTGCTCCCACGTCAGCGAGCATCGGCAGAGTGTTCGAGTCACTCCAGAGGAATCCGCACTCGCTGATCTGGCTGTTACGTTCCTGTAGGGCGGAATTCAGCTGTGCCGAGAACTCCAGAATATTCGTTGCAGCCTGAGTGTTTAGGGTGGGGAAGTCCGTTGCGTTATAGGTGAATGTGGGGCCGTAGCCCGTGCCGTCCTCGCTTGTGGCGTAAGAGCGTACATGTACGGGTCGGTCGGCTGAGAGGTTTGTGAGGGTGGCTGTGAATGCACCCTTCGCTCCCTGTCCCACTACTTTGTTATGACTCTCTATAACAGGCTCCTCTGTGTCAGTACTATATACGAAGCCCCACTCTGTAGCAGTCTTTGTGCCGTCGCTCGTAACTCCTGCTGCCACAAAGAGCGTGCCAGCCGCATCGGTGGAATAGGCTGTGAGCGCAGTAAGAGCCGGCACAAAGAGCGGAGCGGTGGTGACGTGTATAGTATCGCTGTATCCGGTAAATGTGGATCCGGCGTATGCACCTACGGCAAAGGCCCGTACGGCGTATGTTGTGCCGGGCTTGATGCCATCATTTATAGTGCTGGAGAAAGTGAGGCCGCTCACGGTTCCCGCAGAGAAATCTCTGGCTTCGTTTCCTTCTTCGGGCTCTTCGCATACCTGGAAGCCGCGTGAGGTTATTTGAATATCGCCGTCGTCAATGATCTCTGTGGAGATATCGAAACTGTGCTGCCCAATATTGCTCACCTCCGGCTTCTTAATAACAGGCTCCTGCGCGGTAAGTGTCGTGAAGTTGCGCACCGTGCTTAAGACTGTGGTGTGACCGCTGCATGCGAAGGTCGCATAGTAGTATGTGTTGCCCGGCTCAAGACCTGAAAGCACCTGCGTGAAGCTGCCGTTGGGGAGGCTGGCGAAGTTGAACGTGATACTGTCAGCATTTGACAGAGCGGGGTTGTTTGCCACATAAATGCCGCAGCGTTCCACGACACTCTGTTCATTGCGCTTCTGGATAGAGCCCCTAATCGTAGCCCCACGACGATATATGTCCGTGGCCTCATCTGCCGTCAGGTCAGGCGACAGATTGAACGGCACCGTATCATCGTTGCAGGCGGACAATAATCCTAAACAAGCAACTATAAAAACTATTCTGCGAAATACTCTCATTTTAAGATATACGACTTAACTTCTTAAACTTTTAAACTTCTTAAACCCTTAAACTCTTTAAACTCTTCTCCCCCGCCGGGGGATTACAGGGGGCTTTTATTCTCTGATTCTTACTTTGGCAGTTATGCTATCTACGCCTACAACGTAGATGCCCTGTTTCAATGAGATAAATCCGTTGCCACTCTGCGAAGCTACGGCCTTGCCGTCGATGCTATAGACTTGAATCTCCTTGCCTTCGGCTCCACCTATTGCCAGACCGCCCTCGCGGATGGCAATCAGCACGCCCGTTTTCTCGGTAAGGGCTCCGATGCCGTCGAGATTACCACTTTCGTTCAGGATAAAGCGGTTATTGAATGTGCCAACATTCGTAGAGAAGGTATAAGCGCCTTGAGTCAGGTCAACTACGACGCCTTCTTTGCAGTCAATGAGTTTCAGTGGTAATTCCATGCTTGTGGCCTCAATGGTCAGAGTCATAGCCTTCTTAGCTATGTAACCAAGATGGATGTTACCATTCTTCGGACGTTCGTTAATGGCCATCTGCACGTCTCCTTCGAGAGAGTATAGCTGTGCTTCTGCGCTCTCGGAGATGAACTTCGAGGCATCACACTCTAATTCGTAGCCCGCTGACGCTGCTTCATTGATAACTACGCGAGTGCGGTCAAGTTCGCGCTCTCCGTTCAGCAGCTGTAGGTTTACGAAGCGGCGCTCCGTGTTCACTCCTTTCAGTTTGCGCTGGCGCTTGGCCTCAGTCATAACAGACTTGCTCTCGCGGTAGGTGAGACGGCCATCAGGCTTAAAGGTCAGGACATCCTGATTATCTGGTTTCTGTATGTAGAAAGCTTGATAAGGCTCAAGATGGCAGTCGTCGTCGCCCGGGCGGAACGCCTCGTAGGTGTTCGTGGCTGCGTTCCATACGGTGATGGGTTGAGTGAAATCTACTGTTGAGAAATCATAGTAGCAGGCGTAAGGGTTGCCGACATAGTTCCAGCTGGCATCTTGTGCAGTATCAGAGGTATATGCGCTAAGTGCTATTGGCCTCTCGCCGCCTAATGTCGGCTGATCTATCGTGATGACCAGTTCGCCGTCATTCTGTGCCATGAACACATAGCCCAGCAGCGCTTGCAGCGTCTCTCCCTTCAGAGATTCACGGCCGCTGCTGCCTGTTGTGGCACGTTTTGAGCCGTCATAGATCCACCATTTATGCTGTCCCTCGGGGTATTGGAAGGCTTCATTCACATTCAGGTCGTAAGGGAAGAAGAAGGTGTATTCGTGTTCAGCCAATACGGCGATCCGGAATCGCAGATGATCAACCACGATATTACCTTGCTCCTCTCCGTTGTCATCTCCTATAAGCGAGCCGCTGGCTCCGTTGCCGTCGCTTATTATCTCCACGGTACTGAAGTCCTGAGGCTCTTCGCCTATAACGGTTACGCTGCCCTCTTCCTGAATGTTGCAGTCTATGGGCTTGTCCTCCTCGTTGTGAGGAATGCGCTGATCGCCGTCGTCAATGACATTGTCGGTGTTTGTGGTCAGTTCGGTGTAGTCGCCTGCCGATATACGTGTGCGGTTCACCTTAAGGAACTGTCCCCAGAATTCATCGTAATAGTATTTGCCATAGAGAAAATCCGGGATGTTAAGAATCTGATTCTTATAATCGTTGAAGGTGTTCTCCTTGATGGGAATCAGATCTGGCATAAAGGCATTGATAGTCTTCAGCTTGGAGCAACTTGCGAAAACGGAGTCGCCAATGGTCTTTAGGCTTGGCGGAAGGTTTATTTCTTCTATTTCGTTGCCGCTGAATGCTTTTTTGCCTATACTCTCAATACCATCAGGCATTTTGATTGATTTCAGACCAAAGTCGGCAAAGGCATAGTCGTTGATGGTTGAGATATCCTTTGGAATCACTAAATCACTTACCTCTTCCCCATTTACAAATAACGTGCCAGCAGGCTTAGCTTTAATATTCCCGAAACTGATGTTACACCAAGATTCCAGGTTATCAATATACACATCAATATTAGAACTCTGTTTATCGAATGCATATTCTCCTATACTTGTCACGCTGCTCGGTATCGATACGGAATTGACACAATGACTTGAGAACATATACGGCTTTATACGTGTAGTGCCCTCTGGAATCACTAGGTCGCGGACAAGTATGCTGTCAACATAAAGGTTGAGAACTGGGTTGTTATTTAGGAATCCATTAGAGTTTGCTATAGGGTGAGAATACAATTTATCCTCATGGAAATTGATATCCATATACGACTTGATGTCTTTTACATATACATGTTCTAAGCTTTGGCAGTCATAATAAGCATCAAGTCCAATGTTTGTAATACTGGCAGGCAGAGATATAGAAGTCATGTTACGGCAGCTATAAAATGCTTTGTCGGCAATACTCTTCACACCTTCTGCCAGTTGTACGCAGAGGATATCTGTATTCTTGAACCAGTCACCGCACTCCAGAGTTTCCACGCGCACGGTGCAATCTCTAAACTTGTTTCCAGTTGCAATGGCAGTGGAAGAGATGTTTCCCACTTCTGCCGGGATATTAAAGAATCTGAGGCTGGAACTTATCAGAGCGTTCTCCTCGATTACCGTGATGCCTTGGGGAAGAATCAAGGTATCTAAACAGGCGGGGGTGAAGTAAGGTGTAACGGTGTTATTCTTACTCGTGTAATCCAAATAGTACTTGAATTTGTTATATACGATACTGGCTTCGGACAAGTCCAGAGACCTAAGACCTGGCATCTTGTTACGTATTACAGAGATGTCGTAACCGTTTATCGTGCCCTTAACTTTCAAACTGACCACATCTTGCTCATTGCCTTCGCCAATAGCCTGAAGCAACCCGGATGAACTTGCCTTGGCCGTAGTTTGCACTGATATCAGCCTATCGGAAGATACGGGGTAGATTATCTGAGCCAAATCCGTCCACGCTTCCCGATATGCCTCAACTGCATCGTTTGGCACGAACAATCTGATACTCGTATTTGAGTTATCAGGGTCTATACCGCCATTCAGCATAGGCGGCTCTGACGATTCGAAATAGATAGAGCTGAGACTACCGTATCCTTCAACATAAGGGCTGAATCTAATACTTGTTACACTTTTGGGAATAGTGATGGAATTAAGGTTGTAACATACACCGATGTTTATACTCGCCAGATTTTCTGGGAATATAACGGAGGTTAGGTATGGCAAATCCTCGAGATTGAAGTCCTCTAAATTTGTGAAGTACCTCAACTCATTGAATGAAGTAATCTGAGCTACAAGTTCTAAATCTTCTGCTCCATCGGTAAAACCGTGTGTTACTTTTGCTGCCTCATAGGTCGAGAGTTCCCCGTCGCCGTCTAGGTCAAAATACTTAACACATAACTCTTTTGCCTTAGAATCCTCGAAAGAAATTATAGATCCCGTCGGATCTTCAGCTTCTCCTTCGAAACCGATTTCGCCAACGACAAGGTAGTTGGCTCTCCCTTGTGTAAACGTGATTCGGACACGCTTAACTAATTCTCCAGTATAATCGCCGTCATAGAAGATAGTTCTTGAAGTGGAGAATTCCCCAATAGTCCGCCATTCGTTTTCAAATTCATCATTGGATGCTTCCAAAATATATTTTCTGGGACAATATAAAGAATAATTAGTAGCAGCAGAAACTTTTATTCCCTTCAACAAGAACCACCCATCATGCTTGAACGTGATGGAGTGAGGGTACTCCGTATGTGAACTTTGCCAATAAGTACTTTCATTTCCATCAAGGACAAAGTTGGCATTCCCATTGCCTGTTTCTTCAACCCCATAAGGATTAACTGACGTTTCCTCCGAGGAAACATCCACTACAGTCCAACCGCTTTGGGCTACAGTCGCAACTGTAGCAACAGGCATAGACAGCATCAGAATTACTGCAAAGATATAGTTTTTTATTTTCATAGCCATATTTCCCAAATAATTAACCTAAAACGGCGTGAGATTGGTGGTCTCACGCCGCAAAGTTAGTGTTTTGTTTTCTTCAAACAAAAAAATCTGTAAATAAATTCACTTTATTGTGCCAAAAAGCTTATTTCCTTATTCTTATTTTGGCGGTTATGCCATCAACGCCAACGATGTAGATATTGGGTTTGAGTGAGATAAATCCGTTGTCACTCTGCGAAGCTACTGCCTTGCCGTCGATGCTATAGACCTGAATCTCCTTGCCTTCGGCTCCGCCTACTGCCAGACCGCCCTCACGGATAGCAATCAGCACACCCGTCTTTTCAGTCAAGGCTCCGATGCCGTCATCACCCTGAGCACGGATAAGGAAGCGGTCGTTGAAGGTACCTTCCGTCGTCGTGAACTCGTATGCATTCTCTGAGAGGTCGCAGGTTACTCCCGTCTGACGGTCAACAAGCACCAACGGGGCATCCATACGCGATGCGCCGATAGTCAAGCGTCCGGCCTTGGCTGCCGTATAGCCCAGAGGCAGGCTTCCACTAAGCGGACGCTCGTTGATAGCCATTTCAACACCAGACTCTAATGTATAAATCTGGGCTGCTGCTTTCTCAGACATAAACTTGGCGGCATCAACACCAATCTCATACTCCGCCTTGGCAGATGCATTTGCCACGAGGCGTGTGTGGTCAGCCTGCTGGCCGGAGACTTCTATATACAGGTCAATAAACCTACGTTCCGGATTAACACCCTTGGCTCTACGCAGAGCACGGCGCTCTTCCTTTTCTTCTACGCTCTTACGGTAGCTCTTGCGGCTGACGGCATCAAACTTGAGCCCCTTAACTTCATCCTGCTTCTGCACATAGAAGGATTGGAAGGGTTGTAGGTAGAAGTCGTCATCGCCTGGACGCAGAGCTTCATAGATAAGCTGAGCGGCATTCCAAATAGTTACAGGAGATGTGTTCGTGCACTCCGACATATCATAATAAGAGGCGTAGGGGTTTCCCATGAAGTTCCATCCCTGATTCTGGGCATCTTCTGCTTCATAGTCCTGAAGTTCTGTCGTGCGGTCTCCGCCTACGGCAGTCTTGCCCAAATGGATAATGAGAATACCTGTACGCTGGGCCATGAACACATAGCCCTGATGTGCCTTTAGAATCTTGCCGTCAAGCGGCTTACGACCACTGCTGCCAAGTCTGGCTCGATCAGAACCATCGAAGTACCACCACTTATACTGTCCTTCGGGATATTCAAAGTCCTCATCGATATTCAAGTCAACAGGCGGCGTGTATTGGAATTCAGTCTCAGCCTCAACGCTGACACGATAGACGAGATCATCTACTACAACGTTACCTTGCTCTTCGCCATCATCATCTCCAATAAGTGAGCCGCTACGACCTTCTCCGTCATTCACCAGTTCCACGGTTGCGAAGTCCTGAGGCTCGTCACCTTCAACGGTAAACGAGCCCTCGCGCTGGATGCGTGCATCAATGGCCTCGCCGTCATCCTTATGCGGGATGCGCTGGTCTTCTTCTCCCATCTGGGTGTCGGTGTTCGTTGTCAGACGCTCGTAGTCGCCTGGATTTAGTTCCATAGTCTCAATGTTCAGGAACTGACTCCAACGGGCATCCCAAACGTATTTAAAGCGGAGGAACTCTGGCACATGGAGCGTCTGATGCCTGTAGTCATTGAACGTATGTTGACCGATTGGCACAATGTCAAACATCAGCGCATAAACATCTTTCAACGCATTGCAACCCTCGAAAGCGTAATCACCGATTGTCTCCAAGTATGATGGAAGGTGAATCTCCTTCAAATCGCTGCATCCCTTGAATGCATACTCTCCGATGCTTGCCACGCTTGTCGGTATCTTTACATTTTTCAGAGCAGAACAGCCGTCGAACGTGTGATCTCCAATACTTGTGATGTTATCTGGAAGAATTATCTCGGTTAGTTGTGAACAATTGCGGAAAGCATTTCCATCTATACTCTTAAGATTCTTTGGCAGACTTATGGTTTTTATACCCTCTGGCACAAAATAGGCTGTCAGGACATCGTCCTTTGTGACATAGTTCTCATAGTATTTATAAGAATTGGAGACGACCTTTGCTTCGCTTAAATCCAGGAACTGAAGATAAGGCATCCTGTTACGCATCGCCATAACATCATAGCCGTTTATTGTGCCTTTAATAATCAGTTTTCCGAGTTCATCGGCATCTTCGTCTCCTACAGCTTCCATAACAGCTGATGTAGAACGTTTGGCTTCAACATCAATACTCTTTGAAATGACTATATAAGTCCCAATAATGGTAAGATCATTTGCTGGCAACGCTTCTGGATAAGACTCCCATGCGAATGTGAAACCATTAATTGTGGGAACTACTGGAGGATTTATTGCAGAGCCATAATCAATACGTTCGGTCTTATACACTTCATTATCCACCAAGTATGTCACGTTATATTGGTTAATAGCAAACGAACCGGTTACAGTTACGTTTCTTGCAGGCATAATCTCAGGAATATCGCTCCAACCTGAGAATGTATATCCTTCTCTTTCAAGAATAGACTCAGGTGTAAGGGCTGTTCCATATTCAACAGAACTCGTCTTATACTCGTTTCCTTCAACAATATATATTAATGTATAGGAGTTGACGGAGAATGAACCTGTTACCTCAACATCATGAGCTGGCATCATCTCGGGAATCTCGCTCCAACCGCTGAATGTGTAGCCCTCTCTGGTTGCTTCTGCTTCAGGAGTAATACCTGTTCCAAACTCAACCTCTTCTGTCTTGAATGTTTCGTCATCAACAACATAAGTTAAATAATACTTGTTAGGTGAGAATGAACCTGTAATAATAACTTCGTGTGCTGGCATCGTTTTTGGTATTTCACTCCAACCAGAGAACGTATATCCCTCTCTTTCTGAAATAAACTCAGGTGTAAGGGCAGTTCCATATTCTATCGTTCTCTTCTTATATTCTTGTCCATCAACCTCATAAATAAGAGTGTAAGAATTTATAGAGAACAAACCTGTTACCACAACATCATGAGCAGGCATCATTTCAGGAATCACGCTCCAACCTGAGAATGTATAACCTTCCCTTTCAGGAATAGCCTCTGGATTCAGTGGAGTTCCAAACTCTACGGAACTTTTCTTATACTCATTTCCATCAACCTCATAAACAAGAATGTAAGAATTTTTAGAGAACGAGCCTGAAATCTCAACATCATGCGCTGGCATCATCTCAGGAATCACGCTCCAACCTGAGAATGTATAACCTTCCCTTTCAGGAATAGCCTCTGGTGTAAAGCTCGTACCGTAAGCTTTTTCATAAGTTTTATAGACCTGACCATCTATGATGTATGTAACTAAATACTTATTTGCAACTGTGACACTACAATTTGCAACAAAGCCACCATCAACCGTAGTTGCCATTATTGTGGCTGTGCCAGATCCAACAGCTGTAACAAGTCCCATATTTACAGTACAAACTTTTTCATCTGAACTACTCCACTGAATTCTATTATTGGTTGCATTTATAGGAAAAACAGTAGCTGTCAGCTGAAGACTCTCACCAAGATTTGTGAACGTATAGCTTTCGTACGATAGAGAAATACTATTTACCGGTTGAGTTACAATAACCTTACATGAATCTTTTGCTTCAGAGTTATCTACAGAAACGACTTTTATCCACACTTCGCCTGCTTTCAGAGCAAATACTTTTCCATTATCATCCACTTGTGCTATTTGAGAATTTGAACTGCTCCAAAGAACTGATTTGTCTTCGGCATCGTTTGGCGATACTGTCGTTGTAAAAGTATAACTTTCTCCAACTCTTAGTGTACATACATTCTTATTCAAATCAACATTAGAAACGTGCTGAATCACTTTTACCAAACAGCTCGCTGAATGTCCTCCATCTATAGTTGTAACAGTTATGACGGCTGTTCCTGTGCCAGTAGCCGTAATAAGACCTGACGATGAGACTGTGCAAACATTTTTATTTGAAGTATTCCAAATGACAGATTTATTTATAGAATTATCAGGAATAATATCTGCATTGAGTTGACTAGAATCTCCGATATTCGCAAATTCAATTGAAGTTGGGAATAATGAAACACTTTCGGCATGAGCATTTACAATAACCTTGATGAAAGCACATATAGCTCCTTCTATTGATCTGGCATAAATATTAGTTTCTCCTGATGATATAGCTGTTACAAGTCCTTCCTGAGAAACTGTAGCAATATTATTATCATCAGAAGACCATACGATAGTTGTATCACTAGCGATTTTGGGTATAAATGACGCCGTTATCTCTGCTTTTTCCCCTTTTTCCAATATTAGGTCATTGGGATTTAAAACAATTTGCTCTAATGGTATATCTTCTTCAATAAAATTATATGTAGCTTTATGATGGCTATACGCTTTTGTATCAAACCCTTTTGGAACACAAAATGTAATTCCACTTGGATAAACAAGAGCTGGAGAATTACTCAAGCTATAACATATTAACGTAGGAGGAGTCAAAGTCTTTAAGTGGAAATAGACTTTGTCCAAAGATGGAGCCCAAGTTGAACTATATGCTTGATAGATCTTATAATGAATTTGCTGAATATCTTCTCCCAAGAAAATGTGCATATCTTCTTTATAATCAAAGGCGTTTATGAAAAAAGTCTTGATTTTTGGTAGATTAATTGTATCTGGAAGCAATTCTGGATTCTTATTTTTTTTGTCAGTATCAACAAAGGCAAAATTTCCAAGAAATTCCAAAGACGGCATTTCACTAATATTAATTTTGTGAATATAATTACCAAAAGCGTCATTTCCAATATATTTTAGAGATTTTGGTAGTTTGATGGATTCTATATTATGACCAACTTTCAGTTTAACAACACTATCAACATTTTCTCCAAAAATTATATTATTTATAAATTGTTCTGAATAACCATGTAATAAGTCATTAGTAATTTTATTATCAGAACAATCATATACAACGGTATCAATAGAATGAAACATATAACCAATCTCAACAGATTCAACAACACTACGGGGAAGAATTAATTTGTCTAAAGAAATTTTATAATTTCCATCCCAAGGCTCATCTTTAAAAAAAGATCTACCATCAAAATGGTTATCCTTATTACTATCGTCACCAACCATATACGACTCACTCAAGTCCAAAACTCCATTTAGGCTATAATTTTTCATTAGATTTTTTATAAATACCAAGTCTGTTGAATTTATATAGCCAGTTACCTTAAGATTTTTAATAGTTCTTTGGTCACTAAAATTAATCTTGCTTGACAACCATCCTGGCGTTTGATTATCAACCACTAAATCAGTAGCTTGAGCTTTTACTAACAAACTAAGTGATAGTAATATAATAGAAATAAGGAAACGTATCATAATCATTTGTTTTATAGGTTTCAGCATTTTTGTAATTTGTATCCATATATGTTTTGGAAATTCCTCTTTTTGGCTTCTGATAATATACATTCTTTTCCAATGTATATTGCTTTCAAGCATGATAATGGAAATCTTTCCTCTATATAGTGAACTTTTTTGTCGTTTTCTGTATTTTTAAGATGTACAGCCCTGCTATTAATGTGTTCCACACTAATCCATCTTACCTCTTTTTCTTTGTAATAATCATAATCTTCTGAACCTGTTTTGATTCCAGCACTTATAAGTGTACAAAATTGATTCAGGATGTCTATTTTCTGTCTATTGCGATATTCTTGGTTTATAAAAAAAGGATAGAGTGTATAGAATTCCTTCAAGTGCTTATCCATATAGACAGCCATAGCTTTTGCTAACAACATATTTTGATTTTCAAATGGTGTATATACAACATTGTAGATTACTCCTCGTTCACTGTTTTCAGATAGCTTCAATAAATCCTGTTCATCAAATGCCATGCAAACACCTTTATGATTATCACCATAGTGCTCCCACATGTATTCATCATTATAGCCTTTTGAGAAACAAATAACAAATGGGGTGTATTCTTTAGGTTGGAAGAATTCATCCTTATTATCAAGAGTAATTAGAGTTTTAAGTGATGGCATCAGTAATGATAACCTTCTGTCATATGGAATACAATTGCATCGATCATATTTTGTAAGAAAGGATTTCACAAAATCATATCCAAATTGCATCTCTAGTTTATCGTCCATGTCATAGGCACATGTAGCATGAAATGTCATTTCCTTTGCTGGCGATTGCAAAGGAAGAATCTTAAACAAAGTATCCAATTTGGTGTAATGATAAACCATAGAAGCACAACAAGCCTCGCGACACCCAAACAAAGGCTCTAAAAAACAGTCTTTACTTATTACTTACAACACAACTAAAAACGTGGGTATCCACCCTTTGCTCGTCCGTTATATGAGGCTTAGCATAGCCCTATGTGCTGACGAACAAAGCATCGTGTGACGCTTTTCCATTATGTAGTGCCTGCCCGACATGGATTTGCTTCACTCCAGAGGCATTTATCAGGCATCGCAGGGGCAAAAGTACTATTAATAATTAAAAGAGAAGAAAAGAAAAGAGAAAAATTAAAGAAAAAATGTTTAGAGGGGCAAAAAAGCCTCTCAACGATGAGGTTGAAAGGCTTATTAATATATTTCTTTAAGTATGAATATTAAGTCATTGTTATGTTATTGATTAAACTATTATCTACAATCTATGCAGCAAGTTTCCCATTATGGAGTTCGTCTATGGGGAAATACAGGTCTCTATTCTTGCCCCAAGCAATGTTGCCCATATCATCGATATAGAACTGCTTAAACTTCTTCTCGTCCAGATAACGGTTGTACTGGGGATGTGGGTTTGCCGCAATCCACGAGCCGAAGTTGATGGTTACTACTGTTCCATCATTGAAAGTAAGCATAACCGTAAGTTTGCCTACATAATCGGCTTTCTCTATTCTCAAGTACTTCATTTCAGTCTCTTTTTTACAGTTGTACATACCACTCTCTTTTTCTTTACAAAGTAGTTAGTCCACTTATCTATGATGTTGTCTGCATATTCTCTTACGAACTGTTCTGCCACTCGTTGGTCCTTTGATGACAATGGGGGAACACCTTTCTTTTCCCTCATAATTATTTCCTTGACCTTCCCATTTTCCATGATAATGTCGAATACCGACTCCTTGTGGTCATGCTGCACATGAACGTGTATAGGGTCATGTTCATTGGAGTGGAAAAAGAAAATAAATCCAAAGTATCTGTATATGTCAGGCATAGTCTTGTTTATTGTACCTCGTTAGATTGAGAATAAAGAGGATTCTCTGCGCAAAAGTAGGAATAAGTCGTAAGATGGCAAAGAAAAAACAAAGTTTTTTGTATTTATGGTGAAAAAAGAAGCAAAAATAAGTTGCGAAGCAACCTATTCAGGGAGTTACGAATCTACGAATCCATGGAAATACGGAATTATGGAATCACGGGTATAAGGAACTACGGAGTTACGAAAAAGTCCTCCAACGCGATGGCTGAAAGGCTTTTTCAAAATATAAAATGTAGAATTACTACGTTCCTCGTGTGTCTGCGACAAATCTCGTGTTCGATTATTAATAGTTCAAGAGTTATAGCTTCTCTATGTCTTCGGCACTAAGGCCAGTGATGTCCGCAATATCAGCGATTGTAAACCCTTTGGCCTTCATCTTGCGGGCATTCTCAATATTGGCTTCTTCACGGCCCTCAGCCTGTCCTTCTGCCCGTCCTTCTGCACGACTCTTCTTGATGGCCGTCTTCATCACACTGTAGTTGTCCCAAAACACCTTCTTGCTCTCCTCATACTCCCAACGTTCGGCCTCTGAGTATCTGGCTATCTCGGCCTGATCGAAGAGCTTCTTGAAGATGCGGTCCTGAAGTGCCTTCGGACGTTCCAGCAGACGATAGAGATTCTGCAGGACAAACATCCACTTGTCAAACATTGTCTCCAGCTGGTCCTCGGTCTTGTTGAACTTCGGCATCTCAAGATACACGAATGTCAGCTTTTCGTAGAATACGTGGTTGTCCTCCACGTCCTTCAACTTGATTTCGTGGCGGTAACTATCTGCGGGATATTCGCCATCGGGGAAGACAAAGTTGAGAATGCCTATTGTATAGACGTTCTCCAAGTGATAATCCCATTTGCCCTTAACAGCCTGCTGTCGAATCGGCGTTGTGGCGTAATAGACGCTACGGTCTTTGAAATATTCCTGTTCGGCCTTTTGCATCTCTACGATAAAGCGGCTGCCGTCTTGCGTCCTGCAATAGACATCGAAGACTGAACGCCGGTCGCCATAACCCTCACCAAGGTTCTCACTATTAAGATACTGTATGTCCTGAATCTCATTCTCGATATTGTTGAACAAGGCATTGAGGAAACTGATGAGCAAGTCTTTGTTCATCTCAGTACCGAACAGCTTTTTGAAGCCAAAGTCGGTATATGGGTTTATGTATCTTTCACTTCCTTCTGACATAACGCTACGTTTTAATTCGCCGCAAACTTACATAAAATATTTAAAAGAGAAGAAGAAAATAGAGAAAAAATGCAGAATTAGTCGTCTGACACTACAAAACTGCCATTTTAGCAAAATACCTACGCCCTACACGAAACGCTTGTATTTTGTTGTATGTCAAATAGTTTGCGCCGTGCAACCCTGCGCAAACCCTACACAACCCAGCACGATGCTAACACAAATTTGTTCTATTTTCTTCACCCGTGCAGGGTTGTGCAAGGTTGTGCAGGGTTGTGTAGGATTTTAGGGGGCTTAAAATGTTGTATTACATTGTGTTAAGCCCTTTTGTGCAGGGTTTGAAGAGTTTTAGATAATTAAGAAGTTTAAAGAAGTACAAATAGAACAATTGAGAGCGGATTTTTGGCGATTATTTATAATGAAAAATGACGAAATAGAAGGGGAAAATGGGCATTTTACTAAGGAAAAGGGACGATTTTCACGAGCAAGATGCCCAAATTGTACAGGGTGTAACTGGCATTCGCACGAGGTCAAATGACCATTTGACCAGCATCAAAACACCATTCGACCCTGTGCAAATTGAGGACGGGCCTTAATATACAGGATTTTAGGTCTTTTAGTAACAAAAAGTCGCTTATGGGCAATCGATTTTTCTGTATTGACCGCAAAACCAAACACAAAATTGGAGGATAATGAATTGAGTCTTATAGTGTTACGGTAAAAATCGCTCTCTGAGAATCGCTTGTTTCGCGACGCGAGCAATTATGCGAGCATATAGATAAATCTCAGAGAGGGTGATTGTTCGATTTGTGGGGGTGGCGGAAGTGAAAAACCTTTACTTTTTCTTCACAATGCTGGTTTGAGGCCAGCGGAGGCCGGAGGCAGAGGTGAGGAAGGCTTTTGCGGTACCGAAACGGAGGAAGAGGTCGAGGCGGACGGGGAGGTGGTTCTGGTCGTCGGTGATGTAGAAAGTGACTACCTCACGCTCTTTTTGCTTCTTTCCGACATATTCCACGAAGGAGAAGACGAGGCAGTGGTAAGTGGTGTCGGTGTTCTCCATCTTAAAGTCTTTCTTGCCACGATAGATGAGGGTCTCTTCCTTCACGCGCTTGC
>Ga0310691_10003082_pt1 | contig 20681 bp, 17 predicted proteins | sample 176DNAGHGlowgp2_FD_203887 | JGI IMG/M metagenome (GOLD analysis project Ga0310691, IMG submission 203887) | Sheep rumen microbial communities from Palmerston North, Manawatu-Wanganui, New Zealand - 1766 DNA GHGlow gp2 (v2) (version 2) | ecosystem: Host-associated > Mammals > Digestive system >...
GACCCGGAACTGTTTATTAATTACTAAGCATTTTTAAACCAAGAGGAAAAAATGGCTACAAAAGAACAGGAAATCACTCAGATCGGTCATAGCGTGACCATCAAGGGCGACATCAGCGGCAAGAGCGACGTCCGTGTCGCCGGCACCATCAACGGAAGCATCTCCATCGAAGGCGAGCTCATCGTGGAACGCCAGGGCCTGGTTGAAGCCGAAATCAAGACGACTACCGCCGTTATCGCGGGTACGGTCAAGGGTAACATCGACGTGAGCGAAAAGCTCATCCTCGAGAGCTCCTCCCAGTTCGTCGGCAACATCAAGACCAAGCAGCTCATTATCCAGGAAGGTGCCATTTTCCAGGGTAACTGTCAGATGGGTCTCAGAAATGCAGGCGAAAAGCCCGCCCCTGCTCCCAAGAAGGAGATCAATCTCTAATTCACACCTATACTATTATTTTCCATATATTTATATAAATAGTAATAGTAATTGGTTGAGTGAATAGTGGATAGATTTGTGGAAACGGATTTATAACTTTATGATGGTCAAAAAGTTACAGATTTAAAATTGTTGACGATAAATGTTGAAAACTTTAAATCTGTTCACTTTTTTCAATGTTGATAAGTATTGAAGTCCAGTTTTCAATATCAATTCACAGGGAATAGACAATCGGATGTTAAAAATTGTGACGAAAATCGCGTTTTGGACATGATTTAGGTCACATTTTACAATAAAGTTGTAAATTCACACGTCCAGCTGGTGTTTAATAGTTATATTATACAGACAAAATGTCGTCCAAGGTATTAAAAATAGGCCAGATCTCCGATATGCACATTGGAGAAGACGAAAGTCTGGTGCAGGGCATAGATGTCCGTGCCAACTTCCGCAAGGCAATAGAGTCTAAGTCCATGAAGGACCTGGATCTACTGGTGCTGTCTGGCGACTTGGCGAACGAGGATGCCGAACCTGGCGCCTACCGTTATTTTGTCAATTTCATCAAGAGCTATCCTGTTCCCGTGTGCATAATTCCGGGAAACCACGACCGTATCGAGGTCATGGAGAAGTTCTTCGACCTGAAAGGCAAGGTTCACAACGGTAAGTGCTACTATCGTTACGACTTGGCGGGCAAGAGCATCTTTTTCCTGGATAGCGCCTGTGGCGATGTCTCGAGCGAGCAGCTTGAATGGCTGAAGGCCGAAACGGCCAAGGTCCAGGGCGAAGTCATCCTGTTCATGCACCATCCGCCTTGTTTCTGCGGTCACCGTTTCATGGATTTGCGCTACCACCTGAGGAACATGGTGGAAGTCCAGGAGACGCTTTCCGCAATTCCGAACCTGACACACATCTATACGGGGCACTACCATGCCCAGTTCGAGGTGAATATGGGCAGGCAGGTGGTTCACGTGGCACCCTCGACACAGATGCAGATCGACCCTAATATGCCCTATTTTAACTTGCAGAGTTCCGCTCCGGGCTGGCAATTGATAAAATGGGGTGAAAATTTTGTAGAAACTGAAGTTTATTTTGAATAACCCCTTGAAATTTTAAAACTATTTGACTAAATTTGGGAAAAATTTGGCGGCTTAGCTCAGTTGGTAGAGCGTCGGAATCATAATCCGCAGGTCTGTGGTTCGAGCCCACAAGCCGCTAGTATTTTGAAAAAGAGGCTGATATGTCAAGACGAATCCTAAAAGTGGCGTTATTGATGATCGCCTCTTTTTTCGTAGCGGCAGTGTTCACTGCTTGCGATAGCGCAAACCAGGATGTTCCTGAAATGACCCAGGTGCAGTCGTCCGCTCCGAAAACCGCTCCTATAGTGAAGGTCGATTCCTTTACCGCTCCCGCCACCTCCGTGATTACCGCCGAAAAGGCGAAGTACTACGTGAAGGCGAGTGCCGCCCTCGTGGAACTTGGAGTGCGCTGGTCCGAACGTATAGACAAGGCTACCAACGATACCGAAAAAATCCAGATTCTGAATGCCTACAACGTGGCCCGCGACCAGCTTTGTGCCCGCGTCGGTCTCGCCGGCATTGCTGAATATAATTGGATTACCAAGGTCGCGCTCCCTGACCCGAAGAACAAGGCCACTTTTGAAGCGGCTGGTCTCAAGACGAATAACTAATAGGTCTCAAATAACTGTTTGGAGGATTGCTGCGAGGCAATCCTTTTTTTTATTTTATGTGTATGCAGACGGCGAAACATTTTTTTAGTCTAGAAGGAATCGACGGTTCCGGAAAGTCGACGCAGATCGACAAGCTGATTGAAGTGCTCACCAGCGAAGGTTATTCGGTGGTGAAGCTGCGTGAACCGGGCGGCGCGAAAATTTCCGAAGGTATTCGCGAACTTCTTCTGGATCCCGCGTTCAAGGGAATCATGGGCGACAAGACGGAGCTGCTGCTGTACAATGCGGCGCGCGCCCAGGTAATTCACGAGGTAATTCAGCCTGCGCTCGATGCAGGGAAGATTGTGATTGCTGACCGTTTCGCATGGAGCACCTTTGCGTACCAGGGGTATGCCCGCGGACTGGGTGCCGACTTGGTGCAGCGCCTTACGGAAATCACTTGCGGCGGGTGCTTCCCCGAACTGACGGTGGTGCTGGACTTGACGGTGGAGGCGAGCCGCGCTCGTACCGCAAGGCGGGGCGAGGCACCCGATCGACTGGAGAGCGAGAAGGCCGACTTTTTCGAGCGGGTGCGCCAAGGCTACTTGGCCGCGGCCCGTGACTACAGCGACTGCGTTGCGGTTGTCAATTCCGATCGCGAACCGGACAAGGTATTCGCCGATTTGTACAAGTTAATCAAGTCGCGACTGTAAATCGTAGCAGGCTGCATGAATTAACACGGTACTAAGTGGGGGGGGCAATATTGTTGTATTTTGTCTTGAAAAAAACTTGGCCTATTTTGGCGATGCTGCTATTAATTTCAGTGGTGTCGTGCAGCAATGATAGCGGTTCAACGCATGAGTCATCTAGCGTAGATTCCCTAGAATTGGACATTGATTCCCTAAAAAATTACGATGGTTTTGTTCATGTCAAATCGAAAGGCGAATCTATCGTTCTTGGAACAGAGGCGAAGGATGCGAACGTCGATGAACGGCCTGCCATGAAGGTTTCTTTTGACTATGATTTCTATGTCGGGCGTCACGAGGTGACACAAGGTGAATTTGGAAAGTTGATGAAGCGTTCCTTCAGTGAGGATTCTTCTGAATATCCGCAGGCTAATGTGACATTTTATGATGCGGTGCTATATGCGAATGCTTTGAGCATACAACATAAAATGGATACAGTCTATACTTATAGCAATGCGCAATTTGCCGAGGACGGATCATGCGAAAATCTTGTCGGGCTTAAGACAAATTATAATGTTTTTGGTTTTCGCCTGCCGACCGAAGCTGAATGGATATTTATCGCTAGTTCTTATCCTGATAGCTCTTCAAGGGGACACTCTCATTCTGTAGAGATATGTTCTTCCGGCAATAAGGAATTGGAGGTTTGCGATATCAACGGAAATCTTAAGGAATGGGTAAACGACTGGAAAGGCCCTCTTGCCGATACGACTATTGAAAATTTTGTTGGAGCGTCGAATGCTAACGGAATGTACGAAAAAGTCCTAAAGGGAAGTTCGTTTGTTGATGAGAATGTTCCGCATTATGCTCGTGGAGATTTCTATACAGTAACACCACTTTTGAAGGCGGAATATGTAGGCTTTCGTTTGGTTTTAGGAAAAATTGAAAATCCGGTTTGGCTAAATTCTTCTAGCGGTGCAGTATCGTCAATCATTACTCCGTTAATATTGGCGGAAGATGCTCGCAATTTGTTTGGAACCTATCAGGCTAAACTCGTTTTCCGGAATGACGAAACTGGTAATCTTGCCTACATAAATTATGCAAATGCGGCTAATTCTGTCATTGAAATACAGGATGATATTGATTCCTACCATCCTGATGTTTCTCCCGATGGCAGATATGTTGTGTTCTGTACGGGGCTTGAAGGTGTTCTGGGCGAGTCATCGGTGTATGTCCGCGAATTGAACGAGTCTGGTTCGGGACTTGTCAAGTTAAATGTGGAGGGAGCTGCGATTCCGCGTTGGCGTGTCTTGGATAATGGCGATACTGTGGTTGTGTTTGTAACAAACCCAGGGACGAATAAGTCCGAATCGACATGGGAAAAATATAGTACATGGTATGTTCCATTTGATAAGGGAAAGTTTGGAACGCCGAAAAAATTGCTCGAGGGGAGCTTTCATGGAGGTCTATCTTTTGAAAGTGGTTTTGCTGTGACGGGGTCGACTTTGCTGCGCGTAACACGGTTTACGGACAAATCACAAAATAATGAGTTGTGGTATAATGGAGAGCAGGCCTGTAATGTGTCACTTTCAATGGATGGTAGTAATAGAACGTTGTTCCTTGACTTTGCGGGAAAGGGCGGCGCTGCGTTTGTGGGCAGGAAGTATTCCGTACACGAAATGTTGCTTATTGCAGATAGTACAGGGAAACTGGTGCAATCGATAAATTCTCCAAAGGGCTATTTGTTTGATCATACGGAATGGGTGGCCGATAAAAATTTTGCGGTTGCTACGCTTTCCAATGTAAACGGTGCGCACCAGAAAATAGCACTGGTGGATGTAGCCTCTAATAAGATTATGGAACTTGCAGAAGGCGAAGAACTCTGGCATCCTTGCCTGTGGGTAAAGCAGAAGAAAACGGTAAAGCTAGAAAGTTCTTCTTCCAATGAAAAAAGCTCTTCGAGCGAGACGCCAAAGAGTTCTTCTTCAAGTATAAGTGTTACGACTTCATCGTCGGTTGCCGTTCCGATTATTCTTGATTTAGATAGCGCTGGAATGTATCTAAATTCCAGTTATGGAGCTGTGGGCAACGGCCTGATGCGTAACAATATGGAACTTCTGTGGAATTTCCATGATCAGGCGAATGTTGTTGTGCTTGGGTCTTCTCGGCCTCTGGATGGCATTATTCCTAAGCAGTTTAATGAAAAATTCCTTGTCCTGAATTTGGCTCAGACGCCAAACGGTATTTATATGTCCAAATTCTACCTCGACCATTATGTTTATCCGCATGTCAAGAATTTGCGCTATATTATTTTGTCGCTGGACTATGATTTATGGCGCTGGGAACCGAAAACGGATCATAATTTCTTTTATTCGGACTATAAGAAGTTTCCGGGTTATATTTATGACAAAAATCATGGATATTGGGCGGCAGGAGTTCCGGAAGGACTTGCGGAATTGACTGAAGATGGATATAGCGACCAAAATGGGGACGCCTTGAGGGAAAGCATGGGCTATTGGTCGGTAGGACGTTGCAATGGATGGGGAACCGGTACCTGTGGCTATGATTCGACTTTGCTTACTTCGGAACATATTGAAATGGCGATGGATACTCTTGTTGATCTTGTTGAAACGGCGGAAAAGCGGAATATATATGTCATCGGGATTGTTTTCCCCGTGAGTCCGAGTTATAAGAATACAGGTCGTTTTGCCTGTTATGGTACCCGCCGGAGTGTAGCAGATTCTTTGACGAATGTCTTGACTGCAATGCAAAAACAATATCCTCATTTCATTGTGATGGATGAAAACAAGATGGGTAATCACGATTATTCGGATGCTATGGCTGAAGATCAGCAGCACCTTTGCCCAGCCGGTGCAAAGCAGATGACGCACCGTGTGGATTCGTTGCTGATGTCAATCGAGGAAGGTCAGTGAGAAAATTAAGCACTTGATACAGCGGTATACAAAATCACCGCTTTTTCTGTAACGCCTCTCGAAAAATCAATTTATTTTCTACCTTGAAGGTTAAACTGGTTGCGTCCTTCCGCTGCCGAAGTACGACTCGGAATGACGATGAAAGGGATGATTATGCTCAAAAAAATTTTGTCTATGTGCGCCCTGGGCACCTCTGCCCTTATGGCGGGTATCCTCACCAACGGCGACCTGTCTTATGGTGACGGCGGCTGGTATGTCTGGAACAACCCCGATGGCCCCGCCAAGTACGAAGCCAAGATTGGCGAGATGGGACTCGGTGTCGACGGCAGCGAAGGTGTCAAGCTTACGGTGACTGAACTCCCGAACCCGACTTGGGGACTTCAGTTGCAACCGCCCAAGTGGCTCGCAGACTCTGCCTACTATACGCTCTCTTTCAAGGCGAAGGGCAATATGCCTATCAACGCCATCATCCAGGGCGGCCCTCCCGACTGGCGCCAGAAGGAAAGCGCCTCGTTCATGCTCACGAACGAATGGAAGACTTATACGATGACCTTCCTTGCAGACCAGAAGGGTTACGGCGTCAACAACGTTACCTTCCATGTGGGCCTAGCCAAGGGTTGGCTGCAGATGGACGATGTGGAAATTGAAAAAGTCGAAGGCATGAATGACATGACCTGGTACAACAATTCCGCTGCACGCATCGATAGCCTCCGCAAGAAGGACTTGACCGTGAAGGCGGCTCCCGGTGCCCAGGTGAAGGTGGAGCTCATGCGCCATGCGTTCCCGTTCGGTACGGCCCTCGCGCTTTACCCCTCCAAGGACAGCGTAGAACAGTGGTACCGCAAGACTGCCAATAAGTATTTCTGGTACGGTGTTCCCGAAAACCAGTTCAAGTGGCCGGAATACGAGCCCAAGAAGGGCAAGATTCGCCGCGACGAATTCAAGCAGTACCTCGATTACGTGAAGGACTACAACTGGGGCTTCCGCGCTCACACCCTTATGTGGGGTATCCAGGGCTACGGCTATGACAAGCATTTCAGCTTCAAGGGTAGCTGTAAGGAAATCGGCCAGAAACTCAAGGCCCGCATTGACCGCGACATGAAGGAATACAAGGGCCGCATCAAGGAATACGACGTGTGGAACGAAGTTTTCCACGAACCGTTCGTGTTCAACAAGTGCGGCTGGGACCTGCTGGATAGCGCACACATCTGGGCACATAAGGCTGACCCTGATGCACGCCTCTTCATCAATGAGTACAACGTAATTGTCGCTGGCGAGACCGACCGCTTCTATGATATCGTGAAGGGAATGCTTGACCGCAAGGTTCCCGTGCACGGCATCGGCGTACAGTGCCACTTTGGCGACCGCCAGCTGAACCCGGCTTTCATCAAGGCCCGCTTCGACAAGCTCGGCTCTCTCGGCCTCCCGATCAAGGTGACTGAACTTGACTTCGGTGACTGGCAGAAGGGCATGTACTTCGGCGAAGACGAACAGGCCAAGCGCTACGAGATGTTCCTGCGCATTGCCTTTAGCCACCCGGCTGTCGAAGGCATCATTCTGTGGGGTTTCTGGGATAACCGTCACTGGGTCAAGAATGGTGGCATTATCGCTGCGGATGGTCGCGAAAAGCCCGCCGCCAAGCTCATCTATGACTTGTGGCACAAGGTATGGACCACCAACGGAACGTTCAAGGCCGACGAAAATGGTGTCGTGAAGTTCCGCGGCTACCCCGGCAAGTATAAGGTAACAGTCGACGGCAAGAGCGAAATGGTTGAGTTGAAGTAACGAAGGATCTCTACTAAAAATGCCCCGCGATTCAATCGCGGGGTTTTCGCTTTTAAGGGAGAATCCTTTAATTAGTAGTTTTCAGCAGTGACTTCGAAGAAGGACTGCGGGTGGGCACACACGGGGCATGCGGCTGGGGCCTTGGTGCCCACGACGATGTGACCGCAGTTGCGGCATTCCCACACCTTGACTTCGCTCTTTTCGAAGACGGCTGCAGTTTCCACGTTCTTGAGGAGGGCGCGGTAGCGTTCCTCGTGGCGCTTCTCGATGGCGGCGACGGCGCGGAACTTCTTGGCGAGGGCGGTAAAGCCTTCGGCTTCGGCAGTCTTCGCAAAGTCTTCGTACATGTCGGTCCATTCGTAGTTTTCGCCATCGGCGGCAGCCTTCAGGTTGGCGGCGGTGTCACCGATGCCGTCAAGTTCCTTGAACCACAGCTTGGCGTGTTCCTTTTCGTTGTCGGCGGTCTTCAGGAACAGTTCGGCGATCTGTTCGTAGCCTTCCTTCTTGGCGCAGCTAGCAAAGTAGGTGTACTTGTTGCGTGCCTGGGATTCGCCTGCAAAGGCGGCCTGGAGGTTCTTTTCGGTCTGGGTTCCGGCGTACTTGTTTGCCATAATTTCCTCTTTCTTTAGGGTTGTGGGCTCCGTTTGGTCCAAAAAAGCCCAATGTGTCTTATGGGAATATACTTTATTATTGGCATATGGGAACAGGAAGGGTGATAAATATTCGGATTTTTTTACTTACATTCCAAACTTCCTGAAGATTTCGATCTCGCCGAAGATGACCTGACGCCGTTCAAGACCGACTACAAAAACTCCTACTTTATGGCAAGCGTTCTTTCTAGCGTCGTGACGGGTGAAGAAGATGCGTTTTGCCTCAAGAATCAAGAAGTAAGGCGCAAAAAAACGGTGATGGCGACTAAAATTGCCATCACTATTTCTTTTGTTGCAATAATTTTGTAAGTTTACTATCATATTTTTTAGTGTATTTTAATTAATATGAAGCTAAACTTTACACTTCGAATAGCATCTGAAGAGGACCGTAAAATCTTTACGGGCTTCAGGACCGTCTGCCCCTTGATGTGGGACACAAGTATTTCAATGGATTCTCCCGCCGACGATGCCTTCGAGGTGCTAGTTACCGACGATGCGTCCGAAGTCACGAAGGCGCTGCAAAATTCCAGGCCCCTGTCCGAGACGATCTTTATAGGCGACATGGCCGCGGTAGAAAAATGGTATGGCATGCTCCTGGATGTGTGGCCCAAGGTCGAATCGCCTGAAACACGTAAGCTGCGTGTCGAGAAGCTTCTCAAGAATTTGCAGACGCGCTTTGACGCCTGGCACTACAAGAACCTGCTCACGACAACGATAGACAGTGTACCTGAACTCATCTGGTTCAAGGACTCCATCGGGGCGCACATGATGGTGAACCAGGAATTCTGCAAGATCGTCCACAAGACCAAGGAAGACATTCGCGGGCGTGGCCATTATTATATCTGGGACATTTCCGAGGAGGAATACAAGAAGGGCGAATTCGTCTGCATGGAATCCGAAACGGATACGATGAACGCGGGGCATACCTGCGTGTTCGACGAACCGCTCAAGACAAGCGAAGGCATGAAGCAGCTCAAGACCTACAAGACGCCGCTTTATGATATGTTCGGTAAGATCATGGGTACAGTCGGCGTCGCGCATGACGTGACGGACTTCGGCAACATGGGACTTGAACTTTCTATCCTCGTGGAAAATATTCCCTTCCCGCTGATTCTTTGCGATAAGGAATGGCGGACCCTCAAGATGAACGATACCTTCAAGAAACTTGTCGGGATGGAAGGGGCGCCTATCGGGAACTTTTCTTACAGGGACTGGCTTGCGCGCAGTATGGTGCCCATGGGCGAAGAAAAGGCGGATACCCGTGGTCGCTCGAAGGAGCGCGAGTACGTGCTGAATGTCGAGGGGCAGTCGCATTACTTTATTGTCATCGAGCAGGAAATTCTTGACTATTTCCAGAATGTTTCCGGTTATTTCGTGATTCTGCGCGACGTGACCATGGCCCATAATTACGAGAGGATGATCCTGAACGAGGCAAATACCGATGCGCTTACGGGGCTTTACAACAGGCGCTATTTCGAGGATTTCCTCCGTAACAACGCGAATAAGCCGATGACGCTTATCTACCTGGACCTTGACCGGTTCAAGGAAATCAACGATAACTACGGTCACAAGCGTGGCGACGAAATCTTGAAGGGGACGGCGAAATTTATTCTGGACTGTTTCCCCGACGGGCTTGTGGCGCGCTTGGGTGGCGACGAGTTTACGGTCATTACGGAAAAGCTTGTCCCCGAACACGAAGTTCAGAAACGCTGCGAGGAGCTGGACAAGAAAATTCGCACGTTGTTCCGTGCGACTAGCGACCTGTGGATATCTATAAGTTACGGTATTTCGGTGACGAACGGTAACAGGAGTATCGATGGCCTGCTGCGCGAAGCCGACAACCGGATGTATGAACACAAGAGAAGGAGATCCCTATGACACTCATGATTATTCAGCTTTTGATTGTGCTCCTTGCACTTTACGTGGGATCGCGTTACGGGAGCCTTGCGCTCGGCGCGATTTCGGGAATTGGCCTTGCAATTCTTGTGCTCGGTTTTGGCATGCAGCCGGGAAAGCCCCCTACCGACGTCATCTACATCATTATCGCGGCGGTCACGTGTGCGGGTATCCTGCAGGCGTCGGGCGGTATGGATTGGCTGATCCAGCTGGCGGAACGGCTGTTGCGCAAGCACCCGAATCACATCACCATTCTGGCGCCGCTCTGCACGTTCTTCCTCACGGTGCTCGTGGGTACGGGTCACGTTGTCTATACGCTGATGCCCATCATTTGCGATATCGCCCTCAAGAAGGGAATCCGTCCGGAACGACCTTGTGGCGTGGCTTCCATCGCGTCGCAGGTGGGCATTACCTGTTCGCCGATTGCCGCTGCGGTGGCATCGTTCGTGGTCATCTCGAATGCGAACGGTTTTGAGATCAACAACCTGCAGGTGATTGCGATTACGATTCCCGCATGCATTTGCGGTATCATGGCTGCAGCTGCCGTCTCTTACAAGCGCGGGTTGGATCTCGACAAGGATCCCGCTTTCCAGGCGCGACTGAAGGATCCGCAGATGAAGGAATATATGTACGGTAGCACCGCATCGGTTCTGGACAAGGAAGTCCCGAAGGAAGCGAAGCGTGCCGTGTACATTTTCCTTGCCGCCCTTGCGGTGATTGTGCTATTCTCCGTTTTTCAGATTGCGGGTCACGATATCCGTCCGAAATTCCCGACGGGTAAGGTGATAGACGGTGTCGCCCAGATGAAGCCGCTGGCGATGAATGTCATTATCCAGATCGTGATGATTTCGGCTGCAGCATTTATGATCATTTGCTGCAAGGCGAATCCGAAGAAGGCTGTGTCGGGTGCCGTGTGGCAGAGCGGCATGGTAGCGGTTGTTGCCATTTATGGAATCGCGTGGCTTGCCGATACCTATTTTGCGAACTACATGGACGTGATGCAGGGCGGCCTCAAGGACATCGTGCAGCATTACCCGTGGGCGATCGCGATTGCGTTCTTTGCGGTGAGCGTGCTGATCAACTCGCAGGGCGCCGTGGTGGTGGCCATGCTCCCGCTCGCTTACAGCCTCGGCATCGAAGGGCCGGTGCTTTTGGGCGTGCTCCCGAGCGTGTACGGTTACTTCTTCATTCCGAATTACCCTTCGGATATTGCGACCGTGAACTTCGACCGTTCGGGAACGACAGTTATCGGTAAGTACCTGCTGAACCACAGCTTTATGCGGCCCGGCATGACGAGTGTGATTGTCTCGACGATCGTGGGCATGCTGCTCGTGAAGATTTTCTACTAGAAAATTGTTCGTTTGTAGCAAATATCGGATAAACGATGCTTTATCCGTATATTTTGCCATTCGTCGCAAATTTGTTTGCGATGTGTTGCATATTTTGTACAAAAATCTAATTTTCAAGTATGAAGATTAGACATGCGGCATCATTTGTATTTTGCACACTGTTCGCGCTGTTTTCCACAGGGTGTGTCACGACGAATATTCATAAGTTCCGGATGAGTGTTTCTGAATCCCCGGAGGTCCATGGAGCGAATACTAAGCAGGAACCTCATTCTGGGGCATGGAGATTTTCGGGGAATGTCAATTACAATTTTGATAAGAATGTAAATATCACCGAGAATACTTCGGAATTAAAGGATCTTGATGAATTTATGAATGACCTTGCTGTCTTGAAGAGGACGAAATTCCAGAGTGCGGAATACAAGATGGGCGGTGTCGACTTCAGCGGAAAAGTAGACTATCTCTATAAGGCAAGAGGTTTCGTAATTGGCGGCGGCTTGGGCTATAATGACGGAATCATTTCTCATCTTACAATAGGTGCCAATTTTTCGCATTTTGAATTTGGCTCCTTTATCGGAGTGTACGGCCTGCATAGTGATATTGAATATTGGGGAGAAACCAGCGAAGGCTCCGATGGCGTAAGTGTGACCTTCAAAGACCACAATGACCAAACCAATGTAAGTGTTTTTGCGGGAATGTATGCGGGATTGTATTTTGACAAGCTTTTCTTTAATTTGAGCGTAAGCTCTTACAGGCCGAACCCCGAAATGGAAGGAACCGATTTAAGTGTTCCAGGCATTGCGACTGTCTACCTGACCACAGGTTACAGGCTTAATCGATGGTTTGAAGTCAGCGTAGGAGGCATCGCCACCTATATCGATGCTCCGAATGGTTATAACGGGGGCGTTACCAGTGGCATAAGCCTTTACCTGTAAGCGGTTCGTTCCGATACGAAGGCTCCCTGTTTCCTGTGCGAACCAAAAAAAATTTTTTTAAGGGACGAATTGCCGCCCCTTTGTTGTATATTTAGAGAAAAAAGGCGGTACCTTATGCTGATGGAAAAGATTGCATCCCCTGCAGATGTGAAGAAGATGGACATGGAAAGCCTGAAGGCGCTCGCGGCAGAAATCCGCACGGCGCTCCTGAACAAGATTTCAAAATGCGGTGGGCATCTGGCACCGAACCTCGGATTCGTGGAGCCGACCATCGCGCTGCACTATGTTTTTGAATCGCCCAAGGACAAGATTGTCTACGACGTTAGCCACCAGAGCTACACGCACAAGATTTTGACGGGCCGCGCCGAGGCATTCCTGAATCCGGAAAAGTACTGGAGTGTTACGGGCTACACCGAACCTTGCGAAAGTGAACACGATCAGTTTATGATTGGCCATACTTCGACTTCGGTGAGTTTGGCTCTCGGACTTGCAACCGCCCGCGATGTCTTGGGTGAAAAGGGCAACGTGATTGCCGTTATCGGCGACGGTTCGCTCAGCGGTGGCGAGGCATTCGAAGGTCTCGACAATGCAGGCGAATATGCGACGAACTTTATCGTCGTGGTAAACGATAACGAAATGTCCATTGCCGAAAACCACGGCGGTCTTTACGGGAGTCTCGCGGAACTCCGCGCCACGCAGGGCAAGAGCGAAAACAATTACTTCAAGAGCCTCGGCTTTGACTATCTGTATGTTGAACAAGGTAACGACATCGAATCGCTTATTGCGGCTTTCAGGCAGGTGAAGGATTCCGCGAAGCCCGTGGTCGTTCACATCCACACGCTCAAGGGCAAGGGCTACAGCTTCGCTGAAAATGCGAAGGAAGGTTTCCATTGGACAGCCCCCTTTGATATTCCGAGTGGTGTCGTGAACTGGGGGAGCGGAGAATCGTACGGTGGTATTCTCGGCGACTACCTGATGAAGAAAATCAAGGCGGACCCGAAGGTGGTCGTGATTCACTCTGCGGTGCCCGCAGGTATCGGGTTCTTTGCCGAGCAGCGCAAGGAGGCGGGCAAGCAGTTCATTGACGTGGGCATTGCCGAAGAGCACGCCGTCGCACTCGCCTCTGGCCTTGCCAAGGGCGGCGCGAAACCCATCTACAGCACGCACGGCACGTTTATCCAGCGCACCTACGACCAGCTTTCGCAGGACCTTTGCGCGAACAACAATCCGGCCACTCTGCTGATTACCATGTCCGGCGCCGATGGCATGAACGACACCACGCACCTCTGCATTTTCGACATCCCGATGATGAGCAACATTCCGAACTTGGTGTACCTTTGCCCGACTTGCGTAGAAGAGGCCATCGCCATGATGGATTATGCCATTGACCAGACAGAACACCCGATGGCCATTCGCATTCCGAACGGAGTTGTGCATCGTAATGTTGCATTTGACAGGGATTACTCCAAGCTGAATACGTACAAAGTAGACAAGCGCGGAAGCAAGGTCGCTCTGATTGGTCTCGGCAGCTACTACGCCCTCGCCGAAGATGCCGCTGCGGAACTTGCGAAGCAGGGAATCGATGCAACGATTATCAATCCGCGTTTTGCGACGGGTGTCGACTGCGAAGTGTTGGACGGGCTGCGCGCCGACCATCAGGTGGTCGTGACGCTCGAAAACGGCGTTATCGACGGTGGCTTCGGTGAAAAGATTGCCCGCTTCTACGGCAACACCGACATGAAGGTTCTCGTAAAGGGTCTCAAGAAGGAATTCTACGACAAGGTTCCCTACGGCGAGCTGATGGAAAGAAACCGTCTCACGCCCAAGCAAATCGCAGAAGACGTGATGTCGGTTATAAAATAACGTCACCGATACTATTTCAGGTATGTCCATCTCGCGGCACATATTCCGACTGATGCTACCCGCGCTCCTGTGCGGAGTGTTTCCGCTTGCGGCTGGGCCGTTTGTCGGTACCGCTCATGCCGCAGAAATCGCTGGCGTGTTCGATGCAGGATGGACGACCGCGTACCAGTCGCAGGATTCCATTACGCACATGCACCAACGCTTGCACGTGCTCGGCATGGACCAGGTTGTGCTGCAATACGCCGCTGTCGAGGCAACGCATTTGTATTACCCTTCGGAACTGGACTTTCTGCAGGATACTCAATACAAGAATAATCAGCTGTTCCCGAAAAGCATCGAGGCTGCAAAAACGGCTGGCACCAAACTTTGGTTTGGGCTCTACTACAATGGAGAAAACTGGTACACTCCACCGACCGCCGAGCAGCTCGACATGCTTACAGTAAGAAACCTGAAAGTCCTTGAAGAAATCTATTCACTATACGGAAGCGAGACTGTTATTGAAGGCGTGTACATTCCGCAAGAGATTGCGCGCTACTATTGGGACGGCCTGCGCAGCGACGCAACGCCGGAAATGCTCACGGAACATTTCTTGAAGCCGGTCATCGAAGCCGCGCAAGCGAAGGGCTGGAAAGTCGTGGCCGCCCCATTCTACAACCAGAATCTGGAAACGCCCGAGAAGCTGCAATCGTTTTTCGAAAAGCTCTTTGCTGCAGGATTCAAGCCCGATATTATCGCCGTACAAGACGGCATCGGCGCAAACGATGCAGGTAAACTCCACGCTGAAATTGCAACTGTAGGCGGCTACGAACGCGCCGTAGCGCAGGCCTGCCAAAAGTATGGAATCGGATTCTGGGTCGATATGGAACTGTTCCGCACTGACGACTCGCACGCACTCGCCGACAGTGCAAGAATCTCGGTGCAACTCAACACCGCATACGCCGCGGGTGCCGCAAAAGTTATCGCCTATGACCTCGCCGTCCTCGGAAACGACGGCCTAGACTCCCTCGAGAAATGGCAACTCGGCAAAGGAAGCGGTGAAGCCGCTGCCATTGCAAAACGCCGCGCTCCCCAAACAAATGCGCACTCCAGTGACCGCAAGCAAGCCCCGCTCAAGTACTATAAGCCGGACGGAGCAAGAGCCCAGCCCGGCCAGAGAGTGAGGAAGTATACGAAATAAAAAACTCCCCGAACGCTAGATTTTGGCAACTACTTGCCTTTAGGAGGGTTTCCGCCACGTCCTCCACCAGACTTGCCTCCTGTAGTGGAAGGCCATCCAGCGCCGTGAGGATTAATTGGCGGTTGTCCATTATGCTTTGACATGAATATTATCTCCTTTATGATAAATAAGGAACTATATCTTCAATATATATTTTTTTTGAATACATCATATAATGGCATATCATGTTTAAGAAAAAAATTCATTTTCTTTTTTCTAACTATATTATTAGCTGATGAATGACTATAAAAGGACATCTATGACACCTGCCATACCCCAAAAAGAACAGATTTCCCAACTGATACAAGCAATCTCTGTAGGCCTTCACGAACGTGACGAAATAGTGGCTCTTGCCTTGCTTGCAATATTGTCCGGTCAGTCTGTATTTTTATACGGCCCTCCAGGAACGGCCAAAAGTTTGATTGCACGACGTTTGAGCCTGGCATTTAAGGAATCTAAATATTTTGAATACTTAATGAATCGCTTCAGTACTCCTGAGGAAGTTTTTGGGCCTGTAAGCATCAAAGAACTTAAAGAAGACCGCTATATTCGCAAAACCACGGGTTACCTTCCCGAAGCCGACATCGCATTTCTAGACGAAATCTGGAAGAGCAGTCCTGCCATTCTAAACACCCTATTGACCATCATCAACGAGCGAAAGTTCCGTAACGGAGACAAGGTGATAGATGTCCCGCTAAAAGGTATTGTGGCAGCCAGTAACGAAATCCCTGCAGAGAATCAAGGGTTAGAAGCTTTGTATGATCGATTCATTGTGCGATTGGTCGTCAACCCCATGACGGAACGCCGTAACTTTGACGCGTTGTTGAATGATATACCTACCGAACCGGTTGTTCCCGTCAATGAGTCCCTGACTTTCGATGCTCAAAAGTGGAACGAAGCCTTGACTGGCCTCAATAATGTTGTGGTCTCCAAGGAGACCCTAAACGTGATTCATGCGATTCGCGTAAAGATTGATGAGTACAACAAAAAAGAAGCAAACAAATCTAGTCCTATTTATATCTCTGACCGACGCTGGCAGAAAATGGCTAGAATTCTAAAGATGGCCGCATACCTTTGCGATAGGAGCGAAGTCAAGCCGGTTGATGCGCTCATCTTAAAAGATTGCCTATGGACAAAAGTGGATAACAAGGACGCCCTCTCGAAGATGGTGCGTGATTCCGTGCGTGAATTCTGCCTTTTCAATTCTGAAAAATTTGAAAAATGGGCGGATGACTACAAAACACTTAAGCAGGAAATCGACGACACCTTTTTCCATAATAGTGATGTTTATGATGACACTGCAGAGTATAAAGGTGTAAAATATTTTAAATCTGAATTGAGCATTCCATATTTGACAAGAAAAACGACGAAAGATAGATATGGTTGGGATAAAAATGAAGATGTAATTGAGCACTACAAAAAACAAATTTACCTTCCTTTTAAGTATTTTAAAACTAAAAACGAATTCATCCCGTTAGACGGCGCCTTTAATGAGCTTTCTATATACAGGGATCCAAATCATAATTACAGTTACGCAAAGACTACGATTCAATGCAATTTTAATGGTTCGGCTACATGTAGCATTGAATATACTTATAAGGAAAGTGATTCTTATTATGCGAGTTCTAAAACCGAAAAGGAAAAAATTGTTATAAAACCATCGTATAAAGTTGGAGACTGCAAAAAGGTAGCTCCAAAAATCAAGAAAATGTATCGGGAAAATGTTGATGAACTGATGAAAAAGTATGACGATATCGAAAAAGAAATAAATGATTTTTACTCAAATCTTGCCCAGGAAAACGATACGCCATTTGTCTCTAAGAAAGACCAAACTATCGTAACAGCCGTTGTTGCCAATTTCCAAAAACAAATGCGTGTTGAACGAATGAATGCCGAACAGCTTACAATAAAGTTGAATCAACATATAGACCCGTAGCACGATATGTCCAAATTCTCGGGATCGCCATATTCGTTATACGCAACTCTTCAGGTTTCTGAAAAGGCTTCTGTGGATGAAATCAAAAAATCCTATCAAGCCTTAGCGAAGCAATTCCACCCTGATAAAAACGGTGGCGATGATACGCATTTCAAGGAAATCCAGGAAGCATATGAGATTCTTTCGAATACGGAGCAAAAACGTCTGTACGACGACTATTGCGAAAGGGAAATCAACAGGATTGCCGAAGAAGAGATCCTTCGACAAAAAAAGGAAAAGCGTTCCGCAATCTATAAAACAAAAAATTCAACAAATATTAGGGAAAAGCTTTCAGAATGGCTTCGCAAAAACTTAACCGAGAAATTTTCAGATGTATGGTCCAAGTCCTTTGACGATTCATTATCGAAAGATCTTGACAAAACCGTAGATGAACTTGGTCAAAAATTTGCGAATACCCCCTTTGATAGAATCAGACAAAAGCTGTCGAAAATGGAAAGGCTTTCTTCAATTGAAAAAGCGAGCAAAAAAAGTATAAACGACCTTCTTAAGGAATTTGCCAAATCCATTCCTGGTGTTGATACGTCATTTTGGGAAAATAAAGTTAACGCATTGATTCCGGCAAAGAAATCTTCCAGAAAAGACTCCAACTCAAAAGACTTGATGGAACAAGATTCCGCCAATGCTGATAAAATGCAAGCCGAACTGGATGCCATTTACCAGCATATATTGCAATCATGGCGCGAGGCCTACGAGAAAATGGTTATGCAATGGATGATTTCTGAAATGGAATCGGCCAAGCAAGCCATGTACGCCAAGTACCAAGAGATATTGAACAACCTCCGCCAAATCAAGAGAACGCTTGGTTCTATTCCAAATTTAGGATGGGATCTTGGATTGGGAAACCTTTCCGCACACGATATCCAGATTGTTCTGCAATGGGGTAAATTCTTTCAGGATAATCCAAAGATTCAAGAATTGTGTGAAGCTCTTGGACATTTAAACAAAGAGGCGTCAAGAATAGAGAAGGAAACCATTCAAGCCACCCGCAGTTATGACACCATTACCATTGATTGCAATTCTAGGGAAGAAATTACAGGTGTAACCTTTGGCAAGAGTATTGAGGACGCCCTCCCCCAGGAATTGGCTCTGCTTGGCGATGAGGATACATCTCTGCTTTTCGATATGAAATACATCGAAAGCAGGCTCATGTGCTTTGAAAAACAAGGTTATATTGCGCATCATAATGAAGAAACCTACGAAGAAGAGCGTGACGTCGAGAAAAAAGAGAAGAAAGGTCCCATTATAGTTTGCGTTGACACGAGCGGTTCCATGGCCGGCACTCCTGAAAGTATAGCCAAAGCGATAACGCTCCACATGGCCTCCATTGCCCATAAGCAGGATAGGGATTGCTATTTGATAAATTTCAGTACGAGCATTACCACTTTTGATTTTAAGCCTCCCAAAGGCATTGAAGACCTGATTAAGTTTTTAGAGAGTAGTTTTCATGGGGGAACGGATGTAATGCCCGCTCTAAATGAAGGCATCCGAATGATGCAGGAGGGCGGCTACGACAAGGCAGACCTGCTTGTAATCTCGGACTTCATCTTTCCGACAGGTGATTCTAGAATGTTAGAGAAAATTCAGAAACAGCGAGAAAAGGACAATTACTTTTACGCTCTGTCAATCATGGATTCCGGATATGGTTTTAGTTACTACCAAGATTCTAAACAAAAAATGTTTGATGAAGCCTGGATCTATTCTCCTTATGGTAAAGACCTTAGGATGCTATATTCCCGTCTCTCAAAGATAGGAGAAAATCGGTAGCAATATGGATACGGAAAAAAATTAGCCCTTGTTATAAACTGTGACAACGTCAAGGTGGGCGCATTCATTATTTTACACTATTAACAGATTTTGCTTCGTCTTTGCCGAAGACGCTGAATTTTGCGGCGTTGGTGCTCTTCCCCAAAAAAGTCATTTTGGCAGTTTGATCGTTCAAAAAAATGTAATGGGGGGGGTAAAAACTCCCCGAACGCTGGGCTCGGGGAGAGGGTTTACTTGGTCGATGAAACTATAAACAGATGTCCTTAAAGATGGAGTTGAACGGATCCACCGGCTTAACGATTCCGAAGAACTTTTCCATGGCATTGGTTGCCTGCCAAGTGTACGAACCGTCATAGCGGCCGTCGAACTTGGCTTCGTTGAACTTGATGTCCTGAAGAGCTTCGGCGAACGACACTTCCGTCAGCGGGCGGCTGTAGCTGTATTCGGTGCTCCCGTTTTGGAAAAGGCGCCCGTCCGGGGAAATCATCAAGTAACTTTCGGTCATGGCATTGTTGTCCTCGATGGTGATTTCGCAACCATCATGATGGCGGTCGAACTCCTTGTAGTTATTGCGGATAAAGGAATAGAACATGAAGTCCGAAATTCCCTTGTTCTCGCCAAACGGCATCTGGCGCAGAATCTTCCATTTGCAAGGCTTGAGTGCAAGAACTGTGTACAGGAGCTGCTCGGAAAAGTTGTACCTGTTCACGACCGTGTTCACCTTGATTTTAAGTTTCGGATTAATTTCTTGTACATACTTGATCTTCTCCTTGATTTCTTCGAAAGAAAGAGTCTTGCCGTTGCAAGCGCGACCGATTTTCAGGTTCGTCTCGTGATTGAAGGAATCAATGGAGATGCCAACCTGCGAAATCATGTGGGCGAACGGACGAATGACTTCGAGATGGCTGCCGTTCGTAATCATCGAGATTTCGGCCCCGTTATCTTTTGCCGCCTTTACGACATTCCACAACCTTTCCGGATGCAGAACCGGCTCTCCGCCGACAATGTTGAGGCGGAAACGCTTGGGAATCATACAAGTGGTATCCACATAGTCGGCAATGCCCTTGATAATATGCTCAACCTGATCGGTATCTTCCCAGACTTCGCGCTGCTTGCCCCACTTGGCAAAGCAGTGCTTGCAACCATAATTGCAGGTTTCGGTAACGTGCCAATTGACGCACATAGGGACAGTCGCTTCTGTATGAGTAGACATAATGTAATCTCCTTTTTTAAGGTTGAGGTTTAGGCGATGATGACGCCGGTTTGGATGAGGAACGCACGGATGTAATGGTTGTATTCGCGTCGCATCATTTCGTAGGCGTAGTTGTTGCTGGGAGTACTTGACACGATGAGTGTCTTGAAGCCTCCCTTAGATGTATGCCTAAGCGAAGGGTGCGTTTTACTTGGAATGAATCGCCAACGCTTGCTCCGGATGAGTGCGTTGCAGAATTCGTTGATACGCTTGTCGCTAGAAATATAGGGCATGGTTGACCTCAAAAATCTTGGGTTAAAAGTTGTG
>Ga0310691_10003084_pt1 | contig 20657 bp, 18 predicted proteins | sample 176DNAGHGlowgp2_FD_203887 | JGI IMG/M metagenome (GOLD analysis project Ga0310691, IMG submission 203887) | Sheep rumen microbial communities from Palmerston North, Manawatu-Wanganui, New Zealand - 1766 DNA GHGlow gp2 (v2) (version 2) | ecosystem: Host-associated > Mammals > Digestive system >...
TCGGTTTTAAGGTATTTTTCCAAAATTCCGACCATAGCCTCAAGGCTTACGGGCTTTGAAACATAATCATCAAATCCCAGACTTAAATAGTTTTCTTTGGAACCCTCTATCGCATTGGCCGTGAAAACGATCATCTTTGTGGTTTTGGGTATCAGATCCTGTTCTTTTAAGGCATTTAATGTCTCTACTCCGTCCATTCCGGGCATCATGTGATCCAGAAATACAATATCGTATCTGTTCTTTCTCATAAGTTCGATCGCTCCCTCACCGGTCGTGGATTCTTCGGGAGTTATGCCGACGACTTTTAAGAAACTGCGGGTGACTTTGAGATTTAAAAGATTGTCATCCACTACAAGTATGCGCGCATCGGGCGCACTGAAAGTAATGTTCTTTTTGCTGCGAAGCATCTGAAGTGAGGCCTGCTTATTGTAATCGCCCATCGGCGTTTTGTTGGCTATTCCCTGTCTTATATCAAACCAGAATCTTGAACCCTTACCGTATTCACTCTCGTATTTGATAGAACTTCCCATAAGTTCCAGTAATTTGGAGATTATGGTCATTCCAAGCCCCGTTCCTTCGATGCTGTGATTTTTGTCGGTGTCGAGACGTTCAAAGGACTTAAACATCCTTTCGCTATCTTCGGGCCGTATTCCTATTCCCGTATCTTCGACTTCGACATGAAGCATTATATTATCGTCCGACTCTGTGGTCACATCACTTTTCTTTATAGTAAGTCTGATACTTCCCTCGCTTGTGTATTTAACGGCATTGCTTAAGAGATTTATAACTACCTGTGAGAGGCGTATCTCGTCACCGATAAGCTGTGTGGGGAGTGTTTCATCTACGTTCACCATGAATTTTAAGCCTTTTTCATCGGCTTTGTGTATAGATGAGTCCACCAGATTATATATGAACGAAGCGGTATGATATTCGGCGTTGACTATCTCCATCCTGCCGCTCTCGATCTTTGAGAAATCAAGGATACTGTTGATAAGAAACAGAAGAGCATGTCCCGATGAGTCTATGCTTGATGCATAGTTAAGTATCGTATCGTCCTTGCATTCACGTAATATCATCTCGTTCATTCCCAGCACCGCATTGATGGGCGTACGTATCTCGTGTGACATCTGGGCAAGGAATGTACTCTTGGCATTGTCGGCCGCAACGGCAGCGTCGGTGGCGGCTTTCATCTGCTCATTGTATTTCTGAATGGATTCAAGATAGAGATGCTCTGCGGTCACATCTCTTAAAATAATATAATAACCACTGTTACGCTTGCCGTCTTTGATATATTCTATGTCTGATTTAAGGAATGATTCACCCGATCTTATGATCTCTTCGGACGATTCGTTCTTAAGTATGAAAAGATCGAGTTTGTCATAGATACTCTTAAATTCTTCGACTCTTATATCAAGAGGGTAGTCGGCACGCGCATCGGAAAGCGCCGGGATCATTTTAAGCGCCGTTGAGTTGTAGACCAAAAGATTTCGCTTAAGGTCAAAGCAGATAAGTCCGTCCGCACCGTTTTGGAGCACCGTATCGGAGATGTCACCCGTAATGGTGTAGAGTCGTGTTCTTTTTGAAATGATCAGGAACACGATCTCAACAAGAATATATATCGCAGGGGAAAATTCGATGTTTCTGGTAAACGCACGGCCACCGAAAAATGCGAAAAGACCGATCGCCATAAGTATCGATAAAAGGATTATGTTTTTGGTCGAGATGTCTTTTCTTTTTATAAAGCTGTATATGAGAACGCCGAGGGTGGCAAGCATATACAGGATGATCATTATGTAGAAATATTTGTGAAGCGGGCCGTATTCTTTGACAAGAACCGTGATGCCCTCATGTTTGGTGAGGGTAACGCTTTTATAAAAAAGACCGTTGTATCCGACGGTGAAAGTGCTGAAGTATATAAGCATCGAAATCCCGAAGAGCGAAAGGCGGACACCGGAATTCATCTTGATATGGCATAACTCGCAGACTATTAAAAAGACAAAAAGCTGTAAAAAACATCCGCCGAGATAGACCAGCTGATTGGCAAGTATCGCGGTTTCTTCGCATTCGGCCGTCGAAAGTTTGATATAACCGAAGACATCGATAGGCACCAGTATAAAGAAGACCGCAAGATTGACGTCGACCCTTATCTGCCAGCGCGCAGAGAGGACCAACAGCAGTATTATCGAAAGTATAAATAAAGTATAGTAATAATTCAGGATCATTACGTCATTTACTCCTCTGCAGCTTTTTGCATATTGTAATAATAACCCTTTTTCGCCATAAGTTCCATATGTGTACCCTGTTCAACTATGGAACCTTCATGAATGACCAGTATAAGATCGGCGTTCATGATCGTGGAAAGTCGGTGCGCGATCGCTATGATAGTGCGCTTTCCGGTAAGTTCCGCGATCGCGGCCTGTATCTGTCTTTCGGTCTGAACGTCGACCGAAGCGGTGGCTTCGTCAAGTATGATGATCGGGCTGTTGCGAAGGATCGCACGTGCGATCGCCACACGCTGTTTCTGTCCGCCCGAAAGTCTGAGCCCGCGTTCGCCGACCTGAGTATCATATCCGTCGGGCATATGCATGATGTCTTCGTGTATATTGGCCGCCATGGCCGCGTTCTTGATCTCTTCTTCGGTCGCATCGGGTCTTGCGTATCCTATGTTCTCGGCAATGCTTCCGTTAAACAGGAAGGTATCCTGCAGTACGGGGGAGATGTTGTGCCTTAAACTCTCGAGAGTCACGCCTTTTATATCGTGACCGTCTATCAGGATACGTCCCTCTATCGGATCGTAGAAGCGGGAGATAAGCTGCGTTGCGGTAGTCTTACCTACCCCCGTGGGTCCCACAAGCGCGACCATCATTCCGGGTTCACACGAAAACGATATATGTTTGAGCACCGGTATCTCATTTTCATAGTAAAAAGAAACATCTTCGAACGCCACCGCACCTTTGACATCCTCAAGCGGTTTTGCAACGGGTGCATCCTGTATCTTTGACGGCGTATCGAGTATAAGCGTTACACGTTCCGCTCCGGCAAGAGACTGCTGAAGGTTTTCAAGCAGATTTGCAAGTCCCGAAACGGGCGCATAGAAGAGTGAAAGATACAGTACAAATGCCACTATGTCGGAAACCGATATCTGACTTTTGTATGCCAGTACTCCGCCAAAAAATACCACAAGAACGGTTCCGAGTGATGACAACAGTTCAACACAAGGGTGAAAGATCGCACTTGCCCTTAAGGCGCGAAGCATGGCAACAACCTGATCGAAACTCTTGATGCGTACGCGTTCGCCTTCGTATTCTTCCTGGCCGAAGGCCTGTATCTCGTGAAGACCGGACAACGAATCCTGAAGCTGGGCATTGAGTTCACCCATAACTTTCTGGGATGCTTTGAAGTAGGGGCGTACGACTTTTGAAAAGATAACACCCGATACCAGGATCAGAGGGATGGGACAGCACGTAATAAGTGCCAATTTCCAATTTATAGTGAGCAGTATCACGAGTACCCCGATAAAGGTAACGAAGTTGGTGATGATATCGGGGATCATATGCGCATAGAGAAGCTCAAAATCTCTTGTATCGTTTACTACACGGCTCATAAGATCGCCGGTCTGTTTGTCATGGAAAAAAGAAAGATCGAGGCTTTGCAGCTTATTGTAAAGACGGCTTCTTAAGTCACCGACGAGATACCACGCCGCGCGATGGGCAAGGTAGTTGCTAAGGAACCTGAAAAGTATCCTTAAAAGGTAAAGAAGCAAAAGTGCAAGCGCCAGTTTTTTGATGGTGGTAAGCGTGATCTCGTTTACGCCCTCTTCAACGATCCCGGTCATTGAGGATAAAACCTTGGGTGCGGTAAGGTTGATCACGGTAAGGGAAAACGTGGATAGTATTGCTATCACGTAAAGTCCCTTGTATCTTGCGGCTTCTTTGGTGAGTTTGAGTAAAGTCTTCATGGCTTTATTGTCATGTATAACGCTGATTAACGGTTACCGGATTGTTTGATGAAGAAATTATAAGAGAAAACAGGGCAAAAATCAAAACTTTTTCCTTAATTATAAATACCTTAAAAACCTATTGACACAGTAGGCAAATAGGAATATAATCAACACAGCTCACCGAAAGGAGAAGATCACAGTGATATATGCAGACAATGCCGCAACCACAGCTATGAGCGATGCGGCCATCAATACAATGACCGAAGTAATGAAAAACATATACGGCAATCCTTCGAGCCTTTATTCTGTCGGACAGAAAGCCAAGGAAGTGCTTGAACAGGCAAGAGAGGATGTTGCAACGGCAATAGGAGCATGTGCAAGAGAGATAACTTTTACTTCAGGCGGAAGCGAAGCCGACAATCAGGCTATCGTGTCTGCGGCTATACTCGGCGCCAAACAGGGTAAAAAGCACATAATCTCGACCGCCTTCGAACATCACGCCGTTCTTCATACACTCAGAAAACTTGCCAAAGAAGGCTTTGAGATAACCCTTCTTGATGTGCATGAAAACGGACTTGTGACAGCCGAAGAGGTAAACGAAGCGATAAGAGACGATACCTGTCTTGTAACGATAATGTATGCCAACAATGAGATAGGAACGATACAGCCCATACGTGAGATCGGTGCGGTATGTCATGAAAGAGGTGTTCTTTTTCATACCGATGCCGTTCAGGCCGTCGGACATATAAAGATCGACGTTGAGCGGGATAATATCGATATGCTGTCGGCATCCGCACACAAATTTCACGGACCCAAGGGAGTAGGATTTTTGTTTGCCCGCAAGAATATAAGACTTTCGAACATCATAGAAGGCGGAGCCCAGGAACGCGGAAAACGTGCGGGAACCGAAAACGTGGCAGCGATCGCGGCAATGGCAACGGCCCTCAAAGAAGCCGTTAACAACATAGATAAGAACAGTTCAAATCTTATTCCCAAGAGAGACAGGCTTATCGAACTAATATCAAAGATACCTCATTGCGAGTTAAACGGAGACGCAAAGTCGCGTCTTCCCGGAAATGTAAATTTCTGCTTTGAGGGAATTGAAGGAGAATCGCTTCTTTTGTTACTGGATGACAAAGGCGTCTGTGCCTCCTCGGGAAGTGCCTGTACGTCGGGATCCCTTGATCCAAGTCATGTTCTTTTGGCAATAGGAAGAGTACATGATGTGGCTCACGGATCCCTGAGACTGACATTATCCGAAGACATTACGGATGAAGAGATAGATCTGATAGCTCTTTCGGTTACGGAAGTTGTTGAAAGATTAAGGAGTTTCTCTCCCGTATGGCGTGATCTTGTAAACGGGAAAAGAGAATTCATTCTTAAATGACCAAAGTCACATATCACATTTACAGAAACTATTAACCGCAGAGTATGGGCTTAAGACTTACGGTGTTACAGCCCGGACAGGAGTAAATTATGGCATTATACAGTGAAAAAGTAATGGATCATTTTCGCAATCCCCGAAACGTAGGGATCATAGAGGATGCAAACGGCATCGGTGAAGTCGGAAACGCAAAATGCGGTGACATCATGAAAATGTATCTAAAGATCGAAGATGAGATCATCAAGGATGTCAAGTTCGAGACATTCGGCTGCGGAAGCGCGATCGCATCAAGTTCAATGGCTACCGAACTTATAAAGGGAAAACCTGTGAGCGAAGCCATGGAACTTACCAATAAAGCTGTTGCGGAAGCTCTCGACGGACTTCCGGAAGTAAAGATGCACTGTTCGGTCCTGGCAGAAGAAGCCATCAGATCGGCACTTGAAGACTATGAAAACAAACGAAAGGAACAACCGACATGAGTTATTCGATAAATTCACTTTTAATACACGGAGGAATAGACGGCGATGAAACTACCGGAGCGGTAAACGTGCCCGTCTATCAGACCTCGACTTATAAACAGGACGGCCTCGGCGAAAACAGAGGCTGGGAATATTCAAGGACCGGAAATCCCACGAGAGCCGCCCTCGAAAAACTGATCGCAGATCTCGAAGAAGGGGAATACGGTCTTGCATTCGCTTCGGGCCTTGCAGCCATCAATACCGTTCTTTCCCTTTTTAAAAGCGGAGATGTACTCGTGGTATCCGACAATATCTACGGAGGGACATTTCGCATTCTTGACAATGTATTCAACAATTTCGGTATAACCTACAGGATAGTGGACACTTCGGATCTTAACGCCGTTGAAGCTGCAATCGATGACAGCGTAAAAGCGGTTTATGTTGAAAGTCCCGCAAATCCGTTACTTACCGTTACCGATATCGCGGAAGTATCAAAGATATCTCACAAATACGGAAAACTTCTTATCGTCGACAACACATTTCTGACACCTTATCTTCAAAGACCTCTTTCTCTCGGAGCAGACATAGTAATACACAGCGGAACCAAGTATCTCGGCGGTCACAGCGATACCGTTTCGGGTCTTGTTGCGTTAAAAGATAAGGCCCTTGCAAAACGATTGTATTATCTTCAGAATGCGATCGGCGGTGTACTGGCTCCCTGGGACAGTTTTCTGATGATAAGAGGCATCAAAACCCTGGGTGTCAGAATGGACAGACACATCGCCAATGCCGGTAAAGTGGCAAAGTGGCTTGAAAAGAGCGGATATGTGAGCAAAGTATATTATCCCGGTCTTGAATCCGATCCCGGTTTTGAGATCCAGAAAAAGCAGGCCGACGGTGCCGGTGCCATGATCTCGTTTGTACTTAACGAAAAATACGATTACAAAAAGTTTTTTAAATCTCTTAAGCTTGTTACCCTGGCTGAAAGTCTGGGCGGAGTGGAGTCGCTTGTCTGTCATCCCGCCAGCATGACTCATGCCGCAATTCCCGCAGATATCCGTAAGAGTGTGGGAATAGTGGATGAGCTCATCAGACTTTCTGTAGGTATCGAAGACGTCGATGATATAATCGGCGATCTTGAACAGGCAATAATTTCATCAGAAAATTAAAAGGAGATTTAACAAATGAAGATTTATAACGATATAAAGGAGATGATCGGAAACACTCCGATCCTTAAATTAAATCATCTCGGAGTAAAGCCCTCTGTCGGTCTTTATGCCAAACTTGAACTCATGAACCCCGCCGGAAGCGTTAAAGACCGTGTAGGAATGTACATGATCGATGATGCGATAGAAAAAGGTCTCTTAAAAGAAGGCGGAACAATTGTTGATGCGACCGCCGGCAATACGGGAATAGGCATCGCCATCGCGGCACTTAACAGAGGCTTAAGAGTCATCTTTACCGTTCCCGAAAAGTTCTCGATCGAAAAACAGAAAGTCATGATGGCGCTCGGAGCGGAGATAGTACACACATCCCGCGAAGAGGGAATGCTGGGTGCGGAACGTGAAGCGGAAAAGATACTCTCCACGATCCCGGGTTCGATATCTTTAAGGCAGTTCAGAAACCCTGCCAACCCCAAGGCTCACTACGAGACTACCGGACCGGAGATCTACGACCAGATGGACGGTAAGATCGATTATCTGGTGGCAGGTGCCGGAAGCGGTGGAACTTTCACGGGTGTAATGAAGTATTTAAAGGAAAAAGACCCTCAGATAACGGGTGTTCTCGCAGATCCCTACGGCTCGATAATCGGCGGAGGAGATCATTTTGATTACAACATAGAAGGTATCGGCAACGACTTTATCGCGGATACGATGGATGTTTCTTTTATCGACAAGGTATTTAAGATAACCGACGATGAAGCTTTTGAAGCCTCAAGACTTCTTGCAAAACATGAGGGGATCCTTGCCGGTTCATCTTCGGGTGCGGCACTTGCCGCAGCGCTTAAACTTGCCTCTGAGATCGATTCGGGAAACATTGTTACCGTATTCCCCGACAGAGGAGACAGATATTTAAGCAAAGGACTTTTTGATTAAGGACTGACAGAGATCATTAAAGACATGAATAACGTATACGAACTGGAACATATTTACAAAACCTATAAAAATGACGGCAAAGAGTTTACGGCTTTGAGGGATGTCAGCTTAAGCGTTCACGAGGGTGAGATATTCGGTATCATCGGCATGAGCGGAGCCGGTAAATCAACACTTGTGCGCACTCTTAACAGACTCGAGGAAGTATCGGAGGGAACGGTTAAGTTTTTCGGTGAGGATCTGGCAAGCCTTAAGCCACGCGAACTCAGGAACATCAGGCATTCCATATCCATGATATTTCAGAGTTTTAATCTCTTAAATCAGAGAACTGTTATAGAAAACGTAGAACAACCATTGAGGATCACCCATACTCCCCGTGCCGAAAGGCGCGGTATCGCCATGGAGATGCTTAAGATCGTCGGTCTCGAGGAAAAAGCAAACGAATATCCCGCGAGACTTTCGGGCGGTCAGAGACAGCGTGTTGCAATAGCAAGAGCTTTAGCCGGTAATCCGAAAGTGCTGTTGTGTGATGAGGCGACAAGCGCACTCGACCCCAAGATAACGGGTGAAATTCTTGATCTTTTAAAGAAGATCAACGAAGAGCGTGGCCTTACGATCGTCATCATCACACATGAAATGGCGGTCGTTGAAAAGATCTGCGACCGTGTGGCCATAATCGATAACGGTGTACTTGCCGAGATTGGAGATGTTCGGGAAGTGTTCAGCTCGCCAAAATCTGCGGCGGCACGAAAACTCGTATTCCCTTCAAATCCTTTCGATCCCACAAAATCCGACGGAAGACTTATCCGTATTGTTTTTGACGGATTAAAAGCGAGTGAACCCTTTATCGCAAATCTTGTAAAGACTACGGGAAAGACCGTCAACATCTTAAGTGCCAACACCAAAAGCGTAGGCGGTATCGGATACGGTCAGATGGTCATGGAACTGCCCGACGATGTAAACGATCAGGAGATGATAATAGAATTCTTTAAATCAAGCGGACTTGCAGTCTCCGAGATCGAATGAAATTTATCGAGGAATTTGTCAAATGAGCAATTATATTATTGATGCTATTAAAAGCGGCGTACTTGAAACGATCGAGATGACTTTTTTTGCTTCGGTCATTTCATATATAGTGGGGCTCCCTTTGGGAGTCATCCTTTATGCGACCTCCAAGGGGCGCCTTCTTGAAAACAGGATCACCAATGCAGCGATCGGTACTGTAGTCAATGTATTAAGATCGCTTCCGTTTCTTATCTTACTGGTATTACTGATCCCCTTTACGAGATTTGTAACCGGATCGTCCATAGGAACGGTGGCTTCGATAGTACCTTTGAGTGTCGGCGCGATACCGATAGTTGCCAGAATGGTTGAATCTTCTCTTTGCGAAGTACACCCCGGTATCATCGAAGCGGCAACCTCGATGGGAGCCTCACCTCTGTATACCATAGTACATTTCATAATCCCCGAAGCAACGCCCTCGCTTTTCCACGGGGCGGCGATCAATGTGGCAACGGTACTCGGATACTCGGCAATGGCCGGAGTCATCGGAGGCGGGGGACTCGGAGCGATAGCACTCCAGTACGGATATTACAGATACCAGAAAGATGTTTTATGGACTACGGTAACGCTTCTGGTCATCATGGTAATGGTCATCCAGGAAAGCGGAACGTTTATTTCCAAGAAGAAAAGAAAAATATGAAAAAAAAATTAAATACCTATTGACATAGTAGGTAAGTATATGTTAAAGTACGTAAAACGCGATAAGGAAGGAGGCGTAAAGATGTTAAGAACTACAAGACAGGAATGGAATATGGTCATGTGTTGTCGAATGCTTAACTCCCGGGCAGTCAATATGGCCGGTGCACTCGATCGAGAGATTGCGCCTCAAAATGTGAACGGTCGTTAACAAATACCGTCATATGATAAATGCCATTTGCCCGGGAGTTCATCGAAAACCCGGGTTTTTCTTTTGCCAAAACACTTTTAAGGCATGGAATCACACAAAGGAAAAAAGATAAAAAATAACAACTATTAAAAACAGAAAATATGTTAAAGATACAAAGGAGAAAACTATTATGAAAAAGAATCTTTTAACCAAAACAATCGCACTTGTTGCAGCACTTTCACTTACATTTTCACTCACGGCCTGCGGTAATGCCGATAAGGCCAACGCAGCATCAACAACAGTCATAAAGGTAGGAGCCAACATCACTCCCCATTCGGAGATACTTGAGCAGGCCAAGCCTTTACTTGCGGCCAAGGGTATCAGCCTTGAGATCGTACAGCTTGAGGATTCCATCACACCCAACACCGGCGTTATCGAAGGAAGCCTTGATGCAAACTATTTCCAGCATGTTCCTTATCTTGATCAGTTTAATGCGGAAAACGGTTCCGATCTTGTATCAATTGGCGCTATCCACTATGAACCCTTCGGAATCTATGCAGGCAGAGTTAAAAACCTTGCGGATCTTCCCGACGGAGCACTCGTAGCCGTTCCCAACAATGTTACCAACGAAGCAAGAGCACTTCTTTTACTTGCCCAGGAAGGACTTCTTAAGTTAAAAGACGGTGCAGGCATCACCGCTACCGTTGAAGATATCGTTGAAAATCCCAAGAACATACAGTTCAAGGAGCTTGCACCCGAACAGCTCGTTGCGGCACTTCCCGATGTTGACGTTGCAGTCATCAACGGTAACTACGCTATCGAAGGCGGACTTCATGTAAGCGGCGCACTTGCCGTTGAAGCAAACGACGGTCTTGCAGCTCAGACTTACGGTAACATCATCGCAACTTCACCCGCCAAGAAAGACGACGCAGCATTAAAAGAGCTCGTTGCAGTTCTTCAGGGACCCGAGATCAAGGCATTTATCGAAAAGACATATGACGGAGCGGTAGTTCCGCTCAACTGATAAATATATCAAGGCACATAAGAGAGGATTAAGACCATGATAGGGTTTGAATACTACAATCCCGCCAGGATAGTATTTGGCGAGGAAAGTGAAAAAAGTCTTAAAGGGTTGCTTGAGCAGTTTAACGTAAAGTCTCTGTTACTGGTTTACAGCGGCGATTTTATAAAAAGCCTTGGCATTTATGATGCGATCACACAGGCGGTAAGCGAACTCTCGATAGACTTTCATGAAAATGGAAACGTCGTACCCAACCCGAGTGTTGAGCTCGTAAGACAGCTCGTTAAAGAAGGAAAAGAAAACAGTGTGGATTTTGTTCTTGCCGTAGGCGGAGGCAGTTCCATAGATACTGCCAAAGCCGTGGCACTCGGGATACCTTATGACGGGGATGTATGGGACTTTTTTGAAAAGGGGATAAGCCCCGAGCGTGTCATTAACATAGGAGTTATCGCAACAACTGCATCAAGCGGATCGGAAACGTCCAACGCTGCCATAATCTCGAACGGAGAATGGAAACTGGGGTTTGAGGACGATCGGATAATTCCCAAGTTTGCGATATTAAATCCCCGTTATACTGTCAATATTCCGTATTATCAGACGGCAGTCGGCATCGCCGATGTTTTAGCACATCTCCTTGAAAGATATTTTTCCGACGAGCGCAATTCCGATACTACGGACTACCTGATAGAGGGTGCGATAAGAGCGCTTCTTGTAAATGCCGACAGGATCGTAAAAGATCCTAAAAACATCAACGCAAGAGCTGAGATACAGTGGCTGGCCGTTGTCGCACACAACAATTTCCTGGATGCGGGAAGACGTGCGGATTGGGCTTCACACAGGATCGAACACGAACTTTCGGCTCAGTACAACATCACTCACGGTGAGGGAATGGCCGTAGTGCTGGTGGCCTGGACCAAATATATGGCCGGTGTAAAGCCCTGGCGTTTGGCACTTCTTGCAAACAGAGTTTTCGGTGTTGACACATACGATCATTCGGAAAAAGAACGCGCGCTCATTCTTTCCGACAAGTTAAAGGAGTTTTTTGAAAAACTCAGTGTAAAGACAACTCTTTCGGAACTTGGAATTGATGACAGGGATTTTGAAGTAATGGCGGCAAGAGCTACCAGAAACGGCCCTGTAGGTCACTACGAACCCCTTGATAAAGCGGGAATTATAAATGTACTTAATTTAGCAAAATAAATCTACGGAGGATAACAAAATGGCAAGAGTAAATTTAAAACAGCCCGAGGAACTCACGGGGGACGCAAAGAAGGCTTACGATGAGCTTAATTCCAAGGGAAAGATCACAAACATGAAGCTGGTTATGCTGCAGGATTACGGCACATATCTTGCATTCATGGGATGGTATGATTCATGGGCAAGTCTTGAAAAGACTGTAGGCTTAAGAGCCGCTACGATCTATGCCCATTCCGTTTCAACCACAAACGGATGCATGCTGTGCTCACTTTTCTTCATAAGCGACTTAAAAGAACTTGGTCTTGATCCCGAACACCTTGAGCTTTCGGAAAACGAGAAGCTTTTAAAGCAGCTCGGTGAGCAGATAGTCAAGGATCCCACCGCAGTTTCCGATGAACTGTTAAACGGATTAAGAAAGTTCTATACCGATACCGAGATCATTATCATAGTTGGTTTCGGTGCACAGATGCAGGCAACCAACAACTTTAACTCCGTTCTCGGAGTAGACGTTGACAAGAGACTCCTTCCCCTTAAAGAGGAATTCAAACCTGCAACCTGGAGAGATGCTCTTAAAAAGTAAAAAGAAAATATCACGACTTTAAGCAAACGGCATGGCCATCCGGTCATGCCGTTAATTATTGCAATAAATATACATTAACGATAAAATCTATAGTTAAGCGGATCCACGGGGAGTGTGCAGATCGGCTCGGAATATATGTAAAGCAAAATACTTGGAGAGTGGTTATATGGATATAAGTAAGATAAACGGTGCGGAGATCAAACTTGTCGGAGACGAATACGCGGGTTTTTATTCCTGCGGACTTACGATGCTTGGGAATTCTTCGATGAACAGATTCGGTGAGCCCGAAACTGTGGGAAATGAAACGGTCAGGAAGTCAGAAGACGGTCTTCAATTAAAAGTGTCGACCGTAAAGAGCAAGTACAGTGATGCGTATGAGTCATATACTACGTTCACAAACGGTTCAGGGGAACCGGTCACACTTGAGATGATGACTTCTTTTCTTTTGCCCGATGTGAAAGCCGACAGGATATACAGGCTTTTATCCTTCTGGAGTGCGGAGGGAAGGCTTAAATGCGACGATCTCGCGGATCTTAACATGGAACATGCATGGAACGACCTGGCATTCAGAGTCGAAAAGTTCGGAAGTGTCGGCTCAATGCCCGTCAGAAAGTATTTTCCTTTCATAGCGCTCGAGGATACCAAGACACATTCTTTTACCGCGGTACAGCTTTATTCGCCCGCATCATGGCAGATCGAACTTGTTGTAAGAGCGGGAGATGTCGTGACCGTTGCCGGCGGTATCGCTGACAGGGATTTCGGGCAGTGGACCAAACGTATTGAACCCGGTGAATCGTTTGAAGCGATAAAAGCCGTGATCGCAACAGGCAGTTCTCTTGAAGAAGTGTGCGATAAACTCGTTAAAGCCCAGCACCCCGCCATCAGTCCCGTTGACGACCATATGGGCATCACTTTCAATGAATACTGCGCTACATGGGGAAATCCCACGATAGATAATCTTAAGCGCCTTGCCGACAAACTGGAGGGTAAGGGCATTCAGTACCTTGTAATGGATTCGGGCTGGTATTCGGATTGCGGAAACTGGTGGGAATACCGGGGAGACTGGAACATAAACAGAAAGCGTTTCCCGAACGGTCTTAAGGAACTTGCGGATTATGTACGCTCAAAAGGCATGATCCCCGGAATATGGTATGAATTTGAAACTGTTGCACCTAAATCGGGTCATTTTGAGGATGCGGAGCACTTTATCAAAAAGGACGGAGTTCCGCTTACCGTAGGCGGTGCCAGATTCTGGAATATGCAGGATCCGTGGGTAAAGGACTATCTTGATAAATACGTTATCGCAAATCTTCGTGACAACGGATTCGGATATATAAAGGTCGATTACAACGATTCGACCGGAGTCGGCATAGACGGACCCGACGGACCGGGTGAAAATTTAAGAAACAATATGCTGGCAACCCAGGAATTCTTTAAAAAGATGTGTAAAGAGGTTCCGGGACTTGTAATAGAAAACTGTTCAAGCGGCGGTCACAGGCTTGAGCCGTCCTTTATGGGCATTGCCTCGATGGCAAGTTTTTCGGATGCCCATGAGATACCCTCACTTCCCCTCATTGCGGCCAATCTTCACAGAGTGGTTCGTCCGGATCAAAGCCAGATATGGGGCGTACTAAGAGCCGATGACAGCGATTCAAGGATATATTATTCAATGTGCGCAACTCTCCTTGGCCGCATGGGATTAAGCGGAGATGTTTACGATCTTTCAGATCATCAGTGGGAACTGGTTGACAGTGCGATCGCATTTTACAGGGAAGCGGCTCCGGTGATTAAAGACGGATATACATATTTTAATAAGGCGGATACCGTAAGTTACAACGACCCCACCGGTTCACAGCTTGTACTCAGAAAACTCGGCGATAAGACATTATGTGTTTATCACAGATTTAAAGATTCGCTTCCGCTTTCGGATTATGCAGCCGGATGCGGAGTCGATCTCGGTAAGTTTTCAACAGTTTCATCATACGGACTCGCAGACCGTGACTTTTCGGCCGAGGCGCACATTCTTGAAGAACTGTAAGGTAGAGATATGATCACAAAGAGACAAAAAACCGACATCATTTTATTGGTTTGGCTGATCTTTACGGCGACGTACGATATCATTATGGAAATATATGACCAAAGAGGGATAACATCCATTCTGTACGGTGCGCTCATATTGTTCTGGGTCTTTTCAATAAACAGGGAGATTCCCGATCTTTATATACTAAGGAGACTTCAGATCGGCGGTATGTTGGCATTTATGCTGTTTGTCCTAAGGGTGCTCCGATGGGATTATACGGCGGACAATACTGCGTTTAACCGTTTTCTTTGGTATATGTATTACATTCCGATACTTTTCATGCCATTGATCTCTCTGAACATCGGACTTAGTATCGGAAGCCGTGACAAGCAGCGTCCTACCACGATATTAAACACGTTAAGAGCAATCTGTTTTATCCTTGTGGGAGGCATACTTACCAATGATATTCATGGCCTGGCCTTCAATATCCGATACGACGAGAACGGTACCTTACACAGCAGCTCGGGCATACTGCTGTATATTGCGATATTTATCTATTTCGGACTGATGCTTGCCTCGTTTTTCGTAATGCTTTACAAGTGCCGTCTTTCCGATGCAGGAAAACACTGGTGGATCCCGGCGCTCTTTGAAGGATTTGGAGTTTTCTTATGGTTTGTTTATTCCGTTGAAGGAGGATCAAGTCCTACATTCAGAGGAGTCGAACTCTACAACATCCAGGAAGTGTATATGCTCATATTCCTGGGATTATGGGAGGGTTCGATCGCTATCGGTCTGATCCCGACCGTATCTTTGATAAAAGAACGCGAGTGGATCAAAGAGGGCGTTCTTAATACCGTCGGTGACAAACTGGAAAAGATAAAAGACATTTTTGTGCGGATATGGAAAGAAGACGGCGAAATGTTTAATGAGGATTTAATAAAGCTTTGCTGCTCGGCAGTGTTCGTCAAGAGAAGGGCAAATCTTGAACTGATATCGGACGATCGTGGATACTTAAGTTCCCAGGAACTGTCACTGGCTATTAAGGAATCATTTGACTATTATTCGTTTCGGGGTATTTCCGTCGGATACGAGGAAACGGGTTATGCCAAGGTGCCTGCATTTTTGCTGATATCGGCCTATGAAATGTTTGACCGGATCATGGAAGTGACAAATAGCGCATGTTATGTGACTCTTCAGACATCCCAGCAGGAAAAATATATCGGATTTAAAATGCGCATAGAGGCCGATCTTAGTATCGAACTGGACGGTTATGAACTAAACGGCGAAGAACTGATAGACCATAAATTGCTGGATCTTCTGGATGCCGATCTTAAAGTCGACGAAGAGGATGATACATCCGTTATTGAATTAAATGCACTGTATCCCGTTAACTTAAATCTTCCTTTATTCATTAAGATATTCAGGCACGGCAATGAAAACTATAACTACGGACTTTCCGGTTTGGCAGGTTTTTTGTCTCTTGAAAAAGAAGCTCTTGCCGCCAAGATCCGTATCCACGACAGCTTGGGAAGATGTCTTTTGATGTCAAAGCGGTATATCGTACGTCCCGATTCGGTTGACAAAGATACGCTTTGTACCGAGTGGAGTCAGGTCATTGTCGAGATGGAGGGCGAGAAGAGCGAAGCTGTCAACATAGTTCTTATGAACGCCCAATATAAGGCTTGTATTGAAAAGGCACGTAATCTTGGTGTTGAAGTTGTACTTGACGGTAACATCCCCATCGACGAAACACTGAGACCTATCATTGACAATGCCATCACCACACACATCACAAATACGATCAAACATACATCTTATACCCGCGCATATGTTGAGATAAAAGACGACAAGAACTCATATGTGATGATATTAAGAAACGAATATGATAATTTTGTGGAAAATATCAAGGAAAGCGGAGGACTCAAAAACTTAAGAGTCCGGGTTGAAGGTATCGGCGGAGAGATGAAGATATTCTCAACACCTTATTTTTGCATAATTTTAAGATTACCCAAGGAGGCAAAGTAAATGGCTTATAACGTACTGGTAGTGGATGACTTTATGATGTCAAGGCAGGTGTTTGAAAACGCCATAGCGATGTCCGATGATTTTAAACTTGCCGCATCGCTTCCGACAGCCTCCCAGGCGGTTGACTATGTACGCAGCATGCATGTCGATCTCGTGATAATGGATGTTGTTATGACGGAAGGCATAAACGGTCTTGCCGCAGCAGAGAAGATCAAGCAGATGCGTCCGAGCATCAAGATACTGGTTGTTACTTCCATGCCCGAAGTTTCTTATATAAACAGAGCCAAGAAGATCGGTGTCGAAAGCTTCTGGTACAAAGAAGTACAGGAACAGCCGATACTTGAGGTTATGAAACGGACTATGGCGGGTGAAAAGATCTATCCCGACAATGTGCCGGTGGTAAATCTGGGAAACGCAGTAAGTACTGAGTTTACCGACCGTGAGACACAGGTTTTAAGAGAACTTGTCAACGGTTGTTCCAACAAGGAGATAGCCGATATACTCGGCATTTCCGAGCGTACGGTCAAGATGCATATCACCAATATGATACAGAAGACCGGCTTCAGATCCAGACTTGAACTTGCCGTAAAAGCCAGGACCGGAGGACTTGTAATACCGGATTGATTATTTTTTTTATATTGTTGTACTTTGGTACATAGTGCACTCCTTTATGCGTAATGTATAGTGTCACCATAAGGTGAATTTTATTGTTGCATTTACGTATAAAGGAGTGTTTTTTATGGGTGAAAAGAACCAGGAACTGGAAGAACAGAAAAAGCAGAGGCAGAGTAAAGCAGGTTTGTTCGCCGCACTGATCATAATGTTGCTGTTATTGGTTCTGGCATTATGGTTTTTCTTTTTCAGAGGAAAAACTACCAGTGAAAAAGCCGGCGGAAAAGGCGGATTCTGGTCGGAACTTATCGGAAGCCGTGTGGATATGGACGGCACCGGGAATATCGAAAGCGGCAAAAAAGTCAAAGCATCCGAAAAAGGTGATAAAGATTCTTCGAAATCGGATAAGTCCGCTGCATTAAGCGATAGTGATGATAATGGTAAAAGGGACAAAGACACCACCTCGGCATCGTCACGCGATCATGAGCATAAATGGGTTGAAGTTACGGAAGTGGTCCATCACGAAGCCGTTTATGAGGATGTCTGGGTTGAAACCGGTCAGGCCAGTACCGAGCAGAGACTCATAAGAGACGCCTGGGATGAGGATACCGGAAGATGCGCATGCGGATATGATTACAACGCACCCCATGACGGCAGTGATGAGCAGTATCATAATTGTTGCGTAAATGGTGATTTTGGCGAAGAAGAAAAAGCAAGACACTATCCGGAAGTCATCCATCATCCTGCTGAGTATGAAACGATCGAACACCCTGCCGAAGGTCATTATGAAAACCGGCTGGTGCAGGAGGCATACGATGAAACAGTCGTAACGGGGCAACAATGCAGTGTATGCGGTGCAAAGAAATAATTGAAATATTAACACCGTTGAGATTCCTGCGCATCTGCGCAGGAATTTTTTATATTACCAAGGTCGATCGACTATTAACAAAGACAGATAATAAACTACTTAACTATTTTGAAAAAAATATTGTATAATAGTTTAAGTAAGGTTTGATTCTTTTTGCGGTGTATCGTACCGGAAACACTTATGAGGGAATGATAATGGGAAATAATTATGAAATGAATGATCACAAAAGTGAAAAGAAGAGTAAGTCCGGACTTGTATCGGCATTAGTAATACTTTTGATTATTTTGTTGGTAGTGACATGTATTTTTTACCTTAGGGGAAAGTCAGCAGGTAATAACGATGGTGACGGCTTTTTTTCCGAGCTCTTCGGCCAAAAAGTAAACATTGACGGTTCGACATCCGATAGTAACGTCGGTAAAGGTGAGAATAATGTTAAGACGGACACCCCGGCGTTGACTTTGGAAGCTGATAATTCTTCCAAGGCCGCGGACACTGCCACAGATAAGGATAAAGTAGATATTGTGGATAATGATCCTGCAGAAAACTCTTCCGATGATTCTGTTGATAATAATGGGGAAGATAAAGAGGGTTCTTCGGAGCAGAACTCAAACGGCGATCATCAGCATGTTTTTGACAATTGGGTGACGATCAAAGAAGCAACATGCGGTGATCCGGGTGAAGAGCAGGCTACATGCAGTTGCGGTGAAACCACGACAAGAACAATTCCGCCCACAGGCGACCATGCGTGGGGAGATTGGGAAGTCGTTGAAAGTTATCAGGATCTCGCTCCGGCATTCGGTGGCGCAGAGAATCACGGAGATGTAGGCGGTCCCGCTCCCGGTGATCAGGTGATCGATCAGCAGGGTAGGATCAGGAGACGCACCTGCCGCAAGTGTAATCAGGTTCAGGAAGAGGTCAATAACTGAAAAGATTCATAATATGTTATGTGTTGTGTAAAAAGCTCCGTGTGAGATACACGGAGTTTTTTATGCCTTGCACTTTGGTACATATCATTAAAACTATTTTTATTGTATATTGAATGCAACATATGAAACGATACAGTTATTAATGTGTTAATCGGTCATTTATATAAATAATATTTGGAGGTGTTTATTATGGCAGAAGAAAAGAAAGAATTGGTGGAAGAAACCAAAGAAACAGCAAATGAAGGCGCCAAGGAGCTTACCGAAGATGAACTCCTTGCCAAGAAAAAGAAAAATATGATGATCATAAGCATCGGCCTTGTTGTATTACTGATCCTTTTGATGATCGGTGGATATTTTCTTTTTATCAAAGACGATGAAGTCCCGCTTGCGGCAGGAGAAGGAGATCCGGCTCCCGTGAGCACAAGCATAAGCTCCGCAGAGCCCGAGCCTGAACCCGCTCCCGAACCTGCGTCGGTAGAAGAGCCTGAACCCGTACACGAACATACAAGAGGCGAGTGGACTGTTGTCAAGGAAGCTACATGTACCGAAGAAGGTACCGAAGAAGAAATCTGTCCCGATTGTAAAGAAAAGCTTGATGAAAGGGACATTCCGGCTACAGGCCATAAATGGGTTGATGTGACCGAAGTTGTTCATCATGATGCAACATATGAGCAGAGATGGATCATTGATGAGCCTGCATGGGATGAAACAGTTACGGAAACTGTTGAGTCCAGTACTCCAGGATGCGGAAACCCCGAGCAGGTACAACGTACCATCCACCATGACGAGATCGGCCATTACGAGGACTGGGTAGTGGATCAGGCCTATGACGAAACGATAGTAACCGGTCAGAGATGTACCAAATGCGGCGCTACAAGGTAAATTTGTCCGAATTGTAAATTTCAAAAGTTAACAGTGAAACCCTCCTTGCCGTTAATCGGCGGGGAGGGCATTTTCGTTTTCCCAAACAGGAGTGGAGGGGAGGGTTTTTGATTCCTCTACTTGCGAATGTTTCCGTGCGATAGTACAATCAACATAAATAAAAGCTCTTGCGATCAGGGAAGAAAAATGAACTATTACTATCTTGTTTTACTGGTCATATCGGTAATCTGCTCGGGGATATATCTTGTTAAATGGCGTAAGAATTACAGTATTTATTATACAATAACATTTGTTTTGATTCCCCTTGCAAACCTTGGATACCTGTGGTCTTCGGATTCCGAAAACCTGCGGGAAATGCTTCTTGCCCAAAAGATTATATATCTCGGCGGATGCTTTCTGCTCACCTCTATTATGTTCTATGTTTTTGAACTGTGTCACATAAAGCTTAACCGCTTTGTTAAGGTAGCCATTTCATTAACGTCGGCATTTTTCTATTTCCTTGTCTTAACGATAGGACATCGCCCCTGGTTTTACAGGTCGGTTTCTTTTATGATGACCGAAGAAGGCCCGATGCTCATCAAAGACTACGCTTACACTCATACGCTTTTCCATATATTTGTGATCATAGAATTTGCCATAAGCTTCGGGGCATTGTTCTATGCGTTGCAGAACAAGAAAGACACATCGGTAATCTGTATCAGGCTCATTCTTTTTACCCAGGCCTTTTCCGTCGTATCGTTTTTCTTAACGCGTCGCTTTTCTG
>Ga0310691_10003085_pt1 | contig 20655 bp, 20 predicted proteins | sample 176DNAGHGlowgp2_FD_203887 | JGI IMG/M metagenome (GOLD analysis project Ga0310691, IMG submission 203887) | Sheep rumen microbial communities from Palmerston North, Manawatu-Wanganui, New Zealand - 1766 DNA GHGlow gp2 (v2) (version 2) | ecosystem: Host-associated > Mammals > Digestive system >...
AATTTTGTCTTGCATATCTTTTGATATCATTATTAAACATCCTCCTTATATTTGTCATTTTTATCTTTCATTTACATCTTTATTATTTATGGCTGAAGAGATATCTATATCTTCTCCATAGTATTCTGATATTTTTTTAGCAAACGTTTTTAATTGTTCTTCAGATGCTTTTCTTCTTTCTCCAATCTTTAATATAGCATCTATTAAAACCTTTTTATCTTTTACATTTTTTATTGAACTTCTTTTACCTGCTATTTTGAATTTTTCTTGTTTTTCATCAGAAATCCTTTTACTGTTCTTTGCTATAAACGAAAAACTAACTTTTATGCCGTTTTTATTTAAATAATCTGTAACCTGTCTTATTGTCATTCCTTGTTTTCTTAATTTATAGATTGTCTCATCAGGAACATTCATTTTGGTTTCACTTTTATAATGCAATGTTTCATTGTTTTCTTTTGAATTTATTTTACATATTTTACGTATTTGCCATTCATTTGTTTTTTTGCCTTCGTTTGTAAGCTTGTTATTTATAGAACTTACCGAAAAACCTTTTCTTCTTAACTCTAAAACTTCATCTGATAAACTTAATAGTTTCTTTTTTGAGTTATGATATTTTGGCTCTTCTTCACCTTTTTGTTCAAAGATTTCCTTACAAATTCCTCTAATTGATTCCCCTGACACACTCATTCCTTTTTCGTTATAATATTTTGCAATCGCTTCAAGCGTCATTCCTGATTTTCTTAATTCATACAATTCTTGCCTATTTATCAAATTTTTAATTGTGTTTTTAACTGGCTTTTCTACAATCGGTTTTGTTTTAGGTAACTTCTTTATATCTTTTTCAGATTTCATTTGTTCTTCACAATATTCCCTATATTTTCTACAAACATAATCATAACTAATTTTATTATTTTTGTCTTTATAGTATTCTACCACTTGTTTTCTTGTAATTCCTCTGTTTACTATTAAGTCATATATTTCTTGAGCAGAGACCTTTGAGCTCTTTTTAGCACGTCTATTTGTTGTTGGTAGTTCTTCACCTTTTTCTTCAAAAATCTTTTTACATCTCGTACATACAGCTGTTGGACAAAGTATGTTATTTTGTTTCTTTAAAATCTCTGATATTTCTGAAGATGAATATCCTTCTATTCTTAATTTATAAATTTGATCATCTATGTTTGAATTTATAGTTTTTATATTTCTTTTTAGTTCTTTTCCATCTGGAGTTCTATAATTATTTAAAAAATCATAAAAATCCTCAATTGTTATATTTGGTTCTTCATTATTTATAATTCTTAGAATTTCATTAGGCTTTAACTTAGTATTACAAAACAAATCAATAATTCTTTCTTCCAATTCTTTTGAAATTGTCAAATGTATTACCTCCTTTTGTATTAAAGAGTATTCTTTTTTACTAAAACTAGCAATATTATATCACTTTTTTATAGAAAAAGCAAGATTTATGTATACCATACATAAAAATACTCCTTGGTTGGTAATAAAAATTACCAACCAAGGAGTATTTTTGTATATTATTTACTTAATTCTTTAATCTTATCTCTTAATTCTGCTGCTTTTTCAAATTCCATTGCTGCAGCACATTGTAACATTTCATCCGTTAATTTGCCAATCAATTCTTCTATTGTTGTATTTTCATCTAAGTTATATTGTTCTTGTGCTTCTTCTACTATACTTGCTTTGATTGTATCACGAATTGATTTCTTAATTGTTTGAGGTGTAATTCCATGTTCTTCATTGTATTCCATTTGAATTTTACGTCTTCTGTTTGTTTCTGAAATGGCTTTTTCCATGCTTTCTGTTAATTCATCAGCATACATTATAACTCGTCCATCTGTGTTTCTTGCAGCACGTCCAATTGTTTGAATTAAACTTCTTTCTGAACGTAAGAAACCTTCTTTATCTGCATCGAGTATTGCAACTAGTGATACCTCAGGTATATCTAGTCCTTCTCTTAACAAGTTGATTCCTACTAATACATCAAATTCACCCATACGCAAGTCTCTTATAATTTCCATTCTTTCAAGTGCTTTTATATCTGAGTGCATGTACTTAACCTTTATATCTATGCTTGATAAGTACGAGGTTAAATCTTCAGCCATTTTTTTAGTTAAGGTAGTAACTAATACCCTCTCACCTTTCTCGACTGTTAAATGGATTTGTGCAATTAAATCATCAATTTGATTTGTTACCGGCTTTACTTCAATTTTCGGATCCAGCAATCCTGTTGGACGAATTATTTGTTCTACTACATTATCTTTAGAATGTTCCTTTTCATAGTCTGCTGGTGTTGCACTTACAAATACCACTTGATTTATTCTTTCTTCAAATTCTTCAAATTTTAAAGGTCTATTGTCAAATGCAGATGGTAATCTGAAACCATAGTTTACCAACGATTCTTTTCTTGCCCTGTCGCCATTATACATAGCTCTTACTTGTGGTATTGTAGCATGTGATTCGTCTATTAGTAGCAAGAAATCGTCTGGTAGATAGTCAAATAATGTAAATGGTGGTGAACCTGCTGGTCTTCCACTTATATGTCTTGAGTAGTTTTCTATTCCTTGGCAGAAGCCTGTTTCTATCATCATTTCTAGGTCAAAGTTCGTTCTCTCCTCTATTCTTTGAGCTTCTATTAATTTTCCCTGACTTTTGAAGTATTCTACTCTTTCCTTTAATTCCGCTTCTATTGTTTTAACTGCTCTATCCATTTTATCTTTTGTTGTAGCATAATGTGAGTTCGGGAATATCATTACATGGTTACGGATTCCTATTGTTTTACCTGTTAATGGATTTATTTCAGAAATCTTCTCTATTTCATCTCCCCAGAACTCTATTCTGATTGCGCTCTCTCCCCTATCTGATGGATATATTTCTACTATGTCTCCTTTTGCTCTAAATGTTCCTCGTTTGAAGTCTAGTTCATTACGAGTATATTGCATGTTTATTAACTTCTTTAGTATAGCATCTCTGTTTTTTTGCATTCCTGGGCGTAGTGATATGATTAAGTTTTCATAATCTATTGGATCACCTAGACCATATATACATGATACTGAGGCTACTATAATTACATCTCTTGTTTCAAATAGTGATGCTGTTGCTGAGTGACGTAGTTTGTCTATTTCATCGTTTATTGATGCATCTTTTTCTATGTATGTGTCTGATTGTGGTATGTAGCTTTCTGGTTGGTAGTAGTCGTAGTAAGATACGAAATACTCGACGTTGTTCTCTGGGAAGAACTCTTTGAATTCGGAGTATAGTTGCCCTGCTAGTGTTTTGTTGTGTGCTAATACTAATGTAGGTTTTTGTACTTTTTGGATTATATTTGCCATTGTGAAAGTTTTTCCTGAACCCGTTACACCTAATAATGTTTGAAATTTTTTGCCTTCTTTAATTCCTTTTGATAAGTATTCTATTGCCTGTGGTTGGTCACCTGTTGGCTGGTAATCCGAATGTAAACATGTTTTCACTTCCTTTTTTATTGATATTTGTGGCCTTTTTTTGTGATTTATGTAATATGTTCTTTATTAACTTAAAAAAATTATTTGTTTTTCTATAATAAGCATTATATCACAGAACAAGCTATTTAACAATATGTGTTTTTCAGCTTCTATATTATTTTAAAACATAAAAATGACAAAAAAAGGAACTGGAAATTAATCCAGTCCCTTTTGAAGGTTTACAACGCTGAGTACCACATCTTATCACATAAATACAAGGATGTGAAAGCCATGATAGCTCCACCAAAGATGCTAACAGTGCTTATCCAGGAAGCTACATTTACAGGTATTTGGTAACCTAAGGTATAAATCATTCCTCCGATGTTATCCACCTGTGTCTTGCCTAGCAGCATAAATCCGGCTAAGACTATTAAGACACAGCACACAAATATTGCACCACACAGAATAGCCAAAGCTCTTTTCATAACCTTCCATACTGTCAATGCGTTGTTTTCCTCATATACTGGTGCTCTCATTAAACCATACTCGCCTCTTGTTATGTACTGTCCTCCTTTGGTAATGTTACAACCTCCTGATCTTACACAGCACTCATATGCTGTATTGTAGTACTCGTAATCTCTTTTTACTTTCTTGTTCATTTTCATAAGAAAACTCCTCCAGTTGTTTTTTTACATCTTGTTTGTATTCGTTTCTATATAAAACCCCATTTGATTGGGGAGAATAAAAAATTAAGAGATTATTACCTCCTTATTAAATTAAGTCGTATAAACATATGCGTTTAAACTATATATAATTCTAACACATTTTATGTAAATTGTCAAATTTCTATCCCGTTTATTTCTCGCCTTATTATATTTATTCTTGATATTTGTTTATTAGTTTTTCGTTTCTTTTGATCATCTTCTTAACAATTTTGATATTTTATTCCATATCCTGTTGTACCATTTTTCTTTTTTTACTTCTACAAGAGAAGTCTCCATTAACTTACTATTATCAGCATTTTTCTTAAAAAGCTCACTAGGATTATATTTTTCTTGTTTTTCCCTTTCAAGTTTATTTCTTTCAAACTTTTCTTTTTCTTCAAAATACTTCTTTTCATCTTCATTTGCAATATATCTTCTATAGATACTATACAGTAACGCTTTAGCTTCGTTAGAAAGGTTCCATTCACCATAATCTAGATCTTCATCATAGTAGAACTCATAATCTTTGTTTTTATTTTCATCTATTGCCTGAATAATATCATCTGGTATTTTTTTATATGCATCATATTCAAGACAATCTAAAACAGCAGTTACTTCAACTAATGCATTTTTATAACTATTAATCTCTTCTCTGTTCATTATTCCCATCTCCTTCGATTCTTTTTTCTTCTGTAATTGAATCTAAGAACTGTATCGCTTTTTGTGTTTCTTCAATTGGAATATCTTTTGCAACAACCTTTCCTAATTGTTTAGAACTTTTTCCTTTTTTATCAAATGTAATTCCAAACTCTTCTCTTAAAACTTCTTCTTGTTCTTTTGTTGCAGGTTTGCAATTTCCTTTTCCTCGACTCGCTCGCGCTAAATTATCCTTCGTATTTCCAATTTTTTTGTTTACATCTACCCCAGCAATTTTGGCTAATTCAATATCTACTTTTTGCTTTTCACATAAACTTTCAATTGTATCGTTGCTAGATATTTTTGAACAATCTATTCCTATGCTTTTTAATTTTCTACAAGTTTCTATAAATATTAGTACTGTTTTTCCTTGTGGTGTTTTCTCCTTCTTTATCTCAAATGAAATTCCAAATTCTTCTCTTAAGATTTTCTCTTGTTCTTTTGTTGCAGATGTACGATCCCCTTTTCCTCGACTTGCATATGCAAGAACCTCTTTAGTGCTCCCAATTTTTTTATTTATGTCTACTCCAATATTTTCAGCCAATTTGATATCCACTCCCTGCTTTTTGCAAATACTCTCAATTGTATCTACATTAACCATTTTTGAGCAATCAATTCCTATGTCTTTCAGTTTTCTGCATGTTTCTATAAATTCTTGTGCTACATCTTTTTTCTCTATTAAATCAAATGTAATTCCAAATTCTTCTCTTAGTATATCTTCTTGTTCTTTTGTTGCAGGTTTACCCTTTGTATTTCCACGACCCGCTTGTGTTAGATTAGCCTTCATTTTCCCAATTTTTTTATTTGTATCCAATCCAACATCTTCAGCTAATTTTATATCTACTCCCTGTTTTTTACATATACTTTCAATTGTATCTTTTTGAACTATTTGTGAACAATCGATTCCTACATTCTTTAATTTTCGACAAATTTCTATAAATTCTTGTGCAACATCTTTTTCCTTGAATATAATGCTAAATTCTTCTTTTAAGATTTTTTCTTGTTCTTTCGTTGCCGGTGTACAATCCCCTTTACCTCGACTTGCCTTTGTAAGAGTTGCTTTAGTGTTTCCAATTTTTTTATTTAAATCTAAACCTGTATTTATTGCTACTCCAATATCCACTCCCTGCTTTTTGCAAATACTCTCAATTGTATCTACATTAACCATTTTTGAGCAATCAATTCCTATGCCTTTCAGTTTTCTACAAATTTCTATAAATTCTTGTGCTACATTTCTATTAACATTTCTATTAGCCTCTAATAGTTCTAATAAATCTCTCATTATACCATTGACTCTGAATGTCTCTATCCAATTTTCTTCACTTTGCTTATGCGTAGTATATTCACTATCGTCACTATCTCTATCATTTCCAAATCCTGATTGTTTTTGTTCTTGCTTTTTTCTCATGCTTATTAATTCATCATAAATATTGTATGTTAGATAATTGTTTGCAATATCAAATACAAGTGGTCTAGGTTTATTAGAATTTGAAGAAATTGCCCTTCCTAGTTGCTGTAAATATATATTTCTCGAATTTGTTTTTCTCGTCATAATTACACCAGTTACATCATCAACATGTAAACCTTCATTTAACATATTTACCGAAAATAACAATTTTAAATGGTTTGATTGTGATTTTTCAAAGTCTGCAATTACATTTTGGCTATACTCGTTATTGTTCTTCATATTATTTGGAGAATAATTATATTTTGATGAAACAGCATAGATTTCTGGTTCATCATCTACTCCTGAAAACCATATTTTGGATTCTTCCATTTTCTGCTTCATATCTTCTATATTTTCGCAAAAAACTATATATTTTCCTTTATCTCTTCCTAGTTTTCTAGCCTCTGGAGTTGTTAAATGTTCTGTAAATAAATCAGATAATCCTTTTCCAGAATCTGCTACTTTTCTCATTTCTTCTAATTTTTTTTGCAATTCTTCTGCTTTTTTAGGATTTGACACCTTGTACTTCTCTATTTGTTCTTGTATTGATCCTTCATCTATTTCATCAATCAATGTATATACACAAGGTATGCAATCTGGTGCTTTAATTGGTATTTTATCATTTGTTATTGCTTGTATCAATGATATTTCAGAAGCTATATTTTTATTAAAAAATTCAATTGCTACATTAACACCATCTCCTCTTTCAGGAGTTGCCGTTATCCCTAATATCTTTGCTTGGGGATTTTTTTCAGTAAACTCAACCATTGCTTTTCCCCAGATATTTTCTAATTTTTCTATATCATCTTCATCATTTTTATCTATTTCATCCTGCTGTGTTCTAGTTTTTATATGATGCACTTCGTCACATATAATATAGTCTGGTTTTAGTTTGCTTAAAACTTCTTGACTCTTTTCACTTTTACTAATTATAGTTTGATATAGCATAGCCTTAAAATTTGGTAATATAATCTTAGTTTTTTCTCGAATTCCAAGCTCTCTTTTCTTTCGTTCTTCTTCGAGTTTTATTTTTTTATCAGTTTCTTCAGTTGATAAATATTTGATTATATATTCATACATTTGATTTTGAATTGGTTCTGATGGACATATAAATAGTATTTTACTATCTCGATTCTCCTCCATTAACTTTAAAGATACGAATGATTTACCACAACCTGTTGGAAATATAACTATAGACCTATCACTTTCTTCAAAATATTTTTTTACATTATCATAAGCATCCTGTTGATGTGTTTGTAATTCAAGTGCCATTTCTTTTTCTCCTTTTCTTTGGTTTATCAATCTAAAATAATTCTAACATAACAAAATATTTTTTTCTACATATTATAAAATATTTTTGATAACTTTCTTTTCTTGATAAGCTTTATGTAATTTGAATTAGAGTCAGGAAGTTTAGAAAAATTTGACTAAAATTGACATTTTATGTAAAGTATGCTATACTATATTTGTTCGATAAAATCTTATTTATCTGGTAAGACCACCTATGTATAAGTGGCACAGAAAGGAGAATTTTTATGGCTTACATTATTGATAGGTTTACACCGGACATGCTCTGCACCAGCGATTTCTCACTCGTACGGTTTGCCATTGTTGACCCTGCCACGATTCCGACTGATGTTTTCTCTGCCATCTCTGATGCCAATATGACGCGAGTTATATCTGGTATTCTCGGTTTTGAGCTTAGAAACAAGTCAGACAGTGCATATATCAGTGATGAGAACGATGTACTGTATATAGCAGACTACCACGGACCCAACCTAGAGGAAGGAGCAACTTCAGTACCCAAAGGAGCAATCGCCTTTTACAAGGTTACCACTAAACCGCAAGGTTGCAGTGGCTGTTCCAATTACCTTTGCGGTGACTGTTACTCCTGTGGCTGGATGCACGGCGAATAAAGCCACAACCCCCATTTCTTGTTTAAGCATTGCTTATCTTGAAATGGGGGTATTTTTTTTATCTCGTTTTTCCTGTTTCTTTTGTATTAGTCAACTCTTCATCTAATTGCAATCTCTCCGTTCCTTAATTTGGATTTTAACGATATTGTGTTTGTTTAAGGCATCTAACATTGTTTCTAAAATCTGATTTTATTTATAACAGAATGATTATCATTTTCATTCATATTCTTTTCTTTTTTCTAAACTTCAGAAACCAATTTTTTATTTGTTCCATAAAGCCGTATTTTTTTATAACCAAGCTTTTATTTACATCATTTTTTAGTGATTCATTCGCAGTTGTACTGTTATTCTCACTATTGTCCGATTCAAAAATATTTTTTAATTCTTTATTACTAATATCGTTGTTATTTATTTTATATTTTTCTATCAATTCAGATTTATGTTTTTCATCTTTAACCCAATATTTTAAATTAATCATTGCAAGTATTGTAATTGCATCTTTAGAAATATTCTGCTTGCTAAGAGGTATATTAGGAATTACATACTTTTGATATTCAGAATTCGCATTTTCGTTTAAAAATTGGATTAATTTTTCAGGAAGCATTTCTTTATATCTTTCTTCCATATTGTCTATCACATCTAATACTTCAGAATATGCATAATTATTTTTCAATGTCCTCACCTCCATTAATTAACAATGTATTTCCTTGTTCTTTTTTGTCAATTCTTTCAGCAAACTCTTGAACCATTTCCTTAATTTCTTTCATTGATACATTTTGTCTATCAACTTCTATCTCTATATCTTCTGGAGTTAAATATTGTTTCTCTAATTTTTTAAAATAATCATCAACTGTAGATTGCTCTATTAGCCCCGCTCTATGCAAATTACGTATCAATGCTACATCAGGAAGATCCATATCAATATATCTCCTAGTGTTTTTTATCTTTTCTTCTGTAACACTAGAAATATATTTAGACTTATCGGTAATCTCTAACACTTCATCTTCAATTTCAATATTCATCCACATATTTTCTGCTGAACAAGCAAAGATTATTTTTTTAGAATTTTTATCACGCAAAAAATGATATTTTCCTAAATCCTCATCTTTCATCTCACTGTCATACATATCTTGACAAATTCTTGACACCTGTTTTCTTCTTTCTTTCATAGTCATCTTGGCTATTTCATATTGCGATAACCTATCACAATCCCAACCTCCAAGTGCATAAGTACCTATATATTCATCTTTTATTCCATTAGCATTAAATAAATTAAAAAGACTAGACTGTCCAGTACGGTCATCATACTGAATCCATTCTATTGCCATGGTTTCTGGTTTCATTTCTTCATTCTGAAATTTTTCTTTCAGTACTCCGCTTGTCAACATACCATACAATGCTTTATAATCTGATATTTGATGATTATATCTAACAAATCTATCAAGTCTGAAATTTGCCAATTCCTCATCACTATTCATATGTCGAACTACCATTTTTTTAAAAACATATGAATTTTCATTATTATCTATCAATGCCGGTAATTCTTTATCTTCAGTAAGAAATTGTAACTTTTCTTCAAAACTAAGATTGTAAAAATCCTGTAATTTATCATATATTTTAAAAGATTGACACAATTCAGGGTTGCTCTCCTCAAGGTTAAATTCAGGATGTTTTCTGTATTGATTATATATAGCTTCAAACATTTCTGGTCCAACATCTGTTTTCAAACTCTTTGCATATTTTTGGGCATTTTCTAAAAGTAGCTGAAAATCTTCTATATTATTAACTTTCTGCTGTAAATACAGCTTTACAATATCATTCTGTGCGTCTTTTACATAACTTGGTATACTTTTATCTCCAAGCAATGTAGCCAACAATCGTGCTTCTGCTGTTTTCGGACCTTTTTTTGATTCTAATTCATGCTCATATTTCCATATTACATTCATACCTTGTGCAAAATGCGTAATATCTTTGTCTTCGCAATCCATTTTCTCTTTCATGCAATCTACTACATTTTCTAAATCTGAAAACATACCTTGTATCATATTATCTTTTCCAATTAAATCCATTAAAAATCCTGCTTGTTCTGTTAAAATTGGATATCCAACTGCAAATCTACTAGTATTATACTTTTCATTTCTTACAATAGTAAGATATTGTGTAAAACCTTCATCAATTCCTTGTACGTTAAGTTCTTTTGCTGCAAATAGATTAACATTATCTTCCTCATCTAAATTGTAAAATGAATCTTCAACAGCATTATAAGCGTCATCTTTAATTTTTTGGCGTAATACATGTACCATTTCGTGGAAGAAAGTAGATTTCTCTTTATCCTCAAGTTCCCTATTTTTTATTAAAACTTTCTTTTCTTTTGAATAATAACATCCAACTGCAGTATCTATTAATTCCTCAGGCATTTCATCTACAAATTCTATCTCATCTAAATAATCATTTATTCGTTGTATAACTTCTTCTTGTGGCAAATATTTACCATATAAGTCATTAAACTCATATAAAAAATTATTTAAAAATTCTGTTGCTTTTGGGTCAAAACCTTTTCTTTCAAACATTTCTTTCGTATCCATGATATCCCTTCTTCCTATGTATTTCAAATAAATTGTACCATAACTATACAAATAAAGACAATGCTTTGAGTAAATTTTCGCAAAATAAAAGCATAAAATTTTTCACAATCGCTAACTATTTTAAATCTTTTTACTACTATCAATTTTGAAGTCACAAAAAAAGAAGCTGACTTGATTTATCAACCTCTCTATAATGTTAGATATTATTTCAATAGCTACATTTTAATCTATATGTTTTACGAATAAAGTCACACAAAATCTTTGTAACTTTTATGTCTGTATGTTTTTCAGTCTTATTTGTGATCAAAAATAATGTTTACTATTAGGATTTAAAATAACTCTATTCTGAACTCTCAAGCGAACTCAAAATTTTACTTAAATTTTCTCGTCTTTTACGAATTGGGTCACATTTTTATATTTTTTAATGTACGCAATGCAATATGACACTAAGCATTGTTAGATAACATTATACGTTATTTTCTTTAAAAAACTAAATAAAGTATAACACATTTTTTTACATTTCACAACAAGCAGGTATATAATCGATATAAGTGTTAAAAAGAGGACTGGAATTTCCAGTCCTCTTTTTTCCTAGCATTTATGGAGCTGTTTACATAGACAATCCCAAATTATCATTGTAACCGTCCATTAATGACATTTTCATACCTGCACCAACATCTCCTGTCGGTTCATCGTCTTCATTTACTTCTCCTGTAGGTACACCGAAATCAGCCATTGTGTTTTCAAAATTGACTACTTGCTTAGTTGTCATTGGCTCATTTTCAGTGTAGTCATCTTCAGAAGCCATTCCGAAATCATCGTACATATTGATTACCTCACAATCCACTTTGCAGTATTCTCCGAATGACATTGTACTATCTGGCTTAGGATAAATCTTCAAGTATCCCGAGATAATAGGATTATCGCTAATTCTCGCCATATCATAAATGTTGATTCGAGAGTTATTAATAATCTCCCCTCTGGAATTTACCCACTTACAGCTGTCACCAACATAATCCGTTGCTTTTACGCCTGCCTTGATGTCTTCGACAATGTCAGCTACATATCTGTTGCCATTAGGTGTTTCATAAACGACGACACATTTCTGGTCAACTCGACCATTTTCATTCGGTTCAGGTACAACTGCCCAGTGTGCAGTAATTCCTACTTCTGTGAGCTTATGAATCAGTCTCCACGAATGATGGAAACAGCAACCTCCTCCATACTTTTCCACACAAGCCGACATCTCTTTCGGCATATCAACGGCTTTCACGCCATTTCCATAACCGATTGTTCTTGCCAGCTCCATCGAATAGATACCTGTTGTTGCGACCATTTTGTAGGTCTCGTTAAATGCCTTTGTAAACTCTGTGTTGCTCATTTTCATTTTGCATTCTCCTTTTCATTGTTTTAGATTTTAGCAAGCGACATAGAAGAGTCTTGATCCTGTTCTCATCTTAGGAACTCTGAATGATGTTGCCTTTACAGGTGTTTCTGTTTCAATTGCCCAGTTGAAGAAACTCAAATTCTCGAAGTATTCTCCACCCATTGCAGTAACATCCTTATAGCACTCATCAATAGCAGAATAATGTTCCTTCATCACCGAATACAAGCTTGGCTCAGTGCAGATAAGATGTCTCTTAATCTTTGCGACAAAAACATCGATTCCGTCAGCCGTTGTGATTCTCTGAGAATAGGAAATGATTTCCTCGTACATGTCTGCAAATCTTCTTGCCTTTTCCTCTGTTACGCAGAAAATTGTATTGATTTGCGAGCAAATCTCTGCGTAGGTCTTCTTTTTGAGCTGGTTAAGCTCTCGTGTGTTAAAGTGCTTCACTTCCGTGAATGCGAGTGTCTGTGCTGCCATAGTAATACCTCCAAAAATTATTTTTTATATGTGAACACTCAAAGGTGTAGAAACGGATATTAACTCTATATAAAAAGCACTTGGCTTGTCTATTTATTATAACACAATTTACATAATTCGTCAATTTAACCCAGGTCATGATATTTCTGTTAACTACTATTTAAATAATTTTAGCCTATACAAGATTTTAATTTTTCTATTTTAATTCTCTTAGTATTTGTAATGTTTTCATAATAATTGATTAATTTATCTAATCTATCATTTGATAAATTTTCAATAATATCCGGATTAGCTTCTATATTACTAATAAATTCCTTTAAGTCTTTTTCTCTTGTATCGATATTAGAATCATCTATTTTAAGGCTTTTTTCAAATTCATTAGCTTTTTCCCTATTATTGTTTTCCTGTATTTTTTCATATATTATTTCTTGATTCTTTTTATTAAAGATCCTTCTAAAAAATCCTCTAATCTTATCAAATATAGATATATCTTCTTTTTTTATTAATTGATTATTCATCAAACTCCATCCCTTCATTTCGGATTTGACTTTCTAATTCTGATATTTCTCTATCTTGTTGTTTACTCAATGCTATCAATTCCTTTGCCTTTTTTATTTTTTTCAATCTCTCAATTTTTTGTTGATTTTCTTTTTGTTTATTATTTTCTGTTTCAATAAACTTATCTAATTCTTCATCTGAAAGGCTTTCTAAATTTGTTTCTTCTTGAGTTATTTCATTTTTTCCTTCGTCTTTACCTATCTCTTTGTCATCTACGAAAAACTTATCTTTCTCTCCTAACGCTTCATATGCTTTTCCAATTACCGAATAAACATACTTACATCTTTCCTCAAATTCCTTTGCATCTTTTAGATATATAGAATAATCATCGAAAGTTGTAAAATTTATAACCTCTTGTTTATACTTTTCTGATTCAGAATCTCCCAAAAAATAGTGAGTAAGTCCAACCAGACGTTCGTTAACTTCAAACTCTTTCCTATCTACATATAAACCTGATGGATGTTTTCCTAATTTATTTCTAGTTCCAGGAATTATATATTGTCTTAATACATCTTCGTCTTGCAAATAATTCTTCATATGCTCATTAGGATTAATTCCCTCTCTAAAAACTTCCCCTGGAGCACCCTTCGAATATTCTGGATTTTCATTCACAAAATAATTAGCGACAATTTCTTTGGATTCTGAAGACAGTTTCCCGTTATATTGAGGATTAAATGAATAGTATTCATTAATCTCATTTCCGTTAATTACATATATTGATCTAACTAAAGAAAGTCCAATACGAATCTTATCGCTTCCCCAATAATGGGCATATCTCTCTTCTCTTAATTCTATCTCTGAATAAGTGACTTCTCCGTTCTTTATATTGGCAATATTTGACCCTTCCTTTTTATTTTCTTTTTTAAAAGTAATATCAGAAGGATTATTATCATCTATTTCAAATGATAAATTTCCTCTATTTACAATTATCTCTTTATTATTTTCTCTGCAATATAGAATATATTTTTTTAAATCTTCTATATCTTTTTCTTCATTTTTTTTATTGAAATAAACATTTTTTGAATTCCATTTCTGTTCCATGGTTTCTTCTTCTTTTATCTTTTTGGCATTTTCTAGCTTATATGCATAATCGTTACCTGTTTCATCAAACTTAAAACTTAAATCTTGATTCTGTTTTTTTAATCCTTGAGCTATTTTCCATTCATCACTCATAATCTCATTTCTCCTTTGTATTTTGTAATTTTAATTTTTCAGCCTTATTTACCCTTTTCCCATACTTTTCTAACTAATCCTAATGACAATGTAGATAATGTAAAACCTATTACTGGTACTAGTGAACTTAAAAATATATTATCGAAATTGCTAATTACATATGAATATATGATTACAACAATATATGTTAGCACCATTATACATATTCTTCTAGTCCAACTTGTTTCCCAAGCTTTGTCTAATTCTACCTTTTTGTTTCTTTCTTTGATTTTCACTATTTCTTCTTCCAATTCTTTTAATTCCATAACTATATCTCCTTTTATTATGTTTTTCTATTTAAAATCATTCTAACATAACACTAATTTTTTTTCTACAAATTTTAATAATTTTTTATAAATGTATATACAAAAAAAAGCAGCCCCTTATTAGGAGCCGCCTTTTGAAAAGCTGTTATTTGTTTATTTGTTATTTAGTGCCACAAATGGATTTAGCACAACATAAAGTTCTTTAATTGCTGACTTATTTGTGCGTATTTTTGCCCAACCATCGTCATAAATAGTTGTTGCAGCAATTACATCTCCATTATTCAGCACACACATGATATCTGTATCATCGCTTAAATCTTTTTTGGAACGTACATTCCATGCTTCGCCTACAAACATGTATGTTTTTGCATTTAACTTGTTAAAGTATTTCTCATTCTCACTTGAAATCTGAACATAGAATTTTGATTCATTTTTACTATTAGAGAAGCAAATTTCATACCATCCGTTTCCAACATAATCTTTTATAAAGAAAATATCTTTGTTATTCAGATAAGTTAGAACATTGTTTGTAAATTCTGCTGTTGACCTAACACACCATGAAATACCTTCAAATTCTATGCATTCCCATTTCTTGTAGGTATTATCTCTCATAACAGTCGTTGTTGTGAGAGATGTTGTTGTAGATGTTGATGTTGTCGTGGTAGTAGTTGTTGTTGTACTTGTAGTTGTTGATGTTGTTGTCGTTGTTGTAAGCTGCGTCGTTGTACTTGTAGTAGAAGTCATTATATTATTAATGTCTTCCATTGTATAAGTTCCAACCTTGGTAAAATACTCCTGACCTTGCTGTCCAACACGAATAAATACTTTGTTTAGAGTACAATCAACAAAACAGCTGTACCATGAATCTGCAAGCTGCTCTACAATAGCAATTACATTATTTGTTTTAATGTAATTTTTTTCTGGATATAAGTTGTTGTCACTCAAACTTGCATCTGTATGAAGAAACCATGAACCTCCTGTAAACTTTACTAGATCATTCGGTTCAAAACCATTCTTAGCAGTTTTAGTCAAAACTGGTGAAATTTTTATTTCTTCGTACTCAACTTTTCTTTGTGCCGAAGCCTCTCCGTACATTCGAAGAACTATACTTGCATCTGTTCCATCTATTCCTCCATCATGATTTACATCTGCTGCTTCAATAGGAAGATTGGATGTTCTGCCTGCACCTAGCTCACCAAATGCCCGCAAAATAAGGCTTGCGTCTGTTCCATCTACTGCTCCATCTTCATTCACGTCTCCGACGTACCATGGTGATATAGCTTTTGATGTCAGCTCTGATATGCCACTTAAAGTAATGATCATTGCGAATAGACTTATAATTGATAAATACACCTTTTTCATTACATTTTCCTCCTTAGTAATATTTTACACAGCTTTTCATTGTAAAATGTAATAAAACTATTATAACATTTTACGACATTTATGTCAACTTTTGCTAGTTACATCCCCATAAATGATTTTAAAAAAATTGTAAAAATACTAGACTTATATTAAATCTTTTGATATGATATTAACATACAAAAAGATAAAACTATTTATAGTAAATTTAGGAGGTCTAAAACATGAAAAAATTATTGAAATTATTTTTTATATTAGTGATTATGATTGCATTTTCCATGAATTTATCAGTATTTGCTGCTGAAGAACAAGAAGCTACATCAGCTGAAACAGATACATCTATTTCAACTACAGCTACAGAAAACACTCAAACAGACACATCAACTTCTACAACAAAAAAAGCTACAGCTAACAATGCAACAAAAGTTTCTTCTACAACTGAAGAAAAAAAATTATCAATTTCTGATATATTAAATATTTTACTAATTGCCACTGGTATTGTTATTATTCTATTAGCTGTTGCAATTTTTATAAAATTAAAATAAATTAGATTTTTTTAAAAAATAAAGTTTGGATTTTATTCCAAGCTTTTTTATTTTGAATAGTTCTAATTTGTGATATGCATTTTTTATGTATAAACTTGAATATTTTGCATTTATTTATCAATACTAATACTAAATACAATTTTATGTGTATTATTTAAATAAATCTAATAGGAGGGCAAAAATGAAAAAGAGAATTTTTATAGCCTTATTCGCTATACTATGTCTAATATTTTCGAGTTCATACGTAATGGCAAATGATAATAATAATGGTAATAATAATCTTGTAGATGGAGTAAAAAACACAGTTAATGAGGCAGGAAACATGGCTGAAGATGCTGCTAATGGAACTGCCGGTGCTATAAAAGATGGTGCAAACAATGTTAAAGACAAAACTCAAGATGCCATGGATAACGCTAAGAACGGTGTAGAAAACGCTGGCAATGATGTAAATAACACAATGGAAAATATGGGTAATAATATGAGAAATCAAAATGGCAACGATTATACTGCTACTAGAACAGCTGCAGAAGAAAACACTGGTAACACTACTCAAAATTGGATGGGAAGAGATATCTGGACTTGGATAATAGTTGGCATAATAACAATTGTAATTGTCGCATTAATTTGGTATTACGCTAGTAGAAATAATAGATAGAACATTATAACCATCTTTTTACAATATACTTTATAACGTATATAATGAAAAGATGGTTATTTTTATTCTTTTATTCTTAATGCCTTTTGTATTTTCATTTGAGCATCTTTTTTTGCAAGGTCTTGTCGTTTGTCATATAATTTCTTTCCTTTTCCAATTCCTAACTCAACTTTAACTAAACTCCCTTTAAAGTAAAGGCTTACAGGTACAAGTGAATATCCTTTTGTTTGGATTTTTCCAATAAGCTTATTTATTTCTCTTCTTGTTAATAATAGCTTTCTATCCCTTAATGGATCTTTATTATATATATTTCCATGTTCATATGGACTAATATGCATTGAATATATATATACTTCTCCATTTTTTATGTTAGCATAACTTTCTTTTAAATTCACTTTTCCCTGTCTAATAGATTTTATTTCAGTTCCAGATAGTACAATTCCTGCTTCAATTGTCTCTTCAATAGTGTAATTGTGTTTTGCCACTGGATTTTTTGCAATTAATTTATTCATAATTTTTATATCATTCCTTTATATTTTTTTATAATTATATCATTTTACTTTTATACTATCAAGTTCTTGCATAAGATTCTTATATTTTATAAAGAATACTTCCCTATTCTTTGTGTTTTTCTCATTGCTGATTTCATTAATAATTGTACTTGCATTTTGAATACTTGAATATTTGTTTTCATATTTATCTTTTTGACTAATAATATTGGAAATGTTCATTTTTAGGGTAATTACAGAATTGTTAAATTGTTCCCATTGTTCTAAATCCGCAAGTTGATAACAACGTAATAAACTGTATTTACAATCCAGTATATATTTTAATTGGGTATTTTGATTTTTTTCTTCAAAATTAGGCAAATACTCATACATATTAATTACGCTTTCTAGAGTTGCATTTTTATCCTTGTTCTTTATATTAATTGTCATTGTATCCATTAAAGTTGAGAAATTATCTATTTGTTCTTGAGCAAACCCTATTTCTTTTAAATCGTTTGCAATTGTTGTCCAACTTGTATATAAATTTTCAATTTTACTTGCTATACTATTCCAATTAATCTCTTGGTTATTATTTAAGATGTTGTTTGATGTCATTTCATAACTCTCTTCTTGTTTATTTTGTTTTTGTTTACTCTCATTTCCTTCTTTTGAATTTTCACTTTCTGAGCTTTGTCCACTATTACTTTGACTTTCTTTACCTTCAGATTTTGAACTTCCTTCATTTGATGAATTATTTGTAATCATTTTTGTATCTACTTTATATTTCGTGTAACAAATACTGTTTAATTCGTTAGCAATTGATATTAATTCAGAATCCAAATATGATACTTCAGAATTGATTTTTTCATTCAAATTTGAATTATCGTTTTTTTGCATATTACATCCACTTAAACATATTGATAAAATATTAAGTAATAACAAAAATAATAATATTTTTGTGCTTTTGCTTTTCAAAAAATCACCTCTATAACTTATTTTAGCCTAAAAATTACCTTTTATTCTCATGTATATATATTTTTAAAATTAAAATAATAATATAAAGAAATATTATTGGAGGAAAATTATGCAATCAGTAGTTAGTTTGTACAGTGTTTTGCCTGGAGAATTAGAAAAGTTTTTAATCAATTTTTACGGAACAAAAGATTTTGATAAAACTAATTTTTCCGATAAACAATGGAAAAAAGAATATCCAAATCCTGTTGAAATTGTTGATATTATTGGAGCTTATATTGAAAACATTGATGATTATAAGTTATCTATGTGGGTAAGCATTGATAATGGGGTTTTTATCAAAGTTACAGAGGATAATGCAGACGAGTTAATTCGTTATTTATATGAGAGATTTCCATATTAAAAACTCTACCTTTCGGTAGAGTTTTTGATTAATTATTATCTGTTATATTTTCATTGTTTTCAACTACTGCTTCTGCTGTTGGTTGTTGTTCTGGAGCGACTTCAACCACTTGTGCTTCTGGCATTGCTGGTGCTGAATTTGTAGTTGTCTCAGCTGCGTTTTCTACTTTTGTTTCACTTGCTGGTTCAGCTGGTTGAATTTCTTCTTGAACTGATCCACATTTTGGACAGAATTTAGCACTTAAAGGTATTTCTGCAGCACATACTTTACATAAACGTAAGTCTTTAAGTGCTAGCATTTCCATTCTCATGTCTTCTATTTCTTTTGCATAAGCATCGATTTTTGAACATTCTTCTGCTAGTTCAGCTTTAATATCAATGTTTTCTTCTCTAACATGTTTTTCGTAAACTTTTTTTCCTATTTCAGCATATACTTTTTCAGTTGCTCCTTTGTAGTCGTTCATCATTGACTTTAATCTCATTTCTCTTGTAATCTTGTTTGTTTTCTCAGCTGTGTTTTTGTACGTTTCACTTGCTTTTTTTGTTAAATCATCAAAAAATCCCATAATATACCTCCATTTTATTATTATAATTATTTTTATGTAAATTATTCATGATTGTTAACTATTATTAATATAATGATTTTTGTAATTTTAATTATTGTATTCAGCTTTCTTTTCTCTATTCATCAATATTTTAACGGCCTCTTCTGGTTTTAAGTTATTGTAAAGAATATCATAAACTGCATTTACAATTGGCATTTCGACATTGTATTTTTTAGCTAATTCATACGCAACTTCTATATTATCAATACTTTCTATTGTCATTCCGACTTCTTTCTTAGTCTCTTCCAAAGACTTTCCTGCTCCGATTAATTTTCCTGCTTTTCTGTTTCTACTGTGTTCACTTAAACATGTTACAAGTAAATCACCTAGTCCACTTAATCCATAGAAAGTTTCTTTATTACCTCCCATTGCAGCTCCAAGTCTTGTTATTTCTCCAAGCCCTCTTGTAAGTAGAGCTGCAAAAGAGTTATCTCCTAATCCCATTTGTGTAACAATTCCAGCACAAAATGCTAAAATGTTTTTTAATGCTCCTCCAATTTCAACACCTTTTACATCTTTTGATGTGTAAATTCTCATTTTATCGCACATAAAAGTATCTTGAATTAGTTCTAATATTTCATCATGTTCAGAAGCTACAACCATTGCTGTTTCTATTCCGATTGAAACTTCTTCTGCATGACTTGGACCTGATAGTACACCCACTTTTGCTGTTGGTAATTCAACTTTTATTACCTCATCTAATGTTGATAATGTCTCTTTTTCAAATCCTTTTGAACAAATAATTATTGGTTGATTTGTTACGAATTGTTTATAATCTTTTACGATATTTCTAGTAAATTTTGATGGTGTTACATGTAAGATGAAGTCTGTATCTTTTATCGCTTCCTCATAACTTAACGTACAACTTATTCCATCTGGAATTGTAATATTGGGTAAAAACATACATTTTTTCTCATTGTTTA
>Ga0310691_10003086_pt1 | contig 20655 bp, 18 predicted proteins | sample 176DNAGHGlowgp2_FD_203887 | JGI IMG/M metagenome (GOLD analysis project Ga0310691, IMG submission 203887) | Sheep rumen microbial communities from Palmerston North, Manawatu-Wanganui, New Zealand - 1766 DNA GHGlow gp2 (v2) (version 2) | ecosystem: Host-associated > Mammals > Digestive system >...
CGCCAGTGCCTTTACGATGCGGTGGGGCGACTCGTAGAAAATCATCGTGCGTGTCTCTTCTGCAAGGGCTTGCAGGCGTGTCTGCCTCCCCTTCTTCTGCGGCAGGAAACCTTCGAAGCAGAAGCGGTCGCAGGGCAGGCCGCTGCTGACCAGGGCCGGCACGAAGGCTGTGGCTCCCGGCAGCGTGATGACTTCCACGCCGGCGCGTATCGCTTCGCGGGCCACAAGGAATCCCGGGTCGCTGATGCCCGGCGTGCCGGCATCGCTCACCACGGCTATCGTCTGCCCCGCCAGCAGTCGCTCTACGATGCTCTCCACCGTCCGGTGCTCGTTGAACTTGTGGTAGGAGAGCATGGCATTCCTGATGTCGAAGTGCCGGAGCAGGTTGCCGCTTGTGCGGGTGTCCTCGGCCAGGATGAGGTCAGCCTCGCGCAGCACCTTGAGTGCCCGCATCGTAATGTCCTCCAGGTTGCCTACCGGAGTCGGTACCAGATAGAGTGTTCCCATTCCTTAATATATATATGCGGATGCAAAGATACGAATAAAGTAATGAAGAATGAAGAATGCGGAATGAAGATTTTATGTTTTTTGCACTTTTGAGCCTCTCTTTGCATGGGAATTAAACTAATTTTTGTAAATTTGTCCCTGCAAAACGTAATGTAACCGATGAAAGACGTGGGTTCAGCAAGTGGCGAGATGGTTCGCCGGGGCCGTGTGGAAGTAGTGTGCGGCTCCATGTTCTCGGGCAAGACGGAGGAGCTGATACGGCGCCTTCGCCGTGCACAGTTTGCAAGGCAGAGGGTAGAGATATTCAAACCGGCCATCGACGTGCGCTACAGCGAAGAGGCAGTGGTCAGTCATGAGGGCAACAGTATTCTCTCCACTCCTGTCGATTCCTCGGCCAGCATCCTCCTGATGGGTCAGGAGAGCGACGTGGTGGGCATCGACGAAGCGCAGTTCTTCGACGAGCACATCGTGGAGGTGTGCAACGAGCTTGCCAGCCGCGGCATCCGTGTCATCGTGGCAGGTCTCGACCTCGACTTCAAGGGACAGCCTTTCGGCCCCATGCCTCAGCTCTGCGCCATAGCCGACGAGGTGACAAAGGTGCATGCCATCTGTGTCCGTTGCGGCGCTCTGGCCTACGTCAGCCACCGCATCGTGGCAGGCGAGAAGCAGGTGATGCTCGGCGAGAAGCAGGAGTACGAACCGCTCTGCCGAGAGTGCTACGCCATGGCCGTTCAGAAGCAGTAGCTTAGGCTATGCCTTATGGTCGGACAAAGCGTCTCTGGAAAAAGTACACGTACTTATGGCAATAAGTACACGTACTTATGACGAGAAGTACACGTACTTATGGTGACAAGTACACGTACTTATGAAACTATGTGAACGAATGATAATGAAATAATGGAAATATGTTAGAACATGAGATTACCTTCGACCGCGTCATACGCTGGGTCCTTGTAGCACTGGGAGCTGTGGCTGCCGTGCTGCTCGTCAATCGCCTGTCCAGCGTCCTGCTGCCCTTCTTCATAGCATGGATACTGGCCTACATGATTTATCCTTTTGTCCTGTTCCTGCAGAACAAATGCCATCTGCGCTATCGCGTGGCAAGCATCGCCGTGGCTTTGCTTATCCTCCTGGCTGTCATAGCCTTGGCCGTATCTCTCGTCGTGCCACCCATCATAGAGGAGAGCAACCGCATGGCAGGCCTGATGTCCGTCTATTTCCACGACACGCTTGCCTCGTCCGACCTCTTCCAGCAGATTCAGAAAGAGCTCCAGAACTACGCCAACGACGACTCCATGCTGAAGATTATGCAGCACAGCAGCGTCGTCGATGCAGCAGAGAGCATTCTGGTGCAGGCATGGAAACTCCTCTCCGGCACCATCAACTTCGCCATCGGTCTGCTGGGCAGCCTTGTCGTCCTGCTCTATCTGTTCTTCATTCTGATGGACTATGAGAAGATCTCCGAAGGGTGGCTCCGTCTCATCCCCGAAGGCAACCGCAGCTTCGCAGGCATGGTGGTGCAGGATGTCAAGAACGGCATGAACGCCTATTTCCGTGGACAGTCGCTCATAGCCCTGCTGGTCGGCATCCTCTTCAGCATCGGCTTCCTCATCATCGACTTCCCGATGGCAATAGGCCTGGGACTCTTCATCGGTATGCTGAACCTCATCCCCTACCTGCAACTGGTGGGCTTCATCCCCACCATCCTGCTGGCACTCGTCAAGGCATCCGATACGGGACAGAGCTTCTGGGTCATCATCCTCTGTGCCCTGGCCGTCTTCGCCGTCGTGCAGACCATTCAGGATGTCATCCTCACACCCAGAATCATGGGTCACGTCATGGGCATGAACCCCGCCATCATCCTGCTCAGCCTCTCCATCTGGGGCAGTCTGCTGGGCATCATCGGACTCATCATCGCCCTGCCGCTCACAACGCTGCTCATCTCCTATTATCGACGATTTATCCTCAAAGAAACAGACGAGAACTGATACCAACAAGAAAAACAAACAAAACCATGAAAACTATGAAAAAATTACTGTCAGCCTCTCTGCTCCTGCTTCTGAACGTCTGTCCGACCTTTTCCGAGGATGACACGATTACTCCCTGCCAGCCACAGCCCACAATCCATCAGGTCGAGTGGCAGCAGATGGAGACCTATGCCTTCATCCACTTCGGACTCAACACCTTCACCGACCAGGAGTGGGGCTACGGCGACGTGCCTCTGGAGAAGTTCAACCCCACGAATCTCGACTGCGAACAGTGGGCCCGAACCTTCGTCGAGGCCGGCATGAAGGGCGTCATCCTCACGGCAAAGCATCACGACGGTTTCTGCCTCTGGCCCACAAAATATACAGACTACAGCATCCGCAACACACCCTACCTCGACGGGAAGGGCGACATCGTCGGACAACTGGCGAAAGCTTGCCGCAAATACGGACTGAAGTTCGGCCTCTACCTCTCGCCCTGGGACCGCCATCAAGCCTTCTACGGCACACCACTCTATCCGGAGTATTACCTCATGCAAATGGAGGAGCTGCTCACACAGTACGGCGATTTGTTTGAGATATGGCTCGACGGAGCAAACGGCGGCGACGGCTGGTACGGAGGAGCAAAGGAAATGCGCAAGATTGACAGCCGCACCTACTATAACCTTCCACGCATCCGCGAGACGATATCCCGCCTGCAGCCACAAGCCATCATCTTCTCCGACGGAGGCCCCGGCTGTCGTTGGGTGGGCAATGAGAAAGGCTTTGCAGGAGCCACGAACTGGTCTTTCCTCCATAGCGACAAAGTCTATCCGGGCTACGACCGCGCAAAGGAACTCACCTCCGGCCATCCCGACGGCGATGCCTGGGTGCCTGCCGAATGCGACGTCAGCATCCGACCCGGATGGTTCTACCATCAAAAGGAGGACGATGAGATAAAGACTGTTGACCAACTCATCGATATCTACTACCGTTCCGTAGGGCACAACGCCACCATGCTCCTCAACTTCCCCGTGGACCGCACAGGACGCATCCACTCCGCCGACTCGCTCCGAGCCGTCGCCTTCCATCAACGCATTCAGCAAGAGCTCGGCAAGAACCTCCTGGCCAACAACAAGAAAGCAACCACGGACGACAACTTCGAGACCTATTCCATACTCCAGACAGGCGAGACGTTAGAGCTGAAACTGCCTCGCAGCACAAGGCTGAACCGTATCCTCCTGCAAGAGTACATCCCCCTCGGGCAGCGGGTCAAGACGTTTAGAGTAGAGTATCACAACGGTAAAACATGGCAAACCGTAGATGCCGGCGAGGAGACGACCACGATAGGCTACAAGCGCATCCTGCGCTTCCCCACGGTTCAGACACATCGCCTGCGCCTCACCATACTCGACAGCCGTGCCCCTGTTTTGCTCAGCGAAGCGGCAGCCTACTATGCTCCAGAGGTATGGAAAGAGTAAAAAAAGCAAAGGAAAGCAAAAATTTTGAATTTTGAATTTTGAATTTTAAATTATTAGTTGTACCTTTGCACCCGCAAAATGAAACTTTTGCATTTAGGTTGACTCGCTAGCTCAGTTGGTAGAGCATCACACTTTTAATGTGGGGGTCTTGGGTTCGAGCCCCAAGCGGGTTACCAAAAGGAGAGGCTTTAGGGCCTCTCTTTTCGTTTCCGCTTGTGGCTCTCACCCAAGGGTTCTTGCGCTCCAGTAGGTGCTCAGGCGGCTTCGCCGGACCGAGCCCCAAGCGGGTTACCAAAAGGAGAGGCTTTAGGGCCTCTTTTTTCGTTTCCGCTTGCAGCTCTCACACAACGTTTCGCCTGCCGAGCTTTACTTCTTAGCGCGCCTCCAAGCCAAGATGCCGCCATCAAGATTGATGACTTCGTACCCCAGCTTCACCAACTTCTGAGCAGCCGACGCGCTGCGACGGCCACTGCGACAATAGACAGCCACAGCCTTTTCCTTCGAGAGCTTGGCGGTCGCCTGCTCCTCGAAGTTATAGGAATAGAAATCTACGAGCAGCGCATCTGCAATATGTCCCTCCTCATATTCCTCTTTCGTGCGCACGTCCAGCAGTTGCACTGTGGCCGTGTCGTCTATGATCCCTGCGAACTCTTCAGGAGAGACTGTCTTGAAACCTTTATTGCGATGCGCATTCACAGCCCAAGCTGCTACAACAATAATAGCGAGAACGACTGCGAGAATGATTTTCGTATTCATAATATACTATCATTAAATCCGCTGCAAAGGTACGACAATTATTTTAATAAATTGGAATTTACTTCTGTCTGTTCCTTTTCTTCTCTCTTATTTCGTGATAAACGCTTATAACAGAAACAAGCACACCCAACACGCCTATAAGTAAGCATATCAGATCAAAATTCTCCTTTGCCCAAGACATTATTGCTTCCATAACAATTTCGAATTGTTAGCCGTTTCTAAATCTATTGTTGCTAAATCCATCATGTTTTAATTTTTTAGAATGGATAGCGAAGACTCAGATACCGAATCCAGTCTCGGTATTTCGAAACTTGCGGGAAGTTTTCCATTAATAAGCTGAATAATTCTTCAAAAGTGATGGAGTGGAATCGTGATCTTCCGTATTCAGTCAATAAGGACTGATAATCTGGCAAGACCATCTTGAAATGGGTGTTCCCGCTTGGATATAGCGTCAAGGTGTGGAATTCTTCCAACGGATGCTCCAATTTCAGGTTCTTCACCATAGACTCGCCTAGAATGTGGTTTCTCCAGATCTGGCGGTAATTATTTTTGCAAAGGTCTGTCTCACGAATTGGCCTGCTGGTTATTTCAGATTTGTACAATCCGCATTCAGCAGTCACTTCAGCATATCGTGACTGATCATTCTCCATAACTTCATGATACTCTGTTTTTCCAAAGGGATAGCCTTCTTCAGTGTATTTCACCTCAATTCCTATCCCACAAAGATGCCCTTTATGCATAAACTCTATATAGGTGTCAAATGAGGTTCCATCATTTAGACAAACCGCTTTATCGGGAGCCCACTCAATGTGAATGTCTACAATATTGTCAATAACAGGACCACCTAAGATGGTGTTGAATACCTTTGCAGAAGCATTAAGGTCTGATTTCATTGGGATGAACACATTCCAAGGGATATGCTCGCTTCGTAGCATATTGGCATAGAGACCCTCATGCTTATTTTTGCTTAGTTTAGGATAACGGTGACGTATCGCTTCTAGAATTTCCTTCCGGAAGCCCTCGTAGAAATTCAATCCGTCTTTGGCATCTTGAGGCAGTAGGAACGCACCATATTTACCATATCGGTTTGTCGGGTCGAAACCAACCTTCAGATAAGTTTCTCTGAACCATGATTGTTTGGACCGTGCAGCTCTCTTGAAAGCATTGTCACCCTTATAGATGGCGGAACAATGCAACTCATAAGTTTCTTGTTTTAGCATTTCTTCCTATATTTTTAGTATTTGATTAGCAAGTTGTATTTCTTCATCTTCGAGTGCTTCTAATTCATGTAGGTAGCATCATAACTGGCCTTCTATGTCTCGTAGAATCGACAATGTTTTTTTTGGCGGAGAGCCATCCTTTATATTGGTTACCTAATTTCAATTGTTATAGGAGCATTTGTTAGATTATAGTCGCTATCAACGACACACGCATTGCTGTAAATAACACTCCCTATTATAGTCTTTCCGTAAGCATCGTGTTCGTGACCAAACAAATTGCAACATATATTCAAACTCTTTATACGTTCAGCAAGTGAAGCATCGCCATGATGTATCAAACCTTTTCCGTAGTCTGCCAAATCACATATACCCTTTGGTGGCATGTGTGTAATCAACACATCTGTATCGTCGGGAATATCATGAACGAACGTTTCCAATTGACCATCCATGCGGTCTTCCATGAACAGTGGTACGCCATAGAACTTTTTACCATTTATGACAACACCTGTATTATGCAGATAGTGAACATTATTTGGAAGTCCTTCAATACCATCTGCTCGATACATGCACATGTCGTGGTTGCCTGCAATGAATATTTTATGTTTATATGACAAGCTGCAGAACCAGTTCATGAAGTTATACGCCTCTTCATCACTACCTGCAAAGGTAAAATCACCACTATGAACGATGATGTCTGCCTCAGGTAGATCCGTCAGTTCTTTGTGTTTACTATGGGTGTCAGACAGATGTAGTATCTTCATTTTCAATGCTGGCTGAGATAATTATCGATTTCTTGATATATTAAATGTGTCGGAACGCAAATATTAAATGTCTTATCTACATCTTCTTTAATCTCTGCAACAATCTCCTTTGGCTCCATCTGATCTTCGCATACTATGGTGTATTCCATAATTTCATCAAATGAATTATGAATCCATTTTTTCTGCAGGTATGTAAGTTGTCGATCTTTATACATATAATTTGTTGCTATTATATTATATATACGAATGAGCAGACCAAAAACACACAGGATTTTGCCATTTTAACAAAATTTTAACATAAGAATATGTTATAATTCACAATTCCAGATGCTGCAAAGGTACGACAATTATTTTAACGTGAGTTCTTCGGCAAGCCTCAGGCGCAGGCGGAAGCTTTAGCTCGACGAAGTCAACAATGAAAAACCAAAGGACAATCAAACACAAAGACACGAAGACACGAAGAGCTACGCCGCCGAACTGAAGACACAAAGATTCCCCGGCCAGAACCTTTGTGTCTTTACATCATGGGAAGTTACTTAGTGTCTTAGTGTTTGCTTAACACATGATAGGATGTAAGCTTCCATTTTCGTCGAGTTCACGTTAAATTATCCATCAGAGGCTTACATCTGCTTTATCTGCTTAATCTGTGGTTGATTATAATCATCCGAAACTTCAGTGAAAATGCAAAATAAGTGCGGCTTTGAAGGATTTATTCGAATAAAGGTTGTATCTTTGCACCCTGTTTCGTATGTCAAGAAGATTTAAGAAGATAAAGGAGATATGCCGCTTTTAGCGGCGAAGATAGAGGACGATACCCACGGCAGGTGGCAAGGCCAAGCGGCAAAACCAACGTCATCTATCTTCTTCTATCTACTTCTGACTCCTTCTATCTACATGGCAAACGGAGCTTGCGGAAGTTGAATACATTAAAACTAAACTGATATGAAGAAAAGAATCTTATGGATGCTGACTGCCATCCTGACTTGCGGTCTTACGATAATCTCCTGCTCTGGTGATGATGGGACCAATTCGACGACGGATGAGGTGGAAGCTCGCCTCTCAAAGATGACGCTGCGCGAGAAAGTGGGTCAGATGTTCTTTGTCCGCATGGAGACGCTTGATACCACCATTCACTGGAACACCTATGCTGAACTTCAGGAGAATCCTATCCTTGAGGTGACCCAGACAATGCGCAAAGTGAATGAGAACTATCCCGTGGGCGGACTCATCCTCTATGCTTGGAACATGGAGAACGAGACCCAACTCTCGAAGTTAATCTCTCAGATACGGGCCTTGAACGGAAGTCCCTTGCTCTGCATCGACGAGGAAGGCGGTCGCGTGGCCCGCATTGCCAACAATCCTAACTTCGACGTGAAGAAGTATGAGTCGATGGCGGCCATCGGTGCTACGGGCGACCCGAAGAATGCCTACGAGTGCGGCAATACCATCGGCACTTATTTGAAGAACTACGGTTTCGACATCGACTTTGCACCTGTTGCCGATGTGAACACCAATCCTGAGAACATCATTATTGGCCCTCGTGCCTTCAGCGATAAGCCTGAGGTGGCTGCTCCAATGGTGACCAACTATCTGCAAGGCCTGAAGGATGCGGGCATCACAGGTTGTATCAAGCACTTCCCTGGGCACGGTGATACGAAAGCCGACACGCATTTCGGTTACGCATCGACTCAGAAGACGTGGTCCGAGATGCTGGACTGTGAGATGGTGACCTTCAAGGCAGGCATTCAATGGGGTTGCCAGATGATTATGACGGCTCATATCGGTGCTCCGAAGGTTACGGGTTCAGATATTCCCAGCACGATGTCACCCATCATCCTGCAAGACAAGCTGCGTGGTGAGCTGGGCTACCAGAACATCATCATCACCGACGGCATGGAGATGGGAGCCATCACTCAGCAGTACTCCAGCGCTGAGGCTGCCGTAGGCAGCATCCAGGCGGGTGTTGACATTGTGCTGGGTCCGAAGAATCTTGTCGAGGCCTTCGATGCCGTCATCGACGCCGTCAACAAAGGCGTCATCAGCGAGGAACGCATCAACCAGAGCGTCCGCCGAATACTGAAGCTGAAGCAATAAACTGAAGCATTCCTATAGAGGAAATGTCAAGATTGTTCGTGGCACGACCTCTTCTAAGCGGCTTTTTTGAGTCCGCTGGGATGTTGTTACCCCAAAGGGCGAAGATGCGCTTAAATCGCGCTAGCACTGATTATCAATCTTTTACGAAGTAGCTTGGAGCGAGAGGAAGTTAAAAGAATAGCAGCGCAGCATGTATCCTTGATAATCCGTGCATAGTTTTTCGGGGAAAATGGTGTGGAACTTTGGTCAACGAGACAGGAGTCATTGGCCAACGCAACGTGAGTTGCTGGTCAACGAGGCACGAGCCTTTGTTTTGAAGGACGTGGAACGTCGGCTTACAAGGCATTATTATGATGATTATCCACAAAGCACCTCTTGCTCCCCCTCGGGGAAGTAGTCAGATAAGTACACGGACTTATGGGGATAAGTACACGTAGTTATTCGGATAAGTACACGTACTTATGGCGACAAGTACACGTACTTCTTCCCATAGGGTAGTTTTGCGGATTTCATATTATTTATTGCTTTAGTGTAAAGATTTTGGAGATTGGCATTGCAAATGCGTATGCTCGTATTTGGCGGATTACGAATCTGCCAGAACAGGGTCGCGCAGCATGTGGCTTTTTGCTGTCCTATTATGGAGATGCCCGCGTTCCAAAGGGAAGCCCGCATCCAAAAAGAACACATACGCGCATTTGGGCCGTCGTTTTGTGTCTTTAGACATTAGTCTAAGAGCTATTTTTGTGGAAAAGTACAGATAAATTTGGTAGTGTGCCGTTTATTTCGTACCTTTGCGCGATTTTTATTATATAAACACAGACATCATCTAAATGGTAAGAAAGGTTGTTATCACCGGAATGGGCATTTGGTCGAGCATCGGGACGAGCACGACGGAGGTGGAGACATCGCTTCGCGAAGGGCGAAGCGGCATCATCCTGGACCGCGAGCGGCTGACCTACGGCTACCAGTCCGGACTGACGGGCGTGGTGAAGGTCCCCGTGCTGAAGGGGCTGCTCGACCGCCATCTTCGCCGCGGCTTTTCGGAGGAAGCGGAGTATGCATACATGGCAAGCCTGGAGGCTTTCCGCATGGCACAGATTGACGATGCCTATCTGCAGGCAAACGAGGTGGGCTGCATCTTCGGCAACGACTCGTCGGCCAAGCACGTCATCGAGGCTGCCAGAATCATGGAGGAGAAGCGCGACTCGGAACTGCTTGGGCAGAACTACGTCTTCCAGTCCATGAACTCCACCGTCAACATGAACCTGAGCACGGCCTTCCGCCTGAAAGGTGTGAACTTCACGGTCAGCGCAGCCTGTGCCAGCGGCAGCCACTCCATCGGGCTGGCCTATATGCTCATCCGGCAGGGACTGCAGGAGATGGTGCTGTGCGGCGGTGCACAGGAGACGAACTACTACAGCATGGCTTCTTTCGATGCCATCGGCGCTTTCTCCAGACGGATGGACGAGCCGACGAAAGCCAGTCGCCCCTTTGACCGTGACCGCGACGGGCTGGTGCCAAGCGGCGGTGCTGCGGCACTGGTGCTCGAAGACTACGAACACGCTGTGGCTCGCGGAGCAACCATCCTGGCTGAGGTGAAAGGCTACGGCTTCTCGTCCAACGGCACAGTCAGCATCAGCCAGCCAAGCGACGAAGGCTGCTGTGTTGCCATTTCACGCGCCATGAAGGATGCCGGCGTGGAAGCATCCGACATCGACTACATCAATGCACATGCCACCTCCACCCCTCTGGGCGACATGTACGAAGCCATGGCGCTCGGTCGGCTCTTCCACGGACAGCACGCCCTCATCAGCAGCACCAAGGGCATGACGGGCCACGAGTGCTGGATGGCGGGTGCCAGCGAGATTGTCTATTCCCTCATTATGATGCACGGCAACTTCGTAGCGCCAAACCTCAACTTCGAGAATCCGGACGAATACTCCGAGAATCTCAACATTGCCACGAAGACAACCGAGGCTGAGCTGAAGACCGTCCTGAGCAATTCCTTCGGATTCGGCGGCACAAACAGCGCACTGGTGATAGGGGAATTGAGAAAATAAGAAATTGAGAAAATAAGAAAATAAGAGAATAAGAGGGTGAAAGGATTATAAAACTATGCATCTATTTCCAGACATAAAGCGAAGATACACCTCCGAGCAGCTCTCCGCCCGTGAGGCACAAAGGCAGGCTGAATTCATTGCCTGGGGGCCCATCGTGTTCCAGGCATCGAGGCTGATGCTCAAGTTCGGCATCCTCGAGATGCTGAGAGACAGCGAAGACGGACTGACGGAAGCGGAGGTCGTCGAGAAGACAGGGCTGACGCAGTATGCCGTCAAGTGCCTCCTGGAAGCCTCGCTCAGCATCGGCACCGTGTTCATCAATGCAGAAACGGACCGCTACACCATCTCCAAGACGGGATGGTTCCTGCTCAACGACCCCGCCACCAGGGTGAACATCGACTTCAACCACGACGTCAACTACCTCGGATGGTTCCACCTCGAGGAAGCCCTCAAGGAAGGCCGTCCCGCCGGACTGAAGCACTTCGGCGACTGGCCTACCCTGTACGAAGGTTTGTCAAGCCTTCCCCGCCAAGTGCAGGACAGTTGGTTCGCCTTCGACCACTTCTACAGCGACTCCTCCTTCCCCGAGGCACTACGCATCGTCCTGGAGGAGCACCGGGTCCGCTCCCTCTTCGACGTGGGAGGCAACACAGGCAAGTGGGCCCTGCAATGCGTCGGCCACGACAAGGACGTGGAGGTCACCGTCCTCGACCTGCCGCAGCAGATAAAGATGATGCAGGAGAACATTGCAGGCAAGCCTGGAGCAGACCGCATCAAAGGCTTCGGCATCAACCTGCTCGACGAGAAGGCCTCCTTCCCCCAACGAGAGGGAGGGCTTGATGCCATCTGGATGTCACAGTTCCTCGACTGCTTCAGCGAAGAGGAAATCGTCAGCATCCTCCGTCGGGCAAAGCAAGCCATGGGCACAGACACCCGTCTCTTCATCATGGAGACGTTCTGGGACCGCCAGCGCTTCGAGCCAGCCGCCCTCTGCCTGACCATGACCAGCCTCTACTTCACAGCCCTTGCCAACGGCAACAGCAAGATGTACCACAGCGACGACATGAGGCGCCTCGTCCGTCAGGCAGGGCTGCAGATAGAAAGCATACACGACGGACTGGGACAGGGACACAGCATCATGGTGTGCAGGAAAGAAGAGGCAACCACACAACAAACAGCAAACGACTAAACTGATAAATACAAGATATGAACAGAACCGAAATTGAAGAAAAAGTAAGAGACTTCCTTGTCGAGGACCTTGAGATTGACGAGGAGAAGATTTATCCCCAAGCCAAGCTCAAGGAAGACATGGGCATCGACAGCCTCGACCTCGTGGATATTGTGGTCATCGTGGAAAAGAACTTCGGCTTCAAGCTAAAGGCCGAGGAAATGGCTGGCGTGGATACCTACGGACAGTTCTGCGATTACATCGAGCGGAAAGTAAATGCCCCCGAATAGCTAAGACGTTGAAGACAGAAGGACAGCAGTGGGCAGGCACGACCTACGGAAACGGGTGGATGCACAAGTGGCTCATCCGTATGCTCCGTTACATCGACACACGGGTGCTCTACACCTTCGTGGCTGTCTTCGTCATACCCGTCTGCCTGCTCCTGAACCCCAGCCGCAGCATCGCCTATCGCTACTTCCGCCGTCGCATCGGCTACGGCAGGCTGAAGTCCGCCTGGAAAACCTACGTCAACCACTGCCTCTTCGGTCAGGTCGTCATCGACAAGTTCGCCATGTATGCCGGCAAGAAGTTCGACGTAGAGATAGAGAACTACGAGCAGTTCCAAAGCCTCGCCACCAGGAAGGACAGCTTCGTGCAGCTCAGCGCCCACATCGGCAACTACGAGATAGCAGGCTACTCGCTCATCAGCCGCGACAAGGCATTCAACGCCCTTGTCTTTGCCGGCGAGAAGGATTCCGTCATGCAGAACCGCAACCGGATGTTTGCCGACACTAACATCAAGATGATTGCCATACGTCCGGACATGACCCACCTCTTCGAGATAGACAAGGCCCTTGCAGGTGGCGAAATCGTCAGTATGCCTGCCGACCGCATCAATGGCTCGCCCAAAAACATAGAGCTCGACTTCCTCGGCGCCAAAGCAAGGTTCCCGCTCGGGCCCTTCTCCATCGCGACCATGCGAGAGCTCGACGTGCTTGCCGTCAACGTGATGAAGACCTCGCTGGGCAGCTATAAGATCTACGTCACACCGCTCTTCTATGACAAAGGAGCCTCGCGGCAGGAACAGATAAAGCAGCTCTCCGAGGCTTATGTGGCAGAGCTTGAGAAGCGCGTCCGGCAGTATCCGGCACAATGGTACAACTACTTTGAGTTCTGGCAGGAAGGGTAAAAGTATGATCAGCGTATTGTCCACCAACATCACCTCCCCTCTGGGGTTCACCACGGAACAGAACTACCGGGCTGTCCTGTCTGGCAGCTCTGCCCTGAAACGCCATGAGGGTCTGTGGGGACTGCCCGAACCTTTCGCCGCATCACTGTTTAGCGAAGAGCTGAGAGCCGCACTTGCCATCGACGGACACACCTTCTTCGAGTCCATTGCCATACGTTCCATTCGTGAAGCCCTCACGCATACCCGACTTGATGTCGCTTCCGAGAGAGTCGTCCTGATAGTCAGCACGACCAAAGGCAACGTCGAGTGGCTTGATACCCCTCATTACTACCCCTCCGAAGCGGCACAAGCCATCGCCCAGGCCATCGGGCTGACCACCAAGCCCATCGTCGTCTGCAACGCCTGCGTCTCAGGCCTCTCTGCCCAACTTCTCGCAGACCGCTTGCTCTCGGAGGGCATCTACGACTACGCCATCGTCGTGGGAGCAGAGGTACAGAGCAAGTTCATCGTATCGGGCTTCCAGAGCCTCAAGGCCGTCTCGGAAGAGCCCTGCCGACCATTCGACATCGAGCGCAACGGCCTCAACCCCGGAGAAGCAGCGGCCACTATTGTCTTCGCGAAGACCTCCGACAGAGAGAGTTGGCAACTCCTGGACGGAACCACCTGCAACGATGCCTACCACAACGTATCACCTTCCCCGCAAGGCGACGGACTGACAAGAGCCATCGATGCCGTGATGACAGGTCGGGACAAGTCCCGCCTGGCCACAGTTTGCGTACACGGCACCGCCACACTCTACAACGACCAGATGGAGTCGAGGGCCATTGAGCGTGCCCACCTCTCAGACGTCCCATTGTCCGCGCTCAAAGGCTACTACGGACACACAATGGGAGCAGCAGGCGTGCTCGAAACCATCCTGACCATGCGAGCCACGGACGACGGCATCGTGCTCCCCACAAAAGGCTTCACGGAACCCGGCATAAGCGGAAAAGTCAGCATCAGCAGCAAACCAAAGAAGACCGACAAGCACACCTTCCTCAAAGTCATGTCAGGCTTCGGAGGCTGCAACGTCGCAGCACTCTATGAAAAGGGGGCAGGGAGCAAGGAGCAAGGAGCAAGAAAGGGGGCAGGGAGCAAGGAGCAAGGAGCAAGAAAGGGGGCAGGGAGCAAGGAGCAAGGAGCAAGAGGAATAGTGAAGCTTGAAAAGACACATACCGTCAGGCTTTCCTCAAAGGATGAGAAGACCCTGACAGACATCTACAAGCAAGAGATAGGCGACTATCCCAAATTCTACAAGATGGACTTCCTCTCGCGACTGGCTTTCGTGGCAGCGGAGACCCTCTCTAACTCTCCCTTAAAGGGAGAGGACTCCCTTCCTTTAAGGGAGAGTTGGGGTGGGTCTCTCATCCTCTTCAACCACTCCTCCTCCATCATAGCCGACCGCCAGTTCCTCTCCACCATCAGCGACAAAGACAACTGCTTCCCCAGCCCATCCCTCTTCGTCTATACCCTGCCCAACATCACAGCAGGCGAGATAGCCATCCGACATCACCTGACAGGCGAAACCACCTTCTACATCCTTCCCGACAAGGACGAAACCCTGATGCAGCAAATCCTGCAAGCAACCCTGAGAGCCACAGGCACCACAAGCGCCATCTGCGGATGGGTCGATGCCGAAAGCGAGACAAACTACGAATGCGAACTATCAATGTACAATCATACATAACATGGAACAACTAATCAACGAACTGAAGCTTCAGATAAAGGAAGCACTCAACCTGGAAGAGCTCACCATGGAAGAATTCGACGAGAACGCCCCCCTCTTCGGTGAAGACGGCATAGGCCTCGACTCCATCGACGTGCTCGAGATAATCGTGCTGCTCGAAAAGCAATACGGCATCCGACTCAACAACCCCGCAGAAGGAAAAGCCATCTTCCAAAGCGTCAACACCATCGCCCAATACGTACAGGCAAACAGGAAGAAGTAAGAGCCCCTCTCCCCGCTCCCCCAAAGGGGAGAGCCTTTATCAAGACATAAAAATGGATATTCAAGTAGCAGGTTACGGCATTATTAGTGCGATTGGTAATGACGCGCAAAGCGTTCTTCGCTCCCTCAAGGAAAAGCAGACAGGCATCGGCACCATGCGTTACCTCGATTCGAGCCACAAGGAGCTGCCCGTCGGAGAAGTGAAGCTCTCCAATGAGGAAATGACACAAATGCTCGGACTGGACAGCGAGACAGCCATCCGCAGCCGCACCGTCCTCATGGGAGCCATCGCTATCCGTCAGGCTCTGGAAGATGCCAACATCGACCTGAAAGGCAAGCGCGTGGTCGTCATCAACGGAACGACAGTCGGCGGAATGGACGTCACGGAGCGCTACTTCTTGCAAATGCGAGAGCAGGACGACCTGTTGCCGCTCATCGAGAAACACGACTGCGGCAGTTCCACCCGCGAGATGGCCGACCTTGCCGGACTCTCGGAAGCCGAAGTCTGCACCATCTCCACCGCCTGCTCCTCCGCTGCCAACGCCATCATCCTCGGGTCGGAAATGCTCAAGATGGGTGAAGCAGACATCGTCATCGCCGGCGGAACAGAGTCGCTCAGCAAATTCCATCTGAACGGGTTCAACACCCTGATGATTCTCGACAAGGAGCAATGTCGCCCCTTCGACAAGACACGCACAGGACTGAACCTCGGCGAAGGAGCCGCTTTTGTGGTGCTGACACGTACATTAGTGAAGAGTGAAGAGTTAAGAGTGAAGAATGAAAGTAACAAACAGGGTTCAGAAGGTAACTCTGATTCTTCACTCTTCACTCTTCGTTCTTCACTCTTCATCCGCGGCTACGGCAATCGATGCGATGCCTTCCACCAGACAGCTTCGTCCGAAAACGGCGAAGGAGCCTTCCTCGCCATGAGCGATGCCTTGCATATGGCAGAGCTGAAGCCGCAGGACATCCAGTACATCAATGCCCACGGCACTGGCACCCCAAACAACGATGCCAGCGAGAGTGCTGCTATCCGGCGTGTCTTCGGAGACGAGATACCTCCGGTCTCCAGCACGAAAGGCTTCACGGGTCACACCACCTCTGCAGCAGGAGCGATAGAGACCGTCATCAGCATCCTTGCACTCCAGCATGGCTTTGTTCCTGCTAACCTTGGCTGGAAAACCCAGGACAGCGATTGCATCACACCCTCCATGGGAAGCGGGAAGTATCCGATAAGCAACGTCCTCTGCAACTCCTTCGGCTTCGGCGGCAACGACTCTGCCTTGATAATAAGTAAAGACCCTGGCCCCGACCTGACCTCTCACGAGAGAGGAAACCTGAAACCACAAGTCGTGGGAGAAGCTCTCATAGAAGACTTCGACCAGCTCCAGGAGATGAGCGAGTACCTTTCCCCGGGGGAGGCGCGACGGATGGGCAAGCTGCTGAAGGCTGCCACCGTTACTTCGCTCAAAGCCCTTCGGCAGGCGGGGGTGGAAAGACCTGATGCTATCATCACGGCCACTGCATTCGGTATGCTCGAGACAAGCGAGAAGTTCCTGCTCGACATGCTGGAGAACGGAGAAGAGACGCTGAGCCCTACCCTCTTCATGCAGAGCACGCACAACACCATCGGCTCGTCCATCGCTATCCGGACAAAGTGCCACGGGTACAACGTGACCTATACGCAGGGGAAAGACTCGCTCTGGTGGGCGCTTCGCGATGCCAGGCGGCTGATTGAGACGGGAAGGGCAAAGACTGTTCTCGTGGGCTGTCACGACGAAGCGACTCCGACCCTCCAGGACCTCTTCCGCCGCATGGGGAAGCCTGTACCACCGATGCTCTATTCGAGAAGCATCGTCCTGACACGCATGGCTCTTAATTTTTAATTTTTAACTTTTAACTTTTAATTTTTAACTTTTAATTCCTAAATGTCCCTCCTGCCTTTAGCCATCATACAGAGCCTGCTTCTTGCGGGCGGTCAGGTCTTGCTGAAGCTCGCTCTCGAGCGGATGGAGCCTTTCGGCTGGAGCTGGCACTTCTGGGGCGCATTGCTGACGAACTGGCACTTTGCTCTTTGCGGAGTCTTTTACGGCGCTGGCACTTTCCTCTGGTTCTACATCATCAAGCACTTCCCCTTCAGCATGGCCTATCCCATGGTCTCGCTCAGCTACGTGTTCGGCATGGTGGCCGCCATGCTCGTCTTCCACGAACCAGTGAGCATAACCAAATGGGCAGGCGTGCTGCTCATCATGGCTGGATGTTATCTTATAGCTAAATAAAAGAAAAAGACTATGAAACGATATATCTTGTTTACTGTTTACTGTTTAGTGTTTACCGTTCTGGCTGCGCAAGGCTTGAGCGAGCAGCAGATCATCGAGAAGATGGTGTCCGCCGCACAGCAGATAAAGACCGTCCAGTGCTCCTTCACCCAGACCCGGCACATGAAGATGCTCAGCAAGGAAATGGTGTCGGGGGGCAAGATGTCATGTCAGCAACCCGACAAGCTCCGATGGGAATACACCACACCACGTCCCACCACACTCATCCTGAACGGGACAGAGGCACGACTCAAGAAAGGCGAAGCAGCGAATGCCAGTCACAACAAGTTCATCGGGGAAATGGCACGTCTCATTATGAACAGCGTAGCCGGCAAATGCCTCGCCGACAGTAAGACTTTCCAGGTCACAGCCAAAGAAGGCCCCACACAATACGAGGCAACGCTCCTGCCACTGCGAAAGGACATAAAGCGCATCTACACTAAGCTCGTCCTCCACTTCGACCTCAGCAAAGCTACCGTCACCGAAGTAGAACTCTACGAAAAGGGAGGTGACCGTACCGTCATAGAGCTGCACGACATACAAATCAACAAGCCCATCAATGCCGAAGCTTTCGACCTCCGATAAGAGCACACAGCAACAGACACTCCGCGAGCGGGGCATCTGCGTAGTGATCCCTACATACAACAATGCTGGGACCATCGCCGACGTCGTGCACCGCACCCTTGAGCAATGCCTTGACGTGATTGTCGTGTCGGACGGTTCGACGGACGGGACACCAGCCATCCTTCGTGGCATAGAGGGCATCACCGTCGTAGCCTACGACAAGAATGCAGGCAAGGGAACTGCCTTGAAGCGAGGCTTCCGCAAGGCCCTTGAGTTAGGTTTCGCTTATGCCATCACACTCGATGCCGACGGCCAACACTTCCCCGAGGACATCCCTGCCATGCTGCAGGCCAATCAGGAGAACCCAGGAGCCCTCATCGTAGGACAGCGGCAAGGCCTCGAAGCAATGGAGAGAAGTGCGGGAAGCAAGTTTGCCAACGCCTTCAGCAACTTCTGGTTCGCTGTGCAGACAGGCCATTACCTTCGCGACACCCAGACCGGCTATCGCCTCTACCCCCTCCGAAAGTTGCATGGCCTCTCGCTGCTCACCTCCCGCTACGAGGCAGAGCTTGAGTTGCTTGTCTTCGCTTCGTGGCACGGCACAAAGATTGTCTCCACTCCCGTCAGCGTCCACTACCCAAAGCCGGAAGAGCGCGTGTCGCACTTCCGCCCCGTCAGGGACTTCTCGCGCATCTTCGTCCTCAACACGGTGCTCTGCCTCTTAGCCGTCGTCTATGGCTTACCGCTTGCCATCTGGCGCGGCCTGATGACCGTGCTGCGGACCGTCTATGCCTTGCTCTTCTTCCTGTTCTCCATGTTCTTCGTCGTCACACCTACGGCTTTGCTTTGCACAGCATTAGCTCGAAACAGGGAAAGCCAACGCCGAAGCATCCACCGCCTGATATGGTTCTTCGCTAAGTTCGTAACGACATGGCACGGCATACCGGGCGTCAAGTTCTCCATCAGCAATCCGGGCGGCGAAGACTTTCACAAGCCCGCCATCATCATCTGCAACCACCAGTCGCAGCTCGACCTGATGACCATGCTGACACAGACACCCAAGCTCGTGGTGCTTACCAAAGACTGGGTTTGGCACAACCCGATATACGGCTATGTGGTTCGAAGAGCCGAGTTCTACCCCACCTCGATGGGCACGGAAGCCCTGCTGCCTAAGCTGCGCTCACTCGTCGAGAGCGGATACAGCATCGCCGTCTATCCCGAAGGGACCCGTTCGCAAGACTACAGCATCACGCGCTTCCATCTGGGTGCCTTCTACCTGGCAAGCCATCTCGACATCGACATCCTGCCGCTCGTGCTCTACGGAGCAGGCAAGGCACTGCCCAAAGGCGGGAAGTACCTGCGCAAATGGCCCATCCGCATAGAGATAGACCGCAGGATAACACCAGCGGAGATGCAAGCCAAAGGACTGACGCTGAGGGAACAGTCATCATGGTTCAGGAAGTATTACAAGAGACGTTACACAGAAATAGCAAACAGGATAGAGCAAGATGTCTAAAGTCATCATCATAGGCTCAGGATTAGGCGGACTCACATGCGGCTATATCCTGCAGAAGAACGGTTACGACGTAACCATCCTCGAACAAAGTCACCAGATAGGAGGGTGCCTCCAGTGCTTCCAGCGCGACGGTGTGAAGTTCGACACGGGGATGCACCTCATCGGCAGCGCAGCCAAAGGACAGAAGATACAGCGCTTGATGAACTACATGGGCCTGACCGACAAAGTACAGCTCAGTCCACTCGACACCGACGGATACGACACAATAGCTCTTCGCGGACAGCATTTTCGTTTCCCTAACGGCAAGGAACCATTCATCTCACGGATGGGAGAGTACTTCCCGAAAGAGAAAGACAACCTGCGACGCTATGCCGACCTCGTCAGCCACATCGCATCAGCCTCAGCACTCCAATTCCTCCTCTCGTCCCAACGGAGCTTGACAACCATCCTCGAATACCGGACACGAAGCATCAACGAAGTGCTCGACGAACTCTTCGACGACGCCCTGTTGAAGGACGTCCTCGTCGGCAATATCCCACTGTATGCAGCAGAGCGCGACAAGACGCCTTTCTCGCTCCACGCCTTCATCATGGACTTCTACAATCAGAGTGCCTACCGCATCGTCGGAGGCAGCGACGCGATAGCGCAGTCACTGGCTCAGTCCATCCGAGAGATGGGAGGAGAAGTTCTGGTCCGCAAGAAAGTCTGCCGCATCGTCTGCGACGACACACAGGCCACCGGCGTCGAGACCGCCGACCTCAACTACTATCCTGCCCACCAAATCGTCAGTACCGTCCACCCTGCCCGACTGCTGGAGATGCTCGACACGAAGCTCATCCGCCCAGCCTTCCGCAACCGACTGAGCAGCACACCCAATACCATCGGTTGCTTCTCCCTCTATGTCAAGTTCAAGGAAGGTGCGATGCCTTACCTCCCCACCAACTACTACGGCTACTCGCGTCCCTCACCCTGGGACTGCGAACGCTACGACGACGCGGAATGGCCCACGAACTTCCTCTACATGCACCACTGCCACGCTGAAGCTCCGCGCCACGCTCGCAGCGGCGTCG
>Ga0310691_10003087_pt1 | contig 20654 bp, 27 predicted proteins | sample 176DNAGHGlowgp2_FD_203887 | JGI IMG/M metagenome (GOLD analysis project Ga0310691, IMG submission 203887) | Sheep rumen microbial communities from Palmerston North, Manawatu-Wanganui, New Zealand - 1766 DNA GHGlow gp2 (v2) (version 2) | ecosystem: Host-associated > Mammals > Digestive system >...
CTAAATATAGTAACAAATAAGTTAAAGGATTCCTAATTTTCAACAGAGATTTAAAGGGGGAGTCTCTTCTTTCAATCGAGGTTGATTAGGGTAGTCACCGTCTAAAAAATTAATATAGGACTCCCCCGTTTCGGGAACCTTTTTTTTATAAATGTAAACAATGAATAAAATTTAGATATAAATCATAATATAATTTTATTTTGTAATCAACTAAGGTTAAAAAAAATAAAAAAATCTGATCAAAAAGAAGCAACATCTAAAAATCATAAAAGAATAAATTTTTACAAAAAATGATAAAATTCAAAAAAATCAGAAAATTTTAAGCGATGTTTTTTGTTCAAGGTGGTATATTGTTCCACTTTGATAAAAAACGTGTCTTATTTTCACACGATAATATAATCCAGTTATTACCTAGTATTATCCGATTTTTATATGAATTTTTAAAATTATAGTGAATCCGGAGGGGAGTTTTATTTTTAAAAATAAAAATAGACTGCCCTTCGATAAGGATTTTTTTATATTTTTGTGTTTTAATTTCATTATGTATTTATTTAAAATTAAAAAACTGATTAAAAAAAACTATTAACGTGGCACATATGAAAAGCCACAAAAAACATACATTTTTTACTTTGCACAATGTATCCTCTCAAAAGACGAGTTAGTTTGCACAACTGTGACTCTTAAAATTGAGAAATAAGGCTTATAATAAAGCAATAAACCGTACGAAAATCGCAATTCGTACGGTTTTTTCTAAACCAAAAAAAAGATCTTCTGCAAAGCTGAACCAACATTGTGGTAAGTAGGGTATTGGGGCTTTAGAAGGGCGGTTTCAATCACATGGGATAGAAAAGGCTGATGAATGCAAAAATGGGTGGGTATACAACAGATTTGAATCTTTCTAGATCAAGATGCTGTATACAGGATGATTTCACTCACCCGATCATCTTTCTTATATAGCATCTTCATATAGATTGATTCAGCTGTTTGATCCCAAAGACACCGTCGACTCTATGATAAAGAGATAAGGCTTGAAACAACGAATCATAAGAAAATGAGGATGAGCTTTATCTCTTTTTCTTACACCAAGAAATGACAAAGGCAGGAAAACGGATCAGCTTTATCTGGATTGTTATTATAACGATCACCCCAGTCGGATGGCACTGAGTCTTTTTTCCTGCATTGATATTTTCCTGGTTACCGATTAAGAAAAAAAAGAAGTTATTGTCATTTATTTTTAAACCTTAATGAAAATGGAAAGAGAATCCTGTGTTCGATACAGGTCATTCACTAAGGCAATAGACCTTCTTCCTGAAGCAAACCAATTGAATGCTTATAGGTTTATTATCAATTATTGACTATTTGGAACTGAGCCTGAACAATCTATTGATCCAGTTGCTTATGCCATATTCTTAATGGCTAAACCACAAATTGATGCAAACAATAAAAAGTTCTTAAACTGATTGAAAGGTTGAAGGCCAAAGTGAGAGTGGGAAAATTTAAAAAAACCTAACTCAAACCAAACTGTATCCGAACCAAAACCTAATGTAAATGTAAATGTTAATGAAAATGTTAATGGAAATGAAAATGGAAATGAAAATGGGAATGAAAATGAAAAAAAGAAAAAAACAAAACAAAAAAAGGAGGAGGTGGAGGAGTTGAATAAAAATAAAAAATTAAACAAAAAAGTAGTGTATTCAGATTTATTTGAAGAATTCCGAAAAGTTTATCCTAAAAAGAAATCAAAGCAACAAGCTCGAACTGCATGGAACAATGCTATTAATTGATGAAACGATCCAGCATTTATTATTAAGAAAGCAGAAGAATACGCTACAGAAATTAAACTAAAAAGAGTTGAAGATAAGTACATCAAATTTGCACAGTGATGGCTAAATGATTGAAGGTATGATGACGATTATTTTACTGGGAATAATTGAATCAAACCTAACTTAGATGATCTTTACTAGTTAAATTACCATGAAAAAAGCTTTATTCCTTAACTCTAATAAAAATGGGAGATGCGACTTTCAAAGGATTAGAGTTAACACCTGAAATGCAAGCAGAGGCTACGGCTTATATAGAAAGTATAATGGATAAAGATTTTGCTGAGGTTGATGCTTTATGAAGAACTGATTGAAAGCATTGTAGATATGTTATGATGTTCTTTCAAATAAAAGAAAAAACAGAACTTCATAAGCAATTCAGGGAGAAGTTCCTAGATCCTTTAAAAAAAATGAGTTCAAAGCTAGAGGAGGGAAGATTAAAAGGATTAATGAAAAGCAACAAGGAATCATTCATCCAGGAACATTTAGTTGATTCATATCAATTCAACGATGTTAAATATCAGATTATTAAGAGATATTTTGTGTGATCCTGAGATGATGAAGATGAAATATTAAGCATTGCTATTCCTTACTTCTCTCAAATAGCAACTAGAGATAAATTCTGATATTGAATAGAGATAAGCAAAAGAAAGACACCAGAGTTCTTTCAGGAGCTTACCGAAAAGATGAGAACATATGAATGAAATGCCTCTTTAACTTCTAATAAGAAATAAGATGTATTTGATGGAACTAAACAAACATATATCTGATGATGTTCAGAAAGCGATAGAAGATTCTGCTACATTTAAGATATTCCTTATAAGATTTGGATTACACAATATGCAGGAATATAGATCCTTTCACGAACGAGAAAAGAGTATATGTATCGAGGAATATATAAAAATGAAACAAGAAAAAGATCCAGACTGGTTAGAAAGTCTGAATTCATTCTTTGCTTATTAATTTGATCGATTCAATAGTACTAATTATTTTTATACCTTATATTAATATAACCATGTCTACTATACAATTACCATCTATCGATATTAAATGAAAAAGATACGTTTTAGTAAAAGATAGAATAGCATATTTTAATGATAATTATCCTAACGGATCAATCGTTACTCAAAGGATAATGACAGAAGAACCAAACATAGAAATCTTCAAAGCAACAGTTACTCCTGATTGCGATAAACCTCAAAGATACTTCACTGCTTATTCTCAAGCTAAGCGATGAGAATGATATATCAATAAAACATCGGCTTTAGAAAATGCAGAGAGTAGTTCAATTTGAAGAGCTCTTTGATTCATGGGAATTTGAATCACTGATTCAATAGCCTCAGCAGATGAAATAATAAAAGCTACAAATTCTAATAGTTAATTATTGTTTTATCTTCTAACTAATAAAACCCATGAAAAGAAGGAGGAAACCTATCTATATTCAAATAACCTTAACATCCGAAGAGGCTAGGGTATTTAGAGAAGAATATGAAAGGAAGATTAGAGAAAATGAAGAAAGATTGGAAACTGGGGATGTTGAGGATGTAGGGAAATTAATGGAAGAAACTGATAAATTGATTGAAGAACTAGCTATATTTAATGCATGGAATCCTTAACAGGATTCCTTGCTTTTATCAAAAAATAGAGATTTATCAGTTATTGACTTGCTTTTTAAGTCTTTATAGTTAAGTACTAGCTGTCATTATATATAAAGAAATTTAGCTTCTAACCTATGAAAACATGACAAAAGAAGAATTTATTAAAGCTATGGAATCCAACGAGGTATTCCAACAATTGAAGGCATCGGCCGATAAACACGGTTTTATATGTGAATATGCTTACCTTACTTATTATGGAGATCCAAAGGTAACACTCTATTCAAAAAACTACAGAGATTTCAGAGATTTCAGATGCAGTTTCTATTTGAGAACAGAGTTAGATTTTTCAAGGAATCATGATTGCTGTGAAAGTTACCAACGAGAAATGTGAACAACGAGTTATTGAAGTCTTTCTGGAGAAGAATTAGAAAAATACCTTGAGTGAGTAACTGAATCAAAAGCATTATATGATGAATTACAAAATATTGATTTGTTAAAACTACAGGTTAGACCAGAAAAATTTGATGACGAAGAATAATAAATTTTTATTTCATTAAAAAATAAATACTCATGAAAACTTATAGAATTACATGAAAATCTTATTACTTAGATGCATTGCAACATCGAGTAAAAGAAACCAACTCTAAGGAAGAAGCAAAACAAATATATGAAAGATTCTGTAGAAAATACTTTGATGTAAAATTATATATCAATGGTATATATACAGATCCAGTTGAATTATATGCATAAAATTTAAAGCATGGAATCCTTATCAGGGGATTCCTTTTTTTACAACAAAAAATAGCAGTATTGCTACTGCTATCTTTTGCATAGTCAAGCATATTTATGCTTCAACAATGAAAAACACAAAGTCTTTTTGATCAGTTATGAACAAAAAAGCAATCGATAATAAATAAATATATATATCAAAAATCAACATAATTAATCTTCTTGTTCTTTATCTTTTTTCTGTTTACTTACACTAACTCTTCGAGAATCTTTATATTCTAATAATTCATTAGCAGTAGTTTCATCAATAATTCAATCTTCAACCATTTTAGATACGCTACTCCAAGAAATATCTCATACTTCATTAAACACTCACTTTTCGATTAGATATTTTTTTAAAGCTGGTTTATCCTTCATAGAATAATTACCAGATTTAGAAATCTTCATATTATTTTCATTTCAGAATAATTGTTCATATCATTTAGAATCTGCATATTCGATCAGAGTCTCTTTTATAGCATCTTTTTCTTTAGTTTCTTGAGAGATCTTTTTAGACAATTCAGCATATTCATCCACCAATCTTTTTACTGTTTTTTCTCATAGAACTCCTCAATCTACAGCTTCATCTTCCATTCAAAAATGTATAAATAGAGGACAAAGGTTGTTATATTCACAATATCAACAAAAATTATTTCAATTGGTAGGAAATATATTTTTATCATTTGGATTATGTTCATATTGTTCTTTCTTCTTTTCAATTTCATCTATAGCTTTTTCATATCTTTCTTTAATTGGTTGAATTAAATCATCTGTTATCTCCCATTCATCACTAATATCGAAATGGAGATAATGAAGTTTGGCTTTTATATGTTTTAAGTATTTTCCATATTTCTCTTTAACTCATAAAGCATATAGAGTAAGCTGTTCTCTATAATCTTCTTTCTGTTCAGGAGGTAAATATTTATTAGTTTTGTAATCGTTAATAACAAAAGTATCTTCTCATTCTTTGTCTAATCTATCTACGAATCATCTAAAAGATCTTCATTCTACTTCTCACTCTTCTTGTAATTTAAAAGTTAATTGAAGCTCAGTTCATATAACTTTTATTCATTCAAAAGGGGAGTATTTATCGTAATATTCTTCTATATAATGCTCTCACCTTCTAAGATAATCTGCTTCTGTTTGTTCTCCTTTATAAATCATTTCTTCTCAGGCCTCCTTAATTCATGCATCCCAAAGTTCATGAAATTTAGCTAAAGTTTCTTCTTTAGTTGGAGTGATAAAAATATTAATCTGTTTATATAGCCATTCTAAGGCTCAGTGAACAGAAGTTCAAAGAATTAAATCTGGAGAAGATCAAAATTCAGTTTCAACTTTATCTAAATATCTAAATTGATATTTTTTTGGACATTGATTATATAACCCAACTTGAGAAAAAGAGTAAGTAGTCATCTTGAGAAAATTTAAATATTAAAAATTTCACATTCATCGCTTTCTAAATCATATGGAATAGCTTTTAAAATCGTTCAATCTGTTGGAAGTGTATATGTTATTGATCTAATAAAATTTTCATTTTTTGGATAAATTAAATATAATTTTCTACTTTCATAAGTAACTTTATAAGCAAGCATTTGATATACATCATCTTCATTAATTCATGCATATCTCTTAACTCTTGAATTTGAATCCAATTTTTTTCGTTTAGTGTCGGCTATAATTACATTTTCAGGATTATTTTTATCTATTACTATATCTGGTCTTAACCTAAAGCTTCACCTATTGTTAACATCCCTTAACAAGAAGAAACTTGAATCTTGAGTATCTATCCTGTGTGTTCCCATCCTTTTCTTTAGTCTATTTGCTACATAACTCTCAAAAATCTTTTCCATAGGGAATAATAAAGATAATGATGTTGTATTTCATGAAAAGTTTACAACGGACTCATCAGATAAAAATAATCTTACCCATTTCAAAGTAGGTAAATAATAATTATTTAATCTATTAATGTTATTGATTACTTTTAGATCATTCTTTATATTTTTACTAATTCAAATACCTGAAAACACATTCAAGAAAAGAGTAATTAATTTCTTATTCTTTTCACTTAAGCTTAATTTATGAAGTTTTAAGAGACAAGTCTTTATTAATTTATTTTCAGTTATGTTCTCACTAAAATCGTCATATTCACATACAAATTTACTTTTATCAACTATATTAGTCACAATATTTTCTCTGATCTTTAATTTTCCTTTTACGAATTTTAAATTATCAACCTTTGTTATATAATTTTTTTTAATTCATTTTTTTACAAGAGCCGATAATTCAGATAAGAATAATTCAATAAATATTTCTAATATAGGAAATTTTTGATTCCTTAAACTAGCTTCATCTAAGTTTTTAAATGGACTATCCTTTAAAGTTTTTATCATCCTTAAAAAAATTTGTCTTGTCTTTTCTATATCAGATTTATCTGTTGTATTTGTAATTTTTGGTAATATTTCAATCAATGTTCAGTTTTTAGTCTCAATAACTCATACAAAATTCTGAGCTACAAGAATATCTCAAAATGGTCTTTTTTTTGTATAAGAAAATACTCCATCTGCTTCATTATTGTCGATAAAACCTTTTAATTCATTAAACGTTTTTTTATTAACATATGCAGATCAACTAGGACATTGGATATCTGATTCAATAGCTATAAATCAGTATTCAACAATAGTTATAACTTTTTTTTTAATTGGCATTAATTAATTGAGTAATCTGAAGCTGAAATATCATCTTTTACTGTATATTTTATTTTATCATCCATTTCATAATTATTACCTCATAGTGCATTAAGTGCTTGTATTTCTTCACTTATGATAATCTTATCTCATAAAACTATTTGGATTTTCTCCCATTCATCATGAAAATATTCTTGTAATAATGGAATTATTTTATCATGTATAATAGAATTCAATTTCTCTAATGTTGGTTCTCTTCTTAAAGGGAAAAAATAGGCATGTCATATTAAATGATCTCTATCATATAAGAATTCTATTCTTTCATTTATTGTTTCAAATAAGGCTTTTACATCCACTCATTCTGCATCTATTCATTCTAACAAAGAAGAATCAGGTTCGATTTCAACAAAGTGAAATCTTCTTCTAAGTGCTAAATCTATTAACGCAATAGATCTATCTGCTGTATTCATAGTTCAAAGTACATATACGTTTTTAGGTATTCAAAATTCTTCATGAGAATAAGGTAAAGTTACGGTTAATTCTTCATCGTTTCATATCCTTTTATCAGGTTCTAGTAAAGTAATTAATTCTCAGAAAATCTTAGAAATATTTCATCTATTTATTTCGTCGATAATTATGACATAATTATTATTATTTCCAACTTCTGTTGCTAAGTTATATTCATCTTCTAAATATTTAATAATACCTCTATAATAAGATTCCCATCATTTTACAAAATTTTCTCCTTTTAACCGTCTTTGTAGATTATATTTAGTAATTACTCAATTATAATGTAAATCTGATCATGTAAATAAACTTAAGTTATTTTTAGTATTTACCTTAACTCAAAAAGTTTTTCATGTTGTTGTATTTAATTCAAAAACTTTATCTTTACTATCTGTATCTTCTGTATCTGTATCTTCTGTATCTGTATTTTCTTCTATTGCATTTGTAATATCCTCCAAAAATTTATTATATACTTCTTCAAAGTTATCATTTATGCTGGCTCTATCACAAAGTTCTTTAAATGTTCATGGTTCTACAGAATAATCTACATTTCAATTTTCTACACTAGCTTTTATTCATTCAATAAAATCTTCATATCCATAAGATTGATGGAATGTAGTAAAGACTATCTGTCATTTTTTCACATATTCCTCATACCTTCTTTTAACAGATTCTCTATCTGAATCACTTTCATTTTTTACTTCGTCAACAGTTTTTCATTCAATTATTGCTACCGCATAATTGATTGTGTTATAAGTTTTTCAAGTTCCAGGTACTCAATAAAGAATTGTGTTCAATGGAATCATGTTTGAATTATTAGAATGTAAATTATTAAAATCTGAATCATTATTGGACGGCAAATCAATTTGGTCTAAGTCCCAGTTTTTACTGTTAATATAACCAAAAGCTGAATTATAAATACTTTCATATATTTGTCTATTTCTTACTATAAAAGAACGTAAATGACCTTTATTTACTGTTCTTATTTCTGAATATTTTTCAATTACAAACTCTATAAATTGATCGAAGCTACTGAAATTATGTAATAAAATTAAATATGTTAAATATAGTATTAAAGCTTCATCAATAAATGTTACCACATTAAAATTTCAACCTGGCTTAAATTTTTTAGCTATTAAATCTGAATTAATTGCACTTGTTAATACATGATCATACAGTCTTCTCTTATCAGCATCCGAACTATTTTTGAAAAGTTCATTAAATCAACTATCATCGTAAGCAAAAGATATATATCGAAATATCTCTGTAGAAAATAAGAAATCTTTATCAACTCACGCATTACTAAGAAGAGATTTTAAGTTATTTAAAATCTGATCATTTGTAAGAACTCTATTTAATCTAGTAATATGTTCATATGTTTTATCAAAGATATCCATAGTACTACTATCTTCTCAGTATGATAACATTAGTAGATATAATAAAATCCATTGTTCATCTTTAGACTCTATTTCTCAAATACTTAAACATACACTTCATGCATTTGTTATAGTATATCAATCAGAATTGCTTCAAGTAAAAAACTTAGCATATTTCAATGGTTTTACTTTTTGCTTATGCTCTTCGACTTCTGTTTCAGTAAAACGATGTCAAGTTACTTCATTAATTTCTTTAGCACAATCAATTAATCTTAAAAAATTTCTAATATTAGTTGAGATAAATGGATAGATTTTTCCGTGTCATCTTTCTCAACTACTATAAAAAGAACCATATCGTTCTTGATCTTCCTGTTTCTCTCTATAGTACTGTAAAATAGTTGAAGGCATTCTATTTAACTTCACAAATAAAAAGTAATTCTTTGTGATTTTTTAAATCTGTCTTTCATGCATTAAAGAATTTATAATCGATTTCTTGTTTTGAAACTTTTCATTTTTCAGCTAGAGAACTGATAATTTGTTCTTCTGTAATCTTATTATTTGAGGCTCAACTCCTAGCATCATAAGTATTGTTATACGAAACGATAATTAATTTGGAAGAGATATTTTGAATTAAATCATTAAAAACGTCTGGAGCTTTACTTTTAGAGTAATCACTCTTTAAATGATTTCTTTTGAACTTCATAGAATTTCACTCTAGTTCCTCAGGTTTTTGCCATAATGCAAGATTCTCTAAAACATGATAGAAGTTTACATATTGCCTCGCATTATAAGGGGGATCTATATAAGTTATATCAGATTTTATTTCTCTTACTAATTGGTTAGCATCCTTACAATAGATCTCATTTTTTCAGCAATTTTCTTTAATTTCAGGTAATCTTAAATTAACTCATCTTTCAACTGGAGTTTTCTTTAGAAAAGATTCGAAATGTCAGCATGTATTGGCTATTTTATCAGTTTCATATAATAAACTAGTTAATAGAATAAAGTATTCACGTGGAGTAAGCTCTTTTCTCATTTTTTCAAGTTCTTCTCTTATATATCAAATTTTCTTAGCATCAGATCTTTCAAAATATTTATCAGCAAATTTGTCTGAAAAATAATTCTCTTCAAGATTATGAGAATCGATTGAGGTAAATCCCTCTAATATATCTATAACTTTATTCAAATCATATGGATCGTTTCACATCCATGTTTGATATGCTACATAGTTGGAATATAATAGATCATTAGCTATAACTTTATATTTTCTTTCTGAATAATAATTAGCAACTACTCATGTTCATGAAAAAGGATCAGCAAATACGAAATTTTGGTTTCAGAAATACTTCTCTATTACAGCGTTAATATTCTCTAATAGGTTAGTTTTACTTCAAATATATCTTCTATTATTGATTTTAATTTTTTGCATGTTATTATTTATTAGTAACTAATACTTCTTCCTCATTTCAATCTCTATTTTTCTTATTATATGAGGCACTTCTATAATGATAATCTATTGGATGTTTCTTATATTTATTCTCTTTAATCCAATCAAGTAATAATTCATTTTTAGCTCATTTTTTTTGAGCAACATTACTTAAAGCAAAAGATTTTCACATCGAATCTAAATCCTTAAGTAAATCCAATAGGGCAGTTTCTTCTTCCTTAGTCCATCAATTTTGTTCGTTATATACAGCATCAGTAATAAGATATGGGGGATCTGAATATACGAAATCTGCTTTATATAATATTTCTTTTATCTTCTTGTCTCTAAAGTCTCAACAAATAAATTCATAATTAATTTCTCTAGCCCTTTGATTATATGCAACTAACTTATTATAATTATTTTTATTGAAATCTGTTTTTCATACAGGTAAATTAAATGCTCAATAGCGATTAAATCTAATGTCATTATTGAATCAATATACCATCAAAGTGTATAGCATCATATTAGCCTTAAAAGTATCCTTATTCTTTAAATTATTATAATCATCTCTTAAACAAAGGAATCACTTTTCGTTATACTTTTTAACTCAATTATTTCATTCTACATATCAGGCTTCTCTGTAATATTTATAAGTATATTTGTATGAATAAGATAATCCATAATCTTCAATTAATTTTTCTACTGTGGAAATGATTTTATTTATATCACCTTCAGCCAATGTTTTTAAAAGATTTATTACTCTTTGATTAGAATCTATTAGTATAACCTTATCAGCATTAACATTAAATCAAACTGTAGCTCATCAACAGAATAAATCTACAAAAAGACCTGTTTTCTCAGGGATATATTTAGAAAACTGCTCAAGTAATCTGTATTTATTTCACGTATAATTAATTGGACTCTTTATGAACATTTTCTTGTTTAGAATTGATTAGTTTAATAAAAAAATACGCTTTCTAACTTATAGCAATAATTACTTTCAAATCAAATTCATTTTTTAATAAAAAATTTGTGAAATTAAAAAATATCAGTATAATATACCATCTATTTAAAATTATACAAAAACAAAAATGACCGATTTTTGAAAAATTATATCTCAAGCAGATGATAGTAGTAAAAGATTTCAAATGAAATGTTTAAGTTATTGAAGAACAATCGACGAAAGAAGCTGAAAATGAATAGATGTAGAAACTTTGTATTACAGCAAAGAAATGGATCTAAGTTGAAATATCCTTTCTCAAAATAATAAATACTATGTTTTCGAATATTTAAAAGATGAATGTCCTTATACGAAATCAGGAATAATAGAACCTTTAAATTGAGATGTTTTTCCAAAAAAAGATATTGTTCCAAATTATTTCTCACCACGAAAAAGTGATCCAAATCGTTATCCTAAAAACTGGAGAAAATTTCACGCCTTACTTTGTCTTGCAAAACGTTTAAATGGAGAATTGATTTTAGTAAATTATAGTGATTGAATTTTAGTTGGAAATTCTAAAAATAAAATAAAGGCTCCAGAATGATTTGATGATCAAGTTAGAGTTATGATTGTTGAAGATGTTAATAAAGATATAGCATTACAAAATGTAAGAAATAATGAGAAAAATGATTATATTACGTATAAGGAAACAAAATGTATGACTCTAGAACAGTATGCTAGACGATTAATAAAAATGAATCAAAATTGTACTTTACCTGAATCTATTTAATTCATTTGCTTTTATAAGATTAAAATTTATATAATCCATATATCTTTATATACTAAAGATGTTAATAATGTTAGAAAATGAATGGACTGAGGATTGAATGAACAAAAAAACAGGCACTCCATACGATCCTGATTGATATGATCAAAATTGATGGAGTTATATGTGAATTAATAAATATACATGAACCAGATTTGATAAGAATTGATACAATGTTAATTGATATACAAAAGAATGATATAATAGGAATTGATTAGATAATCATTGATTTTATAAGAACTGATATAATAAATATTGAGAAACTAGGAAAGAGGTCACAAAAAAGGAAATTAGAGATTATTATAAAAAACACAAATATAATCCACCTTCTTGATTTGTTTCTTGATGAGGTATGACTTGAAAGTAAAAAGGCTGATTCATAATCGAATCAGTTTTTTATATTTTATTGAAAATAATTTTTTTATCGCTTGTTTTTTTTAATTTTATGTTTATATAGAATATTGTATATCGTAATGATATACTTTGTGTTTTTTGTAGTTGCAATATACAATTGCTTGACTATCGAAATACTCCACATTAATTTGTGGAGTTTTTCGTTAAAGGAAAACATTAAATTACTTAATTTATATACATGAATCCTTGAGGAGGAGTTTTAGTATATTCAGTTATCGGTAATGATTCTTTATATCTAACAGGATTACTTACCTTAATGGCATATCATTTAGTTTTTCACTTAAAATATTCATCAAAGAAATTTTTATCCACACAAGATCATTCTTTTGTAATATCCCAAAGTTCATCTAGATTTTTACAGATGATTTTATCAACTTTAAATTCTCAAATTATTCTTTTTTCTGGAAATGATGAATAAATAACTATTGTATCAAATTCTTTTTTAGGAATCAATTTCCTTAATTCAAAAAGTTTTTCTCCGTTAAGAATCTTATTAGCATAAATAGGTTTTATAGATAGTAGTACTTTCATTTCTATTTTTTATTTCTTGGTGAATGACCGTGAATTCAATTATAAAATGGGTAAATCGTAGGTAATTCATCTTCAGGATTTTTAATTTTTTTATTAATTTGTTCCTTAACTTTTTCTAGTCATTTATGTAATCAAACAACAGTATCTATAATATATTCAAAATCATTACCTATAGCTGAGATTTCCCATCGATGAAAAAAATCTAACCATCATTCCATAGCATTTCATAATTCCTCTTCAAATAATTTTAGAATTTCTCAATACTTGTCATCTATTTTTGATAATGCAACTCTTGTATTTTCAATATCCATTGCAAAATACGAGAACAAAATTCTTTGAAGTTCATGAACATAATCCCATTCTCGATCACAAATCTTACGCAAATCTTCTATATTATTTAAATCAAATGATCTCTTTCTATGAATCCTATTATTTTCTTCAACTACTCATTTTTTAAAGGAGAAATTTTTTGCACTATAACGTGATTTTCATGTAGCTTTAATATAATATGCAATAGAATCTATAGGATTTCACTCTTCATCAAAAATAGAATTATTGCTATGATCTTCAGCTATAATCCTTTGTCTTTTTGAAATTTTATGTTTCTTTTTGGAATTGGAATTAGAATTAAAATTATTAGACACGATGTTTTTTGTATTACTTTTTATTTCAGAATTGTTGGATATGATTTTTTTAGCATTATCTTTAGCTTCAATATTAGTAGTTTCATTTTTATTATCCTTTATCTTTTTTAGATGTTTATTATCATCCCAATTCCATTTCCTGTTATAACTTTCTTCTCTTGAACTTTTTTTCTTTTTCTCATGAAACATTTTTCTTTCTTCAAGGAATTTTCTTCTTTCTTCAAGGAATTTTCTTCTTTCCTCATTCGTTTTTTTCATTTCTAGTAATTCATCTTTAGAAACCATTTTTAAAAGTTTTTTATGTATAAAAACTGTTTATTACCTCCCAATCATAAATTTATTTTTCTGTTCTCCATTTTTGAAGTGTTTCTTCTGCTGATTCTTTACTTACTTCAAAACAATCTCATCGATCTCAGAAAATTTCACTTGCCATCATACCTTCTAATTCTTTTAATTTTTTCTCTAAATTACAGGCCTCTTCTCTTCAACTTTGATCATATATAGTTATTTCTTCTTCTCATCATATTCTTTCATATTTTAAGAGCTGTCTAAATCCATCTACTCCTGGATTAACTATATAGAACGTTTCATCTTCTTCCCATTTTTTCTCAAATTCCTTAAACTTTGCATTAAATTCTTCTTCATTTATATAATGACATTCATTTTTATCTTCAGAATCCTTTCATATTTCACAATGAAATTTCATTTCTTCTAAGGCTTCTTTTGTTCATGGTCGTTTTTTACCATAAGTTCATCGAATCCTTATAGACTCTTCTCAATTTTTCATTTCATAACTCAATATTTTCTGTATTCAAGTAGTTATTCAAGGATTATAGATATAAAAAACTTTATTTTCAGCCATCTTTAATTTAGTTAAAAATAAATTAAACATATTCTAATAAATTTTTATTTTAATTCCAGTTCTTTAATTTCTTCATCACTTAATAACTTATAATTTTCAGTTCATAATTCTCTAATTACATATCATTCCTTTAAATATAGGGGAGTTTTACGAAATGTTTGTGCTACAATTCCTCCCATTCTATCTACATTTACTACATGAGCTGTTTGAATTCCATAAGGTTCTTGTAGTTTTACTTCAAACTTATCTCAAATTTCCATTTCTTTAATTTGCTTTAATTCATATTTTTTAGATATTGTTATAGTTTTCATTGGATCTAATCATTTAAATTTTAAAACGTCATTTATGAAATCTGGAGATTTCTTCATAAGGTTATCAGCCAATAAAATAATCTGATTTCTAGATAGATTATCTGCTCGAGAATACCGATAACCTCTATTCTTTCTTATATCTGTGCACATACAGATTCAATAACATTCTACTATTTCATCTACGGTTAATTTATCATATCAGAAATGTTCTAGAATTTCATTTACTTTTCGATCATCACATTTTTGTTTTACTGCTGATTCAATTATTTCCTTCCTTTTCTTTCATTCGAATTGATTTAATCGTTTTTCATATCATTCTTGCTTCCATTTAATAAATCTTTGCATTCTTTCTGAATATGTCATTTTAGTTTTTTAGATACTAGATAAACAAGTAAAGAGTTATTCACTCTAAACGAAAAATACACTTGGCCAAATCTGTATTTAGATAACCAAATGTACTAGATATTATAGTTCTTGCCTATAAAATAATGAAATTGACGGTGAATAAATCAAAATTCCGAGCGTCCCTTTAGCATTATTTTATAGTGGTTGCAAGTAGGTTATAAATCCGTCCACTTAATTATCTAGCTATATTATATTTTTAAGATATTTCAAAGTCAAGAGATTCTTATTAAATAAATAAATTCCCATTCTTTATCGTAGGTTTATTTTCAGATTTCTTGTATGATTTAGAGAAACTCCTACTAAATAATCAATTAGTATCTCCAAATTTTAATAGTTCTTCCACTTCTTCAGGCTTTCTAGGAGTTTCTTTAGTAGCTTTTTTATCTAAAAATGAAAATAAAGAGGGATTATATGCTGAAGTGTAAGCTTTATGAAAATCTTTAAAATTAATCAATAATCATTTCTTACCTTTGAAAGTATCAATTTTATATTTCTTCAAAATTGTATCCACAATTGTTTGTGAAATTTTATAGATATCTATTACTTCTTGAACTGTGATATAATTTTTCATAAATAGAATTATGAATTATCTAAAATTTCTTCTGCTTCATCTTCATCTACTCAATATTCATCCATAATATCTTCTATTTCTTCTTGTCTTTCTCTATCTTCATAATCATCGTTATTTTCTTCTTCATAATTATCACTTTCAGGATCGTCTTTTTCGTTATGTAATACATTTTTATAAACCCAATATCACATAATCAGATCTTTTGCTTTCATAATTTTGAAAGAAGATAATAAAATTATTACATTTCTAACTATAATGAAATTTTCAAAAAATCAAGAGACTTTTGATTTTTTTATGATAAATAGAAGTTATCGTATATTTTAATATTAAATATTGAAAAAAATATTTTTTTTAATAGCTTAAATTCTGATTTATCTTCTAAAATTAATAATCATGGAAGATTATATGATTTATGGGATTCCTGCAATATTATTTATTGTTTGTTGTATTTTTGTAGATGTATATTCAACAAAGAGATCTATTAGAGAACTTCAACAATCAATTAGTGATCTAAAATTTAGTATCGAACGATTACAAAAAGAAGTAGATTCTGCTAATGATAAACTAAACGATATAAAATATAAATAGATTTACATTTATTCATTCTTTCAATATGACTAAAAAACAGAAAGATTTACCATTAGTTACAAAAATCTTTGATGAAAACATTCCCAACTTAGAAGATTATTGAGATGTAGAATTTTCTTTATTAGATACGAATTGAAATCAAATAGATACGATATATTATTTTGAAAATCTTTGGGATTATTTTATGGATTATTTAGCTTCTGCTAATTCAATAGCAAAAGATAATCTTAAAAGTTTTCCTGATTATCTTCAAAAGAAAACCTATTATGAAATTCATTATGATACTTCTGCGGAAGAAAATGCATGACGTGAAGTATTAATTAAAGCTGAAGATCGATATCAATCAGATCCTAATCCATTAGGAATCTATTATTACGGTTGTAAACTTTGTGATTTAGTTTTTGAAATTAGAATTAACGATAACGAATATCGTATTAGATATGAAGATTTAGTAAATCATATTAAAAATCTAATCGAAAATAATAAAGAAAGATTTGAAAAAATGGATTTTTCAGAAGATTGATTAGATTCAGAAATAGATATTAAAAGGTTAAAAAAGTTAGTTAAAGAAGCTGAGGATCTATATCGAAAAGTTCCATGAATCTTTGTAGAAAAAGAATCTTTTGAATTACCAACTGATAAATGAGATATGGTAATTCCTGAAAATTCTCCATTAAATTATGAAGTAGAAACAGCTTTTTATTCTAGCTGTCATGTAAAATCTAATCATTTCTATATTATTTTCGTATGAAAATGATGAAATATAGATTGATATCAAAATAAATATATAAGAATAGCATATAATTTAGTAGCTAATAGAGGGGATCAAGTAATTGTAATAGAAAATCCATGAATATCTCGAGATGATCCAGAATTATATTTCGATTCAGCTATGAATTATGTAAAAGATAGAATAGATAAAATGGATATGGATGCTAATCCTAAACTACATGTTATGTGATTCTCAGCATGAGGTCATTTCGTTTGAAGATTTGCATATAAATATCCTGAAATTCAGAATATATTATTAGTAAATCCTGTTTTAAGAGTGGATTTTGAAAAATTAAAAAAATGAATGCTAGAGTTTAAATGAGATATTACTATAGTTCAAGGAAATAAAGATACAGATTTTGGATTTAATCCTTTATTAGATCAGATTCCTAATGCTAAAGTAGAAGTTTTAGAATGAGTAGATCACCAATTTACATGAGAAGACTGAGTAGAAAAGTTTGTGGATTTATATGAAAAGTTATAAAATATGAAACTATCTCCTAAAAATAAAGAGCTTCTTATAAATATATGACTTCTAGTAATTTTGCCTTTATTTGTTTATTGATTAGTTCTTTGGAATAATAAAGTCACTCAAAGATATCTAGCAAGTCTAGAACTTACCGAAGAATGAAAGAAAGAAATAGAAAGATTAAATGCAGAATATGATGCAAAAGCTGAATTAGATAATTTGGATGATTTAAAGTTTTTACAGTATACTGATTAAAATATGGATGAATTAAAAATGGATAAATTTTTATGAGTTATGTTTTGATGAGCTATCTGAGATGCATTTTGAGCACCAGTAGAATTTATAGCAGAATGATGTTTTGAACCAGTAGATACTAAAGAATGAAGAATCTGATTAATGAAATTCTGAAAAGATTTTTGAGATCGAACAGACGATACAGCTATGGCATTACTTTTAGCTGATTCTTTAGTTAGAAGCTGATGATCTGATATAATTGATCAGTTAGAAAATTATCTTAAACGAAAAGAATCATGACATATGTGATTAAAGGATTATCCAGAATGAATATGAAAACAAGTAAGAATTATGCTTGATCGCTATATCGATTATAAAAATCATTGATGAGAAGAGCCTCGAACAAAGGATTTAAGCTGACAAATGATGGATTGAAACTGATCTCTTATGAGAATTTGACCAGTGCCTTTATATTTCTATGATAATGCAAAAGAAGCATTAAAATGAGCTTCTGAAAGTTCTATAACAACTCACAATTCAGATCTTTGCATTGATTCATGCATTTATTATACATGACTTATCTGGTGAGCTATTCATGGAATAAGTAAAGAAGAGTTAATGAAATGATTCTATTATCCTGTTAAATGATATTGGGAATTTAGAGATATATCAAATGATTTTTGAAGAATTGTTAATTGAGATTTTAAAAAGAAAGAATCTAATCAGATTATACCTTCATGATATGTTATAGATTCTTTGGAAACGGCTCTTTGGTGATTTTATCATTCAACATGTTTTGAAGACTGATTAAAAATGGTAGTAGATAAATGATGAGATGCAGATACAACGGCATGTATTTACTGATATCTTGCATGAGGATATTATTGATATGATTCAATTCCTGAATATTTAAAACAATGAGTATCTGCAAAAGATTTCATTAGACATACAGCAGAAGAATTATATAATCATGAATATAAAGAATATGATTTATCAAAAGTTAAATCAGTTATTCCATGGGATCATGAAACAAGAACCTGGACTAACGTTTTAGAAGATTAATTAAACCTACTTTCTTTTCTAGGAATTAACTTATTTCTCCACATCTTAAATCAATCATTATCTCTAAAAAAACTTAATCATATATCAAATTTCTTTACTTTTCTCCTTCAATCTCGAAGGAGTTTTTCTTTAGTGAATTTTGATTCCTGAGTTACATCAGAATGTCTAAGAATCATATCATTAGGAATATTAAAATTACCCATAAGATATTCTACTAAATCAGTTAATCTGATAAATTGGTTAAGGTTATACTCTCAATATCAAACTACTTCTATTCATAGGAATTGAGTATTAATATTTCCTATATTTCATCGGCTTCAATTTCCTGCATGCCATAAAATATCTTTAGGATCTCATATCTTTCAGACTTCTCAATTTTCTCAAATAACAAAGTGAACAGAGGCCTGAGCTTTAGATTCTGATAGATATTTCATATTAGATTGAAATGTTCATCAAGCAGTATGATGAATAATAATTCATTTACATGGATTAGTTCATCTAGATTTTTTAGTAGTTGATAGCTTTAGAGTGAATGGATACATGATAATTTTTTAGAATATAAATTATTTCTGTAATTCAATTTTAATCCATTGGATATCAGTCTGAATTTGGGCTAAAGTAGATTGAATATAAGCTACATCTAATTCAGCTTGAGCTTTCTCTACTGCAGAAATTCTACTATCCAATTTTGAATAGCTGAATCATAATCCGAATACAAAAACTATAAACGATATCCAAACAGCAGGATTACTTAGATAGTTCTTAATCTTTTCAATCATTTCCATTATTAGTATCAATTAAAGGATCTTTCTTACTTTCTCAGACTTTTTGCCCAAAATAGAAACTGATAACCATCAGCATGGCATTATTAAAAAGTGAAGTTTCAGTATCGTTTAGAGTTAAATAAACGGTTTGAAACGATAAAACCAAAGTTAATATTAGGAATACTAACTTAGTAATACTCATTTTTTCTCGAAAAGTTTTCATGATTAATTATTTACCAGGATAAAACTCGCAATAAGCATTCCATCATGAATAGTCTCAATATCAGAAAATCTCATCTCATTTTTTGATATGAAATGTTTCATATTTATTTCAGTCTCATTGTTCTAATATTCTAATACCGTTAATATTTATGTAGTTATAATGAGCCGTATCGACATTTGCTATTCTAAATCTTGCTAATCCATCAGCATGGGCTACAAATCAGCAGTTATTATTCGTTCATCCATTCGTTGAAAAAGAAAGATCATAATTATCATTTTCACAATATTTACCTCATTCAAAGAAGTCATTTCAGACTTTTCCCGTTAGTATGGCAGGAATTACTTCTCAGACATTAGCTACAGATTCGACTTTAACTAAAGTTCATCTTTGAGTTTTAGTAATGCTTCCATTAGTAGTATAGATATTCATATTAGAATAGCTTCCAGTTCTTCATCTATAAGTAGTTCAAATCTGAATTATTAAATTAGCATGAGCTGAAGATTTATTCTGATTAAGTTCAATATCTTCATTAATACTTCCTTGCTTATTTATTAATAATTGTCCATTTCATCAATCATAAATATTGAAATATCCGTATCTATTAGAATAAGATGAAGAAACGGAACAGCTAACATGTGCTTTAAGCTTAAAGTATTGCCCATTTCTACAAGATATAAATCTCATAATAGATCAATCAGTACAGTTTCATTCAGCATTTTCTAACAAAGGTAAATCGTAAGGAACAGCATATCTAGTTGAATCACATCTACATAACATAGAAAAAGCTAATCCTTCTCATTCGCAGTAAGGCATCATTTTATTATAAGTTCTTGATGTTCAATTAACGAATACAGCTCTAA
>Ga0310691_10003088_pt1 | contig 20654 bp, 21 predicted proteins | sample 176DNAGHGlowgp2_FD_203887 | JGI IMG/M metagenome (GOLD analysis project Ga0310691, IMG submission 203887) | Sheep rumen microbial communities from Palmerston North, Manawatu-Wanganui, New Zealand - 1766 DNA GHGlow gp2 (v2) (version 2) | ecosystem: Host-associated > Mammals > Digestive system >...
CCTGTTTCGATAAGCCGAACCGGCTTGTCAAAACGGATATTGGGTGGCGTCAATCCAAAGGGGCACTTTTTGAGCGGGTTCACACAGTTTTCACGGAGTAAATTACAAATCTGAAAAAAGAGGGGTGCGTACATGGAGAAATTCAGCATCAGTTTCACGCTGGGCAAGGCTGCATCACAGCACGGTGCGAACATCAAACACAACAACCGGAAATTCACAGCGGCGAATGTGGATGAGAAAAGAATCGCAGACAACATTATTTTCAAGCAGCAGGATGTGCGTGATGCGTATCATCAGCTGTTCGACCGTGCTTTGCAGGAGTATAACGCAAAACAAACAAGACGCGACCGCGTGATTTCCGATTATTATCTGCACATGGCGGAAAGCAAGCGCGAAGAAGCGTTCTATGAAATTGTGGTGCAGTTTGGTGACTGCGAGACTACACCGTGTGGATCGGAACGCGGCGAACAGGCAAAACAAATGCTGCAATCATATATGCGTGACTTTCAGCGCCGTAATCCGAATCTTTTTGTATTCAATGCGGTGCTTCATCTGGACGAGGCTTCCCCGCATTTGCACATCGACTTCATACCGTTTTACACGAAAGGCAGGAAGAACGGGTTAAGCAAAGGTGTGTCGATGAAGTCGGCGCTGTTCGAGCAGGGATTCCGTCCGCGAAGTCCGAAGGAGAATCAGCTCGTGATGTGGGAGTTTTCGGAGCGTGCAGAGATGGAGCGCGTGCTACGTGTTCACGGCTGCGAGCGCGATGACAAAGATGTTCACCGAAAACATTTGTCTGTGGATGAATTCAAGCTGCAAAAGGAAACTGCAAAGCTTATTCGCCGTACCGCTGATTTGCGGAATGCGAATGTAAGTGCAGATCAGATGCAGCGCGAATTAGCAGAAAGCAGAAAAAAGATTGCGGAATTGGAAGCTGTGCAAAGCTCGCCGTTCAGAGCATTCTACTATTCATCGCCGGACAAACAGGCATGGGTGCAGCAGCAACTTGACGAGCGAGTGATTCCGTATCGCGAAACGGAGAATGGCTTTGAAGCGCAAGCGTGCTATGTGCAGACGATTCGCCGTATTGAGCAGGACTTCCGTGCTCCGCGCACATCTGCCCGTGACCGTCTGCGTGCAGATGTGGACAGAATGCTGATGCAGTCGCGGTCATTCGATGAATTGCTTGCGCGTTTGGAACGGTCGCATTACGAAGTCAAGCGCGGCAAGTATATCGCAGTCAAGCCGCAGAATTACGGTTTGTTCATCCGGCTGAAATCGCTCGGAGAGTTTTACAGCGAAGCAGCGCTTCGGAATCGGCTATCCGAAAAAGTCGCTTATGAACAAAAGCTGGTGCGGGAAATGGAACAGGCGAAAATGAGCAACGCACCAAATTACCGTGTTCTCGCCATGCAGCACTATTATATCATTTCCTTTTCAAAAGGGTATCTGCCGGTACGCAAGAAGAATCCGAATCGTGTCCTTTCTTGGGTGAACGACGCAGAACTTGACAGGCTGACAGCGCTCAATGCAAAGATCAACGAGGGCGCGACGCTGGATTCATTGCGTGCTGACATAGCTGAAAAGGAAGAAGCCGTTCGGCGCATCGAACGGACGCGGGACTGCTGTGACGGTTCCGATCAGGAGCTCATCATAAAACTGAACGCGACATTGATTCATGCAGAGCATGAATTGCATGACGCTGCGGAATTGCTGACAACCGCAGAGCAGGTTCTCGGCGGAACTTATCTACAAACGATCGGCGATGCCGAACGGCAGCGCAGGGAATCTGACTACATTCCAAATGGCACAAAGCCGGGAGGAAACACGCGATGAACAGACAACAGATCAACTATCTATATTATCCGTTACATTTATGTGCCTTCTTTCTATTCAAGCGCATATTGTTAGCGCCCGCCCATTTTGTCATCCAGAAGGCAACATATTTTGTCACGCAGGTACAGGTTCTGTCAAGGGACAGGCACTGTGTTTTGTCAGGACACCCACCTTTTTGATCGTGGCAGCAGATGCAGACGGTATATACGAAGGTTAAACGGAATGCGCGACAAATTGTCGGTCAGAGTACTGTTCTGTACATTGTGTCATCGTTACCACCGTGAACTGCCGGATTTCGTTATTCCCTTCAAGCATTTGTGTACGAAGGCGATTGCAGCAATTCATGATGCCATCGGTGACTATTGTGTTGACGATCACTCCGCTGCCCGTATCCGTCGTTGGGTTGCTCGCTTTTTGAAGTTCGGGGCTGCAACGGTCAGGCGACTGAAACTGGAACACCCGATGCTCGTGACAAATTATGATGTCAATTCCACATTTGACACGCTAAAGTATTTTGTCAGGGTCGTTGTAAACGCTGATGAATGGAAAGCAAACGAGTTCGTGTAGATTGTCAGGCAGAATTATGCTATGATAGAGGCATCACCAAAGAAGGAGGTTCCTCTATGGGCATGAAAGACAAGCAGCTGGCAAAAAAGATTGCAGAGCGGCGTATGATTATGATTGCGCCGCTGATCGGCGCGCTCTTATCAGTGGAAGAATACTACAGGAAGCGCCGTGAGATTTCCGAAACGTATGATGTGTCCACCCGTACTTTGCAGCGATATGTGGATGCCTACAATGAATCGGGAATAGACGGTCTGGAACCGCAGGGCAGAGTACCAGAACATAAACCCGTCGTTTCAAAAGAGATTCTCGCGGAAGCGATCCGTCTGCGCCGTGAAGTTCCGTCACGCAGCGTACCGACCATTATCCGGATTCTTGAACTGGAAGGCAGAGCGGAACAGGGTGTTCTGAAGCGCACGACCTTGCAGCGTGCGCTTGCGCGGGAAGGATATTCGTCTGCTATGATGAAAATGTATCAGGACAACGGATATGCTTCTCAGCGGTTTCAAAGGATTCACCGCTGCGATCTCTGGCAGGGCGACATCAAATACGGTCCGACACTGAGGATTGGTGGGAAAGTTCAGCCAACATATCTCTCCTGCCTGATCGACGATGCTACGCGTTACATCATTCATGCTCGCTCCTTGAACCGTAATCTTAACCATTTTGAGTTAAGTTTTATCGCTCGTGGTATCTCTATTATCTCAGTTGTCTGTCAGATTTGGAGTATCTGATTTTTTGTTGCCATTGTGTTGCCAAGAATGATATGGATCTTCCGATTGGTTAGTAAAGAATGTTTCAAATTGCTGATGTAAAGTACCAGTATTAATTTCTGTTCTCACAGGAATTGTATTCAATGGATTAAGACCACATTTGAAATATAAATCATTTATTTCTTTTTCAAGTAAAATATCAGTACTCATTATACTCTACCTCCATCTTTAACAACTGACGAGATAAAAGACTTCCCATCTTGGTTTTCGATAATCTTTATCGCCTGAGTCAAGTCCAGACTTATCATATATGAATGATGAAGTGAAAGAATTGCCTCTTGTAACTGGCTATCATCTTCCATCATGGTAACTTTCAACCCCATACTCTTGCAGAAATCTGAGTTGAAATGTCGTCCGTGGATTTTAGACGAATTATGCTCATTTAAAGTCGATGCAATTTTATCAATGACTGCCTGATCAGATGGAGTCTTATTATCAAACATACAGGTTCCTAGCCACTCTTTAACTAACAATTCTGATAATTCTATTGCATCAATAGCGGTCTTCATAAAAGCAGCTGGATACTGCTGAAGTTTTATCGCCCAGTAATTGGTATTAGCAGGGTTCGTTAATAAATCTTTTTTTGCTTCTTCAAATTCGCTTTTAATATTATATGCTGGAATACCATTTATTTGAGGATCAATAGGTCCTAAACTAGATTGTTTTCCCATAATTATTTCTTTTGCAGAACAAGCCATCATTGTTCCAGCAGACATTGCAAGTTGAGGTACAATTACTCTTATATCATTACTAAACTTATTACGAAGATAGCTTACTATGATTTCAGCAGCTGCCGGAGATCCGCCTGGCGTATGCAAAACTAAATCTAAACCTTTTGAACAATCTAATCCATATACACAGTTCATAAATCCCGTCATATCACTATCATTGATATCTGTATTATTCGTAGTTCTTTTATTTAGCCATCCTGAATAATACGTGATAGTGTTTCTTCCAGTTAAATCACTTAGCTGCTTTACATATTTCCTTCTAACATAATCAATCTGGGTTTGTGTTTCTTGGATTTCTTTTAATACTCCACTCCATCCGCTCATTTTCTTTCTCCTTCATTTAATGCTAACTTGCAATCTATTTACATCTGTTAATTTGGGTTCAAGTATTTTAATAATATCTTGTAGTTCAACCTTGCTCTCAGCATTTAATCCGAGACAATTAGCTATTCCCTCTGAATCTGTACTCACTCTATTTGCCAAAGATAAACAAAGCTTCTTATCTTGTTCTATAAACGAATATGAGTGTATATGAATGGGATCACCTAATCTAACCCCTTCAATGCTAGTGAAATTAAAAACACTTATCATATGCTCAAATAATGGCTCTTGAATTATGAGAACAAGATGCTTATTCAAATGCTCGAAAGTTTCACTTTTATGATGCATACGATATATCTCATTAGTAATCTTCAAGAGATTATCAATATATTCCTGATATGTGGATTCTAGCCCAATTCCACCACCTAAATATTGCCTTTTCATATAGTAAGGCGGACTAGTTATTACGCAGTCAATACTATCATCAGGCAAACATGCCAGTACATTCAATGAATCACCAAGGACAAAACAAGGTGATAATAATTCATCTGAATGAAGATAATCTATCATTGAGACCATTCTATAATCTCTCCTAATTCTACTGTCTTAATCACGATTATACCTATTACTTATTATAGCACATCTGGGATACAAAATCAACAGTTTTCACTGCATTTTTACAAAAAAGGCTATGCCTGACACAATCAAGCACAGCCTTAATGTCAAATCATATCACACATCTCCTTTCTCTAACTTAACTCTAAGCCGTTAAGTCTTGGCTCTATTATATTAAACGTATAGCGTTATGTCAAGTCTAAAATCACTAAACATTTTTATTTCTACTATCTTGACAAACACTAAGCATATATGTTATAATTGATTTGTGAAATATGGCGGCGCAAATCGTCAGCCGATTGAAAATGGAGGGCAACAATATGGCAATAGGTGAGAGGATCAGGTTTATCAGAAACCTCAGAGGTATGACGCAGAAGTTCTTGGGCTTGCAGGTCGGCTTCTCGGAACGGACAGCCGATATTCGTATGGCGCAGTATGAATCCGGTTCGAGAACACCCAAGGCTAACCTTGTAGAGCTGCTTGCCGATGCGCTTGACGTATCGACCGAGACTCTGAACGTACCGAACATTGACAGCTACACCGGGCTTATGCACACACTCTTTGCTTTAGAGGACTTATACGGCTTCAAGATCGACCGTCTGGACGGTGAGATCTGTATCCGCATCAACAGGCAGAACGGTTCGACCTTTGCTAAAATGACAGGTCTGCTCGAACCGTGGGAGGAAATGGCTCAGAAGTACCGGGGTGGGGAGATCAGCCGTGAGGAGTATGACCAGTGGAGATACAGATATCCGAGATCGGAGGCGGAGAGAAACGAATCTGCAATCAGAAAGATGAAGTAATGCGACGTATAAGATATGAATGCAAAATATCTTATCACGAAGAAAGGACATGAGGTAAAAGAATGCAGGATAATATGGATAGGCATTTCTCAGGAGTATTTAATATTAACGGTGAAGAAATAGCTGGAGACTTAATCTATAATAAAGAGAGCGGTTTTACACTTCTTAATCTTATGAAGAGAGTAACAGATACTTTTCCAATTGGAAGAAGTTACGGAAACTTGGATATAATCACAGGTGTTCTTAATTCCGGAGCAATAGTTACTCTTTTTCACAATCATTGCGCAAGGAATCATACGCAAGCATTTCAGACTCAGCAACTTGTTTTTGTTGCTGATTATGCAATATGGTCAAAAGGAGATGCTACAAACGTAAAATACAATAAATTAGAGTGCGTATTAGAAAACGCTCTGAATTGGAGCGGGTTGTCTACCATAGATACAAGTGATTTTTCGACAATTAAAATCAATAAAATTGACAACAAAAATGAATATCATTGGTTTGGAGCAAAAATCACATTCTCAACTTCACTAAACTGTGAATTATTTAATTTACCACATAAGGAAGAGTCAAAGGTTGTTGAACGTTTAATTGTAAGTATTAAATCAGATGAAAAGTTGGATGCATTGAATTTCATCTCAATACGTAATAAAATAATATCCTTGATTTCATTCGCAATAAGAAACAATGTTAATATTGATGAACAGGTTTTATATGACTATGACGATAGTTATCAAATTGGTCCACATACTGAATACTTCAAGTACCATTTGTATACATCAGAACAACGTCTTACAAGTCATGGAAGAAACCGATTGGACTATAATTTTTATCTTTGTCAATTATCGCCAGAAAAAGATATACAAAAAGAATTAACGCTATTGGAACCAATTTTCAACCTCTATTTATCTCTATTTAAGTACAAGGATATGCCCCCAGAAATGGTTTTTCTGAATATTGTTCAAGCATTGGAAACATTTCATGCGAGATTTTTTTATGATGACAGCAAGGATAAATATGTTGCCTCCGTGAATGAACGTTTTGGAAGTTTACCGAACTACCCTACTATAGAAAATTTGTTGCTGAGTGATACACAAAAAGATGAAAACTGCAAATACATAATTTTAGTGTCAAGATTGAATGATCTTCTCATTGGAAAGTATGATGGATTGTTTATAGAATATTATTTATCTGATGCTGGTTTTGCACAAACTGTCGCAGATACAAGGCATTATTATACTCACTATGGTAGATCCAAAGAGAAGAAAGCATTAAAAGGTGATAAACTAATTGACGCGATAAGAATTCTGTCCCTGTTGCTTGAATATAACGTTTGTTTACAATTAGGAATTGATAATCAAGAAAAAGTGAGAGAAGAGTTAAGTAGCATTTCAGATTGGAGAGATTTTCAAGAATAATATCAGAAAAAGGATGAACAAATATAAACATATATCATGTTTTGTGAACAGAAGCTACAAGAAGATGTTCGTAAACTACTTGCTTTAAAATAAGAAAATTTATAACTGTTGCCGATAATCGAGAATTGTTGCCAAATCGTTGCCATTGCCATGCTGTCCATCTTGACCGATTTCAGTGCATTCATGGCAAGCAGTTTGCGGTTCGGTTTCTTTTTTTCTCGCAAAATCCAGCGGCAGCATTACATTTTCAATCGCGGTAAAGTCTTCGACAAGCGCGAAATCCTGCATCACCATGCCGATTTTCTCATTGCGGATGCGGGCAAGTTGCCGCTCGGAGAGTTTCTTGACCAAAGTGTCATCAATCGAATACTCGCCGCCTTCATAGGTATCAATGCACGCCAGAATATGCAGCAGCGTCGATTTGCCCGCACCGGATTTTCCGATCACAGCAACCATTTCGCCGTCTGCGATTTCCACCGATACATCTTTCAGCGCTTCAAATTCAGTCACTTTTTTATGATTGTAAATCTTATCAATATGATTTAATCGTATCATTTATATCACCTACTCACAGATTCCGGCTGTTTGCATACGGTTTTGATTTAACTGAAAAAGCAGTGATTCCTAAGGAAATCAGCAGGTTTATCAGCAGCACACCGATCGCTGCTATGATATGCAGAGGACTCCATTCAATCATAAAGTAATTAAACGCGGAAAAATGCGGTTTTAAGAACAAAAAGCCACCAACCAAAATGAAGGAACATAATGACAGCATCACAGATTTCCACACTGTAATTCGCAGGCATTTCGCACGGGTCAGCCCAAGCATTTCATATATTGCATAGGTTCTTCTCTGCCGGTTTGCAAATACAGCAGCGGAGCAGATCAAACTAATTAAAAGCAGTATGAATGCGCCGATGATGACAGGCGAAAGCGTGCGAAGCTGCTCAAAAATATAACGTAAGCTGTTCTTTCTCAGCTTTGCATTTTCAATTTGGTAACCGGTACGGTAGAATGACAAGATTTGTTCATTTTCCGCTTTCTCTGCTGCCGTTATCGGCTTTCGATATTGAATAAACGCAGTGCCGCATGCTGCATATGTATAGTTCAGCTTAGATGCTTCTGATGCTGACAGAAAGATCAGATCACTGCCGTGATGATCAAACATTTTCTCCTGTGAGACATATAGCATCCGGAAATCATTGTTCATTGCTTTCTGAAAATCAAAGCCTAAAACCAGTGTATCCTTATTCATAATCCCGCAGATTTGTATGACCTTATCGCCTGAAGCTGTCGGAACTTCAATGGTATCGTTTATCTGATAACCGGAGCCTTCATAAACGACACCATAAACAGTATCCGGAGAATCCGATTCTTTTTTCCAACTGCCTTCTGCTGTATCCGGCGTATAGCTATTCAGTAATTCATCGTCATATACAATATAATTAAGGATTTTATATTTTCGCTGCACCGCACCTTCATAATACAGCATATATGACATATGAACTGAGGCTTCTCCATGCAGCGAATTCTGCAAATCCGCCTTAACAACCGGTACTCCGACTGAGAAATAACAGGTATCTCCGCTTCCGCTGATGAAATTACGAATAGGGGCAAAATATGTATATCTGGAACGGGCTGCTGAAAGGATACTGCATGTAATGACCAGAATGATTGCCGTCTGCAAAACTACAATAAAATTGATCAGGACGCCTTTTCGCAGTTCCCGTATTCCGAATCGTATCATATCAACCCCTCTTTCTGAATCTTGACAATGCTGCCGGAGATGACAATTCGTACACACATGATTCCGACAATGACTGCACAGGAGCCTATCAGGGTAGCGAATGCCCGGCAATACATGCTGATTTCATGGACAGTATCAATATACGGAAACAGTTCTGCAAGGCGCGGCATAATCAGAAAATGATAACACAGTGCACTCAAAGAAAATGTAAACACGGTCAGCAGGAGTATTTCTATCATGAAAATCCGAAACGCTTTATGCCGGGTACATCCGCAAATCATGAACACAGCCAGTGTACGCCGGCGTTTTTCCAGAATGTACTGATAGAGCAGTGCAATATTGGCTGCTGCGGCAACAGCAATTAAAACCGAAACAACAGTGATCGTAACAAAATAGCTGTAATCATTTGCATTGAATGGTTCAGGATCTTCAAACACAGCCTGCGGACCGAAATGCTTTTGAAAAGCGGTTTTGATCTGTCGGAGTTCCTGCGGTGTCGGCGGATCTAAAAACTTCATATAAAAAAATGAAAGCTCTTTGTCATCCGGAACAACCGGAAACGGAATATCAATTGTTCCGACTTTTGAAATAATCTTAACCTCATAGGAAATGCCGTCAAGATATATATACGGCGTTTGCGCAAGATTGATGACCCGGTTTGGATAGTATGTTGCAACAAGAGAAGCGGGAGCCTGTACGATATTTTCACCGGAATTGTATTCGTCAACCGATATTCCTTCAAATCCGTATTGAATAACGCTGTCTTTCAAGTTGTTCTCAAATCCTTCTGTATTGGGGTAAAAGATTCCGTTTCGATACTGGAAACGTGAGTAGATTTCCGTATACTGATCTTCTGCGAGCCAATCATATCCAACTACCATCAGTCTTGTCTTTTGACAGATCTTGTCCGGAAAAGAACGGATACATTCGTTCATTTGCTTCTGAGTTGCATGAAAAGAAATCTTAGTCCCGTCCTGATCCTTTGAATAGAAATAGGCAAAACACTCTGTCTGACGCTCTGTAACCCCTTGCTGCATCACATGAAAATTCTGATATGCACCAAATGCGAAGAAAATCAGGATAGAAGAAACAAACACACAGATTTGGAAAAGCAGAAAAAACGCAGTGTGCGTAAATGCAAATGTTCGGATGTTCTTTAGAATTGTATTCATAGGCGCTTCCTCCGGAATACTACAATTGATACCTATTCTGTTATAAAAACAACTGAGCAGGCAGAAATATCACGCCATATATGCGGCACAGATAATTGGATACTAAACAAGTTCCGGTAAGGATTATTGATCCAATCCTTACCGGATTATAAAAATACTGACTTGCTGCAACTAAAACAAGAACAGAATTATTCTAGCAAGAAATATATTTAGCTAAGAGCTTCTGTTGCAAGTACATCTTCAATAATCGGAGAATACTGCGAACTGGAACCACTAATATAGCTGTAATAATGGAATTCATATTGCGATGATATACTTGCTGTTGGAATATTAGAACTTGCAGTTTTGTTGCCATGAACTCCAGTATTACCCGTTGAAGAATTTGTGTAGTTGTAATCATAGCTACCGGTAAGTTTATTATAATATTTGGTTTCAGCATTCATGAAACGGGATGTGTTGGAATCATTTATTGCAACTAACATCCAGAGTGTTGTTGCACCGCCCGTTCCAACAGTTGTATGTATGTAGTTTGAATTCATATAGGTTGTAGGTTTATTATCTGTTGTTATTGGAGTGCTGGAGTGACCTCTATAATATGTGGTTGGGCTGGAGGTGTACGGAGGATCCCATGAAAAAGTTCCTGCTGCAAAAGCTGTCATTCCGATAGAACTGACTGTTAATGCAGACGCTGAGAGAACAAGAAAAATCGTTGCTTTTTTCTTCATATTATCTCATCCTTTCACAATTATTCGTTTTAGTTATTTCTTTTTTAGATGAGATTATAGTCCATTGGAAACACCTCCTGTTCAATCATAAACGAAGAAAACTACAAAGCATCAAATTACAATTGTCATCTCATCGAGGTGATAGGCAAGTAGTATTAACAAAGCAGTTGAATCGTCCGGACGAACATTTCCCTCAGAGTTGCTGATGAAAGGAAATATATATTCTTTCAGCGGTGCTTTCGTTTCTCTTTGACCGGTGTATCTTTCTGTTCAGCCTTCTGCAAATCATACTGGACTTGTATTTGCTTGGATTTTAATTGAATCTCTTCAGCAGCGACAGAAATTCGCCTCAATGTAGATCAGTACTTCTCTTTGTCCACTTTGTATGTCTTCCAAAAAAACACTCTTAGCTATGACATATAAGTTCGAGCAGGAGTTCCCAAGTTGTATCTGTAAAAGTCATCACGTGGGAATGCTTTGAGAGACAAAAAACTATTTGTCTTTTATGACTGGTGCAGTATTTTTCCGTCTGCAATCTCAATGATTCGCCCGCACTGCTCCGCGACCCCCATGTCATGCGTGACGATAATAACCGTTTTCCCCTGCTCGTTCAGTGATTTGAATACATCCATGATTTCCTGCGAAGTCTTGGAATCCAGCGCGCCGGTCGGCTCATCGGCAAGGATCACCGACGGTTCACTGACAATTGCTCTGGCAATTGCAACGCGCTGTTTCTGTCCGCCGGAAAGTTTATTGACCGGCTTTTTTGCCATGCTGTCCATGCTGACCGATTTCAGTGCATTCATGGCAAGCTGTTTGCGGTTCGGTTTCTTTTTTCTCGCAAAATCCAGCGGCAGCATCACATTTTCAATCGCAGTGAAATCTTCCACAAGCGCGAAATCCTGCATCACCATACCGATTTTCTCATTGCGGATGCGGGCGAGCTTCTTTTCTGAGAGTTTCTTGACCAGCGTATCATCAATCATATACTCGCCGCCTTCATAGGTATCAATGCATGCCAGAACATGAAGCAGCGTCGATTTCCCTGCACCGGATTTTCCGATGACTGCAACCATTTCGCCGTCTGCGATTTCGAGCGAAACATCCTTCAGAGCTTCAAATTCGTTTGCTTTCTTCAGATTATAAATTTTCGTGACATTCTGTATCGTAATCATATTGATTTCCTCAGCTTGACAATATTTCTTTTGGCGTGTTATGCCCGATGATAATCAGGGGCATCAAAAGAGAGGCGAGCACATATACAGCGAATATAACTGCGATTCCTCCGACCGTAAACTGTGACCACACCACCTTAAATTTCGATAGGAGATCGGATTCCTGAAATAATTGCAATGTTAGCAGCGATACCAGGAAAGAAATACCGCCGCATAGCAGAGACTGCATAAAATTGATCAGAATACATTGCTTCCACCGCAGACCGCAGACATAAAAGACTGCATAATCGCGCAGCCTGCTTCTAGTCGTAATCGCGCTGCTGCTGATACAGCTTACAATGGTCAAAACCAGCAATACAATGATGATCGGAAGCTGATCATAAACCTGACGATAGAGATAACGGAGATTATTAGGCTGTATTTCGCTCAGCTGAACAGAGACCGGGCTGCAAAAAGAAGCAAGTTTTCTGCATTCCGCCCGCAATTGCTCCTGTGAAACATCATCCGGATATGTGATAATGAACCCTGCTGTCATCGCACGCAGAATATCCGGGCCGTCATGAAGCTGCTTTAGTGTATCCAGATTCATCAGTACCATTGGATGCTCTTCAATTTCGTAACTGAAAGTCCTGTAAAACTGCATGAAATTGATGTCATTGTTGTTATTCTCCATTCCGCCGGGTATCTTGACATCGTCTTTCAGCATTCCCACAACATGAAAACGATAGGATACAGGACCCATATGATGAAAGAATTCGAGCTCAATATCATCTCCCACCTTCCAGCCGTAAGGGTTCTGAGATATAACACATTCCGGTGTTTTGACCCGATCTGCCGGAGAAAGCCAGCGACCCTCCGAAAGATCCGGCTGAAAGCATCGGATCAGATTATCCGTATAGGCAAAGCTCTCCATAGGATCTCCGTTAGCCAGCTCGCAGTAGGTTTTTCCGACACCGACTATATCAATCGGATTGTCCAGCTCTGCTCTTAACTTATCATCATCCAGCCAGTTATACACATTCATTCCGTGTTCTATATCTTTGATTGCATAGGGAATAAACATACCGTAGATTCCGTTCGATGTGTAATATTTCTTCAGCGGCGCATAATAACGGTACCGCAGCAAAATCGAGGAAATCATGACTGCCGTCACAATCATGGCTGCGATCATCTGTAAACAGGTGAGCAAAGTCAGCGGTATGCTTTTTCGTATGTTTTTCAGCGCTGTTTTCAAAATCATATCATTCTTCCTTTTCCTGTCCCGCTTATCACTGAGCTTGCAATACGTTTTCGTATCATAATATCCGTAATAACAAGCATAATCACAAGATAAATGATAAAGATGGCTGCATAAACCGAAGCACTGTATGCCAGTTCTATGTATTCAAAGATATCGGCAAACACATATTTCAACAGAAGCTTGTAGCATCCGATTCCGACCAGATAAGTCGGCACTGAGAGGAGCAGGCATTCCCCTAAATACAGCCAGACAGCCTTCGTCTTTGTGCAGCCGCAGATACGGAATATCGCCAGCTCTCTGCTCCGTTTCTGAACCATATACTGATACAGCATTGTAAAATTGATTGCAGAAATGCCAGAAATCAAAACGGCAATCAGCATGATGTTATTATAAAGAAGGATATTATCCGGATCCGGAATCTGCATATCGTCAAAAATCAATTTTCCAGGCATCACAGTCTCCGCAATATTCTTGAGCTCATTATACTGCGATCTTGTAACCGAGCGTGTAAACTGGATGCCAAAGCCCTGATCCAGTACAACCGAATCCGGAACCGTCAGAAACGGCACAATGGGGTTTCCGCCGCTGCCGTTATAGGTTCCGATCACCTTATATTCCCGATCAAAAAATCTCACTTTTGTGCCGACCATCTCGTTTTCTTCATCATAAAAGCGAACAGATTCCTCATCGGTCATAAGAGAACGGTAAAACTCGGGATGCCAATCATAAGGCAAAAGTGCGACATTTGCGCCTGTCGCTTCTTCTTCATTTGTAATATATCTTCCTGAAACAATCTGCCCGTGTTCTTCAAATCCTTTTCTGGTGGCTTCACAGATCTGAAACTGTCCTTCATGAATGGTAAACCGCATATACATGGTGGTATAATCCGTGGGGTCCGGACTAAGCTCGTCAATATGGGCCATGCCGTAAATTACGACCATTGCATCAAGGGTTTTCTGGCTCAGCGCAAGGGAGTATTCCTTCAGTTCTCCTTTTGTGACCGAGGCGCCCTCTACAATTGTTGGTACGACAGTTGTGGTTTCTAGGTCATAAGCTGTTTTCTTGGCCCTGTAATTCTGATATAAGCCATACGAAAAATTCAGAATCAACGATGAACAAAAAACACAGATCAGAATAATGAAAAAAACGAGTGTCTCATTCCTGATGAAGCGGGAAATGTTTTTGAGTATATATTTCATGCCTGCCTTCTTTCAAGAAAAACAGCCTTCATTCACATTCAGTGTGATTCCGGGTAACCGGATCACAGTTCCTGTTTCCGAAGGCTGTTTTCGTTTTATTATTATGTTGGAATTATTCTTTCAGCCTTGACTCAAGGAAGACTTTTCGGCCCCCATGATTCTGCTAGCCCATTGGGATCCCATCCTTTCACCGTGATTTTATGCAGCACAGATTCACTGCATCAATCAGAAACCGGATAAAACATTTTGTTTCCGAAGCGGAATGCGGCAATTTCACGGACATCAATTATGCCGTACCATGCCTCTGCGCCGCTTAACTGAATATTTTCGGCTTCACTGTCCGGATCAAACGGAATTGCGAATTCGCTCCATGTCACTGCGGATTGTCCTGCGAGATGATCGCTGCCTGCAAAGTTTCCGAATGTGATGCATTGTTCTTTTCCGCTTTTCCATGTAACATATAACGCCTGCCAGTCCGAATTTTTTGACTGATAACCGTTCATATAGAACTCAAACGGAGACAGTGTCATTTCCGATCCGTCCTCGGCGCGCATTTTTACAGTATCCACGTTTTTCCGAAGATCAACCGGAATTGTGATCTCAGCTTCCGGATCTCCGCCTGCATCCGGGCAGCAGCGATATACCGCATTTGCAAGTGCTTCATCGGATGCATTCTCCGGAAGTGTGAAAAACATCACCATCCAGCGATAATCCGTTTTTTGCATATATTCCAATGCCTCCGGAGAGAAACCTGTCGCAATGTGCGATGTATATTCCTGCCCGTCAATCAGAAACCGGTTGTGCATGAATGATCCGTAGTTCGTGTCAAATACGAGCCAGTCATAATTTGCATCCTTTTGCATCGGCTCCAGAGTCAGCAACAGCATTGCTTGAATGCCATCGCTCAGAACATAATCCGCAGTCACCGCGATTTCACCGTTATCGTATGTCACAGGCTGCTGTGTGATATACTCTGCCATGCGTGCCTCTCCGATCGTGCCAAACTCAAACTGCGCCATTTTCCTGCTGAAGCGGAGATACGCAAATACGCCGATCACCGAGCATGCAAGTGCTGCTGCCGCCGCAGCTGCTGCCGCAATAATCCGGAACCTCCTTCGGGGATGTCGCTTCCGTACCTTTTCCCGGAATCGCATCATGCCCGTTTCGGCGCTCCGGTCGATCAACCGGTCTGTCCCGGTTAAAACGGCGATTCCTTCTGTTAATTCATCAATCAGGTCATAGTCCTGCTCAGAAACCGGCTTTTTCAATTCTGCATCCAGCTCTGACCGGAGCTCATCCAGGAACTCCTGATCCGGATTGCGATTCTGTAATCGCGCTGTCAGTTTGCTTTTTTTCATCATCTTAATCGCCCTTTTCATATATTCATGGTAATAACCCATTGAGTTTTTCCGCCATCACGACAAATTTGTAGAAATTCACAGTTTACTCATTGTCATCTTGCTTATATTTAGCTTCTTTGCCTAGCTTTTGACGGATGGAATGAATTTTCTTCGTTAGCTGAGCCGGCGTCATCTGATAAGAGGCGGCAAGCTGCCTTCGCTTGCCGTAGTCTTCAGAATAATACGCGATCAGTAATTGATATTCTTCCGTTGTGAGGACATCGAAGACAGAATCCGAATCAGAAAAAGCTGCCGGTGCAGGCACATCCTCAGCGGTATTCAGATCTCCTGAGATGTGTGACAGCCGCCTTGCCTCCCGCTTCCGATAATCCTTGCAAATCCGTTCAGCCGCTGCATATAGCCATCCGCGTATATTGTGCTGAAAATCCAGCGAGTCCTTCTTTTCCAGCATCAATACAAATACATCCTGTGTGCAGTCTTCCGCAGCGGGCAGATCACCGCTCAGAAGCGTCAAACAATATCTGAGAATCGGATGATAATATTTCTCTGATGCTTCAACACATAGCTTATCCGCATTCAAATCCATCACCCTTTCTAAGAAAATTGACATTATTCTACCATATCAAAATAAAAATGTCAAGTAATCTCCGCACGGCATCTCTTTGATTCTTTCGTGTGACGATCCCTGCCGCCGCGATACCGTGAACAAGCAGTTTTTCGCCTGATACCGATGATTCCGTGCCCTGTAAACTTATAAAATTCCGTGTGATTTCGTGTGATTTTGAGCGAAAAGCACTTCAAAATACGGAAAATCCTTTCCAAATACGGAAAATGTCTGCAAAAATCGAGACAATAAAAATGTCGTGTCTACGCAATTTTTGCGTAAACACGACATTTCCTTAGCGGGTGGGTAGAGGGATTCGAACCCTCGGTCTTCGGGACCACAATCCGACGCTTTAACCAACTAAGCTATACCCACCATATTCAATTTATTGAAACAGAGCAGCAGCTCCGCAGCAAGGCAAGGGACGCGCCTTAAAGGATTCGAACCTTTGACTTACTGCTTAGAAGGCAGTTACTCTATCCAGCTGAGTTAAAGGCGCATAAACAAAGCGAGTGATGGGAATCGAACCCACGTAACCAGCTTGGAAGGCTGGAATTCTACCATTGAACTACACTCGCATGTCAGAAAGCGCAGTGCGTTCTCTTTCAGCACTGCAAGAAATATTATATCACAGAATCGGTTGTTTGTCAAGCACTTTTTCAAAAAAAGCCAAAAAAGCAGGAATGCCGCTTGAAAATGCCGCAGCGGTTGACAGTAATTTCAAATTTTGCTATAATAATAATGGAAATCTGTAAAAGAGGGAAAGGAGGCATCCTTACCATGAATCTGACATTGCAGGCATCGGGGCTTAGCTGCGGGAACGTGACAACCGACGCGCATTTTCATATGCTGTATGCGGACGCTGCTTTTTTCCATTATTTCGGGGATGATGTCATCTATTCGATTCTGCGGACGGTTCATGAGGACGACACCGACCGTCTGGCAGCAGCGGCTTCTGCGATGCAGGACGGAAGCTGTGAGCAGCATGCACTGCGGATGCGCGGATGCAGCGGCGAATGGCGCTGGATGCTGGTCCAGCTGACTGCACACGGAGAGGGCGCACAGCGGCAATTTCAGTTCCGGATCACGGATGCCTTCCGGATGCAGCGGCTGCTGATGCAGACTGTCTCAGAAAAAACCGATTATCTGTTTTATCTGAATCTGATGCGGGATATGGCGTTTCGATATTCCTTCCGCACCCAGCACATTGAGCTGCTGAGCTTTGACTGCTGCCGCGAGGTCATCCTGACGGACATGCGCCTTGCGGACTGGAAGGAACAGGCAATTGCAAAGGGAATGGTCGAAGAACACGATATCCCGAAGTTTGAGAAGCTGTGTGCGGAGATTGCAGCCGGAACCACTCGGTTTCAGTGCGAGCTGGAAACGAGCGTCTGCTCGCTCGGGCAGCGGATGGAATACTGCGCATTCCGGGGCGTGACGCGCTCCGATGCACCGGGCAGAAAAACGGTTTACGGGACAATCGGTTTTCTTCATGCAAAGTATAAGAGCAAGGAACCGGGCTGGCTGATTGAGGCGACCCGGGATCCGGCGACCGACCTGCTCGGCAAAAATGCGATCACTGCCCATGCGAAAAGCGTACTGGCAGCGCAGCCTTCCGGAATTGTGAGCCTTGTGCTGCTGACTGTTGATGACTTCAAGGAGATCAACGACCGATACGGACATATGTTCGGCGACGAGGTGCTGTTTACGCTCTCGCATATTCTGAAAACAGAGGTCGGAACACGCGGCACTGCCGGACGCATCGGCGGCGGTATGTTCCTGCTGGTGCTGGAGGGCATTGCGGATGAAACAGACCTTCGCGGCATTCTGCGGGCGATCCGTACAAAGTTTGAGTGGGCTTGGGAAACCGGCGGCGAAGCGGGGCAGACCGCAGCGCATGTGACCTGCTCGATGGGCGCTGCCTGCTATCCGATTGACGCAAAGAGTTATGAAGCGCTGTTCATGCAGGCGGATAAGGCACTGTATATCGCCCGTGAAAAAGGGCATAACCGCTATGTCATTTACGATGTCAAAAAGCACGGCGATGTGCAGCCAAACCGTGCGCGGTCGCTTGCCGATCTGTATGCGGTTGCACCGACACAGAGCAATGCGGGGTTTGTCTCCGAACTGGTGCGCGGGCTGCTCAGCGGCAAAGTCAAGGCGGAGCTGCCCACGGTGCTGGCGCGGATCGGCGAGCAGTTCGGGCTGGACGGCATCCAGATTTTCACGGCCCCGGACTGGAATGCGGCATATCAGTGGGGGCATCCGTTCTCCGGCAGCGGTGCGATTCTCGCACAGGAGCCGTTCCGCAGCAGCTTTGCAAGCGATCATATCTGTGTGATCGACAATATCAATGCGCTTGAGGGTCTGGCAGACAGCGTTTACCGGCTGCTGGAACAGGAAAATCTGCTCGGCACGGTGCTGTATCTTGCCGAACGGGAAGGCAGCCCCTGCGCCGTCATTTCATTTGGATTATTCGGGCGCTTCCGGAAGTGGAGCACGCCTGATATCGGCAGCCTGACCGTTTTAGGCGGAATGCTCGCCGCACTGCTGCACGAATCCGGAGTATAGAATTGTCTCTGATTTGTGAAGCGGAAAGGAGATTTACATGGAGGACTGGAAGCAGATTGTTGCGGCAAATCTCGCAGAACTGCGGAAGGCGCGGCATCTCACGCAGGCGCAGCTTGCCGAGCAGCTTCATTACTCGGACAAGGCTGTGTCCAAATGGGAGCGCGGCGAATCGCTGCCCGATCTGGCGGTCATGAAGCAGCTTGCCGATTTTTACGGCATTCTGATCGACGATTTTCTGCTGACGCCGGAGCAGCGTGCAGCACACGGGCAGAATCATTTACACGAGGAAGCGCCGCAGGAAGAGCCTTTGCCCGCAGAGCCGGAAGCGGATGCACACAGCACCCGCCGGAACCGTCTCATTATCGCGGGAATGGCGGCGCTGCTGGTCTGGCTGATTGCATCCATGATTTTTGTTGTGCTGGATACAGCCGTGCCGGAGCTGCGCTATGCGCCGTTTTTGTTTCTGTATGCGCTGCCGGTTACGGCGGTCGTGCTGCTCGTGTTCAATTCGATCTGGTTCAATCCCCGCCGGAATTATCTGATTATTTCGGTGCTGGTTTGGTCGGTGATCGGGGCGCTCTTTCTGACGCTGTACCGCTACCGCATCTGGAAGCTGTTTTTGATCGGGATTCCGGCGCAGCTCATTATTGTGCTGTGGTCGCGGCTTCGTCCGGCGCGGAAGGGCAAGGAAGACCGCTGAGCATTTGACTACAAAATCAAAGGAGATGCGTAGAAATTGAAATGGATGATTGCGTCGGACATTCACGGTTCGGCGTATTATTGCCGGGCACTGCTCGCGGCATACGAACGGGAGAAAGCTGCCCGGATTCTGCTGCTCGGCGATATTCTCTATCACGGCCCGCGAAACGATCTGCCGCAGGAATATGACCCGAAGGCGGTCGCGGCAATGCTGAATCCGCTGGCTGCCGATATTCTCTGCGTCCGCGGAAACTGTGACAGCGAGGTCGATCAGATGATGCTGCAATTCCCGATTATGGCAGAATATGCGCTGCTTTCAGAGGGCAGCACGCTGATTTTCGCGACACACGGGCATCACTATCACGCAGATGCGCTGCCGCCGCTGCATGACGACGACATTCTGCTGCACGGGCATACCCATGTGCCGGCGTGCAGGCAGAGCGGCGGGGTCACGGTATTGAATCCGGGGTCGGTTTCGATCCCGAAGGAAGGCTCTGCACATAGTTACATGGTGCTGGAAAACGGCGAATTTACATGGAAATCGCTGGACGGAGAGACCTTCCGGAAATGGATAATCGGACAGCCGGTCTGAGCAAAAAGGGGGTTATGGTATGACCGTTACACCGCTGCCGCACGCACTGACGGTCTGCAAGGTCGATTCAGTGCAGGCACTCAATCTGCAAAATGAGTTTTACTTCATCGGAAGAACGGACGAGGAAATCTCGCTTGTCTGCCCGACCGCACAGGTTCCGGAACATACTGCTGCGCGCTCGGACGGCTGGCGCGGTTTTCGCATCAGCGGACAGCTTGACTTCTCGTTGATCGGGATTCTGTCACAGCTCAGCACAATTCTCGCAGAGCGAAAAATCGGGATTTTTGCTGTATCGACATTTAACACCGACTATATTCTGGTGAAAGAGACACAGTATCAGGCGGCGCTTGACGCGCTTGCCGAAAACGGCTATCCCATCTCGAAATAAAAACCGGCGCCCTGTCGATAAAGTGTCTCCGACGGATTCAAAATGGGGGCGCTCCTCGCTTCGCTGTGTCGAGTTTGCTGCGCAAACATCGAGCCCCCATACCCCCGCTTAAGGGATACT
>Ga0310691_10003089_pt1 | contig 20653 bp, 43 predicted proteins | sample 176DNAGHGlowgp2_FD_203887 | JGI IMG/M metagenome (GOLD analysis project Ga0310691, IMG submission 203887) | Sheep rumen microbial communities from Palmerston North, Manawatu-Wanganui, New Zealand - 1766 DNA GHGlow gp2 (v2) (version 2) | ecosystem: Host-associated > Mammals > Digestive system >...
AATGGGCAATAACTAATGGTTATCAAAACAACTTAACCCTAGACAGAATCAATACAAACGGAAACTATGAACCAGAAAATTGTAGATGGGCAACATATAAAGAACAAGCAAATAATAGAAGACCAAGGAGAAAATAAAATGCACATACTGGGAATAATTATTGGACTGGCTTTTTTGGGCGTATTAAAATAAGGGGGCAAATATGTTTTGGACAAATGTTTTACTGGTTATAATAATTATAGAATTGTACGCATTAGGTTCAAATTAAAGGGGGCTGATATGTTTTGGTTATATTTTATGCTTGGCGTAATTATTTTTGAACTGTATTTATTATGTAATAAATAAAGGGCAAACAATGGCATTTATAATAACACCATCTTTATACAATTCGTGGCTGTTCTATACCAAACCGCTTTTTGACCGCACAGATGAGCAGGAAGCGGAAGCGCGGGCCGAATTTATTGACGCACTACGCAAGGTTCGCAAACCCGACACAATGGAACAGGAACGGGGACATATATTCGAGAACACAATCGAATATCTTGCTACTGGTAAATGCGACCCGAAATACATTGTGCTTGACGGCGAATCTGATGAATTTGCTTGTGCAAAAAACATTGCTGGTAAATGCGCTGACGGTGTATTCCAGGAACGCGACGGGCGTGAATTGCCGTCCGGAAACTACATCTACGGCGTTGCTGATTGTATCCTGCCAACAACGATTATTGACTTTAAGCGCGTTAGTAACTACGATATGGGCAAATACCAGCAGTCAATTCAGCACCTTGCGTATATGTATATCTGGGAATCAAAGCGGTTTGACTATCTGATTTGCGATGGGTCTGCCGAACCGTTTGACGAAGTTTATACTTGGAACGATGGTTCGCTGGGTCTGTTGGAAAGCCGAATTGCGCTGATGTGTTCGTCTATCTGTGGCGACCCCGAGTTGCGTGTGATATTTGAACATAATTGGAAGTATAAATAATGAGATTGGGCTGAATGTGGTAATATGTGAATTGGATTTCGCCGTGTAATCTGCCCAAAACACGGCCTTATAACAAAAAGGAAAAATAATGAAAAAACTTATATCATCATTAGTGTTAGCGACAACAATTTCAACAGCAAATGCTATGTCATTGCCGGATTATGTCGGTGCGCCGCGCCCGCAATATGAACATAGTTATAATGCAGGTTATCGCGCAGGCAAACACGATGCCTATAACAATGTGGCACGCACGGCGGTTATTGTTGGAACCGCAGTTATCGCAGGTGTGATTATCTATCAGTTGGGGAAAGAAAGCCGTTGGACAACCAACGAAAAAGGTGTTGTGTATCGGTTCTAAAAGATTGGCGTGGGAAACACACAGAACTTTATTGCAACGAAGTGATGTGTATATAACTTGCTTAACCCACCGGCATACTGGGTGCGCCAAAGTATGCCAACAGATTGGGGTGCCAACCTCCGTTTTAATTCAATCCGGCACCCCACCAAGATTAAAAAGGACAAACAATGAACCTACCAGACGCATTATTGAACGCAAAGAAGTATATCCACGAACCGAAATACCACAACAAGGAACGGATGTGGGGCTACGAACGGCGCGTGAACGGTCAATGGGTGACATACTTTACCATCACGGAAGAAGCATGTTGGGAAGCGTTTTATAAACAATTCCGGGCGATAAAAGAATCTTTGATGGCAGGCAACGAAAGGAGTAAATAATGGACAATCATACCGCAATATTAAAAGCACAGGAAATGTTAAAGTTTCCGATTAAGGACGCACAACTGGCCGAATGGGTGGTGGAATACCGCAGTGGCAAACACTGGGTTCAACAAACATTTACATCGGATGATGCGGCATACGCGTTTTACTACACGAAACTGGGCGAATTTAAGACACAAATAATGACACAAAAGGGGAAAGCAAAATGATTGAAAAAACTAAATATATTATGTGTGATTGTGGAGCAGAAGTTTTGGTTGTCACAAAAGACGAAAGTTATGGCGTTGATTTTGCGATATTCAAATACAATCCGGGGCGTAGTTTGAAGGAACGGTTGCGGTTGATATGGCAAATCATACGACACGGTGAACCATATACAGACCAAATGTGTCTTGGGATGGATAAAGTTCGTGACCTTAAAAATTATCTCGATAGATGCTTAAAACAGTAATCAAAGGTGGTGACAATGAGTAAAGATATTTGGCATAATGCAGATATTACACCAGACCCTGGTAGAATTTTGATTTGCAAAACAAACAAGGGGCAAAATTATACTGCTATAATTCCATCGCCACAAGAATGGAACACAATGATATTGCCAGAATTTTATAATTTAGGCGATATAGATAATGCGGAAAGGATTGAACAATATGCGTATCTCGACGACCTGCTTGCACTTGAAACCAAATTGGAACGCACACGCAAGGCATTGAAACTGGCCCTGGATTGGTTAGGACAGGTCGCAACGCCAGAGAAATGCGATGATGACCTTTGCCGCGAATTTACGAAACGAAAACTTGTTGAAATCAAAACAGCACTAGAACAAAAGGATGTAAAATGAAATACATTATAAGATATTATTTTAATCGTTATAAACTTTGGTTACACCGAAAACAGTTCAAGTGGTGGTGGGTAAGTCTGCATTGTAATGCGTGCGGAAAAAATGTATTTAAGAACCCAAGGGATTATTTCCATTTAAAACCAAAAATATGGAAGCAAGCAAGTAAATCTCCTGTCACTTCGCCATCTATGATATTATGTAGAAAATGCACAGAAAGACTACTAGGCAGAAAATTAACAAAAAGCGATTATGCTGTCCCAGAAGAGTTCGAAAAATAATCAGAACAAAAGGATAAGTGATGTCTAAACAGAAACTAAAACCATTTGACTATGCGTTTGCAAAAATGATGCAGGAAAAAATGGGCGTAAAGTTTGTAGATGAAAACGGCAAACCAATAAAATTTGAAGAAATAAAGGGAAGAAAATGAAACAATACCAATATCTTTATATAATGGCTTTACTTACATATATTGCCGCAAAAGTATCAAATTATACTGGTTTTTTATGGGGAATATTGTCAGCAGTATTTTGGGTGTTAGGAATTATTTGTGCGTGTAAAAACAAATAAAAGGAAAGGAAATGATAATAAACTACGAAAATCCAGTGTATAACCCCAAGTCCGATACTTGGGAAATAAAAATCAAGGTCAAGGGGCAATACGAAATCTACACCCAGATTGTACAAACCGAAACCGAAAAGGCCGCACAGGAATACATACGATATTTGGACTTGGCGATTAAACAAAGAGAGAAAACCAAATGAAAAAGATAGGCGCGTTTGAAATCGATGTGTTCAAGCATGGCGTTGAAGTTTATATTGGCAAAATGCCCGATGATGTGCATAAAGCCGCGCGGGCGTATTGCGAACTGTTGATAGACGAACGCCTGATTAAAATGTATCTATTATCAAAGGACGAATACGACTTCTATATCATGCACGAGTGTGTTCATGCGGCAGATTTTATCTTAAACAACATTGGCGCAAACATGGACACCAAACCAGATTGCAGTGAGATAAGAGCATATCTGACCGAATACATTTATTGTAAGGTTGGGCAGGTTCTGCGCCGTATAAAATACGATAAAAAGATGAATATACATAGGAGTAAGAAATGAAACAAGAAACAAAAGTAAATGCTTTTGGGTGCAATATCCCAATTTATGACGATTATATTGTGATTCAAAGTCACAAAGACGATTTACCCGAAGGGGTGCAATTACAAGAATTCGCCGATGCTGGGTATTGGCGTGACAAAGATGGGCGATTGCATATATGGTTGTCAAAAAACATTACCCCTTGGCGGACAATTCCGCATGAATGTGTGCATATCGCAAATCGCATACTAGCAGAACGAGATGTTGTATATTTCCCAACACAAGACGAAGTGTTAGCATATCTTGTTGGCTTCCTGTGCGATAATGTAGCAAAGGCGTATTATGAATTATACAAAGAAAAGGATATTCAAAATGGCCGAGCAACCAAAGATACCCCCCAAGGTTAAACTGTTTATGGAAATCTTCGAGAAGATGGGCGCGATATTCGTGGATAAAGACGGCAACCCGATAAAGGTTAGCGAAATAGAAAAAAATGCAAAACCGGCAAAAAATTCTATTATGGTAGAAAAAACAGAAAATCTTACAGAACGGTAATTTTTTGGTTAAAAATGTGAAAATTTCACATAAATCTTACCGAAATGTAAGAAAAAAGGCAAAAAACTATGAAAGACCTAACACAGGAAGATTTACAAAAATTGAAACACTGGGAACGGAAACGCAACAAAACCGGCACTTGCCCAATGTGTGGGTCTAGATGTATTATTCAACCAGAAAGAAAGGAGAGAAAAAAATGAAACAACTAACAATACCATTTAAGTCAAAAACCGTCCCACGCTATATCGTTGTGCGCACATCGTCTATTCGGTCTTGGTCGCGCAAAAACACCGAATATGATTGGGCGGAAGAAGATAAAATTACAGAACTTGTTAAAAAAGGCGTTTATTAATTAAATAAAAATTGACTTTTAAGTTTTCGCTAGTATTATACAAACAATCGCATTCAAGGAAAGGGGAATCGTAGTGAAGAAAATCTTAATATCAGACCAAAAACACGCAAGGGACAACACCCAGTATTTCTATCCGTATATCGTTATTTCACGCAAAGACATCGCCGATACCAACGTCAACGAAGTATCTGATGTGTTGCTTGACGGCACCGACACCGAAATACTTGATGTGTTCACAAAGGCAACAAAGGCATACTTGCCAAACTCTATTGACTTTTTGGCAGATGTTGATACAATAAATGGAGCACTGGCACAACGCGTGTCTTATGAAACGCCACGCCCTGCTTTTAATATTGACGACAATTACATCACGGGGGACTCCCTTTCCAACTGTCCCCCACCCTTTAATGAAGACGATTATGTCCAAAACGAGATACCGCTTTCAGAACAAATTACAATATTGCAACCAATGATTGATGGCAAAAAAGTTGGGGCTGGCTCAATAGCCGAATTGACAGAGCAACTGATAGACCTTTGCCAAAACAACGACTTATTTGCACGCGATACAATCACAGGGCTTTACAGAACGGTTTTTGCACGCAAACCGCTGATACCCGAACACCAAGCGGAAACTATCTTTGAAACACACTTTTGTGACAAACTGGCGATAAAAACAACCGCCTTTTCAACCGATAAAACTACTGGTGAAACCGTTAAAAGCACCAAATACCGTGATATTCGTCCGCAAGAATTAAAATTATTATGGCGAAACATCGGGTTGTATTCTACTTTCAATTCGCGTAAAGAGTTCTTTGATTCAATACCGGAATGGGACGGCGAAGAACGCATTGGAACATTTATGAAAAAATATTTTGAGTGCGATACAAACCCAAACTTTTTCTTGCTGTTGATGACAAGTATTGTTGCAAAGTTTTCGCCACGCAACGACTATTGCCCATATTTCTTCGATATCGTGTCCAAATCCAAGGGTATCGGCAAATCGTTTTTGTGCCGTCGCCTGATACCAAGCAAATATTGCGGGTTTTTAACTATGGCAACGCGTAGCAAAGACGACTTTTATGTAAACGCATACGACGGCAACAACGTGATTGTGGTTGACGATGAATGCACCTGGGTTGGTAAAGGGGTTGGGAAGATAGATATGGAACAGTTCAAAACCTTGGTGACAAACCCACAGGACAAGTTCTCGCGTAAGTTTCAAGATCCAGAATTGCACGATAGGTCGTTCATCATTGTCCGCACTTGCAACGATGTCAATCAGGTGTATGCCACAAATGAACGCAGACAGATTATCTTTGAGTGCCACTTGAAAGAGCAAGAGTGCCGAATAAAAGCAGAAGACCTGCCCGATTCGTTTTTCGAGCAAATGCTTGCCGAAGCCAAAGCATACTATATCAAAAACGGTGGCATTTACAAATTGACCGATGACGACAAACTTGAAGTCAAGGAAAACAACCTGAATAACTATAACTGGGAAACGCCAGATAACTATATTATTTTGGATTACATACAAGCGGTCCGACAAGACCCAGAAAAGTGGGGCGTTGTTCCATTGGCACAAAAATTACAGTCGCGCAAATGGGGAAGCCATAAGAGTTATTGTAAGTATTGCGACGAAAGACACAAAACCCCATTGCAAAGCCGTGCATTTTGGCGTGCTGTGTCTGCGTTGTCAGAATTGCCAGAAACGGCTTGTGATGTAATAAGCGACACAAAATATCAACTTGAATCCGGTGGCAAGGCACGCATATTTGCAGTGAACCCCCTGCCACTGACAGCCGAAGAGAAAGCAATTGCGGATATGGAGGATATACCTTTATGAGCAAATGGAAAATAGTTTATGATTTACACGATATACCAGACAACAAGTGGTTGCCGATAAAGATTGTAAGTTTTGTAGATTATGACAAATGTTGCCTTGCGTGGAAATGGCGCAGAATGACAAAAAAAGAGTGGGATAAATACGAAAAAGAACAAAGCAAAGGAGAGAACAAATGAAAGACGATTTAATAAACATAAAAATTAGCATATCTGGCAAAAGAGCAGTTGGCAAAACAATGCTTGTTGCCAAATTAAAACAGATATTTGAACTTTTAGGGGCAAATGTTGTTTTAGAACCCGAGAATCTGCATCCATTAGCGCGCAAACCATATGAAATGTCTATTGAAGACAATATGGCAAAAAAATGTGTTTGGGATATGTGGAATATAACCATACAAGAAAAATTATCAGAAGATTTATCATTTGAAAACTTTGAAAAAGAAATGATGGAAGCAGTCAAGCGTTTAGAAACTTGGAACTCTTTACAACAAAAGGACAACAAATGAAACTTGACGACTTGATAGGAAAAATCACGTGTGCCGATTGTTTAGACATATTGCGTAGATTGCCGGACAAGTGTGTTGATTTGGTGCTGACAGACCCACCGTATGGTGGTGGCGGAAAAGAAAACGCATTTGCTGACGGCAACAATCGTTTTGGTGGTCGATTTGACAAATATAAAGCTCAAGAAATTAAATGTATTAGAACCGGTGGCAATTGGAACCATAAATACGAAGATGTACAAAAAATAACAGATTGGGATTATGCACCAAGTCAAGAAGTTTTTGATGAAATATTTAGGGTTTCAAAAAATCAAATAATCTGGGGGGGAAATTATTTTTATTTGCCCCCAACAAGATGTTTTAATATTTGGAAAAAACTTACTATATCTGAAAATTTTACTATGGCAATGGCAGAATATGCTTGGACAAGTTTTAATGATAATGCAAAAGTATGGGAATTTGCCCCACAGGACTCGGAAAGGTTTCATAAAACACAAAAGCCACTAGGTTTGTTTATGAAACAGATAGAATTGTATTCAAAACCCGGCGACTTAATTTTAGATTGTTTTAGCGGTTCTGGAACGACAGCGGTTGCGTGCCATAAATTAGGTCGTAGATTTATATGTATTGAAAAGAACCCATATTATCACGAAAAGTCAGTAGAACGATTGGAACAGGCACAAAGACAACAGATGTTATTTTAACCAAACTAAAGGACTAAAAATGAGAAAAATTATATTATCACAACCAGGGTGCTCACGCTGCAAAAGATTAGCAGAGGCACACCCAGACGCAGAAGTCGTTGAACTACCAGTGAATACCTTACTCGGTTTTGCTCGCGACCTGAAAATACAATCTTTGCCAATCGTGGTGTTGACAGGCGAAGAAAACGAATTGTCGGAGGTGTTGAAATGATAGAAACAACAACTGATTTTATTATCAATTTTGAGGGCTTTCGCCGCAACGCTTATAAATGTCCTGCGGGCGTATGGACTATTGGCTATGGTACAACAAAATACCCCGATGGTCGGCCAGTCAAGCAAGGCGATACAATCACGATGCAAGGTGCATATAATATGCTGGAACAGTATATTGACAACGAAATAAGACCACATCTTGCTGGTTTAGGTCTGCAAAAAAGCGGACAATTCAAAGCAATCATATCGTTGATTTACAACATTGGTTGGCCCGCATTTGAACGGTCTAAATGTTGTGCTGCACTAAAAGCAAAGGATTGGCCAACTTTCATCAAAGAATACGACTGGTTTAAGGCAAACGGCAAGGTTTTGCCAGGACTTTTGAAACGCCGAACCGCCGAACTAGCCGAGTTTTTTAGTGGTGAATAAAAAAATTTTTCACGAGTTGGACAAATCGCAAAAAACTATGTTATACTACAATCGTTCAAAAGAACAAAACAAAGGAAACTATTATGAAAACAACTGAAACACAAATTAAAGTATTAAGCAAAAACTTACGCAAAGGCACAACAAACGACGGTCGTGCTTGGGAACGCACCGAATATGTCGTCTGCGAAACCACAGAACGCGAAGACGGTTCTATCGTCGAAACAACATTGGAAACAACCGCTGCAGGTATGTTGGGCGAATTGGAAGTTGGTGCAACATACAACGCTGTGATTTACATCTCTTCTCGTGAATACGATAAAGACGGCAAGAAAATGTATTTCCCGTCTTTCCGCATTACACGTGCTGACAAGGTTGCTGGCGGTGTAAAAACCGAAGGCGAACAGAAACTGGCGGAAGCGATATCAGACGATATACCTTTTAATGAAGTCCCGTAGTCAAGGGGGACTTATAAAAATACCTTGACTAAATATAAAAACAAAGGACAGTAATTATGGACTACGTAATGACGGCAAAAGAAGTTTCGGAAATTATGCGTGTGTCCCCCGCAACGGTGCGGAATATGGTAAAACAAAACCGTTTTCCGTTCCGTTGCCTGAAAATTGGCACAGCGTACAGGTTCCCAAAGCAAGAAGTAATGGAGTATATAAATGGTAAACAAACAGAACAACAAAACAATGATTGATTTGTTATTTGATTATACAAACAGACGGTTTGACATACAAGACACATATTTTGAATCTTGCTATAAAGGTTTACGCAATATGACGATGTGGTTGTGGATAATTTTGTTTGTGTTTTGTATGGCAAGTAATTTTATTCTAATCCACGACATTGGTAAATTGCACCATCGCATTGCAGTAATTGAACAAACTTGGAGCGAATAATGAAAACCGCGGCACAAATTGAAACTATTATCGTAAAACTACACAAAGACCTTGAAGATATACGTGCACGCATTGACGATATACGCACTTGGGCAAATGCGGGGAACTTTATGCAGAACCAAGAATTTTTTGTTCAACAGATGAAATACCTTGAAGACCTGCAAAAACAAGAATGGCAAGCGGAATATCGTATCAGGGCATACGAATATGTGCTTGAAAAAGAAAAAGAATAAGGATATAATAGAATTGTTGGGGGCAAACTTATCATAATTGACTTTTCCTTCTGTTCGACTGTCCTTTATGTTGTAAGTTCTCCTTTTTTGATACACCTCGCCTGCATACCGAGTAGCCCCCAAAGTATGCAGAACTTTATGGCGGTGGGACCCCTCCTACATTCTCTCTCTTAAGCCCCCACCGCCACCAGATTTTGAAAGGAAAGGCGATGAATCTGAATCTGATAAATCTTGACTGCACAGAATGGAGCCGAAGCGATTGGCAAGACGCATACGCGCAGTATTGCAAAAACAATATGTATGGCCCCAAGACTAAAAAAGAATATTACGATTTTGTTAATGAACGCTATAAACGGCTCAGAGAACACGCAGAAACGCCATCACGGGAATTCCTGGACAATCACACCCGCGGGTGGCGAAACGCGGTTCGGTGGGCAAAAAAACGCGGTTGTGATATGAGCGGACAAATGCTTTCAGATGTTCGTGTAGATAACGAAGACCGCAACACAAGAGAAATTGCAGAACGTGCGGAAGATATTGCGATAGACACAAAACAAAAGTTGGAATATTTGATTGAAAGAGTAAGAAAATGATAAAGGAGTAAAATAATGTGGATTAAACACAACAAGTTTTTAATAAATTTAGACAAGGTTCAAGCAATTTGGTGCAACAAAAGAAGCACCGGACGCTGTAGTTTGGCTTTTGAATATGTTGGTGACGATAACGAACAATGGGTTGATTTTCAATCCGAAGAAGAAATGTTACAGGCGTTTGAAGTTATAGTTTACGCCTTGGGACAAACAGAAGTGTGTGATTTAGATGGAAAATAAAATAACAATCATTATTGACACACGTGAGCAAAACCCGTTGCCCTTCGACGACCTGCATATTGCCGGCGTAAAATCTCTCCCTAGTGAACGCGGAACCCTGCATACTGGGGATTATGCTATTAAGGGGCTAGAAACCGTCGCCTGCTGGGAACGCAAAGCGATGGGCGACCTATATGGCACCGTTGTTGGCGACCACGCACGTTTCAAGCGGGAATTAGAACGTATGCGTGATTACAAATACAAATGGCTCGTTATCGAATGCCGACCGTCAGATTTTGCACAGTATGTCAATCAGTGGCGGTCTTGGGAGAAATTCAATACAGTAATCTGCTCGCTTTGCAAGTGGGGCGCGGAATACGGTTTGCGTGTCAAGTGGTGCAAAAACCGTGATGTCGCCACAGACTACATTGCTCGGTGCGCTTTGGCTGTGTGGGAATCAGAAAGGAAAGGAGAGCAAAAAAATGAACGAAAAAGACAGGATAAAACTACGTAAAGTTGGGTATTCTTATCACCCAGACTTCATAGAAGACCCAACGGAACCACGAGGATATAGAATTCTAGACACAGGCAGATGGGTTGTTGAATGGGATGTTTCCCCTTATCACACACTTGGAATACTAACAAGACGAGAACATTTTAGTCGTTCTTTTTTAACCGAAGAAGAAGCAATTGAGTTTGAAAAAAAACTAATACACGGTGTTGATAGGCATGGATACTGCATCACTATGAGTAAGAACAAGCAATTTTATCTAAACAAAGATTAAATTGATTTTGCCAAAAAACTGCCAAAACTTCGCCAAGATTTCTTATATATAAAAATATTACAATTCCTATGTATAAAACCATAGGAGATTTTTTTATGAATCCGTATAATAACTATCCTTATCAGCCTTATGCCCCACAGCCACAGGCTATGCCAATCCAACATCTTCCACAACAGATTGAACCCAAGATTGTGACTTATACTGTTGAATCTGCGGAACAATTATCAACGATAAACCCAATGCCGAATACTATCTATCTGGGGTTGAATCATCGAGATGGCAAGATTTTCCTGCGCCGTATGAATAACAACGGTCTTATGGAAACCCAGACCTATGTTTTAACAGGCGAACAGACCAAAAAAACTGATACGCAAGAGATACTGGGTCGCCTTGAAAACATAGAAAAAAAGTTAAACATAGGTGGCGGCAATGAATCCACAAATGTTGCTTAATATGTTTATGCAAGGGAAATTCGCAAATCACCCACTGATGGCGACCGTCAATCAAATGATGGCGGGAAAAACACCGGAACAACAGCGCGAAACAATACGTAATGTTGCCCGTTCTCGTGGGTTTGACTTAAATCAACTTCCCCCAGAACTTCTGCGTTCAGCGGGGTTGACTAACTAATATCATTTTGCTGATGTCAGCAAAAAGATACAACCAAAAGGAAAAACTATGGCAGAAACTACACCTATGACACCTGCTGATATGAGCGCGGTGTTAGGCAACCGTTGGGGTTATCCTTACGGTGGCAGTGGTTTCGGTTTTGGTGGTGGCGACGGCGGTCTGTTCGCAATCTTGCTTATCGTTCTTTTGATGGGCGGTGGCAACGCTTGGGGATTTGGCAACCGTGGTCAATTCGGAACCGAAGCAATACAAAACCAAATGCAACAGGGCTTTGATAACCAAAACACAATGGCTAACCAAAGAGAAATCTTGGCGGCAGTCAATCAAAACTTCCACGATAACTTAAATGTTATCCAAGACAAGTATGGCGAATTGACACGCGACATTTACGGGGTTTCTGGACAGGTAGCACAAGTGTTGGCTAACCAAAACGCGTGTTGCTGCGATACCAAGATGTTGATACAGGAAACATCTGCACAAAACCGTTATGATGCGTTGAAAAACACAAACGACATCAATGCTGTCACAATCGGTCAGACGCAGAAAATCTTGGATGCAATCTCTACAAACAAGATTGAAGCATTGCAAGGCCGTATCAACCAACTGGAATTGAACAATGCAGTAGCAGGGGTTGTGCGTTATCCGACACAGTATGCCTATAATGCAGGTCCGTCACCGTTCTGCGGTGGATGCGGATGCAATGGTGCATTCTAACTAATCGGGTGGGGTCCCCTTTCGCCCCACCCTTGAAACTTAGGAGATTTAATATGACTTGTAATTGCAATCAAAATCTGCACAAGACCGTTTCGTTGACTGCAACGGGATTGTTGACAGTGACTAACCCAACCAACATTGCTAACCTTATGCCGTTTGATTTAGTGCTTTGCACCAACCCTGATTCAATTATCACAGGCGCACCAGTGAATTACACTATTACAATCAATGGCGCGACCGCAGAATTGAAAAACCGTTATGGGTTGCCAATCAGCACCGACCACTTGCGGACACGCAGAGTTTATCACGGGCGGTATATCGTTCCAACAACAGGAACGCCGTATGTAATCCTACTGGATACCCCGTGTTTAATAGAATACGCATTATCTAGCGCAAGCGTGGCGTTAACGTCTAATAACACAACAGAAGGAGATTAAAGATGATTACTCACGAAGATAAAATGTCTTTGCGCGAAAATTTGTATCGGCACGGAATGGTTCTGATGGAAAAAGTCCAGAAAATGATAGATGCTGGAAATTTGACACAGAGTCAAATGGAATTTGCGGCAGATGTTATGAAGGACATTGCCAAAATGGATAAAAGTTTAGCCAAAGCGTGCTACTATGATTCAATCAAAGGCGATTCGGATGAAAGAAAATACTAGACAATAGAATAAAAAACTCGTAATATGTTTGTGTGGCTAGGTTCGCTACCGAAAGCACAACAACTCATTGTGTTGCCACATAAATTTATGAGTGTATTATAGGAGTATAATATGAAAGCATTTCAAATTAAAGATTTTCCTGACTATTACATTACAGATACAGGCGATGTGTATTCACGAATGAGGGATGGTAGGTTTAGAAAATTATCCCCAAGCAAAAACGTAGTAAATAATTATTTGTTTGTTCATTTGGGACGAGGTAAAAAAAAGTACATTCATCGTCTGGTTTATGAAACGTTTATTGGATTTTCGGGGAAAGGTAAGATTATCAATCATAAAAACAGTAACAAACAAGACAACAGATTAGAAAATCTGGAAGAATGCGACCATACATATAATTTAATATATGCGTATTATCACGGTGAAAGGAAATTAAAACCGGTAGTTCAACTTGCATTAAATGGTAGAATTTTGAACGAATACCAAACCGCAAAAGAAGCATACGAAAAAACAGGTGTCGCACGAAGCGGAATTTGTAATTGTTGCAAAGGAAAAGTAAAATCTGCTGGTGGCTACCAATGGAAATACAAATAAAAACTCTTGATTTTAGAAAACATATTGTGATAAGATAAGTGGTGGTAGAGATGAAAAGGATTTGTCGTTATATGTGGCGGCTTATAATATCTTTGTTAGAGTGGATTATAAAACGGGTTCAATACAAAAGCCGTTTTGAAGGCAAGTTAGATGCCGTGCTTTCTAACCAATCAGAGCATAATAAACGCTTGCTACGGTTAGAATTAGATGCGGCAATGCGGCGTGACGATAGGGGAACAGTGCATAAACTTTATGATGATTATAGAGCAATAGGCGGAAATTCTTATATGAACGAACTCTATAAAGAGTATTGCAAACACAACAAAAGGAGTAAAAAATGAACTGGTTGCTTGAAAACTGGGAAACAATCTTCGCAATTTGGGGCATGATTGTGACTTTCTGCACAATGATTGTAAAGTTGACCCCGACACAAAAAGACGATACTTTCTTGGCCAAGGTTGTGAAGTGGGCCGACGTATTCTCGATTGTGTTCACAAAAGAAGACGCAAAGGTTATCGCTGACGCAATGAAAAAGAAAAATAAATAATGAAAAAATGGAAACGACTTTATGACAGTAATGCGACTTTCATATGTCCTTATTGTCTTAAAGAGTTCCCAATGAAGAAAGCGACAAAAGACCACATCAACCCGTGGAGTAGATTTCACGATAATAGTCCTGAAAATATTGTATATGCGTGCAAATCTTGTAATACAGAAAAGGGCGCATTAACAGCGGAAGAGTATGAAACTTGGAAAACGACAGAAGATTGGATTGTGTGGAAACGGCTTGAATTTATAAGAAATGGTGGTCTGTCGCGCGGAGATTATTGCAGATAACTTGTGTAATCTTTGCCCTTGTATAAATGCGTTGCATAGAACCTATCAAGCCCACGCGCCAAATACGACACAAACTGCCAATAAGAGATGTTTATCCCATAGGTCTTTTTAAGATATTCCACACCCGCGAACCCACCTTTGCGCACGATACAGGCAGATAATAAAACTTCTTTTTCTGGCGATGGAATTTCATATTCTTCGACTAAGTGCTTTGCCAATGGCACTGGCAAGTGTTTTAGATAAATCTTTGTTGCACGGCGGGTGTCTTTCATAGATTTACTCTTTGTTTGCCGTTGATAAGCATTGACAGGCGGGAATTTTCAGGTCTATGAAATTTGACTTTTGCGCCACTGCCTATCAACATTTTAAGCCGACCTTGTGAATCGTGTGGCAAAAACAATTCCACATTGTCAAATCTACCATTGTTGATTCTTTGATGTACAGCCATTTATTATCCTTGCACTTGCAATACTTCACTATGTGTGTTATAATCGGCTTCTAACAATATGCTACTATCTCTGTAAGCCAAAACAACCAAACCTATAACAGAAGCAACCAACAACACCGCCAAAACTTTCGTTGCCTGTTTCCACGGCTTCGCAAATTCACGCCCCAATTCAACAAGTTTTTCTAAATCACGCATTTTATTCCCCTGTTTTATTCCAAAGTTTTTACCCTTTTATTTTAAAGTTTTTGTCGTTTTATTTTAAAGTTTCACCATCCTTATTCACAAGTTTTAAGCAATTGCTGTGATTGTTGTGATGGATTGTGTACACGCCGCATCCGAATATATCGCATCCGAGACCGCAGGCTCATTCACGCCGTGGTCATTGTCGCTGACGCCCGATGTGTAATACAATGTATCGTTATACACCCACGCTGTTGCCGTTGCCGTGCTGTCTTTTTCTTGCCGGGTGTATGTATTTCCGTCTGCACCCGTAAGTGTTGTGACGATGTCGAATAGCACCGTGGTGTTCGTGCCGGCAAACCCGTTTGTGACGTCACTCCAAGACCCAATCGTGGACTGAATCGCCATTGGGAAGTGAATCGTGACGTTCGTGCAACCAGAAAGCATAGCGCTAAATTGGTTTGTATATGACCCAAATGACGATGTGTTTAACGCGTAGAACCATATGGATTGTAAATTCAGATTATTTTTGAATGTCTGTGATAGTGCGCTTGCCCCTTGCATATTTTTCAAACTTTCAAACTTAAAAGTGGTCAAATTACAATCCAAAAAGCAAGAAGTCAAAATTCTGTTCAAACCACTACCGATTAAAGATGGCATACTCGCTGTCGTCAACGATGTGTTCCCTTCAAGGAAACTTTGTAATCCACTACTCGAAACAAAATATAATTTTGGCAACATAATACTAACGATTCTACACCCTTTGAACATATTTTGTAAACTCGCCTTTTCAAGGTTATCTAGGTTGACACTAGCTAGCGTCGTTAGTCCCACAAAACAATCAGCAAACGCCCCGTTGCCACACAATGTTGTATCTATAAGCCCAGATAAATTTACTGATGTGATTCTTGTTCCCGCAAAAGCATATTGTAATCCATAAGTCCCGACATAGGTCAAACTTCTCAAATCAACATTCCCATTCAAATTTGAACTTCGGAAACAATAAGTCATACCTGTGTTTTCAATCCTTTCAATATCAGACATATCTAACGACCCAGTGACACTTGTATTATAAAAATAAGCGTGGTGTAGTGCGTTAGTCCCTATTGTTTTTATTCCTGTAAAATCTATTAAATGCGAACCAATTACAAGGGCGTCATTTGCGTCTTTTACTTTGTCAATATAATATTGTGGGGCAGAACCGCCACCAGAACCTTTCACAACTTGATTTATAATTGGCATATCTTTACTCCTTTATAACATTACCACATTGACATCTATATCACCACTCGGCACTGTGTCGCAGGTAAAGGTCAAAGTTCCAGCCGCTTGTGCGGTGCATAAAATACCCGCACTTGTGTACGCGCTTTGGTCTGACGGGTCGGGCGATACCCAAACAACACCTGTCGCCGTCATACCCGTGACGGAAACGGTTTGCGTGTTGGAACTCCAACCTGCCGCAGTTAGTGTGATGGTCGTGTTGACCTTGGTTACGGCTGTCCAACTAGCGGTTGTACCATTTGTGGTTAGGAACTCGCCACTGTGGCCTGTTTGGTCAGGCAAGCCGGAACCGCCACCGCCACCAACAACAATAACCCGTCTGGTACTACCGCGCAGGTTATTTATAGTGGTTTCCTGTATAACACGCTGTGTTCCACCGCGCATATTGTCAATACTTTGTTCTTCAACAACACGCAAACCATTGTCGCTCATTTTAATTCCTTTTGGTATCTTCTATAATAAAATACCCAAATCTATAGGTAAAACCCACTTTGGGACAATTATTTTTTTTCTTTTCTTGCCACACGTCATATTTTATCCTTTTGTTTCTTTTTTTCAATATTTTTTTATTCACCGTTTTCCCATAACCACGAATATTTTTCTATGTATTCTTGTAATGCCATTTTTTGCTCCTTTTATGATTGTGCGTACATACCTTTGACTTCCCAAATTTTATTGCTGTTGTTCGAAGCGGAACTTTCATTGTTTTGATTGACGACATTTACTTGAACGAAAAATGAACTTGTGGTTCTGTCACGAAAGCCGACTATACGCACATTGTTGTTTGATGCGTTGCATGTTCCCGTTAATAGAACATGATAGTTTGCATCCGCCATAGTGATAGGCAAATTTATAGTTTGGGCCGTTGTTATTCCGCCTTGTTCTATCCAACCGTCGGCATACTTACGATACCAGGTATAATTATTACCCGATGTTGGCGGTTGGAACTCTATAACTTCGTGACCTTTCGCAACACGTTGATGCAACCCTGGCGCATCCATACCTTGCCATACCAAGATACCGTTTTTCTTGATATAATAGTCGCTTAAATGCAAATATTCGATAAGGCTCGATGCTCTACCTATAAGATATTCATAAGTTATTTTTCCTGGTATATATTGCGCTACGGCTGTTGCTTCTGTCGTATAGTTTATACCGTCTGTTGACAGGCTCAGTGTATAATTAGTGCCATCATAAGTCAGTTTTGCATAGTATTTTGTGTTTCTTAACAAACGTGTGGTTCCTTCTAACGTCTGATAGTTAGAACCGTCGTTAATATCAAAACGCAACCCCGTTGACTGCGTCATAAACGTAAGGTGCTTGTCAGATAATGTAGAAACAGGGTTTTCTGACAGTAAATATATTACACTCTCATCTAATTTTAGTGTAAATGCTACACCAATCTCAAACGAATTTACCCCCGTCATATCTAAATCACCGGGGAACAGTAAATAATTTGAATTACCGAACCCTGAAACATCCCCATTATCTGCCACAGTTAGTGTTCCAACAATCTCTGCGTCTATGGATTGCTTTATGTCAACCGTTGGCGTTGGAATTGCCGCGATTGCTTCATCAACATAATTTTTGTTTACAATCTGGTCATTTGTCGGTTCTTCTGGCATTATCACTGTGGACACACCAGATAATATTGCAGTCCCACTAAATGTTGAATTAGTAATTGTGCCATACGAGAATGTGCTATTCGTAATATTTTGGCCATCAAACGACACAATAACTGGGTATGGCGTGAACTCTTTGCTCTGGTGATTCCACAAGATGCGTCCGCCTTGCTGACCCGCTTGTTCTGCGATGTCCCAAATTTTACTTGTAATTGGCACATAGCCATCGTATTCGGCTGGTGGAACAATCGTTTGGTCTTGCACCCAAGCACCGTTGACACGATTGTATGTCACGATAATCGGGTTGCCCTGTCCGTCAACTTGCGAGAAGTCAGCATAATTCGTGCCGTCTTCTGCCGCTGGTGCCACGGTCGCCGCATACATTTTAGCATACCAAACACCTTGGTCTGTTATCATACGCCCAGAGTTTGCAGCCAAATCAACTTCTTCTTTGGTTGCCAAAGTGCCTGATTTTGCAGGGACCAACAAATCATAGCCATTGTTGATTTTTGCGATATACGCTGTGCCAGCCAAATATAGGTTTTTCCACTTTTTCAACGAAGAACCAATGTTATAAGTATTTGTCACCCAAGGAACAAAACCATCAGGGTCTTCAATGGACGCAATCAGGGTCACGGAATTGTCACTATTTAGTTTATAAAAACCAACCCCGTCCCAGAACGGTGCGATGGCACACTGGAACGAAGAAGTGGCACGCATTTTTAACGGCCCCGTCATAATTGACGAGCCGTCCAATCTCACAAAGGTATCATCAACATATTCTTCTAGGTCGTCAATATCTTCGTGAATTTGGTCAATTTCGTCATTTATGTCGTCAATGTCCTGCACAACGTCGTCAAATGTCTTTTTGTCAGACGCAACTACATCGGCATCAACACGGCGTTGCAACGCAGTAAATACCGTCATGCCGTTATAAATTGTTGCGCTAGCGTTAGTATCGGAACATAGCAACTGAACTGTTAGGCTGTCACCGCTTTGTGCCTTAATAATCGCCTGTTCGCTTTCGCTAAAATCTATTACCAATTGCCGGCAAAACACATTTGCGCCCTCGGCGACCGTGAATGTTTTGCTTGTAATATGAGTGTTGCCAATTTTAATAACAAGCGTAAACCCAATTGTTTGCCCAGATGTTGTCAGCAAGTTTTTTCCACAAAGTTTCAACGCCCATTTCGTGCCCGCACTGAATATCGTTGTTGGCAGAGAATACATTGCGTTTATCCATAGCCCGCTACCGCTGACATTAAACTCGCCTGTATAATCCGCACCGTCGCCCGACAACGAACTTGCCACCACCAACGAACTTCCGTCGAGTTTCCAATTCTGTGCGCCCTTGGCAACCACAACCGACGAATCTTTATCGTCAATAATACTACCAACAACATCTGTAGAGTGCGGAACGCCCGTGAACGGCGCAACCAACTTGTCGTTTTTAATTTCAAAGACGGACTTTGGCGTTTGGGTTCCTTTCAACTGCAAAATGAATTTGTTGTCTGACATTAACACTCTCTTGTTATTTTAATCTTAAATAATTTAATGCATTGACCGTATTTGGAACAGTCGGCACAAAATTGCTTAATTGCCCAGCACCATAAGCTAAATTGCCCATAATTTTTGGGGACATCAATGGCAACCATGTTAAAGCAGAACCGCCGGTTCCCAAACCAGCACCAGCAATACCAGCGGCAATCATACGCCCTATCTGTGTTTCAGGTAAAGCACTTCTTAAATCATATCCAGCCAAACGGTCAACTAAATCTTGTCCACCAATTTTTTGTATAATTCCTGAAGTTTCTGGGTTTTTAGATGCTTTAACCAATTTATTTATAGCAGTAGTAACTTTCGTTCCTGTTTCTTTTACTCCACCACTTTCAGCAATTCGTCCTAGTTCTTCCATCGCTTGTGCATAAGGACGCATAACTGATGCATACTCCGGCGATGCCTTGTTAAGATAATCAGATACAATTCCATATATGCTATCACGCGCCGCTTTTGCCGCACGATCATTTACATTTTCTGGGACTATTTTATAAATTTGTTGTTTTAAAACATCAAGCGTCTTAACATCAATATCTTTCTTTTTTGTAAGTTTGTTTATTATTTTTTCTGCTTCGCCTAAAACACGCTGTTCGCCTTTCGAAGCAAGATTTGTACCATTATATAAATAGCGATTCTGTGCCCAATCACGTAAAGAATTATACAACCCCTGTTTATCGACAGGACGGTTTCCAATAGCATTTTTCCCTTCACTAATTGCACGACTTGCAGCACGCTGTATTTCGCTACGTCCCTCCTGTGCCGTCTTAACAATTTCTTCCGCAGTCATTTTTTTACCTTCTGCAAAAGCACGACTACCGCGCTGCCCGGCAGAATATGCGTTTTTAATTGCCTGGTCGCCTTTTTGTGTAGTAGCACCTGCAAGTTGTGACAATAATTCTTTACCACCGCGAATAACCACTGGTGCAACACCACCAAACAGAGCACCCCACTTTGCGTCTTTTGCAACATTTTCCAAAGAATCGTTCTTAAAAGCAGATTGCAAACCAGAAGCAACCCCACCAGTTGCAGCACCACGCAGTGCAGAACCAAGTGTTGTTTTAGCCGTCATCGGATTTGGCAACACCTTAAATATTGGGCTACGTATTGCCCCACCAATATCTATTGCTAGATTTGCT
>Ga0310691_10003090_pt1 | contig 20643 bp, 22 predicted proteins | sample 176DNAGHGlowgp2_FD_203887 | JGI IMG/M metagenome (GOLD analysis project Ga0310691, IMG submission 203887) | Sheep rumen microbial communities from Palmerston North, Manawatu-Wanganui, New Zealand - 1766 DNA GHGlow gp2 (v2) (version 2) | ecosystem: Host-associated > Mammals > Digestive system >...
TTACCACTACCGGGGTATAGGTTACTTGGCCGTTGCCGCTCGTATCTTCTGTTATTGCCTCATCTTCGGGGCTGGGGTGCGTGTCTATGTCGAATGGGTCGGAAGCGTCCATAACGCCCTGAATGTCTTTGCCAATCTCTGCGCCGCCTCGGAATACGGTAACGCGATATTCGCCGTAGGTCGTTATATCGCTGTCGGCTACGGTCAGGGTCTGCGCTGTCTTGCCCGAAAGCGTTTCCCATCCGCTTACGCCCATCTTTTCCCATTGGTAGGTTAAATCGGCTGTCAGCGGTTGCCCGGACTGATAGGCCATAGCCTTTAATATGCAACTGCCGCCCTTTTCGGTAATGACAAAGTTTTTGTTATCACCGGCGGCAATCGTTACGCGGTAACTGCTACCCGTTGCCTGTTGAATGGGAATAGTGTAGGATGCCGTAATCTGGTCGCTCTGCGTACCGTAAGAGACGGTAGCCACCATCTTAATAACAGCGGGGGCGTACCCTGCGGCCTCTGCTATGTTCTTGACAATCTGCAAACCGTAGTACAGGTTATCGCCTGACGGGGCCGCTTTCTTAAACAGCCCGGCAAACGTACCGCTCGACGTGTCGCCGCTAAACGTAATCTTTGTGCCGTTGAAATAGTAGTCTATCCCGTCCGGGGTTGCTACGCCCTCGGCTACGCGGCTTGACGTGCAAACAAAGTACAAAACCGGCTTTGTCTGCTCAAAGTTCGGGAATATTTTAGTAATGTCTGCTAACGTACCCTCCCATTCTTGGTATAGGTCGCCATCAGGACACACAATAACGGCGGTGTAAGTACCGGCCTTGCTGATAAACTTAATAGTTCGGGTTGTACTTGCTACACTCATGGTTTATTCCTCCTTATCGTTTGCGTTCAACACTTCATCTACGCTGCCAACGTCGCCGCTGTCGATGCTTTCCACCTCGTCGTTAGACTGCGCGGTTTCCTCTGCGGGGGCCTCGCTGTTTGCATCGGTAGGCGTTTCGGGCGTGTCGCCCTCGGCCTGTTGGCCGTCTGTCTCGGATTCCCCGGCGTTGGCCTCGCTGCCTGTCGGCTCATTCTCTCCGGGTACTTCGGTTTCAGGCTCTACCGGCTCTACGATAAAACGCGGGTCGGTTGCCTGGGGCAAAGGTCGCGTAACCGTGCCGTCCTGCTCTTCGCGGGCCTCATGCGGCAAAAGAGCAATGCCGCCAATCTGTTGCAAGGTGTTGGCCAACTGCGTAAGAGGGCCAAAGGCCAGCATATCGGCTTGCCAAAGTAAATAATTGCCGTCTTTAACGGTGTTTCTGTCGCTCTCCAGATTCAGGAACTTAGCGACTTTGGGATTTGCTTTAATGTAACGTGCCATAATCAGAAAGTTTTAATATGTTCTTGAAATAGTTACTTAATCAATAATACTGCGCCGTCGCTGTCCTCAAATACCTTGCCGTCGCTATCTTCCCATGCGCAAGTGGGGCCGCAATCTTTTACGTCCAATCCGTAAACGCCGCCTAATAAATCGGTCATGGCTTTGGTTGGTAGCGTAGGCGTAACGCCGTGGCCTATCTGTGAGTAAGATAAACTGCCGCTCGCCCTGTTCGGTGCTACGTACCAAAGGGGCAAAAGTTCTCTTTCGGGATTTGCTATAGGGCCTTTGGTGTTCCAAATAGCGGCCTCCGGCGCAATGGCCAAAAGCCCGGCGGGTATGTTCGTAGGTACGCCCAAAATATCAAACTCGAATTTCGGGATTCTACGCACAAAGGAAATAATCTTTGCCGGGCTTGCATCTGTCAGCGTTACGCCTCCGGGGTTGCCGTTTGGGTCATACTTAGCCCTGCAACGTAAATACAACTCATTACCCATAAGGCTACGGTCTACCGTGACGCTTGCGCCGTCCTCGGCTACGATAACGTCATAGTCTAACGTGGTGTCAGTTCCTACCACCGTCCAGGTGTTATCTTCTCTGAACTTTTCCCACACAAACGCACGTTTGGCGGTTTCGCACTCGTTTTCACCTAACCTTAAACTCGCGTGTACCGTCTGCGTAGCAAGGTCGGCCAACGGGTCGTAAATAGTTTGGTCGGCTGCGTCCAAAACTAACAGCGGCAAAAAGGTAGTAGAGTTGTCGCACGGTATCAGATAGGTTTGCTTAATGCTGCTAATCTGATTTGTGCGCGTGTCGGTATAGTCCGCGTTAAACTCCAACGTAATAGGTAGTTGAGGCTGGGCGTTTTTCTTCACTTTGATACGTCCGGCGTTCTCGCCACTCGTTACTACCTCGTAGTTAGTGTTAGCGGCCTCAATCAAAGTACGTGTACCGGCTATAATCTCGTACCATTTAATATTAGCCAAAAGATGATTCACCCGCCCGGCCTGTAGCACTTCGTCTTTATCCATGCGGCTAATAGCGGGTTGGATAATCAGGGGCGTAAGCGTGTAGTCCGGGGTGTAGGTGTCCGTATCGGCATCATAGTTTTGCCTGTCGGGTACGCTGCCATCAGCCGCCAAACTGATATGCAACTGCAAGGGCTTAAAGTTAAAATCAAATCTCTTTACTTTCATATTGCCTTTGTTTTATGTCGTTAATACTCAAATACTGCTTTGTCCTGTGCTGCGGCCTCTCCCATGCCGTCGCGTAGCGTTACCGTTGCCGTGAAACGTACCACTTTAGGCACATAGCCGTTAAAGTCTATATCGTCGCGGGTAAGGTGTATCGACTTACCGGCCCCGCCTCGCCTGATAGCCCATGCGTTATCGCTCGCCACTCTTTCAACGCCGTTAGCATCTTCACTATACCGCGTCCAAACCACATCGGCGGGCAAAATATCGTCTGTTACGTCCAAATTGTAGATTTTGGCAATTATGCGCAAAGTCAGGTCGAAACGGTCAGGGTCGAAAAGTATGTCAGTATCGTTAAACTCTACCGTGAAAGCGGGGTTGCCCTCAATCATGGCCCAATCGGTGTTATTCCATGCCGGAGCGGTCTTAGTCAAATTCTTGCAACAACGCCACTTGCAACCGTAATACCAAACGTCGGATATTTCGTAAATCTCCGTATCGGGGTTAAGAGCCTCAAAGTAGTAGTTTTCGCCCTCTACCCATTGGCCCCGGTCTACATACTCGCATACAGGCTTACCCGTCCATTTGTTGAGGCGTATAATATCCATCGTGACAATGCCGGGGATATACATATAGTCCAACCCCTCACGAATAGGTAACGGGTTGCCCTCATCGTCTACTATTTCCTTAACAAAGTCGGGTAAGCTGCCAAAGGTCGCGCCGTAATTGGTAGCGTCGATAATCGGCTTTGTAACGCCCGTAAGTTTGACTATCCGGCCCTCTGTACTTGATAGATAGATGCAACTTTGCCGCTTTGTGTCTGTCTGATTACCCCAACGGGCAATTTTCATCAGTTCGCACGGCGGGAAATTCTGCCCGGCGGGTGTATCTTCGTCGGGGTACAGGGTAACTTCGATATAGTTGTTAGCCGGGTTTACGCTGTTTACCCTCATCCAACTTGTGTAGAGGGCCGCGTTAGTACCGGGGTTAGCGTAGCCTAAAGCGATTGCGCCCAAATTGTTTACGATTCCCTTTAAGACGTTGCCGACGGCTTGGGCGGTAAAATAGCCCTCCCACTTTGAATGTAGGTGCAAGCCGTAGCAATTATTACCCAAATCGTCTATGCTGTCTATCGTGTCGGCCTCTGTAAGTAGTTGGTCGCCCTCAATGGCTGACAAGCGGTTAATAATCAGTTCTACCGCCTCAAAGTAACTGCGTACCCTGACGCTTTCAAACTCCGCGTTGCCCTGCGGGTCGATTCCTGCGCCGCTACCAGCGTACAGGGATTTAACAAACGTACCAAAATGGGCCTCGCCCTTAAATATGGCAATACCAATGGCCGTTAAGCCCTGTTGGAAAGTAATCTTACCCTCTGCAATATCATCGGCAATTCGGCTAAGAAAACGCTTTGCCGCTGGGCTATTTTCGGCTAAGTCGTAGGCCAAATCTGCGTAGCCCGCTTTTACCTTTTCCGTTACGCGCTCGTAGGCTGTAACCTCTTCGCCGGTTTCCGGGTCAGTTGTCTTAACCTCTTTCAGATAGGTAAGATATTCGTAACCGTTGCTGTCGGTTGTTATCTGGTCTAACGCTGACTTATTACTGTGAGTATGGCCGTCGCCTGACGGGGTGCTGCTTCCCGCTTCCGCATTTAATACTACCGTGCTGTTAGTGCTGCCAATACCATGCTCACGTAGTCGCTTGCTACGCGGGCGCGGTGTTCGGTTGGTAGTTACTGACGTATATTTCTTATCCATACCCTGCTAATTTACTTCTTCTATTGCCTCGTATTCGTCGGCGTTAAACTCTGTATATTGCGCGTCGGTTGTATCTGTTATCACGTCTTGCGTTTCGCCCGACATCATAAAGACTTTGCCCGCTTGGTTTCTCTCTGTGTATATGCAAAGCCCGCCCGTGTCTATTTTGGCTTCGCCTGAAAGCGTAGTCTTACGGGCTGCAAACTGGCTGTAGAGCGTACCGATAAGCAACTTTTCCGGGTGGTCGGTAACGCCCGCCCTTTTGAGCGTTTGGATTTGCAGACTATCCGTAGCCCTGCAATAGATACCCTTTGCAGTCGGGCACGTAGTGTTGGCCGTACCGCAAACCGTGTCTATGCTTATTTCCTCTTTGGCGAATTTGTTAATATAGCCACTATATTCTACATCGTCTAACTCGGCATCGTCAAATATGAGGTTCTTACGCACTACCTCCAACACGGGGGCTTTGTAGAGCAACCAACGCACTTTGCTGTAAAGTCCTTTGTTGTTCCATTGTGCCGTGGTATCAAAATCGTGGTTCTCGCCAAAATCGTAGCAATTCACACCCTGGTACACCACAATCTCCAAATACCCGCCATTGGTCGGGTACGGGATAAACTCACCGTCTGGCTGGGCCTTAAAACTCTCATACATATAAAAGTGGCCAAAATCCCATGAGGGGAAATAACCCTTTCTGTAATCCACCATGCCGTCAGTTGAGCCACCTTTTCGGCCTGAAACGTCTGGCCTGCCAATGTTCTGTCGGTTCTTATGCCAACCCAAAATCCCGGCACTCTCTTTCAAATCCGACGGGTCGTAATACTCCAACCAACAATCGCCAAATGCGGCCTCACCTGCTTGCCAACTGACGGCTGGCACTTGGCCGTGAACGGTCATGGTGTCGAGCGTTGACCAATATATATTACCCTGCGTTCCCGTAACGGTCTTTGGCCGATTGACGTAATGGCAGATGGCATTGCCGTCGTTATCATAGAGTGTAATGCCGACGGGTACAAACGCCCATCCCGTCCATACCTTGAATTGGTTGTGCCTGTCCTCTTCATTGTTCTTGGCATCGTTGAACGGATTGTAACGGGCATCCAACAGCATTTCCAATGATAGTTTCAGATAGTATTTCTTTCGGTCGGTATCGCTCAACTTAGGAATGAAAACACGGTTGGTTTTCATCAATATACCATTGGCGGCATTGGCCACGGGGTTCAATTTCCGTTTTGGCCATCCCGTATCTAATGAGCCGTGGCCACCCGTGTAAAAACTCCATGCAATAGCCGTTTCTTCGCTGGGGCCGCTCACCATCGGCTGAATGTGGCAATATCTGGCCGACGGGCTTAAATACGCCAATCCCTTGCCCTTGGTGCTAACAAAGATAGTAAAGTTAATCAGATTGTAATCAACATTGCTTCCCTGCCGTATCTCGCCATAATTAGGGTAATACGAATAATATTCTAATCCAGCCACACAACCTCTTGTGTCGCTTGTCAGATTCGTTAATGAGGCGTCAAAGGTATCTTTGTACTCCAATTCACACTCCAGCAACTTAGCCGACGAATACGGGGAAAAACCAATCTTCACGTTATTGGCCACCTTGTCAACGCCCATCGTCTGGCTGTCACCATCCCACTCAATCGCTCTGCGTGGGGCGTTCTGACGCAATCCGTTGAGGTCATACACCACGATTTTGCCATTGCGCTGTATCATCTTCAACGCCAACGGCTGCAAAATGCCCTCTACGACTTCTTTTAGGGTGCTTGGCTCTGCATCTTCATCATAGAAATTTTCGCTACGCACGGCCAACGCTGCGGGGTTAGCCTTGCCGCCATTTGGAAAATAGGTTGTGCAATAGGTATCAGCATCTAAGCCACCGTAGTTAATGGTGCTGCGTGTCAGGGCATCAAGTAAGATAGCCTGTAACGTCTGCATACCCGATAAGTTATATTTCAGGCGGTCTAATATACCAAAGTCGCTAAACGTCAAAGTTACGACGTAGTGGTTATAAGCCTCGTAAGGCTCTTCGTAAAATTCAGGGTCTAACGCTCCACTCCAATACAGGGCGTTTTCGCGGTAAACGTCCATGCGAATACGGCCTACCTCGATTGTGTATAAATCTTCGTAGGTTCTATCGCCGGGGCTTTCTAACTTCAACGTGGCTTCGCTACCACAAATAACAGCCTCTTTGTCGGTATGCTTCCAATCAATTACTAAAGCCTCTTCGGCCTCAAAGGTCAGTTGGCCAACGCTGCTAAACGGTGCGCTCGCCTCCTGCAAAATCTCAACCCGCCATGTTACCCCGGCGCGGCTAAGAAACTCACCTGTATATCGTAATTGCTTGCTCATACGCTTAACTTCTCTTAGTGTGGTTGTACTCCTTTTCGATAATGCCTACCAACTTCCGTCCCTCTATCTCAAAGCGGACTTTTCCGGCAAACGCTCCCTGCGGTTCTATCATATCGCGCAACTTATCCAACGGGGCCACTACTTCGGGGTTATTGCTTGCCCCGGCGTACTCGCCAATAAGTGCCATCGTGGGGCCACTTACTACGCCACCATCTGCAAACGGCATCAGGCCAATAGCCTGTACCATTGCGGCGGCTGCGGTAATAAAGCCTGCCGCGATACCAAAGCCCGCAAACGGTATAGCGGCGTGGGCTGCAAAAAACATTGCGCTTGCCAACTCCATGTAACTTGCCGTGGCCGCTTTGTTGGCTATGATTACCGGGATTGCTGCGGCTGCTGCGGCTTCCTGTGTCGCTGCCTCTACGCCCTGCGCCGTGGTAGCCGTAACCGTTGCTGCGCTCTCTGCGCCTTTTGCGACGGTGTGGGCGGTCGTTGCAACCGTTAATAGGTCAATTATACCAATCACCGTATTTATGCCCTCTACGATGGAAATAAACCCATCTACGAAAGCCGTAATAGTCTGCCAGGCGTTACCGTTACCCTCTAAGGCGTTGGTTATGCTCTCGATACCGCTACCAATACCCTTTACCCCGTTCCAACCATCTTTGAACGTGCCGAAAGCCGAAATAGACTGCTTACGCCATTGCTCATAAGTGGCAATCATAGCCTCTATATCCTTGCGCTGACTGTCAGTTACGGGGTTTTGGGTGTCATTCAAAACCTTTTGCAGTTCCCGGATTTTCTTTGTAAGTTCATCAAAGCCAAAGCCCTTAATTCTAACTTTGTACTCGTGCCCGGTTAGCGCGTTTACCTCGGCTATTTCCCGTTGCATATTGGGTAACTCGATACCTAATTGCAAAGCCTTTTTCTTGGCTGTCAGCCCGTCGATAATGGCCTGTGTCTTTTGTATCTGGTCGGCATCTTCCTTTTGCTGACGTGCCGTATAGAACGAAATAGCCGCGTCTATGTCTTTGAGGTTGTTAGTGGTTGTGGGTAGGCTCATAGCGTCTAAAGCCTCATCCCATGCCTCTTGCAACTTATTCAGGCGGTTAATACCTTGCTGGGCAAATTCACGCTGCGTTGCATCACCTGACTTTAACAGGCGGTTATAGTATGCAAGTTTCTTGTTTAGTTGGTCGTAGGTACGTATTTCTTCATCCTTTAAGGCGGCTACGCTTTCATCCTCCAATGCTTGTTTAGCGGCTTCTATACGCTCTATCTCCGCGTCAATTTGGGCTATATGCTCTTTACTTGCCGTCTTACGGTCATTGCGTAGGGCGTTCAACTTCTTATCGTAATCGTCTAAGGTATTCAGTTCAACGGGCATCGTGGCCGCGTCGGTCATATCCTTAAACGCCTTTACTGCATCTTCAGCGGCTTTCTTTGCCTTGGCTAACGTAATAATCCGCTCGGTGTCGGTAATATCGCATTTCTCTAACTCTTGCTGATAGTAAGCGACGTTATTTGCCAAATCCTTGTAGGTCTTGGCATTTTCGATAAGCTGCTTATCTTCCTTGCCATTCTTATTATTTTTGCTGCCTGTTGGCGTTATAGTCGTAGCGGGCCTGGTTGCACTACCCTTAACCTTAAAATCAAGTTTCGCGGCTTCGGCTACGGCATCCTGCATTTGCTTTTGCAAGTCCTTAACCTGGGCGTTATTATCGCGGATTTGTTGGTTTACCTTATCTAACTCACTCGTACCCGGTATTTCCACCTCATGCCATCCAGACGGCTGTCTTTGGCCGTTTACATCTTCTGTGTATTCGGTTTCGGTGTACGTCTCGTTTTTTGTGCTGTATTTTTTCTTATTGCCCTTATCATCGTAAATAAGGCTGTGCGTTTCGGCCTCTTTCTCGGCAATCTGATTAGCAAGGCGACGGGTCTTAGCCTCAATAACCATTTGTCGGCAATAATCTTCGCTATTGGCTATCAGGGCATCGTACCACTTTGAAACGCTATCAAAGTAGCCCATCGTGTCGCCGTAAGCGTCGTTAAGTTCGCCTACGATTTTCTTTTCTTCCTTGCTTACGTCTTTGCCTGTCTTTTTGGCATCTATCAGGTTTTTAAGTTTCTCTTTTTGCAAATCCAACGTGGCCGCTGCCTGTGCGCCCGCCTGTACTTCCTCGTTTTGGACTTCCTGCAAACGCTTCGCCTCTGCCTCGGCATCCTGCATAGATTTTGTGGCATCGTCCGTTTTACTTGCAAACAGGGAAATAATAGACGATACCGCCACAAAAGCAAGGCCAATGCCTGTAACGGCCATAAGGCCCATAATCGCGGCTCGCATTGCGATAGCCTGAACGGTGGCCAACTTTGCACTAAACGCCCATGCTATTTGCGCCTGACGGCCATAATATAACTGCTTTGCCCAAAGGAATTGCACGGCGGCGGCTACCTTTCCGGCTGCTGTCTGCGCGTAGGTTACTACGGTCAGATTCTTTAATGCACCTGTAGCCGAAACGACGGCTACGTATATACCGCGTATGCCTCCAACGGTTGTACTAATCGCGTTAATGGCTAAAGAAAATTGGCCTGCCTTAATAATGGCTGATTCAAACGGGGCTATAATTGCGCCTATTTGCTCTTTCAAATCGCCAAAGTCGTTTGCGGCTTGCTTTGCCTTACCGGCATCTGTCTTGGCTAACGATTCATTCATGCCGCCTACGGAACTTTCCACTACTTCGGCTAATACGGCGGCGCGTTGTTCCTCTGTGCCAAACTTCAATATTTCCGCCTGGGCTTCATCAAATTTGTAGCCATATCGGGAAAGTGCGCCTACCTGCCCGTCCATCACCTTGCCCAACATGGTAGCAATATTAGTCGCGGCCTCGCTCGTAGCGTTCAAACCGTACTGCTGTGCTACCATATCGTTCATTACGGGTATAAGTTGTTCCAAACTTGATTTCTTTTCAAGGTAGGTGGCTAATTCCTGTGCGCCCGCCATCTGCACTTCGTCACCGATTACGCCTAACCGCTGCTGGGCGGCGCAAAGGTCTTTGATACTCTGTACATCTTCATCCCTTGCGCCCATCGTGTTACGCATATTGTTAGCCAATTTCGCTTCTACTTGGGCCTGCTCTGAATTGGCGGCGGTATAGGTCTGCATTAGCCCGGTAAGCTGCTGCAAACCCGACATGGCATTTTGAAAAGACGTAGTAACTTGGGTAACTTTCAGCAAATCGTCTCTCAACTTCGTGGATTGAGTTTGCGCAATCGCCAACTGTTCTGCAAACTCCTTTACGTTTGTAGATGCAGTAACGATTTGCTCTTTGCCGTCAATCGTTAGCCGGATATTAAATTTTACGTCTTTCGCCATTGTACGCTGTATAATTATTTTGTTTCGCCATCGTTGGCACTCTTCATTCGCGCCAATAGGCTTTCAAATCGTGCTTTGCTTTCCTCTGCCGTAAGTGGCTTCGCTCCGCTCTTTTGCGGTTTCTTCTTTGCCTTATCCCACGGTAGCGGATAGACTTTTTGGGCTGTTGGCCGTCCTTTCAGGTGTGGCCGTAGGGTAGCGACTATTATTGCCCTTGTACGCTCCCATCCGTCTTGATATTCGGCTTCGCGTTGGTCGTAGTACGCCTTGCAAATGCTCTCAAATTCCATTGGGGTACATCGGCAAAAATCGTCAAACGATAGGTGTATGCAACCCAACGCAAAGCCTAAGTAGTCATTTATGCCCTCTTCTTTTTTTTTCGGGGTGTCTCGCTGCTTTCTGTAGTGCCGTCGCCTGACTGCTCTTTGTTGGCCTCGGCCCACTCTGTAGCATCTTCGGGCGTTACGCTGTCGGCAAAGTCCATCAGCGACAAATCAAAATCTTTGCCGTCTGCCTTAGATGCTGATTTAACGCAACACCAAAGATAAGTGCAAAGGTCGCTGAAACTTCCGGGGTCAATCTCTGTAACCTCTTTGCCGGTTTCCTGCTTGAAACGTAGCATAGCCCCCATAGTTTGTCTACAGGGGTACGCTACGCCATTGATAGTAATTTCTACTTTTGCCATAGTCAGTAGAGATTAGAGTTAGTCACCGCCACCGCTTGCGGCTTCCTTGCCGGGGTAAATGTCGGGTTCGCCGTCGTTCTCCAGATTGATGGAGTAAGTACCATCATCCTGCGCGGGGTTCGTCTCCTCGATAGAGGCAATAACAAACTTACCTTTCAGATAGGGGGATGCGTCGTTTTCACGCTTGAAAGCCTGTACCTCAACGCTCTGGCCCTTACCCCACAGCGGGGCCACCTGCTCAAAGCCGTTTTCGGTTTCCTCATAAACGCGCAAGCCCTCTGCGCTGATAGAGATACTAAGGCCGGTAACGCCCTTGCCTTTCCATAAACCGCTCGACTTGCTTTTGTTTGCTTCGGGCTTAACGGCGCGGTCTTTGGTCTCGCTGTTGTACGTAGTGGTGTGCGTGGTGCAATGGCCTACGGCCTTGCCGCCAACATTCAGCAACATATCACTACCGTTTACATATTCACTCATAGTCGTTATACTTTAATGATAAAATTTAATTCTTGTATATAAGCATCGTTTTCGTAGTATTCTTCGCCTCCGGCAATCGTACAACTCCGCATAATCAGGGTGTCTTTTGTGGCTTGCTTACCGTCTAAAGCCTGTCTGACGGCTTCGGCCAACTGCACCCCGTCTCCGTATTTGGCGGCAAAGCAAAGTACATCTATTTGCACGGTGTCCGCTCCCTGCGTACCCTTGACCGGGTTATGCTCCAGGCGTGAACGGCGATACGCTACATACGGTAACGTGGCTTTGTCTGTGACAACGGGAAAAACCTTATTTGCCCGTGCCATAACCTCCGCGTCGTTTGTCAGAACGTCGTAGATAATTTCGCCAACGCTTAACGATGTCTTATTTACTGCCATAACTTAATACTCTTAGCGTTAAACAAATCCGCATTTCTTAGCCACTTTCTCTACGGCTACCCCTACTTCCGTACCTAAGTCGTGTTCTACGGTTTGGAACATTTCGGGTGTCGCCCTTTCAAGAAATCCGTAAGCACCCATTTGGCCCGTCGGTATTCCATCCTTACGTTTGGTTTCCGTCCAATATTGCGTTTTGCCGCTTCGGTGTGTGCCATAGATACCGTGCTTTATACGTATTTTCTTACCGCCTCGCTGACGTTCCTTTGTACCCTCTTCTGCCCACATAAGTATAGGCTTCTTAAAGCCTTTGCGGTTCTGGTGCATTGACTTTTCGCCCTGCCCTTTCAGGTTAGCCCGGTGGGCCTTGACGGTAATCATAAAGCCGCCGCCTCGGCTGTAGATGTGGCTACGTATGCCCTTATCCCAATCGCTTTTGTTTCCCTGAACTTGCAGCCCACTTGCACCTAAGTATCTCCGGGCTATGCCTAACGCCTTTTTTGCCTCGGCGCGGTATGAGCGTTTCAGGGCGTTACGTAGTTGGCGTGGCGTTAGTTCCTTGGCTAACTCTTTCCACTCGCTGCCTGTGTATTCGCTGGGTTGCATACGCTGTGCGGTTTATTCGTTGTTACTTTCGCTGCGCCATAACCCATCGTTTCCACTTGCTGGGCGCGTACATCTGATTATCGGTACTTTTGGCTTGGTCGGATAGTCGTAGGTAGCATCTTCGATTGTCGGGAAATAAGTAGGTGTTAGTTTGCCTAAATCGTTGGTGCGCCTGTGCGAAAGTCATTACATCTTTGCAGGCATCGGCAAAGCCTGATAACGTAAGGTTGTACGTCTCGGCTACAAAGTCGGTGCGTAGTGTTACCTGATTAACAGGCATAACGAAATCTACGCCCTGTACTACGTCGTAGGTGGTAATCATATACTCACCGGGTACGTCGAAAATAGGCTGCTGGGCCTTTTCGGTTACTACTACGTCGCCGTAGGTAGGCGGCTGCTCTACCGTTCCACCGGCAAACGCGCAAAGCGAGACACTAAAGATAAGTGTCAACGCTGAAAGCAAAATCTTACACTTCATAGTTTGAAATTTTTATTGGGGTTAGTTGTTACTCGTTCACTCTCTCACAAATCAAAGTCTTAAAACCTTTGTCTTTGTTGGGTTCGATGGCTACGACGGTATAGAGATACCCGCCTAACTCCTGTACGCGCCAATTCTCCTTAACCGGGTGTGCGCTCCTGACGTTGTACGAAACGCGGTAGTCGGGGAAATGCTCACCTACTTCCTCGCTGCGCTGTCCGCTGTGCTTGATGCGCTCCGCGTGTACGGTATTAACTTCGGCAAAGGTCGGGGTCTCTTCGCCAAATCTGTTAATGGCCGTAGTAGGCTCTAACAGGGTTAGTTTGTACTTCATCCGTCCGGCTATCATCTTACCAACTTTCTAAAGGGTTTCATTAGGGCTTGTAGTGAGTTTGGCACACTATGAAACTGCACCTGTGCGTCGCTCTCACGTTGGTTATACCAATGTGCGCCAATGAGTAAGACGGCCTGTTTCAGTTCGTCGGGGAAAGCCCCGCCGCCCATTTCGTCCAATTCCTCACGGGTGCGGTGGGTATAACGGATAACGTGCTTTTCTGCGGCATCTAAGTAATGCTGCAAAAGCAAATCGTCTGCCGTGAAATCGTCCGCGTTGACGTGCTTCTTAAATAGTTCCAAACTCACTACGTTAGCCATAATCTAAGACTTTTCTTTGCCGGGATTCAGGGTTTAGCCGTTGCCGTTTGCGGCTTTAGACAGGCTGCTAAATGCCTCCTGACGCAATACGGTAATAGCGTAGTCGGTATTAAGCACAAAGTCGATAGCGTTCTTTCGTGCCTGGCTGTACGGGTCTACGATAAACACCATGTCGCCAAACAAACCCTGCGGGGCATACTTGAACGCTCCGAAACGTACCGTACCCTCCGGCACATGGCTTGTGGTAAACACGGGTACACCGTTAATCTTACCGTCCTTAACGATGGCCTCGTTAGCACCATCCCACTTGGGGGTAGATTCCAAAAGGCCCTTCATGCCCTCGTTCATCACGTAGCAAATGTTGTCGGCGATAATGTCGGTATCGAGCACAACGGTTTTCATCTTTACCAACTCCTTGAGGGTCGGGGCCTCGCCGGTGTAGGTAAGTTTGTTCTTTGCCTTGAGGTTGACAAAGGGGCCAACCAGGTTAGTTGCGCCCGTTACCTTAGTCTCGCTAAAGGTAATCTTATTCATCAGGGCGGCAATAGCAACGGGCATATACTCCGTGGCCACCAACTGAATAAGGTTGTCGGTCTCGTTCAGGGCCTCACGGGTAACAGGCACGGCAATACCGATACGCTCCGGCTTCGCAATCAGTTTGTTAAGCGGTATCTTGGTGTCGCCCAACGCTGCGCCCTCGTCGTTAATTGTGGCCTCAAAAGCCTCAACGACGGGCCACTGGTGATTACCTTTAAGCCCGGTAAGAAGCGGCATACCGATAGCCGAAAGGATAGTCTTTGGGTACAGGGGTTCTACGATGTCGTGGGTAGTCAGCCCGGACGGGTTAGTACCTGCAAGCCCGTTGGCGTAGGTCGAAGCGTTACCGCCAAAGTTGGCTGCAACGGCGCGGCTAATCTTCAACTCAAAACGCTGGCCCTGTGCCAGACACTCGCGCATTTTAGCGTTAGCGTCCTCGATGTCCTCTTGGCGCATAACGGCGATAGTCTGTGTGTTGGCCTTAATCTTGGTCTCCAAAATATCCAACTCACGGAAAAGCTGCTTACGCTCGCCCTGCTCGGCATCGGTAAATGCCTCACGCTCCTTGTCACTTTCGAGATTCTCCGCCATCTCGTTCAGGCGGCCTTTAATTTGGTCAATCCGCTCGTAGGCTTCGCGGAAATTAAACTTTGGCTTACTCATAAATTTTGCCTTGGTTAAATTAAACAATATGCGCCGCCTAAACGGTGCGGTTTATTCTCTCTTTTACTTCACGGATAGCCTCGCGTTTCTTTGCAAGGTCTATTGTCTTGGGGGCCGGTGTCGGTGCGGGCTTTCCGAAAACTACGCCCGCTTCCTCAACTTCACGCTTACTTACGGTTGTCTGCTCGTAGGCGGGCTTTGGCGTAATCGTAAAGTCGTAAACATTATCAATGCGCTTAACGTGGCGTAACAGAATATCGTCGCCGTCCTCTGTCTTTTCGCCTGACAATTCGTAACTAACGGCGTTTTCGCTATCCCTTTCATCGGTAGAGTAGATAAATGAGCAACCCGAAATGTCGCCTCTCTGTATCAACTCTAAAGCCTTATCGCCGTCGGCTGTCTTTGGCAATTCACACCAGAACTTAACGCCCACCTGGTCTATTTCGTAGTGCAACGTGCCAACGCCCATCTTACTACGGCCTAAGATAAGTTGGCGGTCGTGGAACATCGTAAGCATGATGTCGCAAGCGTCCAACGTCTCACGGGTAATACAACCCGGCTCTAACACCTCGTAGTAGTTTTCCCACCAATCGCACAAAAGACGGCTGCGCACACCGAATTTAAGCGCGTAGCCCTCAATAATGCGGCTTTCGCCGCCCTCGGCGGCTTCCCGGACTTGCAGTTTTACGTCAAATCCGATACTCCTTTTGTTAATCTTCGCCATCTTCGTTATTGTTCTTTTTATTGTCTTTTCTCTTACTTCCTAATTCTAACAGGTTGGCCGATACATATACAATATCGCCGTTCTCGACTATTGGCTGATTCTCAATGCGCCGCCAATCGTTAATCGTGTAAATACCGCTCGCAATAGTCATAGCCTGATACTTGGCCAATGATTCCAAATCAAGGCTGTAAATTCCTTTGCGGTCAAACTTAAATACCCGCTTGCAGCAAAGCGATTGCGATATGAGTTTACGGGTAAACTCGGCCTCTATTCGTTTCAGGATGGGGTCTAACGTCATAGATAGATAAGCGACGTTAGCCATTTCTGCCGATTTATAGTTGTTACTCGTATCGTCAAAGACAAACGACGGGTGTACGCCAAAGAAACGGCAAATTTCCCGTACCGTAAACTTACGGCTCTCCAAAAACTGCATATCGGTAGAGGAAAGCGATATTTGGGTAAACCCTGCGTCACCGGGCAAACCTACTATGTGTTCGCCGTTCTGAAAACGTGCGTCTAAATCCTCGGCTGTCTTTGCTAACTCTTCGTCTGCATACTCACCAAAGCCAACTACCGATTTATCGTTGCTGACAATACCCCGGACGTTACCGCCATTGATAAAGCGGTTAGCCGTTTCTACGTCGCCCGCTGACGCAATGGCCATCGTGTTACGGGCGTGGCTAATTACGCTTTCGCCTGTACGCCCGTCTGACGAATGTAAATACAGGTGTATTATTTCCGATTCCTTAAACGTACCATATACGCCGTTATAAGCGTCGCAAATGGTGTACGTACCGTTTAACGTATCATGGCCAACGGTATTACGACGGCAAAGCACTAAATCGGTAATCTCGCCCAATACCCTACGCGGATAGATATAGGCGTTACCGTCTAAAAGCATCTGTTTAACGGCCATACTCCAAAAATCGAAAATCGACATTTCGGGTTGAGGCTGTACCGTCAATAAGTAATGTAAATCGCTGTTGGTATCTTCTTGGTAGCGGTCGCCCTTTAACTTCATGTATTGCAAATGCAATCCGGCTACGCTGTCGCTCAAAAGCTGCACACATCGGTAAGTAGTGGCAATGGCTAACGCGGTATCTTCCGACGGGTAAAAAAATTGCAGCCCTGCACCTGTGCGCGGGGTTGTGCGCTTATTCCCTGTCGGGTTCGCCGTGGTCTGTTGGGTGGTAGCCTCGGCGTTATCGTCACGCTTAAAAAATTGTGTGATATTCCACCATTTAGCCATAAAATAGATATATCTTTTCCGCAAAGTTATACCTATTTTATGGCCGCTGCAAATGCGTTAGGGTGCATCGTGGTACACCTTGGCGCAACGTGGTAAAATTTTGATTTTGTTAAGTTTTTATTTTTCGGGCTACCTTTGTTTTGCTGTCACAATCGCGTTAATTTTCTCGGCAAAGGCTATCGTAAAATCTGCGCTCGTACCCTCGTAATCAAAATCGTAAGGCACATCGGCACTACCTATTTGGCCTTTGCTGTTTAGTGTCAGAATTGAGCAAACGCAATTAGTCGCCCAAAAATCATCTTCGGTGTCGCAAAACTCTACAACAAAGAACTTTACCGTATCTTCATCTACGCCGTAATCGTCGTAGTCGCTTTTTGGTATCGCCCGGCTCGTAGCACGGACTTTGAGGCTACGGACTTTGAACTTATCCCGTACCAAAGTCTACGGTCTTATTCAGGTAGGCGGCTTTCGCCTGGTCTCTGATTACTTGCTTTACCTCGCTTTCTGTCATAGCCTAATATCTGTCTGACGTTTCCACAAACTCCACTTCGCATTTAGTATAAAAACCGTCTTTGTAGCCAAAGCCATCTAACGCGGCTAATCGTGCCTTGCACTCGTCTAAGCTGCCGCAAGCCGTGTCTACGCCGTCATAGTGTAAATTCCAATGGTCTTTGTACCAACTACCCGGCTTATCAAACCATGCAACGCCGTAATACTCTTCTATAGTCTTACGGCCTTTCTTCCTAACTATCTTAACAGATACCCGGCGTTTGCCGCTCTCGTTTTCAGGATGTATATAATACGTTCTCTGCATACCTATTTGTCTTTGCGGCCCGGTGGCTAACCGGGCCGTTACCTTATACCTTGCTTTTGATTTGCTCTACTAACTCTTTACGGGTGTACGCCATCAGGTCGCCGCCTTTCTTCAAACAGGCTTTCCAATACCCACGTACTAACTTATTCCCGCTCTTATCGCGTCTGCCGCCATTCTCTGCCAACACATCTACGTACTGCCACGTTCCTACGGTACGCGGGCAAAAGGCCCCGGCCTTGACTTCAATATTACCGTTCTGTTTCAATGTAACTTTCATAAGTTCCGTTTTTGTGGCGGGGCTTGCGCCCCACCTGATTACTTTAATGTAAAAATGCCTATACTCTTTACTAACGTCAAAACCTCCTTTTTAGTGTTGAGGCTCTTAGGTATCTCCGTACCGTTAGCACTCTTGCCGTATTGCTTGCCGTTGCAAAGTTCGTAAGCCTTGCCGCCCAATGGGTCTTTTCTTACCGCCCATTGGACTGCACCGTAACGGATAGTCCAATACGTGCCGCCTCCAAATGGCATATAGTGGCCTTTATCGTCGTTCCATGACTTGCAGCACCTCGCGGCCTCAAAGTAGCGCGTACCGTCTGCGTTGTATAACTCCACCCGATAAGCGGTATTGATACGCTTACCTGATAACTCGGCCCTCTGCTGGGCTAACTGCTGCTGTACCTCTACGGGTAGTTCTGATAGTTTCATATCGTCTTTAGGTTTGTGGGCGGGGCTTGTGCCCCGGCCCGGTTAATACTATTCTGCAAACTCTCTCACTTGGGCTATAGTCTTTTCAGCATCGGCGTAAATTTTAGCAAAATACTTGGATGCTTCCACAACTTCCAGCCTTATAACGCCGCCTTGGCCATTGCTATACGTTCCGTTATGGGCTTCGCGGTTTGCCGCCTGTACGGTATCAAAGACTACTGGGTTACTGCTTACAGGTGTCAGGGCTGCACCCTGATAGCCTTTGCCCTTACCTACATAAGCGTAGTAGGTATCGCCGCCATACCCGGCCACTACGTAACCCTTACTTTCTAACTTCTCGCTAATAGCGGCCTTTGTACTCTCCAATTGTTCTATAACTGATTCCATGCTCTTTTTCATATCGTCTTTAGGTTTATGGGCGGGGCCTACGCCCCGGCCCGGTTAATACTAAAACAAGAAATCGCCTTTTTTAACCTCCATCGAATAGCCATCTACATAAACGGCGTAGGGCTTCATAAGTTCGCGGGTTACGCGCTTTGCGTATCTAATGCCATTAAAGCCTCCTGCGGTCTCGTAATCTGTGCAATACTCCCAACCGTCCTTACCCGTCATAATTACATCATACTTACCACGCGCCAACTCCTTAGTAATCTCGCAAAAGGCTTGCATAAAATTGTAACCGGCGTAGGCACTTTCACGCTCTCCCGTCTGTTTATTAAATGTGAACACACACCAATTAGTATCGCCTGTTGTTGCTGTCAGGAAATCGCCTACCACTTTCTTTGAAAATTTCTTTGCCATGTCTCTAAAAATTTAATTGTTTAACTTATCTGCTGCAAAGGTATAGTTTTTTCTGTACCCCTGCAAATAATTGGGTAACTTTTTGCTATCTCTTAACATTATTTAGGATAGAAAACACTATACTTTTAAGAAAAAGCCGTAATTTTGCACCAAAATTCAAATATTTACAGAAAAATGAGAATAAAAGACGTATTAAAAGAAAAAGGCATTACCCAACCTGAATTAGCCGCTAAAATGGGCGTTAGCCTGTCAGCGGTTAAACAAATGGTTAGGGCTGATTCCCTGACTACGGCCACACTTGAAAAGATAGCCGGAGCGGTAGGCGTACCCGTGTGGCAGTTAATAGTTAGCCCGGCTGACGTTATGCCCGTAGCGGGTGTTACAATCAGTTGCCCGCATTGCGGCAAACCACTAAAAATTACAGGCGTATGAATACAAAGCAAACCGACAAAAACGAAAGCCCACTTTGGCGCGGGTCTCTTATCTCAACGCTAAACATTGAGACTATGTGTAATAACTTATCAGCCTGGCTACGATACAGGAATGGGATATAAGCAAAAAGCGGTTAGGTAGATGCCTAACCGCTTTTTGTCACCTCTCAAACGAATAAAGCTGCCCTAACGTCATTAACATAGTAATTGTACCGTCTATTTTGCGGTACTGCGAAATCTTCATGGGCTTCTTATTCTCCAACCTATCTTCGTCTATAACGCAATTAGTCAGACAATAGACGTTAATAGGGTTGTTATTAAACACAATCTTAGGCGGTTCGTCATAAGCAAGCATTTCGAACGATTCTACGGGTAGATTGAAATTGCCGTAAGTCTGGCCGTAAGGTATCAGTACGCCGGTGGCCCCGGCGGTGGCTAAGATGTTTACTAAGTCCTTTGCCTTGTAGCCGTCGTAGCCTATGCGGATAATCTTAACCAACTTAGTGCGCCGTAGTATATCGTCGGCAATCCGTCTAACGTCTATGCGCTTGCCCTTGGTGAAAATCAAGTGGCCCGCCTCGTGCCATATCTTGTATAATTCTGCGTTTGGATGCCCCTTTAACGCGCCAATGGGGAAATAGTAGTCTGTATGGCTGTAGAACTTCTTAGTTTGCTTGCTGTAGATAGTATAGGTTACTGCGCTGAAATCATCATGCACGGATAGGTCAAAGGCTACGGCACATTCAGGATGCCCGGTTACGTGGTCTATATCAAAGTCACCCATCAAGGCGGTAGCATCTTCAAGGCTAAACCACGTCTTAACTTCGTTGATGGTAAAGATGTTAAGCAACTTGGTACGGAAAACCAACATATTTTCGGCTGATAGTTGGGCGTTGGCCCACTCTATTTCGTAGTAGTCGGACTGAATGGTTACGCCTAAATGAGGCTGCACCTTGGCCCACGTCTGCGGGTCGCCCTCCCAATCGTCAACGTCAGGCATAAACAGGTCGGCAAACATATAGTCGTTTTCGCTTTCGCCCTCCAGCACCTTTTTAACGCCCTCCAATTCGTTATAGCAAGGCCCGTCTATCACGTCGCTTGCAGTAGTGATAACTACCGTTAGCGGGTTACGACGCGGCCCCATAGACGATGTAAGCGTATTCTTTAGGTCTGCGCCGCTCTTGTTGGCCGTGTCTCTCGCCTGTGAATATTCGTCTATTATGGCCAACGATGCAAACAGGCCGTCTTTGGTCTGCGCATTGGACGTGAGGCATTGCGCCAAACTCTCCCTTGCGTGGTCTTTGAACGTCACCGTTTCGCGGTTAATCTTGAAATGCTTTTGCCGGGGGTCTAAGTCGAACATAATTAGGCGTATCTCGTTAAAGC
>Ga0310691_10003092_pt1 | contig 20638 bp, 21 predicted proteins | sample 176DNAGHGlowgp2_FD_203887 | JGI IMG/M metagenome (GOLD analysis project Ga0310691, IMG submission 203887) | Sheep rumen microbial communities from Palmerston North, Manawatu-Wanganui, New Zealand - 1766 DNA GHGlow gp2 (v2) (version 2) | ecosystem: Host-associated > Mammals > Digestive system >...
TGAGAATAGGTTGGCGGCTAACATAAAGATAGGTGCGCCAGGCGGATGACCTATCTCTAATTTGTATCCGCAAGCTATGAATTCAGGACAATCCCATAGGCTGGCAGTCGGCTCTACTGTCAGTCCATAGACAATAGCGGCAATGGCAAAGACAAGCCATGCCATGCAAGTGTTAATTCTCGAAAAAGTGGTTTGTTGTATCATACCTTTGTGCCTTTTTTCGTGCAAAGGTATGAAGAGGTAGTTTATTAGACGATTTTTCTTCCTGACAATTGTCTGACAATTATCAGGAAGAAATCTATCTACTTGATTTTCAGTCCGTAGGACTTGCCTCTGTCGACTTCGATTTTGAGGTCGGAATGTTCTTCTATGATGGGCTTTAGTCGCCGGATAAGCGTATATAGCGTCTCGCTGGCATCCGGTTTCTTAGGCCATAGAGTATCACATATCTCTGTCTTTGGCAGTTTGTGCGAGGGCGATTGCCACAACATTTCCATCAGTTGCTGCTGCATAGGGGTAAGTTTTATGATGCACCCTTTTGCATCCACGAAATTCCCTTCCTGCAATGCCAATCCGCCATACAATTTCAAAGACGTACTGCGCCGATACATACAGAAGAGTCCCCATAGCAAAGCCATCGACCACAGCACCATCGCCGGTCGTTGGTCTGACAGCGACAGGATGGTTGCCGTTGACACCTGCGGATGTGGACGGAACTCCCTTTGAGTATCTACAGCCAAAACAGCCTGACCTCTTAATGCCTCCATCTGAAGATGTTTGTTGAACACCTGTATCGTGTCTGCACTGATTACGTTTGACTTCTGCTCGTCCAAAGCCTTGGCCAGTGCCCGGTTCACGTCCTCAGTCACCAATTGCTCTGTTGTTTTATAGCTGGTCAGGCTCACCATGCTCGAAGCAATTATCAGTACAAAGAGCACTACTACTGCATATCGTTGTTTCATAGTTGAAAATAATTGTTTGATATTGGACGCAAAGTTACGTATTCCTGAAGTGAACCCGGAAAATTGAACACAGCTGAAAGGTTCAGATGAGCCGCATAGCGTTAGCGGATAACCATCTTCTGGTGCTGGTGGATGTAGATGCCTTTGGCCGTTGGCTTGCCGTTTATTTTGCGACCGCTTAACGAGTACCAATTGTCGTCGGTGGTCGTTGCGTCTTCGTTTATGCGACTGATGCCAGTTGTGACAGCCTCCAGAGAGAAATTGTCAAAGTTGATCCATGTTGCTGTCGTGTTTTGAAGCTTCAGTCCTACTTTAACGGAACCTTCTGCAGCAATACTAAATTCTACACTGTATGCTTCGACATTTCCTGTTCCTGTGATTGCTGTGCTTTTGTCACCAGCAATAAGAGACAAACCTGTAGCACCATTATCTGTAGCACAATTGAAACTCAGCTTGTAGGAACCTGCGGGTAGGGTGGGAGATTGAACTACTTCTTGGTCGACAATAGCGCTACCCGTCCATGCAAACTCGCAGTAGTTAGATAGGGGCGCCCATGTGTTTTGCTTCCACTGAGCTGTGCCACCAGTATTGGTCCATCCGCTGATATCACTATCGAAAGAGGGGTTGATGAGGTATTTGCTTGTAATATCACTGCTTTCCTCGTCAATGAATGTCATTAAGGTCATCAGGGCATCTTTACTGTTCAGGGCATGTTGTCCGCTCTTCCAGGTAATGTTCCAGAATCCGCGATTATCCCAGTTGCCCATCACACGGTTGTTGCCGTTAGTGTCCGCACCATTGCCACACTCCTCGGGTTGCCAGTAGTACAAGCCTGTTACATTGGTGTGTTTCTTCAGCTCGGTGATGAGGGATTCCAGGAAACTTGCCTGTCCGGCAGGCGAATAGGGCCAGTCGCTACTGGTGTTCGTATCGTCAGTCCCGAATTTTTCGGGTGCCGTATGTTGATAGCCTGTTTCTACTATTTGAATCTGCTTGTTGGGAAAATTCGACACTAACTGCTGAAGGGTTGACTTCAGCTGTGCCAGTTTTCCGTGCCAGATGGGGTAGTAGCTGAGTCCGATGATGTCGTAATCAGTAAAGCCTGCCTTTTCCACCCACGTGTAGAAGTTGACGCAGTGTGCGGCAGTCTTGGTGCGCTCACAATGTAGGATAATCTTGGCATCTGCAGCCGTTGAGACATCGACACCTTCCTTTGCAGCCTTCAGCAGTGTGACGAATCTCTTGATTTTTGTTTCCTGTGCAGCATAGCTACTACTTGTTGTGAACCAGTTGCTCTTGTCAGCGCCTGTCATGCTATCCCATAGCATGCCATAGCTTACTTCATTGCCCAACTGGATATAGTCCGGTTTTGCACCATAGTTCACCAAGGCGTTCAGTACCTCTGTGGTATAGCTCTTTACCTTGGCAGCCAGCGTCTCTGCAGATGTGCTCTTATTGTATTCCCAACTGGTGGGAATCCACTGTTTGCTGACGTCCGTCCATGTGTCGCTATAGAAGATGTCCAGTAGGAAGCTCATTCCTGCGTCCTTGATGCGCTTTCCCAGTATCTTGACGTAATCCAAATCCTGACAAGTAGCTGGTGCGTCATCCTTTGTCGGGTCTACCAACAGTCTGACACGAACACTGTTCCATTTCGCCACGTCCCTGACGTAGGTTATCATACCGTCGGAATACGTTGTGTTGATAACATTGCCGCTGGCGTCCAGCCACTGGTCACCGGCAGCCTCGTAGGCAGGTACCAAACTTAGGTCACCGCCGACCACCTTCTGTGCCATAGTGGTGGTGGCAATCGCAATTGCAATTAGTGTTAGTAATACTTTTCTCATTTTACTCATTATATTAATAGTAGTTTGTTAGTTATCTTCCTTCTTCCATCACTTATGTCTATTGGCCCGCTGCTCACGGTATTTGGCTTTCTGCTTGGCAGAGCCGCTACCGTGAGCACCAGTGATATACTTCTTTTTCTTGGCCTTGGTTTTCACCTTGTCGTCCTCTTTGCGAGGACCACCGCCACGGCCGAAGTTAATGCCATTCTCCAGTATCTCCTGGAAATCACTCTCCTTACTCATATTTTTAATGCTTAATTCTTAATGCTTAATTCTTAATTGTTTTTTCCTTGAGATGTTTTTATTATTGTCATAAGAAGTTTAATTAATTCTGTACAGTCTGTTAACATGCTATTTGCTTGTTGTTCTGTAATAAAATACGTATCTCTTAACAATTCAATCCAAAATTCCGTTTCACTTGCTTCCTTCAAGGCTATACTCATTTTAGCGGTAAAATCAGCTTTGGTATACCCACGTAATGCTTCTTTTACATTTGCACCTACACTCGTTCCACTGCGAAGTAGCTGTTTCCCAATAGTAAAGTCATGCTTTTCTTCATTTAAGAATTTATATAGGTTTACACAGCGAACAGCAAAAGCATAGCTTTTTGTTGCTATGATATTTTCTTCTTTCGCCTTCATAATTAAGCATTAAGCATTAAGAATTAAGCATTAAATTAGTGGTGGAACAATCTCACTCCTGTGAATGCCATGGCAATGCCGTACTTGTCGCAGGTCATGATGACATGATCGTCGCGAACAGAGCCGCCAGCCTGAGCAATGTACTCTACGCCACTCTTGTGGGCGCGCTCAATGTTGTCGCCAAAGGGGAAGAAAGCATCAGAGCCGAGGGCCACCTTGGTGTTCTTGGCTATCCACTCCTTCTTCTCAGCCATTGTCAGTACCTCGGGCTGCTCGGTGAAGAACTGCTGCCAAGCACCATCGCGAAGTACGTCGTCGTGCTCGTCCTCAGAGATGTACACATCAATGGTGTTGTCGCGGTCAGCACGGCGGATTCCCTCCTTGAAGGGCAGGTTCATTACCTTCGGGTGCTGGCGCAGCCACCAGATGTCAGCCTTGTTGCCAGCCAGACGGGTACAGTGGATGCGGCTCTGCTGACCAGCGCCGATACCGATGGCCTGTCCGTCCTTGACGTAGCAGACAGAATTTGACTGGGTGTATTTCAGCGTGATGAGAGCGATAATCAAGTCGCGCTTGGCATCAGCAGGGAATGTCTTGTTCTGTGTGGGGATGTTCGCGAAGAGTGCGGGGTCGTCGAGCTTGATCTCGTTGCGGCCCTGTTCGAAGGTCACACCAAAGCACTGCTTGGTCTCGATGGGGGCGGGCTTATAGGTGGGGTCAATCTTAATGACGTTGTATGTACCCTTGCGCTTGTCCTTCAGTATCTCGATAGCCTCGGCGGTGAAGTCGGGTGCAATGACGCCGTCGCTGACCTCGCGCTTCAGAAGCAGGGCAGTGGTAGCGTCGCAGGTGTCACTCAAGGCTACGAAGTCGCCATAGCTCGACATGCGGTCGGCACCGCGGGCACGGGCATAGGCACAGGCAATGGCACTCTCGTCCAGACCCTTGATGTCGTCAACGAAATAAATCTTCTTCAGCGTGTCGCTCAGCGGCAGACCAACAGCGGCACCAGCAGGGCTGACGTGCTTGAACGATGCTGCGGCGGGCAGACCGGTGGCAGCCTTCAGCTCCTTAACCAACTGCCAGGCATTCAGTGCGTCGAGGAAGTTGATGTAGCCAGGGCGGCCGTTGATGACTTCAATGGGTAACTCGCCCTCGTTCATGAAGATGCGTGAGGGCTTCTGGTTGGGATTACATCCGTACTTGAGTGCTAATTCTTTCATTATATAAATAGATATAATAACGTTTCCGCTTGCAAAGGTACAAAAAATAATTCTTAATTCTTAATTCTTAATTCTTAATTTTTTCGTAATTTTGCACGTGTTATGGAAAAAAAGAAACATGCTTTGCGCCAATTGTTGGTTGCAGTAGAGAAAGAACTGTTGAGAAAGCCCAACCGCAAAACCCTTGACCGTCTGTCACTGTTAGCTGGTTTTCAGGACTGGGATGACTTTCAGGAAGCATTGCACGGAGAGGCTAATGCGCAAACCAACTATGAGTTGAAAGACAAGAAAAAAGAGACAACCCCAAAATGAAAAAAGAGACAACCATTTGACGGGTTGCCTCCTTTTTATACTGTGCAGGTTCTGTCAGTTGTAAGTCTTACTCCTTGCCAGCCAGACCGCTACGCTTCTCCTTGATACGGGCAGCCTTACCGGTCAGGTCGCGCAGGTAGTACAGCTTAGCGCGACGAACCTTACCAACCTTGTTCACCTCGATGCTCTCAATGTTGGGAGACTCCAGCGGGAAGATACGCTCTACACCAACGGTACCCGACATCTTGCGAACAGTGAAACGCTTCTTCTCCTGATGGCCGCTAATCTTGATAACGACACCACGGAAGAGCTGGATACGCTCCTTAGAACCCTCGATAATTTTGTAAGCGACAGTTACAGTGTCACCAGCCTTGAAGCTTGGGTGCTGCTTGCCGGTTGCAAATGCTTCTTCAGCAACTTTAATTAAATCCATTGTTACTTTAAATTTATAAATGTTGTTGTTATCGTTCCAACGCAACATAACAGGTCTCTCGTAATGCCTTGACTATCAATCATTGTCTGGGCTCCTGCCAGCGATTACGCGGAAAGCGGGTGCAAAGGTACAAAGAACTCAGCAAATAACCAAACTTTTTTCCATTTATTTTCGCAAAAGTAGGACACTCTTTTATTGTCAGCGAATGATTACCTTCTTTCCGTCGTTGATATAAAGACCTTTTTGTGTTGGTTTGCCGTTCAGTCTGCGACCGTCAATATTATACCATGTGCTTGCCTTCTTGTGATTCCCCAATTCCTTAGTGACAGACATGATACCAGAAGGAACGATGCCGTCGTGTCCGATAAGAATGCAATCGAGCAGGGCTACACCATCGTTGCCGTACTGACTCTGGTCTTTCAACGTACCGTCGAAGGTAAGTAGCAGTCGACAGTCGGCGCTGCTAGCATCGGGAGCTTGCGGATTGCTGGCATGAGCCTTAATCTCATCTGCCGTCAGTGCACGGCTCCAAATGGCAAAGTTGTCAAGCAGCCCCTTGCTGACGTAATACTGTTTACGACCCAGCGAAATGGGGTTCTTACCCTGTCGGATAAGTCCTTGGGCGGTGCCTTTAGCTGCCAGTTGCCCGTCCATATAGACACGGATATTATCTTGTTCCACATTAGAGTCGTAGGTGAAAGCTACATGATGCCAGCAGCCGTTGCTCTTGAAGGTGAGATCATCTGGTCCGTAGGCATAGACGCGTACACCCGTTCCTTCCTCGCCAGTGCAGATACCTGCTTCGATGTAGGTTTCCTCGGGCTTGTAATAGCTCTGCTGCTGGTTGATGTACCAGCCGCCCTGATATTCACTGCCATTTTGAATGGCACCCTCAGTGGTGGCTGCTATCTGAAAGGTCTGATTGTTTTCGGAGTGTATCCAGAACTCGACGGTCATAGCCTCTCTGAGTTTCAGACTGGGTGACATGGGGATGACGGTGCGGTGGGTGGGCTGCAAGGAGTCGACCAAGTTTAGGGCCATGTCGTTTGCAGATGGTGCAGGCTCCGCTTCTGCGCGGCGGTAGCAGATGTCGCGTGTGGGGTCATAGGGAATGGAAGCCTGACCGTTTTCGTCGATGGCGTAGGGGACATACTGCATGAACCAGTGCTCCAGACCGTTCTGGTCGGGGTGTACCTCTAAGAAATGGTTGTTCTCGCGCCATGTGCCCATGAACGACTCGGTGCCCAAAGAGAATAGCTTGTTGAGGGTGGTGAAACCGTCTAAGGTCTCAGCATAGAAGAAACGGCGTGAGGTCCAGTATGCGTGCTTACCGCTCTCGTCGTAGGGATCGATAATCAGTGAGAAGTTGTAGGCGGGGTTGTATCTGTTGTCGGTGTAGGAGGCATCCATTTGTGTCTGCCATGTGGCACCGTTGTCATGCGAATAGTAGATGCAGTCGATGCCTTTCTTCGTAGTCATCACATAGACATTGTTTGCCTTGGCAGCAATAGTGCCGTGACCACCGTCGGACTCTGGCAGCCAAAATGGGGTGCTCCATGTCTGACCGAAGTCGGTAGAATGCTGATAGACGGTGTAATTCCAACCGAGTTCAGACACCTGAGCTCCTGGATAACCGCGGTAGGCCACGTGGATGGTGTTACCATCGATAGCCATCTGTGGATGGTAGTTGTAGGAAGCACCGTTACCTCCGAGAACGATGTCGGGTGAGGCGTAAGGGGTGTTGTCCTCGGCATACAGGGCAGCAATCTGCTGCTGGTTCTTCGTGGTACCGTCGGAGGTGGTGATATTGAGGTAGCCGTAGAGCAGTGTGGAGTACCAGTTGTAATTGTAAGTCATCGATACCCAGTGGCCGTTGCTCACCTGGAAGTCGTAGAGGTGCCAGTAGCCAGGCTCTATCTTCTGACTTTCACGGCTGAAGGTCTGCCCGTTGTCCTTTGATGTAAAGTAGAGAACCATGTTGTCACGGATGGCGAGTGTGCCAATGCCCACCATGTCGCCGTCACTGTCGATGATGGAACCGCTGAGGCCGTAATACCAGTTGTCGTAGGCAAGAAGTACTTTGCTGTCTTCAAAGGTGGCACCGCCGTCAGTTGAGCGACGGTAGCGCAGACAGCCAGGTTTGCTTTCGTAGGTGGGATCGCCGGTAATGTCGACCACGGCGAAATGGATGTAGTTGCCGCTGACACTCATCAGCTTGGAGACGCATCCGTTGTTGATGTTCAGATAACCATTAGAATAGGTCTTGAAGACTATCTGAGGCTCTTCCCATGTCTTGCCCAGGTCGGTAGAACGACGATACCAGATGTTGTAGCGATTGTCTTCGCCTTTCGCGAATTCCACCCAGCACAGATGGATCGTGTTTCCCTCTATCTCCACCTGCATCTTCTGGTGGTCGCCTTTGTCCTCTGTATAGCCATCGGTCAGATTCACCCACTTCCCGTAGTTGTTGGGAATAGAGTCGCGCGAAGCTTCACTGGCCAGCATGCCTACAGACCATGCCAGCAAAATAGAGATTGATAGTAGTAATTGTTTTCTCATATTCGTAATATTTATTGTTGGTTATTAGCAATATTTTTCACCACGCTCAAGAACGAGTCACTAGTCCCACTTGAGGGAGATATTGAAAACGGGGTGGCCGTCGGTGGTGTTCTGCGTTTCGGTCTTCAGTACCCACTTGCTGACCCATCCGTCGTCCGTCATATAGCCTTCGTCTTCATACCATTTTCGTACGTGCTTGGCCGTTGCCGTCACTTCAGGATACTCTTCTCCGTAGTCGGGGGTGTACTGGGTCTTTCCACTGGGATTGAAGTAATATGTTAAGAGATAGGCTGCTGGCACATTAACCTCATATTCATAGAGCTCGTCGCCCCAGCCATCCCCCATGTGCGATAGTGGTTTGTTTTAAGAATGTTAGAAATGATAGATAAGGCCGGCGCCCAGTACGAACTGGCCTTTGTAGTTCTCCTTGAAATAGAAGCGGTATTTGGCTTCAGCAGAAATGGCAATCTGATCATTGATAGCATACTGCACGCCACAGCCGAGGTTCAAGCCGAAGGCCGACATAGACTCACCGCCAAATGTCTGGTCCGTGTAAATAATATTACCATTGTTATCAATATCTGGAACTGACATCGTCACATCCTTGGATTTTGACAACTGAATGGTAGCACCTCCGAAGGGATAGACATGGATGTTGTCAGCCACATTGAACAGATAGTGGAAGTCGAAATCCAGGTTGTCGAGATAGCTCAAGCCGTCCTTGAAGTAGAACTCGTCCATCAGGCTCAGGCGCATCTCTTCACTGATACCATACATGATGCGGGCATGGAGACCGAAAGCATTGAAGTTGTCGGCTATCTGGTAATCGATACCAACACCACCCTGCCAGCCTTCATTTGAATAGTCGCTACCATAGCTGGAGGTCGACGCTTTGGGGGCAGCAGACTTCTTGGCTGTCGTTGTTGTGGTTTTCTTGGCGGTAGTGGTAGAGGTGTTGCCGCTCTTTCCCAGTACTTTCACTTGTGCTGCTGCAGGCATAGCAATGGCCATTGCCATCAGGAATGCGAATAATTTGATAGTTTTCATAGTTGTATTATTTTAAGATGATTATTTTACTTGGATAATGAGGTATCTGGATGACGACCAGAAGAGCTGCGGATTGGTGATGACCAGTTTGCGATTCTCCTTGTCAATCTTCTCGATGCTGTACGACTTGCGTGGATGGTCGGTCAACAGCTTGGGTGAACGGGTGGGGATGTCCAACTCTGTGAACTGGTAGATGTTGACCTTGGTAAAGTCGCCTTTGGGCATGGTTCCCGTCTGCACATGCTTGCGCTTGTCAATATAGCCACCGTCGAGCAGGGCTTCCTTAGTGCCCATCAGCACGTAGGCGCTGGTGATGGTGGCCAACTCTTTCTCCGCTTTGGCTGCACGCTGTTCATACTGGGCACTGCCAGCCATAGCGACATTCAGCTTCTTCTGCAGGTCAGCGATGCTGAAATTCTTCTGTTCGACATCCTGGCGCAACTGGGCAATGACCTTGTCTTTCTCCTCCAACTGGCGTGTCAGGTTGTCAATGAGTCCCTGCATCTTGCTCAAATCAGCACCACGAGCCTTCAGCGAGTCGGTCAGTGCCTTAATCTTGCTGCGCTGCTCGGTGAGGGTGTTGGCAAGAGTCTCCAGATGTGACTTCAGTTGCTCCTTGTCTAACGAAGTGCCCTCATTGCCGCCATTGTTGAAAATCATGTTTTCTTGCTGGGCAATGGCATTCATGCCGTCAGACATCGTGGTAACGAAGGTGGTCATCTCCTGCAGACTGTTCTGCTGCTGTTGGTTCGCCTGGCGTAGCGAGTCGATGGTCTGTTCTAATGCGCTGGTATCTGTCTTGCCACCACATCCTGTCAATAACAGGAGGGCTATGAGCGTGGCTCCTGATAGCTTGAAAAATGTTTTGATCATAATATTTATTGTTGGTTATTAGCAATTATTTTCGCAAAGATAGGGAATAATTGCCGATGTGCCCCTAACAATAACAGAAAAACGACTAACAATAATTGTTTTGTTAGCCGTTTTCCTTTTTAGGACTCAGGTAATGTCTGTAGCCATTCCTTGGGCGTCATGCCCGTGTGCGCCTTGAATGTTCGGAAGAAAGAGGTCTCGTTGGCAAAGCCTGATTTGATATAGACCTCGGTCATTTTGATGTCAGGTTGCTGGCGCAGCAGCTGTTGGGCGTAGGTCACGCGATAGGTATTAATGAAGTGTGCAAAGGTGATGCCGCGCGTGGCTTTGATGCTTTCAGAAATGTAGCGGCTGTTGGTGGCCAGGAGTGTTGCGACATCAGAGACTTTCAGCTCGCAGTTGAGGAAAGGCTTCTGCTCTTCCATCAGCAGACAGATGCGCTGCATCAGCAGTTCACTGGCGGCGGATTGGCTTCTCTCCTCTGTGTGGGAAGTGTCTTCCTGCGAATCGGTGCGACCTTTCTTCTTGGAGTGTCGTAGGAAGAAATAACCCAGCAGCAGGGCGAGGAGAAGGACTGGCAGGATGAGCCAGATCCATGAGAAGGAGGCGCTCTCTGTGGCGGTGTTGCTGTCAAGCCGCAAGAGAAGAACCGTGCTGAATGGTCGGAAGTTGTTGCTGACCTTCCCGTTAGAGACGTTCCCGTTCTTTCCCCCTGTCAACAGGATGTTGCCGTCTTCAGTAAGCACAGGCAGATTGCCGCCCGCATTGTCTATGGGGTCTGTATAATATAGGGTCATTGGTGTTGGTTCTTGTCCGTACTTGACGCTGAGAACGTAGTGGCGGCAAGTGTTGTCAATACCTACCAGATAGGCGTGGTGGGTCTTGCGATTGACAATGATGGGGGAATAGTATTTGATGGCGCCCCACTTACTCTTCATCGGAATGGGTGCCGTAGTGGGCAGAATGGAGAAAATGGTGTCTTGCACCTGCGCAATAGCAACTTGCCCGTCTTGGTCTATGATGGGGAAGAGATATGTATAGAGGTTGCGTGACTCGTCGCCAACGAAGCAATTGTCGCAGTTGAAAGGCATGTCGTGGAACAAGGGTTTCCAAGTCTCAAACAATGGGGGACGGAAAGACTCGCCATGCAGCTGGTCGACGATAATGGTGTCAAGGGGGTGCCCGTGCGTATCCATACCACTAAATATAAGGGCATTGGTTTTTGACGTGCGGAAAATATAGGGTAGGGTGCGCTGCTGACTGACGTTCTTGAAGTGTGTAAACGTCTCGTTGCCGTCATATTTCTCAATGGTGTCGTCAGCATACCAGTTGCCAGAGATAATAACTTGCCCGCCGGCCATTTCTATGGCACGTGCTGAGACGCGCTTCTGCTCCAGACAACCAAAACCGTCGAAAGTGTGGTAGATGGGGTCGTACTTCTCTACTACGAACGTCTGGCCAATGCCCAGATGCTTCTCGAAGCCACCGCCTATGAGCACTTTCCCTGATTTTAAGATGACGGAAAAACCACCGTCGTGATTATAGACGGTCTGCAGCAGATGCCATTTCCCATCCTTATAATATTCAGCCGTTGGGGTGGGTATGAATCCGGATGTGTGTCCGCCAAAAATAGTCAACTCTCCGTTGACATAGCAGACGTTGTGTCCACTGCGAGGAATATTCAGATCGGGCAGCCGTTCGGTAGAAATCTTTTCCAGACGGCAAGTGGCGCCCTCGTCAGAATCCGCGGAAACACCAGCCCATAGGGGAGTACTGGCAAGCAGAATGTTGACCTGCAGAAGACGAATATATAGAAGGTTAATCGTTTTCATCACTGCAAAGGTAGTAAAAAAGCGGGCTGCACATACTTACAAAAATGAAAAAAATGACTAACAACGCAAAAATTGTTAGTCTTTATGAGATGAGATAATCATTTTCTGCTGTAAAAAATTGCGTTATTGAGAGAAATGTTGTATATTTGCAGCTGAGAACGCTTAAATACTATGAAAAGAAAAACTGTATTATTGTCGCTTATGGCTGTGGCGTTTACTGTCACAGCATGTCAGTCACATTATGAGGTGGCTTCTATCCAGCGCAGCCGTATTGTGGTAGACAGTCGCTATGACCGCCAGCCAGACCAGCAGGCTGCTGATTTCCTCAAACCTTATAAACAACAGGTAGATAGTGTGATGGGCCCTGTCGTGGGTCGCTCAACGCACTATATGACGGCCCAGCGTCCGGAGGGCGACCTCTCCAATCTGCTTGCCGACATTCTGATGTGGGCTGCCAAGGACTATGGCGAGAAGCCCGACTTCTCCTTATATAATATGGGTGGTGTGCGTGCCGACCTGCCTAAGGGCGACGTGACCTATGGCGATGTGCTCGACATAGCACCTTTTGAGAACAAGATAGCTTTTGTTACGCTGAGCGGTGCCGATGTTCTGGAACTCTTCGGACAGATAGCGTCTGTCGGTGGCGAGGGCGTCAGCAGTTCTGTTCGCATGGTGATTTCAAAGGATGGTCGTCTGGAAAGTGCTACCATCCATGGCGAACCTGTTGACCCGGCAAAAGACTATCGTATGACTACTATCGACTACCTCTTGGGTGGTACGGATAAGATGGAGGCTTTGAAGAAGAGCCGTAACATCAATTCCCCCAAGGATGTTAGCAACAATTCGCGCTTTATCATTATGAACTACTTCCGCCACATGATGCAGCAGGGCAAGGTGGTTGATGCCAAGATAGAGGGTCGCGTAGTCGTAAAATAAAATTATGCATTAAGCATTAAGAATTAAGCATTATGAAAAAGTACCTGTTTATTATATTACTGGCATTGGTATCGCTCAGCGGCCAGGCCAAGAAACCCAAGCAGTTGGTGATTCTGCATACCAATGATACCCATTCGGCTATCTTCCCCATCAATCCGCAACTGCCAGACACGATGAAGGCAGGCCGTGGCGGATTCCTGCGCCGCATTGCCATGCTGAAGGAGGAACGCCAGAAGCATCCTGACCTGCTCTACTTTGACAGCGGTGACTTTTGGCAGGGATCGGCATACTTCACCATGTTTAAGGGCGAGGTGGAGATAGGATTGATGAACCAGATGGGACTTGACGCTACGACTATTGGCAACCATGAGTTTGACTTCGGTCTGGAGAATATGGCGAAGATGTTCAAGAAGGCTAACTTCCCCATTCTGTGTACCAACTACGACTTTACGGGAACTGTGATGGAGGGCATTACCAAGCCATGGATTATCATCAAACGTAACGGCGTGAAGATTGGTGTCTTTGCTGTTTGTCCTAAGATGGTGGGACTGGTCAGCGACAAGAACTGTAAGGGCGTGAAGTATATGGACCCCGGTAAGGTGGCATTGGAAACGGCTACCATGCTGAAAGAGCAGAAAAAGTGTGACATGGTTATTTGTATCTCCCATCTGGGATGGAACAGCAACCGTGGTGAGGACGACCAGTATATGATTCAGAACTCGCGCAACATTGACCTTGTGTTGGGTGGTCATACACACACTTACATGCCTGTGCTGGAGTACTGGAACAATATGGATGGCAAACCGGTTTCTGTCGACCAGAACGGTAAGTCGGCCGTTTTTGTCGGAAAGATGATTGTTGATTTGAAATAAGCTATATACAAGCAGTCAACAATTAAAAAAGAGACCCGAGGGCCTCTTTTTTTGTTATTCGAAATAGAACGTCAAGACAATCATTTTTGACTGTGCGCCGCTTACCGAACCAGCATAAGCACGAAGGTTGGCATCGCGCAGTTCGTTGACGTGGTTCTTATCCAGAACGTCACTCAGTCCGAAGCAGAATTTCAACTCAGGAATCAGTTTGAAGAAGGGCAGGTAGAAGTCACAGCCCAAACCAACCTCTGCCATTGTGCTGAAGCGCTTGATGCGTATCATGTCCTGATCGCCGCCGGTCAGGTTGATCATGGGGTTGATGCCTGCCATTACGTAAGGACGCATATTGTTCCAACGGGGAGCGGCAAACTTCAGGTCTATAGGCAGCGAGACATACGTGTTCTTCATGTCCTGCGTCTTTTTAATCAGTTGTCCTGTCTCGTCCTTCTCCTTCATATTCAGCAGTGTCAGGTGCTTGGCACCAAAGTGCATGGTGGGCGTCACACGCAGCGAGAAGTTGTTCGTCAGTCGCAATTCACCCAGCACACCCACCGAGAAACCTGCTGTCCAGCGGTCGGCATCGCAGAGCACGTAGCGTTCCTGCATGGCACCGTTTTCGTCCTCCATCATGTGGGGACCTGTCTGGTCAAACTCTATGTCCTGCAGGTGCATGCCAACCAGAATACCGAAGTGCAGCGGACGCAAGTCAATATAGGGTTTGTGCTGTACGCGACGGTCTTGCTGGGCTGTGGCTGTCAGTGCACAAAATAGTGACAGTATGATGATGATTCGTTGTTTCATATCCACTACTTATAACGCTTCATTCGGCCTTTTTATTATTTCGACTACGTATAAATTATGAAAATAACTCATCAAAAGTAGGTATTATTCAAAAAAAATCCCTACCTTTGCATCACAAATATTTATTAATTTACAAACTAAACAAATACAAAAGATTATGGCATACGTAATTGGTGACGACTGCATCGCATGCGGTACATGTATCGATGAGTGCCCCGCAGGAGCTATCTCTGAGGGCGAGAAGTATTCTATCAACCCCGATGTTTGCACTGAGTGCGGCACATGCGCTGACGTTTGTCCGTCAGAGGCTATCAGCCTTCCCTAAGGAATGTAGCTGATTTTATGTGGTTAAAAAAGAATGGGCTGTCCGCAAGGATGGCCCATCGTTATTTTTCTCGATTCTGTAGTCATTCATAGTGTCTGATTCTCACGTCGATGCCGTCATCCTTCAGCAGCGATGGTACTCCCTTGACATCTGTCTGTCCGTAGTGATAGGGAAAGAGCACTTTGGGCTTGACGGTCTTGGCGGCCTTGACGAGTTGTTCTGCTGTCATGGTGTATGGCTGGTTGCAGGGCATGAAAGCAATGTCGATGTCTTTGATGCCTTGCATCTCTGGGATGTCCTCCGTATCGCCGGCGATATAGATGCGTAGGCCGTCGATGGTCAGAATGTAGCCGTTGTCGCGTCCTTTCGGATGGAACTGCGTGCGTCCCTCTGTCGTATTATAGGCGGGCACGGCCTCTACCGAGATGTCGCTGAATGTCGACTGCTGACCATTGCTCATAATGTTGCCATAGCCCAACATGTCTGCACAGCGCTTGTTGGTAATCAGTTGTGTCTTGTCGCCTGTCAGCTGCTTGATAGCCTCCTTGTCGAAGTGGTCGCCATGCTCGTGGGTTACGAAGATGTAGTCGGCCTTGGGCATCGCACTATAGTTAATGGTCTTGTTGCCGAGCTTCGTAACAGGGTCAATCTCTATCTCCTTGCCGTCGTACTCCATGCGGATGCTGGCGTGAACCAACGCGTGGAACTTTACCGTCTTGCCGCTCTTGGTCTTGAAGATATCCACTTCGTAGTTCTCTGTAGTGACAGGCATCTTAGCTTCTTTCCATGCCAGGATGCCGCCCTTCAAGTTTACCACTTTATATCCTTCTGCTGCCAGTTTTCCCGCTGCGCTGGCGGAACGTCGTCCGCTTCTGCAGTATATGGCAATAGTCTTGTTGGCAGGTAGTGACTCTTTCGCTTTCTGGATGAAGTCGCTTTGTGCTTGGTCTATGTTTACGGCACCCTCAAGGTGCCCTTCCTTGAATTCCTCGGCCGTACGCACATCCAGTACCACCACGTTGGCATCTTCCATCAACTCCGCGAATCCCTTCACGTCCGTATTCTCATAATTTGCCTGCGCACAGGCAACATTCAGACCTAAAGAGGCCAGAAAACAAGCCATCATCTTTTTCATATTCATTCGGTTTTTGTGTTAATATCTATGATTCGTTTCTTTTTTTGCAAATCTCTGTCTTTACGGCATCTTGCACCACCAATCCTATTTTTATGATTTGCTGGCAGAAGTAGTAAATAAAAAGGGGCGTGCCGATGTTGACACTCCCCTTATTATAGAATTTTGTGCACTGATTACTTCTTGTTCAGGGCGAGGTCGATAGCTACGGCGATAGCAACGGTAGCACCAACCATGGGGTTGTTACCAATACCCAGGAAGCCCATCATCTCAACGTGAGCAGGAACTGAAGAAGAACCTGCGAACTGAGCGTCAGAGTGCATACGACCCATGGTGTCGGTCATACCGTAAGAAGCGGGACCTGCAGCCATGTTGTCGGGGTGCAGGGTACGACCCGTACCACCACCGGAAGCTACTGAGAAGTAGGGCTTGCCAGCGAGCACGCGCTCCTTCTTATAGGTACCTGCTACGGGGTGCTGGAAACGGGTGGGGTTGGTAGAGTTACCCGTGATAGACACGTCAACATTCTCCTTCCACAGGATAGCTACACCCTCGCGAACATCGTCAGCACCATAGCACTTTACCTTCAGACGGCTGGGGTTGTTGCCATAAGGAACCTCCTTGACAACCTTCAGCTCAGAGGTGAAGTAGTCGAACTGAGTCTGTACGTATGTGAAACCATTGATGCGGCTGATAATCTGGGCAGCGTCCTTGCCAAGACCGTTCAGGATAACGCGGAGGGGCTTCTTACGAACCTTGTTGGCCATCTCGGCAATCTTAATGGCACCCTCAGCAGCAGCGAAAGACTCGTGACCAGCCAGGAAGGCGAAGCACTCAGTCTCCTCGCGGAGCAGACGGGCAGCCAGGTTACCGTGACCCAGACCAACCTTACGGTCGTCAGCTACAGAACCTGGGATGCAGAAGCTCTGCAGACCGATACCGATAGCCTCGGCAGCGTCAGCAGCAGTCTTAACACCCTTCTTGATAGCGATAGCAGCACCACAAACGTAGGCCCACTTAGCGTTCTCGAAGCAGATACGCTGGGTGTCCTCACACATCTGGTAGGGGTCTACACCAGCCTTTTCACAAATCTCGTTGGCCTCCTCGATAGAGTTGATGCCATTCTCCTTCAGAGCAGCAAGAACCTGGTTGATACGGCGCTCCTGACTCTCAAACTGTACTTTTCTAATCATAGTCGTATCCTCCTTTATTCTTTACGTGGGTCAATAGCCTTTACTGCACCCTGATCCTCAGTCGTACGACCGTAAGAACCAGTGTTCTTCTTCATAGCCTCGTTGGCGTCCATACCGTTCTTGATGGCTTCCATCATCTTGCCCAGGTGTACATACTCGTAACCGCAAACCTCGTTGTTGGCGTCGAGATACATCTTGGTGATGTAACCCTCGGTGAGCTCCAGGTAACGGGTACCCTTGGCAACAGTGCCATAGAGCGTACCAGTCTGTGAGCGGAGACCCTTACCCAGGTCTTCCAGACCAGCACCGATAGCCAGACCACCCTCAGAGAAAGCACTCTGTGTGCGGCCATAGACAATCTGCAGGAACAGCTCGCGCATAGCGGTATTGATAGCGTCGCAAACCAGGTCGGTATTCAGAGCCTCAAGGATGGTCTTGCCAGGCAGAATCTCGCTGGCCATAGCGGCAGAGTGAGTCATACCTGTGCAACCGATAGTCTCAACCAGAGCCTCCTGGATGACACCGTCCTTCACGTTCAGACTCAGCTTGCAGGCACCCTGCTGAGGTGCACACCAACCAATACCATGGGTGTAACCCGAAATGTCCTTGATCTCTTTTGCCTGAATCCATTTGCCCTCCTCGGGAATGGGTGCAGGACCATGGTAAGCGCCCTTGCAAACGCTACACATGTTCTCAACTTCTTTTGAATAAATCATACTAAAAATATAAACTAAGAAATAATAAGTTTCTAAAGTATTTGCCTATGTCTTGCAAAGTTACTAAGGAGATTTGATGATACCAAACCAACTTTCCTTAATTTAAGAACAATTAACAGACATTTCTGCTACTTTCTTGCTGTTGGCAGGTTTTCTTTGCGACTTTGCTAACTGCGTATGACAAATAGGTCTAATAGAGTTCAGCAGGGATCAGTTGCTTGGCATTCTCGAAATCCTCCGGGGTGTCCAGCTCGATAGAGAAGAAGCGCGTGGTGTCGACAATGCGGAAGGTGTGACCTTGCGGAATGAGGCGCTCGAAGGCACGCTCATAGAAGACGTCGATGAGTCCTTCGCGCTCTATCATCTGTTCCAATTCCTTGAAGAGTGCTGTGCTGTAGCTGGCGGTCATCTTCTCGAAGCCTACGCTCTCGCCGATGGCCTGTTCGATGCTGCACGTCTTGCTGAGTTCCATGATGCGGTTCTCGCTGTCCACGATGACTTTGATTTCCTCCTCGCCGCACTCGTGGCGGTTCAGCGCCAATGTGTTACCTTCTTCTGCCAGTACGGCACGGATAAGCTGTGGGTCGAAGAGAATGTCACTGTCAGACAGCAGGAATTCCTTACCGTCGGTATAGGGACGCGTCATCCACAACGAGAAGATGTTGTTGTTGTGCTCATAGTCCCCATTATGGATGAAGTGGATGTTCAGTGAAGGATACTGCTTGGTCAGGAAGTCGCGAATCATCTCGGCACGATAGCCCGTGACAACGACAAACTCCTGTATGCCGGCAGCTATCATTGCGTCGACGGTACGCTGCAACAGCGTACGCTCACCAATCTTCAATAAACACTTGGGACATGCGTCAGTCAGTGGGCGCAGTCGTTTTGCCATTCCGGCAGCTAATATTACTCCTATCATATTGCTTAATGCTTAATGCATATGCTTAATGCTTATTTTATTTTCATCAGTGCCATTCCGATGGCTATCCAGAGAATTTCACGTACGCGACAGATGATGCTGACAAAGATGCCTAAGGCTGCAGAGAGTCCTAAGGCAGCGATGCTCAGTACGAAACCGCCCTCCTGTACACCAATCTGCATGGGCAGAAAACCGATGAGGTTGGCAAACAGCGTGGTAAAGGCCACAATGAGTACTGAGTGCAGGTAGGTCAGCACCATGCCGTCCACTCCGCCGCCATTGTCGATGCCAAAAAGCAGTAGCATGAACATCACCTCTAAACTCTGTACCATGCGCGAGCTGTACTCAAATATCAGACTCGTGTAGAACGCCTTCGTATCTTGTGAATAGAGGGCCGATATCTGTGCGTCGATGTTGCGCAGTGCCTCTGCATGCTTGCCACGGAAGCGACGGCTCCAGCCTTTCAGGAAAGGTATCTTGCCTATCAGTCCAAGCACATAGACCACCAGTCCGTGGCGGTAGCCGCGCGAGAAGATGTAGAACGCCACCAGGCAGAACAGGATGATGGTGCCCAGTACGATGGCTATGGCGGTAGTCATAGGCATGTCGCCAACAAGTACCAGTGCCAAATAGATGAAGATGCTGATGAACCAGAACCAGAAGTGGGCAAAGAAGTGCATCATGGCATAGAGGATGACACTGCTCGTGGCATGCTGGTTGTCGATGTCCTTCGACAGTTCCATGATGCGGTAGGGCTCACCGCCCAGTCCACCCACCGGGGTGGCGTAGTTCAGGGCGTAGCCTGTGATGGTCAGTCGGAAGATACGCCAGAAGCTGGGTAGCTGTTGGTCCTCTTTGCAATTACCTTTGATAATGGCTTGCCAAGCAAAGGCGTTGAGGCCATAGACCACTATCCAGATACCGATGATGGGTATCAGCCAGTAGCCAGCATGACAGATGTGCTGCCACAGTTCAACGAAACTGACGTCAAAGGTGAACAGCATGACTACGCATGCTGCACAGCCAAGGAAGAAAAAGAGGTTATTCAGTCGCTGCTTAGTCCAAACCATCGGCAATCTTCTTACAGAATGATTCGTGACGATGGTTCACATAGCAGTAAAGCAGTCCCATGCCCACTATCTCCCAGACGAAGTTCATAGCGGGGATGTCGAGCAGACAGAACAGAAACAGCCAGAAAGAGCGGAAGTTGAAGGTCAGTAGACCATTCCAGAAGATGACGGGCAGCGAGGCATCATGAAACTCCTTACGCACGCTTTCCGGGATATATTCTGTGGCCCCAAACCTGTCGCGCAACTTCTGCATCAGGCGCTGGAACTGTGGCGTCACACCTTCCTGCTTCTTCGTGTAGTCTATGTACGACTTTTGGAAGTAACGCTCACCCCAACTGCTGTTCTCTGGCGTCATCTGGTCGTAGATCTCCTGCTGGCGCACGGAGTTGTCGAGCTCAGAACCCTTCTCACCCTTCAGGAAGAAGAGGTGTATCTGGATATAGTAGTCGGCCAGACGCTGCTGACCTGCCAGACCGGCAATACCTGATATCAGACCAAGGACATAGACCACGGCGGTGGCTATCAGCGTATTCTCCTGCGTGTTCTCAATACCCAGCCAACCAAACTCAATGTCGTGGTGCAGGTAGAAACGGTATACCAGCACATGGTAGATGGGAATGAACCATGCGAAACCTGCCACACCGTCGAGAATGCGGCCGATACGGCTCTTCTTGCCTGACAGACGGGCCAACTGACCATCGGTACAGTCCAGAATGTCGGCAATCATCAGCAGCACGATGGCGATGATGTTCATCATCAAACCCCACGTACCGCTATAGTAGAAACTGCCGCAGCCAAAGAAGATAGCACTGGCGGCTCCGACAATCATAGACCAGATGGTCACTGTGTTGGGGTGAATGTCGAACTTGTTAAAAGCCAGTGCACAATAATAACAGAAAGGACGGATGACATGGAGGTCAAGCCAGTCTTCCGTCTCTGATGATT